>Ga0189284_100073_pt1 | contig 163346 bp, 140 predicted proteins | sample N32C7minimetaG_FD_130314 | JGI IMG/M metagenome (GOLD analysis project Ga0189284, IMG submission 130314) | Marine microbial communities from the Costa Rica Dome - N32 C7 mini metaG | ecosystem: Environmental > Aquatic > Marine > Oceanic > Photic zone | place: Costa Rica: the Eastern Pacific...
ACCATCGAAGAGGTCCTGCCGCGCGACAATCTTTTGGGTTTCCGCGGCGCCTATCTCGAAACCGCTCAGCGGCTTCGGGCCCAGCAGGGCAAGGGCGCGGACACGGCAAGCCAGGAAGCCGACCAGCTGGATTTCGAGTTCGTTCTCTTTGCTTCAGCCGTCATCGATTATGATTACATCATGGGCCTAATCGCCCGCTTCTCCGAGGCGACCCCCGGCAAGCAGAAGATGAGCCGCGAAGAGCTGATCGGCCTGATCCAGTCCGACGCCAAGTTCATGGACGAGCGGGCGGATATCGCAGCCTATATCAACACCCTTAAGGCCGGTGAGGGCCTCAGCGAGAGGGCCATCCGCGACGGCTACAGCCGCTTCAAGGCGGAAAAGAACGCGACGGAACTGGCGGGCGTCGCGGGCAAGCACGATCTGACGACCGAGGCACTGCAAGGCTTCGTCGACACCATCCTGCAACGCATGATCTTTGATGGCGAGGCGCTGACCGACCTTATGGAACCCCTTGGCCTGAACTGGAAGGCGCGGCGGGTGAAGGAACTGGACCTGATGGCCGACCTGATGCCGCTGCTGCTCAAGCGCGCAGGTGGGCGCGATATTTCGGGGTTGAGTGCGTATGAACAGTAAGACGACGTCCCCCGCCTCCAAGAGCCCAAAAAGCCAGAACTTGATACCAGAGCGGCGCTTTCCAGAGTTTCAGAGGGCTGGAACTTGGGAAGAGAAACCATTGAGTAGATTCCTTTCGCCAGTCGTGCGCGAGAGGTTGAAGTCAAGCGAACCATACAAGGGGCTCGGTTTGCGAAGTCACGGCAAAGGGACGTTCCTGAAAGAGAACGAAGACCCGGCCAAGAACGCTATGGACGTACTCTTCGAGGTAAAGCGCGATGATCTGATTGTTAACATCACCTTCGCTTGGGAAGGTGCGATTGCAATCGCAGGCCGCGCTGATGACGGTGCTTTGGTGTCGCATCGCTTCCCAACGTTCACTTTCGTTAAGGGGCAGGCACTTCCCGAGTTTTTCAGGTATCGGATTCTTGAGAAACAATTCGTCTACAGCTTAGGGGTGATTTCTCCGGGCGGCGCGGGCCGAAACCGCGTCATGAGCAAGACCGATTTTCTGAAGCTAAAGGTCTTGCTTCCAAACACCGACGAGCAGAAAAAGATCGCCGACTGTCTGGCTTCAGCGGATGCGCTGATCGAGGTGCAGGGGCGGAAGGTGGAGGCGCTGAGGGCCCACAAGAAGGGCCTGATGCAGCAGCTTTTCCCCCAGGAAGGCGAAACCCAACCCCGCCTCCGCTTCCCTGAGTTCGAGGGAACGGGAGGGTGGGAGTTCGTTAATCTAGGAAAGCTACTTAAGGCATCTCCCGATTATGGAGTCAGTGAAGCGGCCGTTCCCTATGATGCAGACCTGCCCAAGTATCTTCGAATAACGGACATCTCAGAAGACGGGAGATATCTGGAAGAAAACAAAGTCTCCGTTGATATAACTCCAAATGCTGGAGACTATCTCGATGAAGGTGATATTGCGATTGCCCGCACCGGCGCCAGCGTTGGAAAGTCCTATCGATACCGTCGGGATGACGGCAAGCTAGTGTTTGCTGGCTTCCTAATCCGATTGAGACCCAACCAGCGCAAGCTGGTGACCGCGTATCTTACACAGTACTTGACGACTTCACAGTATTGGGACTGGATTTCTGTAAATTCAGCGAGGAGTGGGCAGCCAGGTATCAACAGTTCTGAACTCGGTTCGCTGCCGGTGCCATTGCCTTTAGATGACCGTCTACTGAGGGAACAGTGCCGAATCGCCGACTGCCTCACCTCCCTCGACAACCTCATCGCCGTCGAGACCCGAAAGCTGGACACGCTCAAGACCCACAAGAAAGGGCTGATGCAGCAGCTTTTTCCCCAGGTTGGGGAGGAGTGACGCATGCCGGATGCGATTTTCGACGACCTGCCCGCGCTGGCGCAACATCTGCGAGAGGGGCTCGATGCAAAGAAGTCCATTCTGATCTATGCCTACAACGGCACGGGCAAGACCCGGCTGTCGACCGCGTTCAAGGACCTCGGTAAGGTGGTGGACGCCGGAGGCGAGACGACGGCGCAGGATACGCTGTACTTCAACGCCTTCACCGAAGACCTGTTTTTCTGGGACAACGATCTGGCCAACGATCTCGCGCGTGTGCTGAGGATCAATAGCGACTCGCGTTTCTTTGCGGGCTTAAGCGAATTGGAGATGGATAATCGTATCCGCCCCCTGCTGAACCGCTATGCCGATTTCGACTTCAGGATCGATACAACGGAATGGACTGTCAGATTCTCGCGCGTGGTGGAATCGGCGGGCACCACCACGACGGTCGAGGACATCAAGATTTCCCGCGGCGAAGAAAACATCTTCATCTGGTGCTTCTTCGTGGCCATCGTTCAGCTCGCCCTTGACGAGGCAGAGGCTTACAGGTGGGTCAAATATATCTATATCGACGACCCCATCTCCTCGCTGGATGAATCCAATGCGGTGATGGTAGCCAATCACCTTGCGCAAATGCTGAAAGACGCGCCGGACCGCATTCGGGTGGTTGTGTCATCGCACCATGTGCTTTTCTTCAACGTCCTGTGCAATGAGATGAAAAAGCCTCGCAAGTATTTTCTGACACGGCAAAGACAGCCGGGAGGACAGGTTTTCAAGGTCCAAGAGACCGACAGCACGCCGTTTCTTCACCACTTGGCATCGCTGGTCGAGATGTTTGAGGCGCAGAAATCCGGGGCGCTCTATACGCATCATTTCAACATGCTGCGCCGGGTGATGGAGCAAACCGCCGCTTTCTTCGGCTACGCCAAATGGCATGACTGCATCAAGCCTGAAGCCGACGATCCAAACGAGACGATTTACAAGCGGGTCATCGACTTGATGAGCCATGGCGACTACTCGTTGTACGAACCCCGGGAGATGATGCCAGAGAACAAGGAGCACTTCGGCAGGCTGCTGAAGCAGTTCATCACGCTGCATCCGTTCAGTCCCGCCTTGTTCCCAGAGGACGCACAGGAAAGACAATGAACGACCAAATCCAAAAGCAACTGGGCAAAACGCTCTGGAGCATCGCCGATATGCTTCGTGGCGCGATGAATGCGGACGATTTCCGCGATTACATGCTGTCCTTCCTCTTCCTTCGCTACTTGTCGGACAACTATGAGGCTGCGGCGAAGCGGGAACTGGGAGCGGACTACCCGGATTATCCTCAGGATATTTTGCTGCGCACTGGAGCAAGCACCGCACTGCAGGCTTGGTACGACGATAATCCGGACGATATCGCCGAGTTCGAAAAGCAGATGCGCCGCAAGGCGCACTACGTCATCAAGCCGGAACACCTCTGGACCAGCATCGCCTATTTGGCGCGCACCCAGAACGGCGAATTGCTGAACAACCTTCAAGCCGGTTTCAAATACATCGAGGAGGAGTCGTTCCGGAGCACGTTTGGCGGCCTGTTCTCGGAAATCAATCTCGCATCTGACAAGCTCGGCCGGACATACCCTGATCGCAACGCCAAACTCTGCGCCATCATCACCGAGATCGCCAAAGGGCTCGCCGACTTCTCGTCCGACGTCGATGCGCTGGGCGACGCCTACGAATATCTGATCGGCCAGTTTGCCGCAGGTTCGGGCAAGAAAGCCGGCGAGTTCTATACCCCGCAGCAGGTGTCGGACATCCTGTCCGCCATCGTGACGCTGGACAGTCAGGAGCCCGCGACCGGAAAGAAGGACCGGCTCGCTAGCGTGCTCGACTTCGCGTGCGGCTCCGGCTCGCTGCTGCTGAACGTGCGCAAGCGCATGGGGCCGCACGGCATCGGCAAGATCTACGGGCAGGAAAAGAACATCACCACCTACAACCTTGCCCGCATGAACATGCTGTTGCACGGGGTGAAGGACACGGAGTTCGAAATCTACCACGGCGACACGCTGACCAATGACTGGGACATTCTGCGCGAGTTGAACCCCGCCAAGAAACCTACCTTCGATGCCATCGTGGCCAACCCGCCCTTCAGCCTGCGTTGGGATCCAACTGAGGCGTTGGGCGACGATGTGCGGTTCAAGAACTACGGACTAGCGCCCAAGTCTGCCGCCGACTTTGCCTTCCTGTTGCACGGTTTCCACTACCTGAAGGACGAAGGCGTGATGGCCATCATCCTGCCCCATGGCGTTCTGTTCAGGGGTGGGGCGGAAGAGCGCATCCGAACCAAGCTGCTGAAGGACGGCCATATCGACACGGTCATCGGCTTGCCCGTGAACCTGTTCTATTCGACGGGCATCCCGGTCTGCATCCTCGTGTTGAAGAAATGCAAGAAGCCGGATGACGTGCTCTTCATCAACGCAGCAGAGCACTTCGAGAAGGTCAAGCGCCAGAACCAGCTCACTGAAGAGCATATCGGCAAGATTATTGAGACATACCAATTCCGCAAGGAAGAGGACCGCTACTCCAAACGAGTGAGCATGGAGCGCATTGCTGAGGAGGGCTACAACCTCAACATCTCGCGCTACATCAGCACGGCCGAACCGGAGGCTGAAATTGATCTGTCAGCCACCCACGAAGCGTTGGTTAATCTCGACAAGCAGACCCGTGAGGCGACGGCGAACCACAACGCATTTCTGCGGGAACTTGGCCTTCCCCCTTTACCGGGAACCAAGGGTGATTGAATTTTTAGATCCACTTAGCTTGAAAAGCCGCCAAAGAGATTTCTTAAGTTTGGTCTTTTGAAGGCCTGCGCAATGAGGTTCGGTGGTTACTATGTGGTTCCTTTTGCGAGACCACATAATCCATAACTTCTCTAAGTCATTGAAAACCTTGGTGCACCCGACACGATTCGAACGTGTGACCTCTGCCTTCGGAGGGCAGCGCTCTATCCAGCTGAGCTACGGGTGCTGAGGCGGGCGAACAGGCGCTCCACGACACGCGGCGGAAAATAGCCCAGCCACCAGGGCATAGCAACCGGTCAATCGGCGGGACCGCGAAAATAGACGCGCAAGGCCTAAATCTGCTGGCTGCTAAGCCAGCTTTCCAAAATCGCCTCTGCGCGCGGCTGGCCGGTTTTTTCGTCCCGTCCTTCAACAAGGTTTCCATTCAGTCGCATGGAGAGATAGCCATGCAGGAGGGACCAGAGCGCAATGGCCTGGCTTTCCGCGCTCACGCCCCCCGTGCCGCCGGGGCCGTGGGTGGCTCTGAAAAGGGCAACCAATGGATCATAGATCAGGTCCATCTGCGCATTAAGGGCGAGGTCATCTCCATCAAGGCAGTCTCGCCGCCAGATCAGCCGGTATCGGTGCGGAAAAGCCAGCCCGAAATCGAGCCAGTCGCGGGCAAAACCGTGAAGACGTTCGCGCGCTGTCTGTGTTGTATCCATCAGCAATGGCGCGGCCAGAGCCGCCCGTGCGGCGAAAATTTCAATCGCAAGCCCGGTTAACAGCGCACGGCGGTCTTTAAAGTGATTGGCCGGCGCTGAGTGAGCAACCCCGGCCCCGCGCGCAACCGCGCGGATCGTCACGCCGTCGACGCCTTCCGTATCCAGAAGCGCCAGCCCGGCAGCCAGAAGTCCGGCGCGCAACTGGCCATGATGATAATGGTCACGTTTTTTATTCATGCCGACAGCATGCGCATAATATTGACATTGTCCATTTTTATCATATATGGACACTGTCAATATTCGGGTTGGCAAGTACGCCTCGACAAAACGCTGAAACCCGCCAAATCCTTATGGGAGCCACCTCATGCCTGCCAAATTGCTGATCACTTTCGCCGCTCTTGTCTGGGGGGTGGGTGTGCCTGTCCTGGAAATCAACGACACTCATGTCTTCAACCCGGACTGGACACCGCATGTCCGCATTCACGAAGTCTGGCAATTGTTCACGAACACCAGTTTGGGCGTTTTGTGTATCTGGTTGGCCTGGGCACGCGACGATGCCCGTCTGGCTGCTGTGCTGGGGCTCACAATTACAGGTGGTTTCATGGCGGCTTTCCTTTTGCGGGGTGCCTATGGTGGCTCCATGAAATATCTGGACGGCTCTGAAAAAACGGTCGCCGGCATGAATATCGGTGTTTTGGGATTTACGGTGGTAATTGCCTGTCTTTGTTGCGCTTTCTTTCTGGATTGGAAGGGGCGTCAGGCCCGTACGGTCTCCACCCGGTCAGACATCTGATCGGCGAGGCCACTTTCCGGTGTTCACTCCGGCTCAAAAGCGCTTTAATAAGAATGATGGGTGCACGTTGAGTAAGCACCCGACAGTCACAAAAGGGGTGCGCAAAATGGGTAACAACGGGGCATTGCAGTTAAGACCGTTGAACCTGTTTATCGACCCGACCCTCCAGATTATTGATCCGCGTCTTGGTGACATGCTGGCCTACTGGAAGGCCAAGCGGCAGGGAGGGCAGCTCCCCGGCAGGGCAGATGTGTCCCCGGCCGAGCTTGTCAGTCATCTTCCTCGTCTGGCCCTGTTGAATGTGACGGGCGAGGGGCGGGATGCAGCCAGCTTCAATGTGCGATTGTCAGGCACTGGCATTGACGACCTCTTGGGGCATGATCATCGCGGCCAGCGGTTGGATGAGCTTCTGCCGGGCACGCCGGCAAAACTTGTTGCAGCTGCACTCACCGCACTGGTGACACATAAACGGCCTATGCGCTTTTTCGCACAGGCCCGGCTGCCCGGTAACCCCCAGGCTGCGGTAGAAGGGATTGCCCTTCCACTGGTGGATGAGCAAGGGAACGTCAATATGGTGTTGCTCGAAACTGTCTCCATCCGCCGCGCTGATATGCCGAAATTCACCGAATTACGACAGGAAAACCTGGCGGCCGTCGCATCCTGACCAGCAAGGAAGTTGTTATGCGGTGCGTGACGACGTGAGTTGAAGAAACACATCTTCAAGCGCGGCTTCTTTGGTCGAAAGATCAGCAATCTCAAGCCCGGCTTTTGCAATGTCACCAAGCAGCCGTGCCATGGGGGCCTCACTCATATTGTACTGGAGCGACAGGCAGCCATCTGCCAGCAATTCCGGCCGATAGATCTCAAGGCCTGCCGGTACGGCAGCAAGAGCCTGTGCAGGTCGCACAATCAGCCGCTTCTCATCAATCCGGCCCAGTAGCTGCGATGTCGGTTCGCAGGCAACAACGGCACCATGGTTGATAATGGCAATCTGGTCACACAAGGCCTGAGCTTCTTCCAGGTAATGCGTCGTTAGCACTACCGTTGTGCCCTTGGCGTGGAGCTCTTTGACATAGTCCCAAAGCTGCATGCGAAGCTCAATGTCAACGCCCGCTGTGGGCTCATCCAGAACAAGAACCGGCGGGTTATGAACCATCGCCTTGGCAACAAGAAGTCGTCTGCGCATGCCGCCTGAAAGTGTCCGTGCATAGGCATCTGCCTTGTCGGCCAGGCCCATTGCGGCCAGGATCTCCATGGTCCTGCGTTCAGACTTGGGCACGCCGTAAAGGCCTGCCTGAAGCTCCAGTGCTTCAGCGGGTGTAAAGAACGGGTCTACGTTCAATTCCTGCGGCACCACGCCGATCGATGCCCGCGCCTGTCGCGGGTTCACATCCGTATCAAACCCCCATACAGAAGCCGCCCCTGATGTCTTCATCACCAGGCCTGCCAGAATATTGATGAAGGTCGATTTGCCGGCACCGTTCGGACCCAGCAGGCCAAAGAACGACCCGCGCGGAATATCAAGATTAATGGATTTCAGTGCCTCCTTGGCGGGTTGGCCACCGGCGGCTTTGTAGACTTTGCGCAATCCTTCGGCCTTGATCGCACAGGCACGTGCGTCCGCCCGACCGGTCGTGCGCTCAGCAGCCGCGGGCACCTGCCCGATTTCCATATCATCTGCCAGACTGCTGCCCATCGTAGAAACTCCCTCTTGCGTGCCTGTCCATAGCGCTCGACCGTGCGCCGGGTATCCTTCTTATACTCACATTCCGGTCACATCAGCCAATTTAGGGCATCTGCCCGGTCTCCAGCCTTTAACGGGGCCGTTCATAATGCCATATTGGCCGCCTCTCGCGCGGATCGCGGGCAGACGAGCAGGGCAGGCGGAATGACAGCTGAAAAGAAGAAGACAAATGCACCGACCGATCAGGCAAAGATGGGGGTCGCGCGGCCAATAGGCAAGGGTGACCATCTCTTTCTTGTGGACGGATCGGGCTATATTTTCCGTGCCTATCACGCATTGCCGCCCCTGACGCGGAAATCGGATGGTTTGCCGGTCGGTGCTGTGCACGGCTTCTGCAACATGCTCTACAAGTTGATCGAGGATACAAAGGACGAGTTTGAGCCAACGCACCTTGCCGTCATTTTCGACGCGTCCGGCAAAAGTTTCCGAAACGAGATTTACAGTGATTACAAGGCGCACCGCCCGCCGGCACCGGAAGATCTGGTGCCTCAATTCGGCCTGATCCGCGATGCTACGCGGGCATTTGCCGTGCCCGCGATCGAGATGATGGGGTTTGAGGCTGACGATATTATCGCAACCTACGCTCGCATGGCGCGTGAGGTGGGCGCGCGGGTCACGATCGTATCGTCAGACAAGGATCTGATGCAGATGGTGGGCGACGGTGTCGATATGCTTGACACGATGAAATACAAAACCATCGGTCCTGATGAAGTAGTGGAAAAATTCGGGGTCGGTCCCGATAAAGTGATCGACGTGCAGTCACTCGCAGGCGACAGTGCTGACAATGTTCCCGGCGTCCCGGGTATCGGCATCAAAACAGCCGCGCTCCTTATCAATGAATATGGCGATCTGGAAACCCTGCTTTCCCGCGCGAGCGAGATCAAACAGAACAAGCGACGGGAAAACCTGATCGAGTTTGCCGAGCAGGCACGCATTTCGCATCGGCTTGTGACCCTGGCGCAGGATGTACCGGTGGAAGAGGAGATCGAAAGTTTCGGGCTGCACGACCCGGATCCTGAAGTGCTGATCGGCTTCTTCAAGGACATGGAATTCAACACATTGACACGCCGGGTGGCGGAACGTTTCGGCGTGGACGGGGACGCCATTGGTGCAACCGGCGCTTATGACAATGGTGCGCGCCCTGAACCCAAAATCACCAAAGGGGCCCCCACAAAAGGCACAGCCAAAGCAGGCGGTGTGCCAGGAGCGGCCGTGCGTGGGCTGGGCGAAGGCCTTGCGAACATTGCCTATGAAACGGTGACAAATCTTGAAGCGCTACAGCCCTGGATTGAGCAGGCTTTTGATCAGGGAGAGATTGCCCTTGATACAGAGACGGACAGTCTGGATGCAATGCAAGCGCGGTTGGTGGGTGTGTCTCTCGCACTTGCACCCGGTAAGGCCTGTTACATCCCACTCCAGCACGGTGCGGGTGAAGGACTTGATTTTAGCGAAGGCACGCCGGCCCAGATCCCGTTGCAGGCGGCACTGGCGGCGCTCAAACCCTTGCTGGAAGCTCCCTCGGTTCGCAAGATTGGCCAGAACATAAAATATGATCTTCTTGTGCTGAAAAACCACGGGCTCAGTGTGGCGCCGATTGATGACACGATGCTGATGTCTTATGCGCTCGATGCGGGCCGGAACGGCCATGGCATGGATGAGCTGTCACAAATCCATCTGGACCACACACCCATTCCCTTCAAGGAAGTCGCGGGCACTGGCAAAAAGCAGATCACGTTCGATCAGGTTCCTGTCGATAAGGCAACAGCCTATGCGGCTGAAGATGCGGACGTCACGCTCCGGCTGGCCCGACACCTGAAACCGCGTCTGATTGTAGATCGCAAGGTAACCCTCTACGAAACGCTGGAGCGACCACTGGTTCCCGTATTGGTGGAGATGGAGCGCGCGGGCATCAAGGTTGATCGCGCGGTTCTTTCGCGTCTCTCGGGTGAATTCGCACAGAAGATGGCAGGCTATGAAGCCGAAGTTTATGAACTTGCCGGCGAAACTTTCAACATCGCTTCCCCCAAACAATTGGGAGAAATCCTGTTTGATAAAATGGGCCTGCCCGGTGGCAAGAAAACCAAAACAGGTGCCTGGTCAACAGATGCAAGCACGTTGGAGGACCTTGCGACCGCCGGTCACGATCTGCCTGCAAAGGTGCTGGAATGGCGCGGTCTGGCAAAATTGAAAAGTACCTATACCGATGCACTGCCGGAATTTATCCAGCCCTCCACCGGTCGTGTGCACACATCATATTCCATGGCAGGAACCAGCACCGGGCGGCTCGCGTCAACCGAGCCCAATTTGCAGAACATCCCCATCCGCACGGAAGACGGGCGGCGCATCCGCACTGCCTTCATTGCGGAAAAAGGCAACAAGCTCATCAGTGCTGACTACAGTCAGATCGAATTGCGTCTGGTGGCGCACATCGCCGACGTGCCCCAGCTGAAAAAGGCTTTTGCGGACGGGATTGATATTCATGCGATGACGGCTTCGGAAATTTTCAACGTGCCGGTGAAGGATATGGACCCGTCTATACGTCGCCGCGCCAAGGCGATCAATTTCGGCATTATCTACGGCATTTCTGCCTTCGGGCTCGCCAATCAGCTGGGGATCAGCCGGGGAGAAGCCGCGGAGTACATTGATCTTTATTTCGATCGTTTTCCGGGCATCCGTACATATATGGAAGAAACCAAGGCGCGGGCGCATGAACAGGGTTATGTGGAAACGATCTTTGGCCGACGTATCCATCTCTCTGAGATCAATTCCAAAAATCAGGCCCACCGGGCCTTTCTGGAGCGCGCAGCGATCAATGCACCGATCCAGGGTTCGGCAGCCGATATTATCCGACGGGCAATGATCAAGATGTCGGACGCTCTCAAAGGAGCAAAGCTGAACGCACAGATGCTCCTCCAGGTGCATGATGAACTCATCTTTGAAGCCCCGGCGGATGAGGCGGACAAAACCTGTGCCTTTGTTTCAGAGGTGATGAGCAAAGCGGCAGAACCTGCCTTGCATCTTTCTGTCCCGTTGGATGTAGAGGCACAAGCCGCGGACAACTGGGACGAGGCACACTAGGAAAAACCATGACAGTGGAAAGTGAAGCAGAACTGGAAGCCCTAAAAAAGTGCGGGCGCCTTGTGTCGGACACATTGGCCACCATGGGACGTTTGCTCGAGCCGGGTATCAAAACGGCGGAACTTGATCAGCTGGGGAGGCAATGGCTGGAAAATGCAGGCGCGCGCCCGGCGCCGGAAATGACGTATGATTTTCCCGGTGCAACATGCATCAGCGTGAATGAGATTTGTGCGCACGGTATACCGGGGGATGTGGTCATCCAGGCCGGTGATCTGGTGAACATTGATGTATCTGCAGAACTGGATGGTTATGTCACGGATACGGGCGGGAGTTTTATTGTCCCGCCGGTACGGCCTGCCCATGCCGCGTTGTGCCGGGCAACGCGCATTGCGCGTGACCGCGCCATTCGTGCCGTAAAGGCGGGTTCTCGCCTGAATATTATCGGCAAAACCGTGGAACAGGTTGCCAAACAATCCGGTTATACAATAATTGAAAATCTGGCGAGCCATGGCGTGGGGCGGTCGCTGCATGAAGAGCCTGGTTCCATCCCCGGTTACTATGATCCGCAGGATCGTCGGAAACTGTGGGAGGGTGCGGTCATTACGATTGAGCCCTTTCTGTCAACGGGCGCGACCGAGGCAATGGAGCTCGATGATGGCTGGTCGCTTGCGACACCACCTGGCATCTTTGCAGCTCAATATGAGCACACGCTGGTTGTCACGAAACGCGGCGCCATCATCGTGACTTGATCTGATCTGACTTGGCCTGACCCGGCCTGCGCCGCGTCAGGCGAGGGCTTTCATATAGGTGCCAAGGTCGAAATAGTCGCGCCAGACCTTGATCTGGCCAGCTTCCATCTCAAAGAGGCCTGTGCATGGCAGGTCGACCTTTCTGTCTCCAATTACCGTCCGGTCAAGGCGCTCGACGATAACAAGGTTCCCTGCCGCCAGCAGGTTTACAATATCCCACTCGGTAGACGTCCAGTCTCTGATGAACCCGGCGATGAAGGCCTCAATGTTTTTGCGCCCCGACACGGGTCCTGTCGGCATATTGTGATAAACGCCATCATCGCAAAAGTAAGAAGCAAGCTCGGCCGCGTCGAGGCGCGACCATGCCTCCACAAAATCACGGATTGTTTTTTCAGGATCATTCATCGCTATTGTGCCTCCGGCTGTATGGCAGTGTCGGAGAAACAAGGCGTGATGGCCAGTGGATTCTGCATGTCAGGCCGCCTGTTGACGGGTCTCCCGCGATTGTTGTGGATATAACAAATGCATTCTTTCCAGATAGGTGATGAGTGATGGCGTGTCATGCACCAGGTCACGAAGTGGGCTTGGCACATCAGGACCGGCTATATTGATCAGCATGCCAAAAGCGGTGGCATCTGCAACGCTTGGCCGGTCGCCAAACAAAAACGGTTTGTCGTCCAGTACAGCGCGGACGGCGTTGATGTCAGACAGCCCCATTTGATAAATCTCGTCACCGGTATGTCGCCCGAGCCCTTGATGGTGAAGTGCTTGCCGAACCGTCTTGGTGGCCATTCGGGTGATCAGCCCGCGTATCGGCCAGGGAACATCTTTGAAAAGGACCGTGCGTGCGAACCCTTGGTTGGCGGCGTCCATCCAGCGGGAATAAACGATGACCCAGTAAAGACGTTCTTCAAGGAGTCGCTGTAACGCATGGGATTGCGCCTTTTCAAGCGCGCTAAGATGGAGGTCAAGGTCGAGCCCATAAGCCCGGTGCAGATATTCAAGAATATGGGTTGTATCCCCCAGAACCACTCCATTGTCTTCAATAAAGGGGACTTTCCCTTTCGGCCCCTGGCTTGGGTTCTGGATGGGAATGCGCGTGTATGGGATGCCGGCAAGGCTGAAGATGGTCATAAGTTTGACGACAAATCCGGACGGGTCGGGTGTGCCGGGAAGGCAGTCGGGAAACGTATAAAGGCGGATCATGAGAGGCTCCATCAGTGTGATCTGCAAGGACCGCAAAACTTGCGGTGGGGGGAAGCTACGTCCACACTACTGACAACCTGCTGTCAGTAAGCCTGTGAGAGGGTCGGACCATGAGAAGAGCTGACCGACTGTTTGACATTATCGAATATCTGCGTCGCCACCGTCGGGTGGTGACGGCAGCTGAACTTGCGGAAAAAACAGAAGTTTCTGTACGGACCATTTATCGCGACATTGCCGACCTTCAGGCAAGCCGGGTGCCGATCGACGGCGAGGCTGGGCTGGGTTATCTGCTGCGGGAAGGGTATGACCTGCCGCCGCTCATGTTCACGGAGGAGGAGGCGGAGGCGATGGCACTCGGTGCGCGAATTGTCTCAACCTGGGGAGATAGAGAGCTGGGGGATGCCGCGAAAGCGGTTCTGGCGAAGCTTCGCGCTGTCTTGCCCCGGAACCTGAAAGCCCAGTTTGATGCGTTGGGCGTCATGGCCCCGCCCGCCCATTATCAGGCGACAGTTGTGATTGATCTGGCGCGAGTGCGCCGTGCGGTGCGCGCAAAGAAGAAAATCTGTTTCTCCTATGCGGATGCAAATGGAACAACATCCAAGCGTACGATCTGGCCTTTGACCCTGTCATTCTACGGCGCTGTCTGGACAGTGCCGGGCTGGTGCGAACTCCGGCAGGATTTTCGCGCTTTTCGGGCGGACCGGATGCAGGATCTCGAAGTGCTGGAGGAGCGTATTCCCCCTGATGCCGACAAGACATTAGCCGCCTATCTTAAGCGTGAAGGTGTGAAAGACCTGAACGAACTGACGTGATCAGGAAATGTCGATCTTGATCATGGCGTCTTTCAGCAAGGCCTGTGCGCACTTGCATATCGCGTTGACAGCCTCTTCCTTGGAAAGATCCTGCTCATAGCGTAATTGTTGCCACGCATGGAATGAAAACAATTGTTCGATAGCTTCGCGAATGGGCCGTTGGACCGCAGCGCATTCCGGCAGGGCACTCCACAGGCGGAGGCGAAGCTTCTGGCTGGCCATTTTTTCGATCTTGTTTACGTCATCAACTGTCTTCGCGCGTGATGCGTAAAAGAGCAGGTAATTGCGGCTGTCGTCGTAGAGTGTGCCTTGCGCTACAGCGTAAGCGTGGCAGCGCTCGACAAAGGGTCCGCTGACGGTGGGCAGTACCAGATTACTGTCCATGCGTTCAGCCATGATGGCCTGCGCAACGGCAAACAGGCTCTCCATATCGTCGAAATGTCGGAAAAGTGTGCGAACAGAAACGTCTGCTTTTGCGGCAATCTCTTCGCCGCGCGGGTGCAGGTTTCCTTCCTTCACCAGTTCAAATAGTGCAACGACAATACTCTCCCGTGTACGCGCGCTTTTTCCCCCCGGCGCGTCCGAACGTTCGGCTTCCATTGACCCTCCCAAGTCTCTGTTCGCTCTGCAGCCTGTTGGCGCGAAGCGTCTCCCCTTCCGAAACAGTACAGAAGATTACGCAGGCTGGCGACTTTTTTGGGGCAGGGTCAGATGTAAAACACGCGTGAGAAAGAATTGAATATGGCATGTAAAAAGACATGACAGAGAGCATGACGAAAACATGAAAAAACACATTTTCGAGAGCTGCTAATGAGAATTACAAAAAACTTTTCATTTCTCAAAAAGTCGCAAAAATTAAGAGGAGATTTACAAGAATGTAGCAAAAATGGCACAAGTGTCACGTTTAGTTGATGTTTACCATATAGAATGACATCAAAAGTGACGAAACGAGGTTGACACGTTTGACGACAATTTGATTTGCTGAGGACGCCAAAAGGAGTGCGTCCGGCCGCCTTTCCAAGGCGCGGGGGTGACGTGCAACGAGTGCATGATTAAAGGGGGGACCCATGCGTAGATTCTCACGGGCGTCGAAAACGTCCGTTATGGCAGCATGTGCTGTCGCAGCTCTCGGCATACAGCCGGCGGCCGCTATCGAATATAATTTCGGTGATGTGCAGGTATTTTTGGACACGACAGTCTCGGCTGGCGTGTCAATGCGTGTCGCTGACCGGAATATGAATTTCGTTGCCGGTGGCAACGGCGGCCCAAGCAAGTCTCTGGGAGCTGTTCAAACGCCAGATGGTGTGCGTTCTCATGCAACAACAGTTGGCGGTGCTCTTAATTTGGCATTCAGGCCGGGCGCGGCCACAGGGGCAACTGGCCTTTCGCCTGTCGCAGGCAGCCAGGCTGTCACCTATGACTATGCCAATATCAACGCCCTGGGTGGTTTTGATAGCGACGCTTATGCCGGTTCAATCAATTCCGACGACAGCCGTCTGAACTTTGACCGCGGTGATCTGACGTCGGGTGTGGTCAAAATGACCAACGACATCCAGGCAAACTGGCAGAATTACACATTGTTTGCCCGCGTTAGCTCTTTCTATGACGCCGTGCTGGACAATTCGAGCTCCTATGAGCGCTCAGGCATCACCGATGGTGCCCGTGTAGATGCTGCACGCGACATCGACCTTCTCGACTTCTATGTCTCTGGTAATTTTGACATTGGCGATCTGCCGCTCAATGTTCGCCTCGGTAAGCAGGTTGTCAGCTGGGGTGAAGCAACCTTCATGCTGAACGGTATCAATTCATGGAGCCCGGTCGACGTGAACGCATTCCGTCGTCCAGGTGCAGAAGTGAAGGAAGGTCTGTTGCCGATCTGGGGTGCTTATGCATCGCTGGGCCTGCCTTACGACCTTTCGCTGGAAGCTTTCTATCAGCTTGAGTTTGAAGAAGTACAACTGGACCGTCCAGGCACACCGTTCGCCACGTCAGACGTGGCGCGTGTTGGTTCCGCCCGTGGCGGCAGCTTTGGTGGCAAGTCTTTCGTAACATCCGGTACGGATGGCGGCGGTTTCCTGAACCGTAACTGTTCAACACCTGACGCGCTCACCAATGCCTTCGACAATGCTTATCGTACCGCTGGCCTCTCCCAGTTTGTATGTGGCGCCGGTGGGACAAACGCCTTTCTTGACTACACGCGCGACCTGCCAATCGGGCAGAGCGAGCGCTTCCGTCTTGATCTGAACGGTGGCACAGCAGACATCGCGCGCGACCAGGACCGTCGTGCAAAAGACAGCGGTCAGTATGGTGTTGCGTTGCGCTGGTATGCGGAAGAGCTGAACTCCACGGAATTCGGCTTCTACTTCATGAACTACCACTCACGTTTGCCACTTGTGTCAGAGCGGTTTGCCAACACAGGCAACGCAACCTTCCGCACCTATGCAGCGGTGGGCGATAATGCAGGGACGTCCAGCCGGACTACCCCGCTTGGTTGTGACACGCAGGTTGCCAAAAATGGTACGTTGAGCGCGGCTCTTGCTGTCATCGACCCTGCCAAACTGGCTTACATGAACAACACCATTATCAATGACACGTATGGTGTGTTTGCGGCGGCCGAAGGTCTTGTCGGTGGTGATGCCAAAGCCCTTGCCAGCCCGGCGCTTGCCGGCTCGGTGGGTGCAGTGAATGACAATAGCTTGCTCGAGCTTGCTATCCTGAACTGTCGCCTGGCATTTGCTCAGGTCGACACAGGCGCGTCGCTCCTGACGGACGGCACGGAAATCATCGCACCGGGTAACCCGATCGGTGGTGCGGAATCACTGGGTCTCTTCCTCGAATATCCTGAAGACATCAAGCTGTTCGGCGTATCTTTCAACACCACAATCGGTGACTGGGGCGTACAGGGCGAAGTCTCGTACCGTGACGATCAGCCTTTCCAGCTTGACACAGACCAGCTGACGATTGCAGCTCTCGGTGCATCTTGTATCTTCGATGCGCTTTTGAGCCCGATCGTGATGTCCGGCGCTGTTGACCAGTTGCAGACAGTTGCTGGCGGAACATGCGGCAGCACGCCGGTTGGGTCCGTCCGTGAGTTCACAGGCTATGTCCGTGAAGAAGTCCTGACGTTCGATGTTGGTACGACAGCGACCTACGCTCAGTCCAATCCGTTCGTTAGCCTTGTGGGTGCGGACCTTGGCGTTCTGCTGACGGAAGTCGGTGGTATGTGGGTGCCGGATGTGCCGGCCGAGGGTAACTTCGGTACAGCGCAGTACGCAAACGTGTGTACGTCAGGTACAGACCTGCCGATGAAGGGCTTCCTGGCCTTGAGTTCTCGTGCAGGTTGTCGCCCGACTGAATTCTCCTACGGCTACGTGCTTGTAGGTCAGTTGCAGTACAACAACGCATTCGGTACGCCGATCACACTGACACCGCAGGTTGCATTCCGTCACGACGTGAAAGGTAACTCACCGGCACCATTGTCCAACTACCGTGAAGGAACCAAGCAGGTAAGCCTTGCTGTAAACGGTTCGTTCCAGAGTTCTTGGCGCGGTGGTGTGTCTTACACGAACATTTTCGGTAACGAGAAGTACAACAATAATGGCGACAAGGATTTTGTTGCCATCAATCTGAGCTACTCGTTCTGATCACAAGAAAAGCTGCATCCGCATCAAGCGGGTGCAGCGACATCCGGTCTCTTGCGTTCAAGCTGCAAGGCGCGAAGTAAGGATCGATAAGTCATTTTGGCTCCTCCCTGGCCGTCAGCATCCCTCAAGATATGACAGTCATTCAAAAGTCAAAATGATTTCAGGCGGTTCCGGCCCTCATCCGGAACCGCCATTTTTTTTGCCTGGCAAAAGCTCAGCTGTTGGCCGGTCCGGCCCTGGGGCTACCTGCTTCAATGAACAGCTGTGCGCCGCGGGTAATTGTCTCGATGGTTTCATCCACGGAGAGCTTTTGTTCCCGGCGTAACTGATCCCAGCACTGGAATGAGAAAAGCTGTTCCACGCTTCGCCGCGCAGAGGGGCAGGCGGCGGCACATTCAGGCAATGTGCTCCACAGCCGAAGCCGCTGGCCCTGAACCTGGATGGTACGGGGGCGTGTCGCCTCATCAACCGTGTTGGCATGCGATATGCTGAAAAGAAGAAAAGGTCGCATCTGCTCGAAATGCTGTCCCTGCAACCGGGCGAGCGCCGCCGCGCGGGTGGGAAAATCTCCCGAGACATCTGTCTGGAGCTCAGGTGCTGTCTCAAGCTGACGATCAATCGCCTGTCGCGCTTCTTCATAAAGTGTTTCAAGGTCGGTGAAATGCCGGAAAACCGTCCGCGATGTTGTCTCAGCCCGATCTGCAATCTCCTCAGGGCGCGGGCGCAACTGCCCCTCCCCGATCAGCGCAAGGAGAGAATTGAGAATACGCTGTCGCGTCCGTTCGCTGCGAATGCGACGACCATCTTCCTGGGTTGCGAGCATAAAATCCCCAATCGTTCGCAACGTGCTTGTACCCGCAGCAATCCTAGCGTCTTTGCCTGGTGGGATCGACCAAAAGCACCAGCCGGGCCGGAATTTGTTGGGAAAATATAATGTCACAAATGAAGACATTACATTGATGAAACAGAATTCTGTGCTGGAAAGCGGAATAGACGAGATGTTCTTCACAGAAATTTGAAAAACAGCAAAATACGGGCATTTACATAGAGGATCCGCAGAAAAGCTGGCTTCATACCTCACCATTGTCACGATAAATTGTCATTGAAATAGACAATAGAAATTGACTCGTCACGGACTGGTGAGTCTAGTTGAAGCATCAGAAGAGCTGCGCCGTCGACAGGATGACCAGGTAATTGGAGGGCCTGACGCGCAGAGAGTGCTTTAAATGAGGGGGGATTCCTAATGAGTACGGCTTCCCGGAGGACCAGTTTCTCCGTCTTGGCTTTTGCCGCGGCCAGTGCGCTAATCGCGCAACCAGTGTCGGCACTGGAGTACAATTTTGGCGATGTCCAGGTGTTCCTGGATACGACGGTTTCCGCGGGTGTTTCCGTCCGTGTGGCTGACACAAATCCGCTCTTCCTGCCGGAAGGCAATGGCGGGCCTCTCGACCAGCGGGCCCTTTTGGGCCTGGGTGCGGGCGGCACAGTGGCAAACCCCAGTGCGGCAGCAAATACGCCTGGATCTCTGTTTGTGTCTGATTCCGGGTCCGACAACGACAATTTTGGCGGCTCGGTCAATGGCGACGATGGGCGTCTTAACTTTGACAGCGGCGATCTGACGTCCGGCGTTGTCAAAATCACCAACGATATTCAGGCAAACTGGCAGAACTTCACAGCCTTTGCCCGGTTAAGCTCATTCTATGACGCTGTTCTGGATCAAGACAGTGCCTATGAGCGCTCAAGCATCGACAGTGGCGCCAAGGTAGATGCCGCGCGCGATATTGATCTTCTCGATTTGTACGTGTCGGGTGACTTTGATGTCGGCAATCTGCCGCTCAATGTGCGCTTGGGTAAGCAGGTTGTGAGCTGGGGGGAATCAACTTTTATCCTCAACGGCATCAACTCATGGAACCCGGTGGACGTGAACGCATTCCGTCGGCCTGGCGCCGAGATCAAGGAAGGCCTGTTGCCGGTATGGGGTGCATATGCCTCCATCGGCCTGCCTTACGACCTCTCCCTTGAAGCCTTCTATCAGTTCGAGTTTCAGGAAGTGCAGCTAGACCGGGCAGGGACACCCTTTGCCTCGTCAGATATTGCCAAAATCGGGAGTGAGTTTGGCGGCAATGTCGGAGGGGTGGCGTTCACATCCGGATCCCAGCGGTCAGGGTCCTTCAAGCGCAACTGTACGACAACAGCGGGCGTTTCTCTGGACGGGATTTTTGGCCCAGGCTTCAATCCTGGCTGTGCGCAAGGCGATGGTTCCTTCATCGACTTCCGCGATGACATTCCGATCGGGATCAACGAGCAGGTACGTCTGGCCAATAATGACCTGACAGCTTTGGAGCGGGGTGTGGACCGCGAGGCAGACGATACAGGTCAATATGGTCTTGCCCTGCGCTGGTATGCAGAAGAGCTGAACTCGACCGAGTTTGGTTTTTACTTCATGAATTATCACAGCCGTCTCCCGCTGGTGAGCCAGCGGACGCTCAACCCGGTTGTAAACGTTGGTGTGATCGGTGCATCTAGCTCAGCCGTGACCCGGGCAACATTGGCGGCAGGCTGTGCCGCGTTTGGTGCAACGGGTAGCTTCGCCGACCCTCGCTTGGGTGGGCCAACAGCGCCGGGCGGCTTTGGTATTCTGGGGACAGCCGGAAACGGTTTCGATGATATCCAGGATCCAAACGGTCTGGTTGCGGGCATTCGTGCCGCGACCGGTGGCGCGGGTTTCAGCGCACCAACCGGTACAATTCTGGAACTGGCACAGGCAAACTGTGTGCTTCTGGGGGCCGCAGCAGGGGCAAACACCATTTCTGCTACCGATGTCGGGACGGCCAATCCGCTGACGGGTGGAACAACCTTCCAGCCTGGCCTGGCAACCACACCGGATGGCGAAATCAATATCGCTGATGCGATTGCGAGCCTTGGCTTCTCGCCGACCCTCGAAGGGGCATTCCCGACAGGTGCTGGCGCCAACGGTGTCATCGACGATGTGCCGCTTCTGGTAACAGGCGCTGAGTTCCTGCAACTGGCCAACCGTTCTGCGGTGTTCCTGGAATATCCGGAAGACATCCAGCTGTTTGGTGTGTCGTTCAACACCACTGTGGGTGACTGGGGCGTGCAGGGTGAAGTCGCCTTCCGCCGCGACCAGCCTTTGCAGCTCGATACCGATGCAACAACGATTGCTGCAGCGGCCGCAAACTGTGCATTCCCGGCCGGGGGTGACGTGACGGGCGGAAGCTTCGAACCCCTTGTCACTTCCAACATTTTTTGTGGAACAGGGGCGCTGGTCGGACAGGAAATTACGGGCTTCGTTCGCGAGGAGGTCGTGACATTCGATCTGGGAACAACAGCAACCTACACCAATTCGAACGAGTTGGTGGGCTTCCTGGGGGCGGACCTTGGTATCTTGTTGACAGAAGTCGGTGCGCTCTATCTGCCGGATGCAGGCGATGAGGGTGACTTCAGCAAGCAGCCGTTGGGGAATGTGTGTACATCCGGTTCTGATCTGCCATTGGGCGGATTGTTGGCACTGGACGCACGCAGTGGCTGTCGCCCGACCAAATTCTCGTACGGATATGTGCTGGTCGGTCAGTTGCAGTACAACAATGCTTTTGGAACCCCGATCACATTGACCCCGCAGGTTGCGTGGAGCCATGACGTGAAAGGGAATTCACCAGCACCATTGTCCAACTATCGCGAAGGGTCCAAGTCCCTCAGCCTCGCGCTGAACGGAACCTACCAGAGCTCCTGGCGTGGTGGCATCAGCTATGTGAACAATTTCGGCAACGAAAAATTTTCCAACGATGGTGATACAGACTTTGTCTCCGTCAACATCAGCTACTCGTTCTGAGTAGGTTGAAAGGTTCCGCGCTCCTTCGGGGGCGCGGAGAGCCGATCAAAGTTCACAAGGCCTTCACACCCTTTCCAGTCAGGCCTTTGAAAACTGATCGGCACATCATTTTGGTCCAACCCTGGCTGTCAGCATCCCTCAAGATATGACCGTCATCAAAGATCGGAATGATTTCAGGCGGTTCCGGCCCTCATCCGGAACCGCCATTTTTTACGTAAACACAAAACGGAAAAGACAGACAACAAAAAAGGCCGGGCGAAAGCCCGGCCTTTTGTTTACGGTTTGCTTCAGTGCTTATTCAGCAGCGGCGGCAGCGCCTGGCGCCGCATCACGAACATCAGCACCAACATGCTCTTCATAGATCTTGAAGTTGTCGATGAACATGCCGACAAGCTTTTTGGCCTGTGCGTCATAGGCAGCTTTGTCTGCCCATGTGTCGCGCGGATTGAGGATCGAATTGTCAACGCCCGGAACAGAAACCGGCACCTGGAAGCCGAAGTTCGCATCATTGCGGAAATCGACTGTTGCAAGGCTGCCGTCAAGGGCTGCGGCGAGCAGGGCCCGTGTTTCCTTGATAGGCATGCGATTGCCGGTCCCATAGGCCCCACCGGTCCACCCGGTATTGACCAGCCAGCAATCAACCTTGTGCTCGGCAATCAGATCGCGAAGCAGGTTGCCATACTCGCTCGGATGGCGAGACATGAACGGTCCACCAAAGCAGGTCGAGAATGTGGCTTCTGGCTCTGTCACGCCCTTCTCAGTGCCGGCAACCTTGGCGGTGTAGCCCGACAGGAAGTGATACATGGCCTGGGAAGGCGTAAGCTTGGAGATGGGAGGCAGAACACCAAAAGCATCTGCCGTCAGCATGATGATATTTTTAGGATGGCCTGCGCGACCCGTATCGGATGCGTTCGGGATAAATGCAAGCGGGTAAGCGCCGCGTGTATTTTCAGTCAGCGAGTTGTCGTTGAAGTCGATCTCGCGTGTCTCGGGATCCAGAACAACATTTTCAAGCACGGTGCCGAAACGCTGTGTCGTTGCATAGATTTCCGGTTCAGCATCAGCCGACAGGTTGATCATCTTGGCATAACAACCGCCTTCGAAATTGAAGACGCCGTTTTCCGACCAGCCATGCTCGTCATCGCCGACCAGCGTCCGCGATGCGTCAGCAGAAAGTGTTGTCTTGCCCGTACCTGAAAGGCCGAAGAAGATCGCGGAGTCGCCGTCAGGGCCCACATTGATCGAGCAGTGCATCGGCATCACTTTTTTGCCGGGTAGCTCATAATTCAGCATGGAGAAGACGGACTTCTTGGTTTCACCGGCATAGGATGTGCCACCAATAAGGACGATCCGCTTGGTAAAGTTACAGGCGATTACCGTTTCGGTGCGGCAACCGTGGCGCGCCGGGTCTGCCCGGAAGCTTGGCAGGTTGATAATGGTGAATTTCGGATCGAAGCCTTCAAGCTCTTCAGGCTTGGGTTCGATCAACAGGTTCTGGATGAACAGCGAGTGCCAGCAAAGCTCTGTAAAGACACGGGTTGGCAGGCGATGGGTCGGGTCAGCCCCACCAAAAAGATCCTGCACAAAAAGCTCTTTACCTTCGGCATGCTTCAGCATGTCGGCATGAAGCACATCAAACTGTTCCGGGGTGATGGCCTTGGCGTTGTCCCACCAAACGGTGTCTTTGGTTTCATCGTCTTTCACGATGAACTTGTCTTTTGCAGACCGGCCTGTGTGTTCACCGGTACGGGCAACAAGTGCGCCCCCGGCAGCCAGTTCACCTTCGCCACGCTTCAACGCAATTTCATAGAGTGCTGCAGGCTTTAAGTTCCAATTGACGGCTGCAAGATTTTTGAAGCCCTGTTTTTCCACACCATTTTTGCTGATGTGACGACCCGTCTGTTTCACGCCCGCTCTCCTTCGCGTATCGCTTGGCGGCGCAGAAAGGATGGCCGCACAGTTTCCGGAAAATCCGAACGAGACAGGGTTCAGAACCCCGCCTCTTCATTGCTAACTATTCCAGTGACGAGAGGCCCTGCGCAGTTGCCAACCTGTGTCGGACACCAACCTGTGTCAGACGCCGACCTGTCAGGCAAGGCGGTCATATCTGCGTATGGCTCACCCTATGCGAAGGCTTCTCAATTTGGCGTCACCATAGTGTCGCCGTCCCCCTTCTGCAACTGGATTCAGGCCTGTTCAAGGACCTTTTGGTCGCAGTCGGGGTTCCTGAAAACCACCATAGAAATGACCAGGGCGAACAGGCATGGTTAATCCGCCTCCACGACAGTGCGCCCCGAAGTCCAAACCGCGACACTGCCTGTATCACGATGGTGGATCCGGTACCGTCAGGGCCCAGGGGGGCCAGTTTCGGTCTGGCCTAAGGTGAAACGGAAGCACCTCAAAAGGCCAAGATGCAGGGCAAGTAGGGCGGGAAGGCTCTTTTTCAGCGGTTTTTTTGCTGATCCTGATGGCGCGAGTGCAGGGACGTGGCGCAGTGCAGTCGGTGGGGCCATCTTTCGCGTCCCGGCTCTCAGGTCACTTTATGCTGGACACCCGGCGGAACAAGGAACAATAAGCGTGAACATGTGCGCCTGCGCGCGCTAACGCCCGCCACCACGGGTCACCGTGTCAGTGCCCAAAGAACCCCAAAGAACCCAAGCAAACCCCAGAGAATCAAGGTCTCAAGCTCTCATGTCACAAGACACGCCGCCCGCGCCAGCCGCAGGACCCCGCCTGGAAAACCTCAGCCTGCGCGAACATATTCTGCGGACCCTGAAGCTGGCCGGACCGGTAATCGTCGCCCGTTCCGGCATTCTGGTGCTCTTTACCGTCGATACAATCATGGTGGGCCAATTGGGTGGTGAGGAGCTGGCATTTCTGGGGCTCGGCATGTCGCTGCAAGGGGTCTTGATGCTGGTCTGTATTGGTCTTCTGCAAGGGACCATGATCCTGTCGTCCCAGGCTTACGGAGCAGGCGATTGGCAGACCTGCGGTCGCGCGTGGCGAACGGGAATTTATCACGCCACCCTTCTGGGGCTGTTGTTGGGGGTCATCTGCGCCGCGGGTGAACAGGTTCTGCTCTTTTTTGGGCAGTCTGCCACCCTCTCGGCGGGGGGCGGGAGCGTCTCCGTGCATTTCGGCTGGGGCATGCCCGCCATGTTGCTCTACGTGGCTTCCAGCTATTTTCTGGAAAGCATTCAGCGCCCAAGGGTGGGCATGATCGTGATGCTGAGCGTGAATGTGCTGAATGTGGGGCTGGACGGCATGTTTCTGTTCGGCTGGGGAGGGAGCGGTCTGGCTCTGGGCGCCGACGGCGCGGTCATCGCCACCTCTATTGTGCGCTGGATCGCGGCCTTTGCGATGATCATTTATATTCTGACGCTGCACACAAGGATCGGCGAAGACACTTTTGGCGTCAAAACCTCACGACAGGATCTCTGGCGGGAAGCCGCCCGGTTGGGGGGTGCGCTGGGGCGGAAAATGCGCGGGCTCGGCGCGGCGACGGGGTTGGCCTATGGGCTGGAATCGGCGGCTTTCGCCTCGCTCGTCCTGATGGCCGGGTTGATTGAGCCCGCGGCACTTGCGGCACACCAGATCACCTCAAACATGGTGGCACTTCTCGTTATGGCGTCCATCGGGATGGCAGCCGCGACCGCTGTGCGAGTGGGAAATGCGGTCGGTCGTCAGGATCAGGCCGGACTGCGGATGGCAGGCTGGGTCGGGTTAGGTCTGGTGGGAATGATCCTGCTCGTGCCCTCGGTCATCATTCTGGCGGCCCCGCACTGGGTGGCGACCCTTTATGTGAAAGATGATCTGGTGTTGGATATCGCAACCGGCACCATGTTCGTAGCCGGGGTTTTTGTTGCAGCTGATGGAATGATGAACGTTGCGATGGGGGCCTTGCGCGGTATGGGGGATGTCTGGCTGCCCATGGTGATGCATATTATCGCCTTCTGGCTGGCCGGGGTGCCGACTGCATGGCTCGCCGCGTTTCATTTCGGGCAAGGGGCGATGGGGCTTCAGTACGGGATTGCTGTGGCGGTCTTTCTCTCTGTCACCATGCAGACACTCCGTTTCGCCATCGTTTCCAGACGCACCATCAAGCGGGCCTGAGCGAGCACTCAATAAGAGATTGTGCCGCCGCTTTGGCAACGCGCGCCGCGCCCTTGTCGCCGGAAACCTGAGCCGTCACCGTGGCGCCTTCCAGAAGCAGGGCCAGTTGTGCCCCGATAATATCGGGCTCGGCGAGCTGTGCCGCGCGCGCCAGATCGATGATATAGGCTTTCATCATCTGCTTGAAATTGCGGCAGGCGTCGCGAATAGGCGATGCGTCCTCCGCATATTCCGCAATCGCATTGATAAATATGCAGCCATAGAATGATTTTTCGTGGAACCAGTCCGCAGCAACATCAAAGACGGCCAGCAGCCGCTCACGTGGATGGGTTGCCAGCGCTTCGACATCACGCCTGAAATCATCCCGGAAACAGGTGTCATGTTCACGCAGGACAGCGACAATCAGCTCCTCCTTTGAGCGGAAATGCGCATACAGGGTTTTCTTCGACACGCCCGCTTTTGCCAGCAGCCCGTCAATACCGGTGCCGTGAAAACCGTGCGCGGCAAACTCATCTCGAGCGACATGGACCAGATGGTCACGGCGGCTGATCGCCATCTTTCTCTCCTAAACAGATCTGTTTCCAAGATAGGGATCCTGACGGGTGCTGTCGATCACATAGATGTGAGAGGCGGGGGAAAATCGAAAAGACAAGTAAAAACAATGAGCTAAAGAAGTTTGCCGCAGGGCGGGGGGTGAGAAGGGCAAGCCCGTGTCTTGAAAAAAGAAACAGGTCTGTATACGTCGCTCGTAAGGAAACAGATTGGTTTCCTTTCCGGTGGCAGGTTTCGGGCCGGACCTATGACATTAGGCAACGGGTTCCGGTCTGCATCGCCCTATCAAGGAGTTCACACAATGACATCATTTAAGAATATCTTCGCGGTCGCTATCGCCGCCTTCGTCCTGCTCGGCACCCAGGTCGCCCGTGCTGACGACAATGCCAACTTCACTGTAGGTGTCGCGGGCTACGACCTTGTTTCCTATCAGACCAACGAAAAACCACTGCGCGGCAACGGCCATCATGCCGTCAACCACGAAGGGGTGACCTACCTTTTCTCGACAGCGGCAAACCGTGAAGCATTTCTGGCAGATCCGGTGAAATACCTGCCAGCTTACGGCGGCCATTGTGCCTTTGCCGCGTCACTTGGCAAAAAATTCTACGGTGATCCGGAAGTCTGGCGCGTTGTCGACGGTCGTCTTTTCCTCAACCTCGACACCAAGATCCAGGACCGCTGGCTGGCTGAGGTTAACGACATGATCAAAGTGGCAGACGCCAACTGGGTAAAGATCAAAGACGTGCCGGCAAGCGAGCTGTAATTGCTCTTTTGAGGTAAATCCAAAAAAGAAACGCCCGGTCCAGATGGCCGGGCGTTTTGCATTGTTCAGTCTTGAAAGCGTGTTCAGCGCGACCCGCGCTCAATCAGCCGGACATAAAAATGAACAGCCTTGCCCATATTATCCACGGTGATCCGTTCATTGGTGCCATGGAAACGGGCAGTATCCGCTTTGCCAAGCACAATGGGGATAAAGCGGTATACATTGTCCGACACGTCTTCAAAGTAGCGGGCATCAGTGCCACCCACCACGAGATTGGGGGCGACGAGTGCACCAGGGAACGTGTCGCGAATGGTACGGGACAGAATTTCAAACCCTTCCGATTCTGTTGAAGAGACATGGCTTGCCTCCCGTCCGGGATTGAACACGCTCACCTCAACATTCTCATCATCAATGGTGCGGGTCACATGCGCGACAATGCTTTCCACATTGTCACGCGGATGGATGCGGAAATTGACTTTCGCACTGACCGATGGTGGCAGAACATTTTCCTTGATCCCGCCATCAATCATGGTGGGGGCAATAGTGGTGCGCATCATCGCCGCCGTTGTCGGGTTGGCGGTCAGGGTGGAGTCCAGAAGAGGACCAAAGAGCCAGCGGTTTGTCAGGGCCAGCCGCTGCACGAAGGGGGTTGCTGGTGCGATGGCATCCAGCATGCCCGCGACTGTTCCCTCAATCGCACCGGGGAACTGATTGTTTTGCAGCCGGTCAATGGCGCGGGCCAACCGGCCAATGGCTGTTTCGGCCGGTGGCATGGATGAATGGCCACCTTGGGCGCGGGCAGTCAGGTTCAAGGTGACATACCCTTTCTCCGCGACACCAACCAGCGCAACCGGAACGTCAACACCGGGCACCAGGCCTTCGGAGAGCACGCCACCTTCATCCGCGACCCAATGCAGGCGGACACCACGTTCTTTCAAGAGGCCGGCAAGTTTCTGATCGCCGAAAAGACCACCCAGCTCTTCATCATGGCCGAAAGCAAAGTGAACGGTCCGGCGGGGCTGGTAACCCTGTCCCGCGAGATATTCCGCGCCCTCCAGGATGGCCACGAGCGAACCCTTTGTATCAATCGTTCCACGGCCCCAGATGAAACCGTCAGCAACCTTGCCGGAAAAAGGCGGCTCTTCCCAGTTCCCCTCTGTGCCGGGAACAACCGGTACGACATCCATGTGCGACATCAGCAGGATCGGCTCCAGGGACGGGTCCGACCCTTCCCATGTATAAAAGAGCGTGTAGTTGGAGACCGTCTCACGAGAGGCGACGCGATGAAACGCGGGATAGGTCTTTTCCACCCAGGCGGCAAACTGCACAAACGGTTCGCGGCGTTCTTCCCGGCCGAACTGTGTCGAGATGGTCTCAAAGCGGATCGCCTCTCCCAACCTTTCGGCGGCGGCCAGGGCATCAATGTTGATGGCGCGTTCGTCGGCGCTAGCCCCATCTGTCCCGGCGTCGGGCAGGCTGACGGCAAAAGTTCTGACAATCGCGATAATGAGCACGAGCCCGATAAGGCCCAGAAGGCCGAGTAAAATCCGTTTCATGAATGTCCCCAAACGTCCCAAATTCACAGGCGGTCTTTCTGCGCCGCGTTGGGGCGATTGAGCCTGTTTGCACCTTCTCTGTCAAATGGCGGGGCGGCAAACGGGGTGTCAAGTCCGCATCCGTCACCCTGCCTATAGCCAAGTCCCGCCGTCATGGTCATAATTCGGACCAAAATCAGCTATACCAGCCGACAAACAGAAATTGGCTGAAATGAACGCGCGCCAGCGCGCGTCACAAGTTCGAGGGGCCGTATGCCGACAATCGCGCTGGTCGATGATGACCGCAATATCCTGACATCTGTCTCCATGGCTTTCGAGGCCGAGGGCTTCCACGTCCAGACCTATAATGACGGTGCTGCCGCCCTGGCCGCCTTATCGGCCAATCCGCCGGATGTTGCGGTCTTTGATATCAAGATGCCGCGCATGGATGGACTGGAACTGCTGCGTCGCTTGCGTCAGAAATCAGAGATACCGGTCATTTTCCTCACTTCCAAGGATGAAGAAATAGACGAAATGTTCGGCCTCAAAATGGGGGCCGATGATTACATCAAGAAGCCCTTCTCTCAGCGTTTGCTGGTAGAGCGGGTCAAGGCGGTTCTGCGCCGGACACAGGCCCGCGCCGAACCGGCTACACCGGAGCGGAAGGGAGACATGCTTGAGCGGGGCAAGCTGGTCATGGACCCCGATCGCCATATCTGCCGCTGGGATGATAAATCGGTCACCTTGACCGTTACGGAATTCCTGATCCTTCAGGCACTTGCACAGCGACCGGGCTTTGTGAAAAGCCGCGATCAGTTGATGGACGCGGCCTATGATGATCAGGTCTATGTGGACGACCGGACGATCGACAGTCACATCAAGCGTCTGCGTAAAAAGTTCAAGCAGGCGGATGATGACTTTGACGCGATCGAAACACTCTATGGTGTCGGTTATCGCTACAAGGAAGACTGAACAGGCCGCGCGGGAAGGGTCGAGGGGATGACCGGCGACCTGCAAGTGTCTCTATGTCCCTGACCTCCAGCCGTGCCGGGTTTTGAATGATGAGCGGTGACAGCGAATCCGAGCGAAAGGAAAGTAACCTGAGGGCAGAGCACCGGGTGCTGGGCACGCGCGCGTCCGGCTCGGCGTCATCCGGTCTTGGCTCGGGGCTTGGCTCGGGTTTTGGCGCCGCAAAAAGCTGGATGGCCCAGAGCGGGAGCAATATCCGCTATGGCACGCACATCATTGTACAGGCGATCCGCTGGGCCTTTGGCAATTTTATTGCCGGCAATCGTTTCTCAAGCCTGACCCGCCGCATTGTTGTCTTCCAGGTGACGGCTCTTCTCGTTCTTGTCGGGGGGGTGCTCTACCTCAACCAGTTTCGCCAGGGGCTCATCGATGCGCGCAAGGAAGCGCTGTTGGTGCAGGCGGAGATTATCGCGGGCGCCGTCGCGGAAACGGCTACGGCGACACTTGAGGCAGAGATTATTGATCCGCTGGCCCGGCTGGGCAAGGAACGGGGCTGGGTCGACCCCGACAAACTGTTGGAAGAACGTGATGTGCCGATCTCACCCATTGCCGCAGCTCCTGTCTTGCGCCGCCTCATCCTGCCGACACAGACACGGGCCCGTCTTTATGACAAGGATGGGTGGCTGATCCTGGACTCGCGCCAGCTCACTGCTTCAGGTCAGATTGTTGCTTTTGAGCTGCCCCCGCCGGGCGGCAGCGATGATCGTGGATGGTTTCGCCGTGCACTCGACTGGTCGCGCTTTCTGATCCCGGGCCCGGACTATCAACGCTATCGGGAAGCCGGCAGTCAGAACGGTCGTATCTATCAGGAAGTGAACCTCGCCCTTGGCGGTCTCCACGCAACCATGGAGCGGGTCAATGACCGTAACGAAGTGATTGTGTCCGTTGCTGTGCCGGTGCAGCGTTTCAGGGCTGTTCTGGGTGTTCTTTTTCTCTCTACCGAAGGCGGGGACATTGACGAGATCGTGCGTGGCGAACGTCTGGCCATTGTCGAAGTTTTCATGATCGCGCTGGGCGTGGCTATTCTTCTGTCTGTTGTACTCGCCGGTACGATTGCAGAGCCGGTGCGCCGATTGGCGGAGACAGCCGAGCGTGTGGCGAGAGGGACAACAGAACGGGTGGAAATTCCCGACTTCACCAGCAGGCGTGATGAGATCGGTGATCTGTCAGGGGCGCTGCGTGGCATGACAACGGCGCTTTACGATCGTATTGACGCGATCGAGGCATTCGCAGCCGACGTGGCGCATGAGCTGAAAAACCCGCTCACCTCTGTTCGCTCCGCAGTAGAAACGTTGGAGATTGTCAAAGACGATGCGGCCCGCACCAAGCTGATGGCGGTGATCCAGCACGATATTCGCCGCATTGACCGTCTGATCAGTGATATATCGGAGGCCTCCCGACTGGATGCGGAACTGTCGCGTGATGAGCAGACCGTGTTCAGTTTGGCCTCTCTGTCGGAAACAATTGCGGACCTGTTCAACACAACAGGGACGGATGAAGGGCGAACCGTTCAGATTCAGATCGAAGAAACAGCCACAGAATCCGCGTTTGATGTACGCGGCGCCGACCAGCGCATGGGGCAGGTCCTGCGCAATTTGATCGACAATGCCCTCTCTTTCAGCCCACCGGGTGCGCCCGTAACACTCAACGTGACGCGTGTCGGCGGGCTTGTCCGGCTGACGGTGGAAGACGAGGGGCCCGGCATCCCGGAAGGAAGCCTGGAAAAGATTTTCGAACGTTTCCATACAGACCGGGAAGGGGAGTTCGGTCGTCATTCTGGTCTGGGCCTTTCTATTTCCAAGCAGATCGTTCTTGCGCATCGCGGCGCTATTCACGCGGAGAACCGCGACGAAGGAGGGGCTCGCTTCATTGTGGAAATTCCCGCCGACACAAGCGGGCCGCTTCAAAAAGGAACCGGCTGATGCTGAAAGATGTCACCGGCACAGCCATTGCGATTGATGGGCGGGCGGTACTTCTGCGCGGACCGTCCGGCAGCGGAAAGTCGGATCTTGCATTCAGGTCGGTTACGCAGGAAGGGGCTCTTCTGGTCGGCGATGATCATGTGGATCTGGATGTACAGGCAGGGCAATTGATCGTCAGCCCAAAGCCTGGCTGGGCCGGGAAGCTGGAATTGAGAGGTCTGGGGATCGTCTTGCTGCCCGCGCTGGAGCAGGCGCCGCTCTGCCTGGTGGTCAATCTGATTGCGCGCGAAAAAGTGCCGCGCCTGCCGGAACCTGCTTTCGATCTGTTTGAGGGATGCCGCATTCCCCGCCTTCAGCTGCATGCCTTCGATATCAGCAGCCCGGCGAAACTGCGCGTTGCCCTCGGATCCTGGCCGGATAATGGCTTTCCGGGCGATGACGGGCAAATTAACTGATCGTTTTGTTTTATCCGATGCGCGTCCATCGGTGCCTCACAAGGGTGCGACATCGGGGCACTCATTGTGCGGCGCAGCGAATTCGACCTTGTCATTGCCCCCCAATTGTTGGCACGATGCGCCACTGCCAATTGATGCGGCAGCGGCACCCCCTTTTTGCTGAACTGATAGGCAGTTTGCGCAAGCCGGGTTTGAGGAGCGTTACAGGTAAAAATGATCGGATTGGTACTCGTGACCCACGGCCAGCTCGCCAACCAGTTTGTCGCGGCGATGGAGCATGTTGTTGGACCTCAAGCGCAGGTTATCTCAATCTGCATTGGGCCGGATGATGATATGGAACAGCGTCGCAAAGATATTCTCGATGCTGTCGATGCCGTGGAAGAAGGCGACGGGGTCATTTTGCTGACTGACATGTTCGGCGGAACACCTTCCAATCTGGCCATCTCCATTATGGATAAGGCCAAGGTGGAAGTGATTGCCGGGATCAACCTGCCCATGTTGATTAAACTGGCCAGCGTGCGTGACACGATGAAGTTGGCCGATGCGGTGGAACAGGCGCAGGAATCGGGCCGCAAATATATCTCGGTCGCGAGTAAAGTGCTGGCCGGTGAGAATTCCTGATTAGAAGAAAAGACTTGTGACAACACAGCAACCCGCCACATCCGACAAGATTGCCAAAACCCTCACCATTCAAAACGCCCGGGGCCTTCATGCCCGCGCGTCCGCTAAATTTGTGCAATGTGTTGAGGCATTCGATGTTCAGGTAACGGTCTGTCGGGAAGGGCAGGCAGTGGGTGGCACCTCAATCATGGGCCTGATGATGCTCGCGGCGGGGAAGGGCTCAACGATTGATGTGACCGCAGAGGGGGTGGATGCCGATGCGGCGCTGAAGGCGCTGGAAGCATTGGTGGAGGACAAGTTCGGCGAAGGCGAATAGATAGATCAATAGGTCTATTCATAACTTCTTTATCAAGACATAAAGAAATCCTTATATGATGCTTGATGTGCAGGGTGAGCCTTGCTATAGAAGCCCCTGACTGTCGGGCACGTGTAGGTGCCGGGCCATTTTTTGCTATGCATATGCAGGAGTGCTTCATGAGCAACGACTATAAAGTCGCCGACATTTCCCTCGCTGACTGGGGCCGCAAGGAAATTGCTATCGCCGAAACCGAAATGCCGGGTCTGATGGCACTGCGCGAAGAATTTGGCGCCAGCCAGCCGCTGAAAGGCGCGCGGATTGCCGGTTGTTTGCATATGACGATCCAGACCGCCGTTCTCATGGAAACCCTGGTGGCTCTGGGGGCGACATTGCGCTGGTCATCCTGCAATATTTTCTCAACCCAGGATCATGCCGCCGCCGCCATGGCTGCCGCGGGCCTGCCCACCTTCGCCTGGAAGGGTGAAACGGAAGAGGAATTCTGGTGGTGCATTGAAGAAACCATCAAAGGTCCTGATGGCTGGACCCCGAATATCATTCTGGATGATGGCGGCGACCTGACCCAGATCATGCATGAAAAATACCCTGAGCTTCTGGACGATGTTGTCGGCATTTCAGAAGAAACCACGACAGGTGTTCTGCGTCTTTATGAAATGGCAAAAGCAGGCACGCTCCGCGTGCCGGCCATCAACGTCAATGACAGCGTGACAAAGTCGAAGTTCGACAATCTCTATGGCTGCCGTGAAAGCCTTGTTGATGGTGTCAAACGCGCGACCGATGTGATGATCGCAGGTAAGATTGCCGTGATCTGCGGTTATGGCGATGTTGGTAAGGGTTCCGCTGAAAGCATGCGCAGCCAGGGTGCGCGCGTTGTGGTCACGGAAATTGATCCGATCTGTGCATTGCAGGCGGCAATGGAAGGCTATGAAGTCTCTACCATGGAAGACATGGCCCCGGTCGGTGACATTTTCATCACCTGTACCGGTAACAAGGACATCATTACCGTCGATCATATGCGTGCCATGAAGGATCGTGCGATTGTCGGGAATATTGGTCACTTCGACAGCGAAATTCAGGTGGCAGGCCTGCGCAATTTCACGTGGCACAATGTGAAGCCGCAGGTTGATGAAATCGAATTTGCAGATGGTAAGCGGATCATCCTGCTGGCTGAAGGCCGTCTTCTCAACCTCGGCTGCGCAACGGGCCACCCAAGTTTTGTGATGAGTGCATCCTTCACCAACCAGGTGCTGGCGCAGATGGAACTTTGGGAAAACCACAAGAATTACGACAAGAAGGTCTATGTTCTGCCCAAACATCTGGATGAGAAAGTGGCGCGGCTCCACCTGGCCAAGCTCGGCGTGAAGTTGACAACGCTTTCAACCGACCAGGCAGGTTACATTGGCGTGCCGCAGGAAGGCCCGTTCAAGCCGGATCACTACCGCTACTAAAACAAGTTCGCGTTTCCACTTCGGGAAGCGGCCTGCCCGGTCCGTGTGCATCACGGGCCGGGTTTTATTATGAGCGTGGGACAGAGCCTTCTCGATTCGGTTCTGCAATAATGTGTTGCCACAGGGACTCACCTTATCCCCTATGAGGGGCCTCTCCCCTATACTATCGTTAATTTCTACCTGTCCGAGCTATGGGCAAACACGAAGAAACAGGTGTAACATCTTGAGCAAGCGTCAGTTTTTGCTGTCGTCAATTTGTAAGATGATGAAGGGGGCATCTGGCCGGGCAGGCCGGGTGAAGGGGCAGAGCATGCGGCGGGATCACAAGCCGGAAAAGAACAGGCTCACATACCGGGCGCCAGCAGCGGCCATGGCCCTGATGGCGGGCACAGCCGGGCTGGCAAGCGGCCCTGCCCATGCAGAGGAGGCCGTCTCATTTCTGGATCAGGCAACCGGCAAGCTCGGCCCGCTGGTGGAAAGTCTGGGCGTCGCGCCCGCCCTCGCAAATGACCCGGCCTATCTGTTGGGGTTGGTGGTCGCGGTGGCAGCAATCATTCTCGCCGTAGCCTGTGCCTATTTGATGGCCCGCACATCGGCTCGGTTCCGCAAATTGCGGGATGCCTACCGAAGTGAAATCGAAGTTCTGGGCGCGCGGGTGGATACGGTTGAATCCATTCTGGCCTCAGAGCCTGACGCCTTGCTGATCTGGTCACCGGAAACACTGGTGGCGAAACCGGGCACTTTGCAATCCCGCCCGCGTATTGTCGGCAGCACGGCCGCGCTTGCAGATCCGGCAACCGGCGATGTGGATTATGAGCAGATTATCCGGCGCATGACGTCTGAAACAGGGAACGCGCTTCGCACGGCGGTGGATCGTCTGCGCTCCCGTGGTGCGCGCTTCTCGCTCACCCTGCAATCCCCGGACGGTCGCTCGTTTGAAGCCGAAGGTCGCCCCGCCGGGGCGCAGGCGGTGGTCTGGATCCGTGATGTGTCGGGGGAACGGGCAGAGACCAGCCGTTTCATTGAGCGTGCCACCAGTGCGGAGCGGACGCGTGATGCGCTGATGGAGCATCTCAATACACTGTCTATGCCGGCCTGGCGGCGGGACCGCGAGGGTAAGCTGACATGGGTGAACAAGGCCTATGTCGATGCGGTGGATGGTCAGACGCTTGACAATGTGTTGGCCCAAAACATCGAACTGCTGAACGACGAGGCTTTGAAGAAAATTCACGATACCCTCGCAGGGGGTGCTTCAAGCAACCAGCGTCTCTACGCGATTGTCGGCGGCGAACGACGGGCACTGCAGGTAACTGATACATTGCTGAGCACCGGGTCGGTTGGTGTGGCGATTGATGTGACGGCGCTCGACAATACCGAAAGCGAGCTGAAACGGCATATTGATGCGCATTCAGGTACGCTTGATCGTCTGGCGACACCCGTGGCGATTTTCGGTTCAGACAAACGTCTGCGCTTCTTCAACAAAGCCTACCTGAAATTCTGGGGTCTTGATGAAGCCTGGTTGCGGGAAGAACCGCTCGACAGCGAAGTGCTGGACGCGTTGCGCAGCGGCCGTCGTTTGCCGGAGCAGGCAAATTTCCAGGCCTGGAAATCGCAGATGATGAAAATCTATCAGGCGACCAGCCCCGTTGAGGAATTCTGGTATCTGCCGGACGGTCAGACCTTGCGCATGGTCGCTCAGGCGCACCCGATGGGTGGTGTCATCTATATTTATGAAAACGTCACCGAACAGCTGAACCTGGAAAGTTCATACAACACGGCTTTGCGTGTTCAGGGCGAAACGCTCGACAATCTCTTCGAAGGGGTTGCTGTGTTCGGATCTGACGGTCGTCTCAAGCTCCACAATCCGGTTTATGCCGAGATCTGGCGACTGAGCGAAACCCAACTGTCCGGTGAGCCGCATATCGCGGATATCGTGGCCGATTGTCGCGCATTATATGATCAGGGCTCAATCTGGGATGATCTGAAGGCGAGTGTGACCTCCGTCGAAGCCCGGCGGCAATTGTCGCATCGGATGGAGCGTATCGACGGCACGATTATTGATTTTGCAACGGTTCCCTTGCCCGATGGTGCCACCCTGATCACATTTGTGGATGTGACGGATGCGTCCCGCATAGAGCGTGCGCTGCGCGAGCGCAACGAAGCGCTGGAGACGGCGGACCGGCTGAAGTCGGAATTTATCGGCCATGTCTCCTATCAATTGCGCACCCCGCTCACCAACATTATCGGCTTTGGTGAAATTCTGGAGGCGGAGATGTTTGGAGACCTCTCTGCCAAACAGCACGAATATACAAAGGGCATTCTGTCATCGTCCGAGGAACTGTTGAACACAGTGAACGACATTATTGATTTGTCGACGATCGAAGCCGGGGCGATGACCCTCGACCTTTCCAACGTGACAATCCCCGGCATTATTCAGTCGGCAGAAGGGTTTGCGCGCGCGCCGGCGCAGAAGAACCGCATTTCGATTTACACGGATTTCCCGCCTGACATTGGTATGATACGGGCAGATGAAACCCGCATTCGCCAGATCATGGTGAACCTCGTCTCGAATGCAATTGCCTTTACACAACCAGGCGACAGTATCACCATCGGCGCGGAGAAACGGGCAAACGAATTGCAGCTGTTTGTGTCGGACACCGGCGACGGCATCAAGTTTGAACATCAGGCGACCGTCTTTGACCGCTTTGAGGCACGGGCCGGTGCGGACCGGCGACGCGGCGCGGGTCTGGGCCTGTCTCTGGTGAAAAGCTTTGTGGAACTGCATGGCGGTTGGGTGACATTGGAATCCGAGCCTGCGGTGGGCACAAAAGTCACCTGTCATTTGCCGCTGCATGTGAAGCCGGTCGGTGAGGCGGCTACGGCCGGGGTCGAAGGGAGCGCGGCACCTGAGCGTGCATTTGATGCGTGAAAGCGGTGAGTTTGAGGCAGATGAGAGCGCCGGTTGTCACTGAAACTTGATCGGCCGCCAGATTTTTTTTGACACTCATCTTGTTTACGACTGGCCAAACCCCATTTTGGGTGGAATAATATTTATTATCTTGCGCGTGTTGTGAGGCGACGGGACGACCACCCCCGTTTCAGACGTGCGGCCTTTGGCTGGACCAGAACCGGGACCAGAGGTCAGATCGGAAATGTGACCAGAGACTTGATCAGATATCGCCTGGAGGGATCGAATTCATGACCATTTCAATCACTGTAAATGGGGAGCACCGCGAACTTGATGTTGAGCCGGACATGCCGCTTCTCTGGGTTTTGCGCGACGAGCTGGGCCTGACCGGGACAAAATTTGGATGCGGTGTCGCGGCCTGCGGGGCCTGCACCGTACATGTGAACGGTGAAGCGATGCGTACCTGCACATTACCGGTGGAAGCTGTAGCGGGGAAAGACATCACCACCATTGAAGCCTTGAACGGGGGCGGTGCGGATCTGACAGCCTTGCAACAGGCCTGGATTGAACATCAGGTCCCGCAATGTGGCTATTGCCAGTCCGGCATGCTGATGGCGGTGTCGTCACTTCTGGCCACGAACGCCAATCCAAGTGATGACGAGATTGATGCCGCGATTACCAATATTTGTCGTTGCGGGACCTACCCGCGCATCCGCGCTGCGATCCGCTCGCTTAGCGTTGCTTGAAGGGAGGGACGACCATGAAACCGACACGCAGACAATTACTTCTCGGTGGTTCTGTTATCGGCGGTGGCCTGCTTTTGGGTTACGCCACGATGGGGCCAAGCCGGCCTGAGCGCGCGCAGGATCTTGCGGCCAGGGACGGGGAGCATTTTCTCACCACCTGGCTGACCATCCACCCCGACAACCGGGTAACGGTTTATGTTCCCCATGCGGAGATGGGGCAGGGCGTGCACACCTCCCTTCCCATGATGGCCGCCGAGGAACTGGAGGCGGACTGGAACCTGGTGGAGATGGTGCAGGCACCGGCTGACCCGACATGGGCAAACGGCCCGCTGGGCCGTGGCTATCTCGCCGGGGAGGCACCGATCCCCTCTGCCTTGACCGGCATTGTGGATGCGTCTTTCTTCAAAATTGCTGAACTCATGAACCTGCAGATCACAGGGGGCTCGACCTCCGTGCGCTTCACCGGTCAATGGGGTATGCGCATGGCGGGCGCGGCGGCGAAGGAAATGCTGATCCGGGCCGCGGCCGATACATGGAATGTGCCGGAAGGTGAACTTGTGGCACGTCTCTCCCACGTGCATCATGAAGCCACGGGCCGGTCGGCCAGCTTTGGAGAGCTGGCGGCGAAAGCGGCTGAGTATGATCCGCCCAACAATCCGGTTTTGAAGTCCCGTGAAAACTTCACGATCATGGGAACGTCCAAACCGCGCTATGACATTCCCTCCAAAGTGGATGGAAGTGCTGTCTATGGCGTGGACGTTCAGTTGCCGGGTCTCAAGGTGGCTGCCATTCGCCAGGCCCCGGTATTTGGAGGGTCGGTCAAGTCTTTCGACGGGACGCGGGCACTGCAGGCGCGCGGTGTCAGTCATGTCATTTCGACCGGTGACGGGGTTGCTGTTGTTGCCGATAATTATTGGCGCGCCTCGCAAGCTCTTGACCTAGTGGAGGTTGAGTTTGACGACGGTGGGAACGGGTCTGTCTCCACGGAAAGTATTTTCGCCCAGTTCCACAATGATATCGAGAACGGTTCAGCCGAGGACGATGTGATTTTGGGCAATGCGGACAATGCTTTTGCCGAAAGTGGCCATCATCTGGAAGCACGCTACGAAGTGCCGTTCCTCGCGCACACCTGCATGGAACCGATGAATTGCACGGTCGAGATCAAAGACGGTAAAGCCAATGTCTGGGTCGGTGTGCAGGATGCATTGGGCTCAAAAGCAAAAGTTGCAGAGATCGCAGGCCTGTCGCTGGACGATGTCACATTGACACCGCTCATGCTGGGCGGCGGCTTTGGGCGACGCGGGCCGAACGCACCAAACTTTGTGGAACAGGCAACCAGGATTGCGATGGCAGTCGAAGGACCGGTCAAGCTTGTCTGGTCGCGTGAAGAAGACGTGCAGCACGATTATTATCGTCCGGCTGTGGCCGCACATCTGTCAGCCTCTTTCGACGAAACCGGAAATCCAACGGCATGGAAAAACACCTACACCCGCAAAGACGAGCCGGTTGAGGCAAGCAATATTCCTTACGGAATTGCAAATCAGGCCATCCGTTATGTTGAAAGCCCTGTCCATGTGCCGTATGGCGCATGGCGGTCGGTGGCACATACGCAGCACACTTTCTTCAACGAAAGCTTTATAGACGAAATGGCGCATGCGGCCGGTAAAGATCCGTATCAGTTCCGTCGTGATCTGCTGCCGGATGGGTCGCGTCACAAAGCCGTGCTGGAGCGTGCAGCAAAAGAAGCCGGATGGGGCACACCGCTTCCAGCGGGCCATGTGCGCGGCATCGCATTTCAGGAAAGTTTCCAGACCATCGTGGCGCAAGTGGTGGAAGTGTCGCTGGACGCGTCCGGCGCCCCGAAAGTGCACCGTGTCGTCTGTGCCGCTGATTGCGGTACGGTCGTCAATCCTGATGGTGCCCGCGCGCAGGTGGAAAGTGGTGTGATCTATGGCCTGACCGCGGCTCTCTTTGGTGAGATCACGATCGAAGATGGCGCGGTTGTGCAGGAAAACTTCCCGGACTATGACGCCGTCCGCCTGGCACAGACGCCCAAGATCGAAGTACATTTTGTGGAGAGTGATGCCCCCTTTGGTGGCCTGGGGGAGCCTGGCACGCCCTGTATTGCACCGGCGGTGGCAAACGCGCTCTTCACGTTGACGGGCACCCGCGCACGCACACTGCCGCTCATGAACCATGATTTCAAAGCCGGTCCACAGCTTGCGTCAGCTGCTGACTGATAGACAGCATTGAAATAAAAAAGAGGGCGGCTCGCCAATCCGGTGAGCCGCCCTTTTTGTTGCCTTCAGTTACAGGAATTCAGGTCTCAGCCCAGCATTTCTTTCATCGAAATGCTTTCGTCGGCGAGGCGTTCCGCAGGGATCTTGGCTTTCTCGGCGATGAACTTTCTCGACATCATGTGTTCAGGGGCCCGGTTGACCGCGTCAGAGGCAATCATCACACCATCGCGTAAATAGAAGACGGCGAACGAGCGGTCTTTTTCCGGGTTGCCGCGCACAACGGCCTGATCATAGCCTGCCGACAGGCCCACAATCTGAAGCTTGAGATCATACTGGTCCGACCAGAACCAGGGAACCTGCGCATAGGCCTTGGCTTTGCCGCAGATGGAGGCGGCGGCAGTTTTGCCCTGCTCCAGCGCGTTGTGAACGCTCTCAAGCCGCAACCGTTTGCCCAGAAGAGCGTTGGGATGGTTGCTGCAATCACCAATTGCGTAAATGTCGGGGTCACTCGTCTGGCAGAACTCATCGACGTAAATGCCGTTTTCCACTTTCAGGCCCGCACCCTCGGCAAGCTCTATATTGGGAATAATGCCAACGCCGACGACAACAAAATTGGCGTCGAACTTCTTGCCGTCGGCACAGTCCACTTTCTCGATCTTGCCATTGCTGCCTTCAAAACCTTGAACGGCAACACCGTTTTCAATTTTGACACCAGCTTCCGTATGTACGCGGGTGTAGAAGGCAGACACAATCGGGTCGACCACACGGGCAAGAACGATCGGGGCCATTTCAAGCACCGTGACATCCAGGCCATGCTGTCGGGCGACGGCCGCAACCTCCAGTCCGATATAGCCGCCACCAACGACGACCATCTTGCCGCCTTCGTTGAACTTGGCGCGGATCGCATCCACATCATCGACGGTGCGGAGGTAAAACACACCGTCAAGATCGGCACCGGGCACATTCAGTTCCCGTACACGGCTGCCGGTGGCGAGAATGAGCTTGTCGTAAGCGCGGGTTGTGCCATCGTCCAGGTGAACAAGTTTCTTGGGTCGCTCAATTTCCACAACCCGTTTGCCCAAAACCATCTCGGCATTTGATTTTTCGTAGAATTCAGGCGGCTTGAAATAGACCCGTTCAAGGTCCAGCTCGCCGGCAAGGAATTTTTTTGAAAGAGGGGGCCGTTGATAGGGGATATAGGGTTCGTCACCTATGACCGTGATGGGGCCTTCATATCCTTCTGCGCGCAAAGAGGCGACAGCCTGCCCTGCTGCATGGCCAGCCCCAACAATAATCACGCCATTCGACATTGTGTCCGGATCCTTTTTATTGAAAGTGACGCATGCGTCATCATTATTGTCAATTTGGCCTCCCTCCAGACCGAGATCAAGGGGCAATGTGCGTGAAGTGGCGATGTGGCGCAAGGCCTGACGCGAGAACGTATGTGCGAAATTTGCGCAGAAATCGGCGCTATTTGGCGTCGAATCCCCGGAATCTTTTGGCACTGACCGGTGATCCCGCGTAAAAGGGCTGGATGAGCAGAAAACCGGTAGATCCGAACATTGCACAAATCGTGCTGGCCCTGCCGAACGCAGAGGCGACGGCAAGAGCCGGTGCGCTTTTGGCGCCGCTGATGCGCCCCACAGACGTGCTGGCGCTCTGGGGCGACCTCGGGGCGGGTAAGACGAGCCTCGCGCGGGCCCTTATTCAGACATGTCTGGCAAAAACCGGCCAGGTTGAGGATGTGCCAAGCCCGACCTTCACACTGGTCCAGACCTATGAGACCGCGGATTTACCCATATGGCATGCGGACCTTTACCGTCTGAAAGACCCGGATGAGCTGATAGAGCTGGGGTTGGATGAGGCTCTGGAAACGGGCCTTCTTGTTCTTGAATGGCCAGACCGCATGGGCGCTGATCTGCCCGTGGCCCGGCTTGACATTGAACTGACAGAGCAGGGTGAGGGCCGGGTGGCAAAGTTGACGGGTCCCGCCCGTCTATGGGAAGAGCGTCTGGGGTGCGTGTTGCGCCAATGGACTGTCAGTCAGGTGTGAAGGAAGCAGGGGGAGTACGGTCCGGATGGGGACAGCAGTGAGTGAAGGGGATCAGGCGGGACGTTCAGCACAATTGGACATGTTCCTGCGAGACGCCGGTTGGGCTGACGCCACGCGGATCTTCGTTCAGGGGGATGCCTCCCTCCGCCGCTACGAACGGCTGGAGCGCGAGAGCGACTCTGCCATCCTGATGGATTGGCCGGCGGGCCCGGATGCGCCGGTGGCTCAGGGCCATGCCGCCTATTCAAAGCTTGCGCATTTGGCGGAAGATATTCGCCCCTTCGTTGCCGTCGGCACCTATCTGCGTGCCCAGGGGCTTCGCGCCCCGGAAATTTACGCAACCGACTTTACGCATGGTTTCTTATTGCTCGAAGATTTGGGCGCGCATGAGTTTGGTCATCTGATTGACAAGGGACAGGGACCAACCGGCCAACCGCTGGACGAGCTCTACAAGGCCGGGGTTGAAACACTGGTCGCGCTGCAGCGTGCGGGGGCGCCATCAGATCTGCCCGTTGGTGACGGGCGGGCGCATCAGGTCCCGTCATTTGATGACGGAATTTTCCGGATTGAGACCGCCATGCCGCTGGACTGGTATATGCCGGTCGTCATGGGTGTGGAGCCTTCGCCAGACCAGCGCGCGGAATTTGAAGCGATCTGGGCCGCACTCTGGCCGGATATGGGGGCAGGCCCGCAGACACTTTTCCTCAGAGATTTTCACTCCCCCAACATCCTTTGGCAGGAAGGGGCGCAGGGGCTCGACCGGGTTGGGCTGATTGACTATCAGGACGCGCTCGTGGGGTCGATTGCCTATGACCCTGTGTCTTTCCTGCAGGACGCACGCAAGGACGTGAGTGCAGAACGCGAGAGCGCTATGAAGCGCCATTATATTGAACGGATGATAGCGGAAGACGCGCATTTCGATGTGGATCGCTTCCATGCGTCATACGCGCTCTTTGGCGCGGAGCGTGCCCTGCGCCTGATGGGTCTCTGGCCGCGCCTTCTCAGGCGCGATAACAAACCGCATTACATGCAGCATATGGCCCGGACGCAGGATTACCTGAAACGCAACCTGTCTCATCCTGTGTTGCGTGACCTCGCGACCTTTGTCGAAAAATACTTTCTCAAAGACGCCCCGCCACCCGGCATGGTCGCCAAAGGCCCCGTATGAAGAAGGCCCATATGAAAGTGCTGCGGCCATGAACCAGAAAAAAGTAAGCCGGATCAAACGCGCCATCATCATGGGGGCGGGCAAGGGGACGCGCATGGCGCCGCTGACCGATCGCATGCCCAAACCGCTTGTTCCCTTTTCAGGGCGACCATTGATTGATCACGCGCTCGACCGGCTGGTGGCGGCGGGGATAGAGGAAGTGGTCGTCAATCTTCACTACATGGCCGACATGCTGGAAGCGCATCTGAAGTCCCGCAAGGATGTTCGGATCATTCTCTCCGATGAGCGTGATCTGCTGCTGGAGACGGGTGGGGGTGTCAAAAAGGCCCGTCCACTGCTTGGCGATGATCCCGTGATGACCTTCAATGCGGACAGTGTCTGGGTTGAAGGACGGGAGCCGATCCTGACGCGCATGATGCAGGCCTGGGACCCGGCCCGGATGGACGCGCTCCTGATGATTGCAAACGCAACCAACACGATCGGCGAGGTGCGTCGCGGCGACTTTACCATGGATCAGGACGGGCGCCTGACAAGACGGGAGCCGTCAACAGTGGCGCCGTTCATGTATGCTGGTGTCCAGATCATTAAGCCGCCCCTGTTCGACAAGGGGCCTGACGGACCGTTTTCCACCAACCTGATCTGGGATCAGATCAAGGAGCGGGATCGTCTTTTCGGCCTTCGCATGGATGCAACCTGGATGCATGTCGGCACGCCGGGTGATCTGGCGGACGCTGAGACCTTCCTGCGCGACTTGTGAGCGTGAACCCGTTAAACTGACCGCATGTCACGCGCACCCGATCCCACGATATTCACCATGCCTGCAGGCACGCCGTTTCTGGACGCGCTTGCAAGCGCCCTGGTGGCAGACACCAGCCTGGACGGGACCTTGTCGCAAGAACCGTCGGCGCTTGGCGATATAACAATCCTGCTCCCCACACGGCGGGCCGTGCGTGCATTGGGCGAAGCTTTCCTGCGCGCAAGCGGGGGACGCGCAATTCTGTTGCCACATATCCGTCCCCTGGGTGATGTGGATGAGGAAGAACTGCTGCTCACCGGCCAGGATGGTTTTGATGCAACCGCCGCGCTGGACTTGCCCCCCACCATCGACACAATGGAGCGCCAACTCCTTTTGGCGGAACTGGTGCTGAAATGGGGAAGTGATCCGGAATTCCTTACCGGGCCCAAAGATGCCGGGCAGGCCGCCCTGCTTGCAGGCGAACTGGCGCAATTGATCGACAATGCGGAAACACAAGGTGTGGACCTTGATCGCCTGCACACTCTTGTGCCCGACGAGTTTGCCGAGCACTGGAAGCTGACGCTTTCTTTTCTGCAAATAGCCCTCGAACATTGGCCACATATTCTGAAAGAACGGGGTCTGATTGATCCGGCCAAACGACGCAACATGAGCGTACGGGCCCAGGCAGCAGCCTGGGCGGCAAACCCGCCGCCACACCCGGTACTGGTGGCGGGCTCGACGGGCTCTATCCCCGCAACGGCGGAGCTGCTGAAAGTGGTGGCAAGCCTCCCCAAGGGAGCTGTTCTGTTGCCGGGGTTGGACCTTGATCTTGACGCGCGTGGATGGGAGGCCGTGGACGCCGCGCATCCCCAGTTCGGGATGAAACAGCTCCTGAGCGCGACGGTCGCAGCCCGCGATGATGTAAAAACCTGGCCGGGTTTTGAGGTCACCGCAGCGCACGCACCCTTCCCGACGTCTGTATCTGTGGCCCGGTCGCGGCTTCTCAACGAAGCACTTCGCCCGGCGGAGACCACAGATGTATGGGCACATCTGGACGTGGACAGGATTGATGTGCCGGCTGCGATGACAGGCCTGACCTACGTGGAAGCACCCACGCCGCGGGAAGAGGCAAGCATCATCGCCACAGCATTTCGGGAGGTGCTGGAAACACCGGGGCGTACCGGAATTCTCGTGACGCCGGACCGCACGCTTGCCCGCCGCGTAGCCGCGGAGATGAGCCGGTGGCAGGTGCCGATTGACGACAGCGCGGGCGTACCGCTTGCGCAATGCGCAAGTTTTGGTTTCTTGCGGTTGGCACTGGTCGTAATGGAAGAAGAGTTGGCGCCGGTGGCGTTGCTCGATCTCCTGAAACACCCAATGGCGGCATTGGGACTTGCACCCGACGAATGTCGAAAAATGGCCCGCCGTCTGGAACGCGCATTGTTGCGCGGCCCGCGTCCGGCAGCAGGGCTGGACGGGCTGATCTGTACGCTGGAAAAAACAAAACTGGAGGCACCGCGCCGAGAGCAGCTTGCAGGCTTCCTGCAAAAGCTTGAGGCTGCGTTGCGACCGTTCAGCCGCCTGATGGCGACCTATCGTGTGCCGCTGCAAACACTTGTTGAGGCACATATAAAGCTGGCTGAAAGTCTTGCAGCAACGGATGAGTTGCAGGGTGCAGATCGCCTCTATCGCGGTGAGGCGGGGGAGGCAACAGGGCTTTTTCTGGAGACCCTCCTGAGCAATGCGGGCGACCATCTGAGTGAGGTAAATCCGCGCGCCTACAGAAAATTGTTTGAGACGCTGGCCGCCGGGCGCATGGTTCGTCCCCGGTTTGGCCAGCATCCTCGCCTGTCCATTCTCGGGCCATTGGAAGCGCGCCTTTTGAGCGCCGATCTGGTTATTCTCGCCGGGTTGAACGAGGAAACCTGGCCGGATGCAGCCCCGATTGATGCCTGGCTGTCGCGTCCCATGCGGGCCGAGCTGGGGCTGGAACCACCTGAACGGCGGATCGGCCTGTCTGCTCACGACTTTCTGCAGGCAGCTTGTGCTCCCGAAGTGCTTTTGACGCGGGCGCTGAAAGTTGATGGCACACCGACAGTGTCATCACGCTGGCTGCTGCGGCTGGACAGTCTGTTGAAAGGGCTGGGGCAGCCGGACGGGCTCAAGCCTGATGAAACCCGTGTCGCCTGGGCGGATGCACTGGATCGCCCGGCAACAGTCAAGGCCTGGGATGCGCCATCACCACGCCCGGCCCTGGCCGCGCGGCCGAACCAGTTTTCTGTGACGGAAATCGAAACCCTGATCCGGGATCCCTACGCTATCTACGCCAAAAAAATCTTGCGGCTGAGAGCTCTTGATCCGCTGGACGCGGACGCAGGCGCGCTGGAACGCGGCATCTTGTTACATGCGGCGCTGGAAAAATTTTGTCGCGACTGGCCGGACAAGCTGCCGACGGAGGTCGAGAAAGCCTTGTTGGAGGCAGGACGTGCGGCCTTTGCAAGCGGACCGGACCGACCGGGTGTTGAGGCCTTCTGGTGGCCGCGTTTTGAGCGCGTCGCCAAATGGATGAGCCGGTGGGAGCCCAAAATTCGCGAGGGTCTTTTGCGCACCCACGCCGAGATTGCCGGGGAAATGATCCTGACAGGACTAAATCGCGAGACAAAACTGACAGCGAAAGCTGACCGGATTGACGAGCGCGGGGCCAGTCAGGTGGCCATCTTTGACTACAAGACAGGAAAGCCACCCTCCAGGAAGGAAGTTGAGGCAGGCCTGGCACCGCAGCTGCCACTGGAAGCCGCCATAGCGCGCGCGGGCGGGTTTCGCCGTGAGGATGGTACCTCACTGCCACCTGCGCATGTTGAGCGTCTTTCCTATCTGCATCTGTCCGGCAAGGATGAAGGCGCAAGCGAGAACAAGGTCTCGACAATGGGGGATGAAGCCGCGGTGGAAGCCCTGGAGGGACTTATGGCGCTGCTTGCCAAATTTGAAGATGAGACAACCCCCTACCTGTCGCGCCCCCGGGTGCAGTTTGCCCGTGCGATCAGCGATTATGATCATCTGGCCCGTGTCCGCGAATGGTCGGCGGCTGACGGAGGCGAGAGCGAATGAGCCTTGAACCTGTCAGCACCACTCTCGACGACACAAACCGCAGACAGGCAGAAGCGGCCGATCCGCAAGCCTCGGTCTGGGTGTCGGCCAATGCAGGCTCCGGCAAAACGCATGTGCTGATCAATCGGGTCATTCGCCTGCTACTCGCGGGCACACCGCCAGAGCGCATTCTCTGCCTTACCTTCACCAAGGCAGCAGCTGCCGAAATGTCATCGCGTCTCTATCGAACGCTTGGTGAATGGGCCGTGCTGGACGATGCGGCCCTTGGCGAACGCGTGGAAAAGCTGGAACATCGAAAGCCGGACGCGGCCTTGCTGCTCAGCGCGCGACTGCTTTTTGCGCGCGCGATCGAAACGCCCGGTGGCCTGAAAATTCAGACGATTCACGCTTTTTGCGAAAGATTGCTCGGACGTTTCCCGCTGGAAGCCGGCGTGCCGCCGCATTTTGAAATTCTGGATGAAAGAACCGCACTGGAGAACCTGGCACTCGCGCGCGACGATTTGCTGGACGACATTGTCGCCATGCGTGACGACCGGCAGAACCCGCTTGTTCAGGCCTTTAATTGTGTGGAGGAGATTGTCGGCGAATACGGGTTTGATGATCTGTTCAAGGAAATTATTGGGAAGCGTGCTGCACTCGACGACATGTTGCGTGCGCATGAAGGGACATTGGCAGCAGATCTTCGCGCGACACTGGGCCTGAAACCGGATGAAGACGAAACGGCAATCCTTCACGAATTGTGCGAGGAAGGGCTACCTCTCCAGGCTTTGCGCGAGACTTTGCCATTTCTGTTGCAGGGGAAAGCGACCGATCAGAAAACAGCAGCTGTGCTGGAGCCTTTTCTGGCCTCGACCGCGCGCCACGAACAGGCCGATGCCTATTCAGATCTCTTCTATCGCCAGGATGGCGGGCTGAAAAGCGTGGCCCGCTCCATCGTAACCCAGGGGGCGACCAAACAGGCCCCGTTCATTCTGTCCCTGTTTGAGGAAGAGCAGATGCGTGTCGCCGCCCTGAAGGAGCGACGCCAATCCTTGCGCATTGTTGAGGCAACACTCGCTGTGTTGATTTTGGCAGAAGAGCTTATCAAGCGGTTCGACGCACAAAAAACGCTGCATGCGTTGCTCGATTATGAAGATCTCATTCTGAAAAGTCGTGACCTGTTGAAGCGGTCGGGCGCTGCGGCCTGGGTACTCTACAAGCTGGACGGAGGGCTTGATCACATCCTGGTGGACGAAGCTCAGGACACGAGCCCGCATCAATGGGAAGTTGTGCAGGCGCTGGCGGAGGAGTTTCTCTCAGGGCAAGGCGTGCGTGAGTTGACACGTACCATCTTTGCAGTGGGTGATGAAAAACAATCTATCTACTCATTCCAGGGGGCCGACCCGACACGTTTTGCCGCCATGCGTGACTTTTTCGGCAGTCGCGTAAAGGAAGCAGGGAAGAAGTGGAACCCGGTCGAGTTGCTTCTGTCGTTCCGCTCAACACCAGAAGTTTTGAAAGCCGTGGACGATGTGTTTGCGGATCCGTCGGTGGCAGATGGGCTCAATATGGATGGCGAGCCTCCCACCCATTATGCGCGACGTGCGACGGATGCCGGGCTTGTGGAAATCTGGCCATTGTGTGAGCCGGGGGAGGAAGAAGAGAGCCTACCCTGGGATGTGCCACTCGACTATCCCAAGGCGGAAAACCCCGACGCACAACTGGCCGCGAGGATTGCTGCCACCATTGCGCGCTGGCTGGCCCAAGGTGAGATGCTGGAAGGCCGGGGGCGTCCCATCCGCGCAGGCGATGTGCTGATCCTCGTCCGGCGCCGGAACCGGTTTGTAGAAGAGGTTATTCGTGCTTTAAAGAAAGAAGGGGTGCCGGTCGCCGGGACTGACCGCATGATCCTGACCGACCAGATTGCCGTGATGGATCTCATGGCGGCGGCGGGGTTTGCTCTCTTCCCCGAAGATGACCTGACCCTTGCAAGCCTGTTGAAAAGCCCTCTCATCGGGATCAATGAGGAAGAATTGTTCGAACTCGCCTATACCCGCGAGGGCAGCCTGTGGGACGCTGTCGGTACGGCGGCCCGAACAAAGGGTGGCCTTTTTGCGGAAGCCTATCATCAGCTGACAGAGATTTTATCGCGGGCGGATCTTCTGCGCCCGTATGAGTTTTTTGCTGAACTGCTGGTCGGGGATGGTGGGCGTGAAAAACTGCGCGCGCGCCTTGGCGCAGATGTGGATGACCCGGTGGATGAGTTTCTCGCGCGGGCGCTGAGCTACGAACAAATTCACACACCTGCCCTGCAAGGGTTTTTGCACTGGATTGCAGCCGGAGAATCGCAGGTGAAGCGTGAAATGTCGGAAGGGCGGAATGAGGTCCGTGTGATGACGGTGCATGGCTCCAAGGGGCTGGAGGCTGAAATTGTTTTCCTGCCGGACACCTGTACCATTCCTGACGCCAAACATGATCCGCGCATTCTGCCCGTTGAGGCAGGCGGTGAAAAACTGCATCTTTTCCCGGGCCGAAAGGCATATGACGATCCCCGCACCGCGGCCGCACGTGAGGTGCTGTCAGAAGAGCGCATGAGGGAGTATCGCAGGCTTCTTTATGTGGCGATGACGCGCGCAAAAGACCGGCTTTATATCGCGGGGTATCGCGGCAAAAACAATCCGCCTGAAACCTGTTGGTATAATCTTGCCACCCGCGCGCTGTTGCCCGGCGCAACGGAGATTGAGCTGGAAGATGGAAGCCGTGTTTGGCGGATTAAGGGTGAACAAAAAGGAAAGCCCGCGCGGGACGAGGACATTGGCGGTCTGTTGCCGACGCTCGACCTGCCGGACTGGGCGACCCGACAGCCCGCGCCAGAGCCGACCCCGCCCAAACCGCTCTCTCCGTCCAAGCTGGTGGAGGATGAGGCCGAGCCTGCCATGTTGTCTCCGCTGCAAACCGGCGGACGGGATCGTTTCAAGCGGGGCCGGTTGATCCACCGTCTGCTGCAAAGTTTGCCCGATGTGGCATTGGACAGGCGCGAGGCCGCCGCGCGGCGTTTTCTGGGTGAAAAGGGATGGGCACTGACAAGTGAAGCCCAGGAAGAAATTTGGCAGGCAACCCAAAAGGTCTTGAATGAACCAGCCTTTGAGAGATTGTTCGGGCCGGGCAGTCGCGCCGAAGTGCCTTTGGTCGGTGAGGTGCGCCGCGCGGGAGCGCCGCTTTATCTGAGCGGTCAGATTGACAGGCTGCTTGTCACGCAGGATGAGGTCATCATTGTCGACTTCAAAACCAACCGCCCGCCACCATCCCGGGTGGAGGACGTGAACAATGCCTACCTGGGACAGATGGCCGCTTACCACGTTCTCCTGACGAACCTTTACCCGGATCGGCCGATTCGCGCCGGACTGCTGTGGACAGACGGTCCCCGGTTGATGGAAATCCCGGCAGAAATGCTTGCGAAATTTATGTAGTCGCACAAGCCTGTGAAGGTTGGATCTTCGCACCTTGACGCTTGGGGGGTGGCTCCCTAGATTCCACCCAAGCGCTATTCGGGCCGGTTGAAAGACCGTGAGCCCATCAACAATGCTCGCGCGAGGCGTGCTGTCTTGTGTGAAAAAGACAATGAAAGGCGGTTTTTATGACCACTTCAAAAGTGACGGATTCGAGCTTCGAAGCTGATGTGATCGACGCGGGCAAGCCCGTTCTGGTCGACTTCTGGGCGGAATGGTGTGGCCCGTGCAAGCAGATCGGTCCGGCTTTGGAAGAGCTGGCCGGTGATCTTGGCGACCGCCTGACCATCGCGAAAATCAACATCGATGAAAACCCGAATGTGCCGACAAAATACGGTGTGCGCGGTATTCCGACCCTGATGCTTTTCAAGGACGGTCAGGTTGCCGCCACAAAAGTGGGCGCACTGCCGAAGAACAAGATCAAGGAATGGATTGAAAGCGAAATTTGATCCGATTTATGTGTCTGAAAAGGCCCCGCCTCGTTGAGGATGCGGGGCCTTTTTATTTGTGGTTCCCGTACCCTATGTGTGGGTCGAGAGAACATGACCGGCAAGATAAAGCGTGCCGCAGATAAGGATGCGCGGCCGTTCACCCGTCTCTCCTTCTGCATGTCCAATGGCCCGGCCGACAGCCGCAGCAAGATCATGCATGGGATAGGCGTCAAGACCTGCCTCAATCGCGATCTCGGTGAGCCGCGTTGCCGGTACTGCCGCCGCCGCGCCCGGCGCGGTGAAAGTGTAGACCTGGCGGGCTATATCTCTGAAATTGGCAAAGAAGCCGACGGCGTCCTTCGTGTCCAGCATAGCCGTAATGAGGTAAAGAGGGCGCGTGGTGCGCTCATCAAAATCCGCGAGAACCGCGGCGGCGGCTCGCCCCCCTGCCGGGTTGTGGCAACCGTCGAGCCACAGCTCCACATCGTCTCCCGCAATGTCAACCAGAGGCCCTGATTTCAGCCGCTGCATGCGGGCGGGCCAGACCGTGTGGGAGAGGCCGTCTGCAATCGCATCGTCTGAAATACTGTGCCCGCCCTGCGCCGCGGACCATTGCCGGAGGGCAGCAATGGCAAGCCCCGCATTCTCGATCTGATGGGCGCCGACAAGCGACGGCAAGGGAAGGTCAAGCAGCCCGTCAATATCCTGATAGACGAGCCGCCCGCATTCTTCATAGGCCGTCCAGTCCTGCCCGCCGACCACGAGCGGGGCATGCTGGATGGCAGCTTCTTTCTCAAACCGCGCCAGCGCATCTTCATGTTCCTGAGGGGCAATAATGGCGGGGACATCACGTTTGATGATCCCGGCTTTCTCACCGGCAATCTCGGTAATCGTGTCGCCCAGAAATCCCTGATGATCAAAACCGATTTGCGTAATGACGGAGATGGCAGGGTCAGCAATAACATTGGTCGCATCAAACCGCCCTCCCAGCCCGACTTCCAGAATAACGGCATCAGCAGGGCTGCGGGAAAAGGCGAGAAGCGCCGCGACAGTCGTAATCTCAAAATAGGTGATATTCTCACCCCCGTTTGCCGCCTCGCACTCTTCAAGAAGTTGCGCAAGAGCGTCTTCCTCAATCGGCTTGCCTTGCAGCACAATCCGTTCGTGAAAGCGCACAAGGTGGGGAGAGGAATAGCGGTGAACCGTGAGACCGCCCGCCTCCATCATCGCCTGCAGGAAGGCACAGGTAGACCCTTTGCCATTCGTGCCAGCGACATGGAAAACCGGAGGCAGTTTCTGTTCAGGGTGGCCAAGCCTGGCTAGCAACCGTTCGCAGCGATCCAGCGTGAGGTCTATCAGTTTGGGATGCAGCCCCATCAGGCGCTCAAGAATAAGATCGCTCTCTCGGGCAGGCGGTGCAGAAGCGGGCAGAGGGTTCAAGTCAGCGCCATCATTCCGCAGCGGGCAACGCCGGCAGCGCAAATGACCCTTTGCTCTTTGGCCGATGTGTCATCAGGCGGATCACACGTGCCAGCGTCTCCTTCAGGGCATGGCGGTGCACCACCATATCAACCATGCCATGCTCAAGAAGATATTCAGAGCGCTGGAACCCGTCGGGCAGCTTTTCACGAATGGTTTGCTCAATCACGCGCGGGCCGGAGAAACCAAGCAGTGCCTTGGGTTCGGCAATGTGAACGTCGCCGATCATGGCGTAGGACGCCATAACACCTCCCGTGGTTGGGTCGGTCAGAACAACAATATAAGGCAGTCCCTCGTCCCGCAGCATCTGGATCGCCACCGTAACGCGAGACATCTGCATGAGAGAGAGAATGCCTTCCTGCATGCGGGCCCCGCCGGATGCGGCAACCATGATGAAGGGGCATTTCTTTGTCAGGGCCATTTCAGCCGATTTGACGATAGCTTCGCCAGCACCCATGCCAAGAGAGCCACCCATAAAGGCAAAATCCTGAACGGCAATGACAACATCGCAACCATCAAGCTGGCCAAAACCACCCGTGACAGCATCCTCACGACCGCTTTTCGCGCGTGCGTCTTTCAACCGGTCTGAATATTTCTTCTGATCTTTGAACTTGAGCGGATCGTGCGGCACAGACGGGACAGAAACTTCTTCATACTCGCCTCGATCAAACAGCATCTTCAGGCGTTCTGTTGTGCCGAGCTTGATATGATGGTCGCAATTGGGACAGACGTTAAGAGCGGCGACCAGGTCACGATGGAAAACCATCTCTCCACAGCTGCCGCATTTGCGCCAGAGATTGTCCGGCGTGTCGCGCTTTTTGAATACGTTCTGGATTTTCGGCCGAACGACATTGCTAATCCAGTTCATTTCATTCTCCCAACACTCAAAACAGATACGCTGATCTGATTGTTATGCACGTGAACCGCGCACGCTGCGAACGCCGTCCGCCAGTGATTTTACGAAGCCTAACACAGTCGGTACCAGCGTCGGTGAAGCTTTACCGTCAGAGGTTAGATTGTCCTTAATGCAATCGACAATGGCGGAGCCGACGACAGCGCCATCAGCATGCGCTGCAATTGCGGCAGCATTTTGTGGTGTCTTAATCCCAAATCCGACCGCAACCGGCAGGCTTGTTGCAGCTTTAATCCGCTTGACAGCAGCGGCCACTTCGTTCGCATCGGCGCTGCCGGCTCCGGTAATGCCCTTCACGGCGACATAGTAAACAAAGCCGCTCGTATTGGTCAGTACCTTTGGCAACCGTTTCTCGTCTGTGGTCGGGGTCGCAAGACGGATGAAATTGATCTCGGCCTCAATGGCTGGAAGGCACAATTCTTCGTCTTCTTCAGCAGGCAGGTCCACAATAATAAGCCCGTCAACACCAGCGGCTTTGGCATCCGCCAGAAAACGCTCAACGCCATAGTGGTAGACCGGGTTGTAATAGCCCATCAGAATGATCGGCGTATCATTGTCGCCTTCACGGAAACGGCGCACGACATCGAGTGTTTTGCGCATGGTCTGCCCACCGTTGAGCGAACGAAGGTAAGACGCCTGAATGGGCGGGCCCTCTGCCATCGGGTCGGTAAAGGGCATGCCGATCTCAATCAGATCTGTTCCGACACCGGGCAGGCCCTTGATGATTTCAAGTGATGTTTCAAGGTCCGGATCACCGGCCGTCACGAAGGCGACAAAGGCAGCGCGACCTTCCTCTTTCAAGGTGGTGAACCGCTTGTCGATACGGGTTGAAAACGTCTTCATGTCAGTTTCACCCCGAGATAACCAGCAACAGCAAAAACATCCTTGTCGCCACGTCCACACATGTTCATGACGAGGAGGTGGTCTTTTGGCAACGTGGGCGCAAGTTTCAGCACATGCGCAAGCGCGTGGGACGGCTCAAGAGCCGGAATAATACCTTCAAGCTTCGTGCAGGTCTGGAAAGCGTCCAGCGCTTCCTGATCGGTCACGTTGACATATTGCACACGACCCATTTCGCGCAGCCAGGCATGCTCCGGGCCGATGCCTGGATAGTCGAGACCTGCTGAGATGGAATGACCTTCTTCAATCTGACCATCATCATCTTGCAGAAGGTAGGTACGGTTGCCGTGCAAGACACCCGGCGCCCCGCCAGCGAGCGACGCGGAATGCTCACCCGTATCAAGCCCGTGACCGCCCGCCTCGACGCCAACAATGTTGACACTCTTATCGTCGAGGAAAGGGTGGAAAAGGCCGATCGCGTTGGACCCGCCGCCAATACATGCAACCAGCGTGTCAGGCAGGCGGCCTTCCCGCTCCATCATCTGTTCTTTGGTTTCGCGCCCGATCACCGACTGCAGATCGCGCACAATCTGCGGATAAGGGTGAGGGCCGGCGGCGGTCCCGATAATGTAGAACGTGTCATCCACATTGGTGACCCAATCGCGCAATGCTTCATTCATCGCATCTTTGAGTGTGCCGGCACCCGATGTTACGGGGCGGACTTCCGCACCCAGAAGTTTCATCCGAAACACGTTGGGCGCCTGGCGTTCGATATCCTTTGCGCCCATGTAGACGATGCAGGGCAGACCGAAACGGGCCGCAACGGTTGCGGTGGCCACACCATGCTGGCCTGCACCAGTTTCGGCGATGATGCGCGTTTTACCCATGCGGCGCGCAAGCTGGATCTGGCCAAGGCAATTATTGATCTTGTGACTGCCCGTGTGATTAAGCTCATCACGCTTGAGATAAATCTTGGCGCCGCCGCAATGCTCGGTCAGCCGCTCGGCAAAATAAAGCGGGCTTGGACGACCGGTATAGTGTTTGGCGAGATCGTCAAGCTCAGCATAGAAAGCAGGATCAGCTTTGGCTGCTTCATAGGCTTTTTCAAGATCGAGAATAAGCGGCATCAGTGTTTCGGCGACATAGCGCCCACCGAAAATACCGAAATGACCTTGCTCATCAGGCCCTGTCCGATAGGAATTTAACTCTGGCACGTCTGGCACGGTCACCTCGTTCAGCCCTTTGCGGCTTGGATAAAGTCGCGCATTCGCGCCACGTCTTTTTGGCCCGGTGCGCTTTCCACGCCCGATGATACGTCCACCATGGAAGCGCCCGTCCGGATAATGGCCTCAGCCACGTTGTCAGGGTTCAGTCCGCCTGAAAGCATCCAGGGGACGGAAAGGCTGATATCGGCGATGAGCGACCAGTCGAACGAGAGCGCGTTTCCACCAGGAAGCGCATTAGGCATAGATTTAGGCGGTTTGGCGTCAAACATCAACAAATCCGCCACGTTTTCATAAAGCGCGGTGGCCGCAACGTCATCTGCGGTGGCGATGGAAAGCACTTTCATGACAGGCAGGCCCGTCCGCGTTTTGATGGCAGCTACCCGCTCCGGTGTCTCGTGGCCATGGAGCTGCAAAAGGCCGGGTTGAACTTTTTCGATCATGGTATCGATGAACGCGTCCTGCGCATCGACCAGCAGCGCAACCGGGGTGACGGCGGGCGGCATCAGCGCCCGAAGGTGCGCGGCCGTCTCCACCGACACATAACGCGGGCTTCGTTCAAAGAACACAAAGCCCACATAGTCAACGCCCGCTTCGATGGCAGCCTGAAGTGTTTCGGGAGTGGAGAGTCCACAGATTTTAACCAGCGGCTTTGCCATGGGATCAGACCGGAGCCGCAAGTGTCTGCGCGATGGCTCGGGCCGCAAGGGCTGGATTGTCGGCACGGATGATCGGACGGCTGATCACCAGAATGTCGGCACCTTCGCCCAGGGCCTGCTCTGGCGTCATCACCCGTTTCTGGTCTCCAATGTCGGCACCCGCAGGGCGAATACCCGGTACAATGAGCTTGAAGTCCGGGCCACATTCGCGGCGCAGAAGCGAGATCTCCTTCGGGCTGCACACAACACCATGGAGCCCGGCTTTTTGAGCGCTGTTGGCTAGGCGCAAGACCTGGTCTGCAGCACTCCCCGAAATGCCTTGCGCGTGAAGATCCGCATCATCAAGGCTGGTAAGCACTGTCACAGCGATGACCATCGGTGGCATGTCTGCTTCCGCTGCGGCATCGGCGGCGGCTTTCATCATTGCCGCGCCCCCGCTTGCATGCACATTGATGATGGCAGGGTTCAGAGTACAAGCCGAGCGGATCCCGCCTGCGACCGTATTGGGAATGTCGTGGAGTTTGAGATCCAGAAAGATGGGCGCGCCCGTCGCCGCGACAGCCTGGTAACCTTCCCGGCCGAAGGCATAGAAAAACTCCAGCCCGATCTTCAGTCCCCCGATTTCAGGGGCCAGCGCGATGGCCAGCTGTTCGGCTTCCGCGCGGTCATTTGTGTCCAGCCCGGCGAAAATGGGATTTTTGAAATGCGTCTGCGTCATCCTGAGCGCTTTCAGAAAAAGTGTGACCGGCCAACCAGCAACCGGGAAACCAAGTCCGTTTGGGCCGGGTTATATCACGATGTCAGGGAGATGAAATCACCGAGGTGTTTTTACGTCTGAAACAGCGGGTAGATTGCTGTTTTCCGCCGTTTTTACTTCTTCTTTGGCCATCTGCTGCACCGCTTTACGGGTTTTTCTGGCTTCCTGGCGCCAGCGACCCTGGGCAGACCAGGCAGAAAACCCGCCGATCACGATGCCCAGAAACAGGCAGAACAACACCACCACAAAGAGCGGTACATCCAGCGCCAGGGCCGGGTCTGCCGGATTGAACGGATCAAGATTGAACAGGACCCGCTGGCGATTGGCCACCGCGAGGTAAAGCGCGCCCAAAGTAAGCGGAGGCAATGTGATCCACGAAAGAAGTCGCAAAAGCGAGGGCTCCTGTAGGTCGGTCCGGCCGACATGGTGAAGAGGCGGTCAACCTGGAAAAGGATCAGTCCTGATCGTTTTCCGCACCGTCTGCATCGGTGCCACCGTCACCATTGTTCAGGCGGTCACGCAATTCTTTGCCAGTCTTGAAAAACGGGACGAACTTTTCCGCGACATGAACAGGCTGCCCTGTCCGCGGGTTGCGCCCCACCCGCGCCGGGCGGCTTTTAACAGAGAAAGCGCCAAAGCCACGCAACTCCACCCGGTCGCCACGCGAGAGCGCGGCGCTGATTTCGTCGAAAATGGTCGCAACAATCCGCTCAACATCACGTTGATAGAGATGCGGATTGGCCTGAGCAAGTCTGGCAACAAGTTCAGATTTGATCATTGGCCAAACGCCCCCTTATGGCTCAACGTGCCTCAACGGCTTAACGAGATTGGTTTTTATTGGGGCTCAGGGTGCCAAACGCTGACCAGCCCGTCAAGCGTAAGTCCCTTTGTAGACAGCGTTTTTTCGCTCAAACCGGATAAAACAAGGCCGATAAACCGCGCGGCTGCTTCGCCGGTCAGGCTACCGAACTCCGCGTCTTCCTCAACCGCCCAATCTTCGGTCGGCAAGGCAGTGTCAATATCATGTTCATCAAAGAGCCAGGTGCGCGCAACATCCTCGCCACCGATCGCATCAATCAATCCGTTTTCAAGAGCCTGCCAGCCGGTATAAACGCGGCCATCGCTCAGGATGCGGGCATTTGCTTCTTCCAGCTTGCGCCGCTCAACCACCAGTCCGACAAACCAGTCGAAAGACGCATCTACCATGGCCTGGGTGGAGCGGAGCGCTTCCGCGGAAGGGGTGCCAAACATATTGGGTTCCGCTTTTAGGGGGCCAGAACGGACAAAGCCGACATCAACCCCGAGCTTTTCCATCAGGCCTGTGACCTCCGTCAGTTGGAAAAGAACGCCAATAGAGCCGGTGATCGTGTTCCCGCGTGCCACAATATGATCGGCAGACAGGGCGGCAATATAACCGCCGGACGCGGCAACAGTGCCAAGCACGGCGACAACCGGTTTCGTCTTGGCAACTTCGCGAACCGTTTCATAAAGAGCTTCAGAGCCGGTTGTCGTGCCACCCGGACTATCAATATAGAGGATCAGCGCCTCTACATTTGCATCTTCACCAATTTCGCGGATGAGGTCCTGCTGTGCCCGGTCATCAACAATGAGCCCGCTTAATGTGACCCGTGCGACATGAGCCCCCGTTGGGCCAAAACCGGTATTGGGCAAAAGGGCAAGAACAGCAAGCCCAAGGGCAATAAGCGCGGCAACGCGCCAAAGAGAAAGGCGGCGCTTGAGACGCCGCCTGTCGATAATGGTTTCGATGTCGAGTGACATGGAACGCGCTCCCGGCAGGCTGGATCAAAATCAATCCATCTATCCTAAAGCAATAAGTCTGTTCGTTGAAGCATCAAGCGTCGCGGGAAACAGACGAAATGCAAGGGCCGGAAAAGAAATGGAGCCGCCTGATACTCGTGAGAAGATCAAGCGGCTCCATCTGTGTCGCAGTTTGCTTACTTGTCGTCGTTGCTGGCTTTGTTGAGGGCTGCACCCAGAATATCGCCAAGCGAAGCGCCACTGTCGGATGAACCGAACTGTGCAACGGCTTCTTTTTCTTCCGCAATCTCAAGCGATTTGATCGAGAGCGAAATGCGGCGTGAGCCACGGTCGATATTGGTGATGCGGGCATCAACCTTGTCGCCAACAGCATACCGCTCTGGGCGCTGCTCTGAACGATCACGGCTGAGGTCTGCACGACGGATGAAGGCTGTGAAGTCTTCATCACCGACGCTGACTTCGATACCCGATTCCTGAATGGCCGTAACCGTACAGGTGATCGTGGAACCCTTCGTCAGGCCGCCAACGCTTTCAAACGGATCGCCGTCAAGCTGCTTGATGCCAAGCGAAATACGCTCTTTCTCTGTGTCGACGTCGAGAACCACAGCGGCCACAACCTGACCCTTCTGGTAATCCTGAAGGGCTTCTTCGCCCGAACGGTTCCAGTCGAGGTCGGAAAGGTGAACCATGCCGTCCACGTCTTCGTCGAGGCCAACAAACAGACCGAATTCGGTGATGTTCTTGATCTCGCCTTCAACGCGTGTGCCCTGCGGGAAGCGATCAGCGAATGCTGCCCATGGATTGTCCATGCACTGCTTGAGGCCAAGCGAAATACGACGCTTCACCGGATCCACTTCCAGCACCATCACTTCGACTTCCTGAGAGGTGGAAACGATCTTGCCTGGGTGTACGTTCTTCTTCGTCCAGCTCATTTCGGAAACGTGGACAAGACCTTCAACACCTGGTTCCAGCTCAACAAATGCGCCGTAATCGGTGATGTTGGTCACGCGGCCACGGAAACGGGCCTGCAATGGATACTTGGCATCGACACCTTCCCATGGATCAGCTTCAAGCTGCTTCATGCCAAGTGAGATACGCTGCGTATCCGGGTTGACCTTGATCACCTGGACTTTGACTGTTTCGCCAATGGTCAGCACTTCGCTTGGGTGGTTGACACGGCGCCATGCAATGTCGGTGACGTGCAACAGGCCATCGACACCGCCAAGATCGACGAACGCGCCGTAATCGGTGATGTTTTTCACCACGCCATCGCGTACATCGCCTTCTTTGAGCGTCTCGATCAGTTCAAGGCGCTGTTCAGCACGTGTCTCTTCGAGAACAGCACGACGTGACACAACGATGTTGCCGCGACGCTTGTCCATTTTGAGAATCTGGAATGGCTGCGAGAGGTTGAGAAGCGGTGTGACATCGCGAACAGGGCGAATATCGACCTGGCTACCAGGCAGGAACGCAACAGCGCCATCAAGGTCAACAGTGAAGCCGCCTTTAACGCGACCGAAGATGTGACCGTCAACACGACCGCCATTTTCAAATGCGGTTTCGAGGCGAACCCAGCTTTCCTCACGCTTCGCTTTTTCGCGGCTGAGAACAGCTTCGCCCATCGCATTTTCGATGCGGTCCAGGAACACTTCGACTTCGTCACCCACGACGAGCGCGGCTGGTTTGCCGGGTGTTGCAAATTCTTTAAGTGGGATACGGCCTTCTGTTTTCAGACCGACATCGACAATGGCCAGGTCGTTTTCAATAGCAACAACTTTACCTTTGACGACGGAACCTTCAGCGCCTTCATTAGACGAGAAGCTTTCTTCTAGAAGCGCGGCGAATTCGTCGCGCGTTGGGTTAAGACTATCGACCAAAATTGGTTCTCCTAAATGACTTGTCTATTCCTGCCGACGGTTGGCTCCGGCGGTCTAGCTTATGGGTCTGTTTCACGCCCACACGCCTGTTTTGGAAGCGATGATAATGTCCGAAAAAACCGAAGCCTTATCCAAGCACGAAAGGGGCGTCATGCATCTTCCCGAAAAAATCGGAAAAACACTTACCCCCGGTGTGTTTCAATAATATCTACGGCACTGCCGAACGCCGTTTCTATAGACAAATTGGACGTATCGAGCAAGTGCGCGTCTTCTGCGGGCTTGAGGGGAGAGGTGGCACGCTCCGTGTCTCTTTTGTCCCGGGCCATCACATCAGCCAGCACTTCCGCTTCGCTCAAGGGGGAGCCCGCCGCCTGGAGCTCCAAAAAGCGCCGTTTTGCGCGGACTTCCGGGCTCGCAGTCACGTAGAGCTTTATATCTGCATCCGGACAGACAATTGTCCCGATGTCACGTCCATCAAGAACGGCGCCTTTAGCCCCGTCAGGTGGAAAAGCGGCAAAATGGCGCTGGAAGGCAAGAATAGCAGCGCGAACGGGCGGCATAACGGCAACAATGGAAGCCGCGTCGCCCACTTCAGCCGTGCGGATGGCGACAGGGTCAATCAGGCCGGGATCGAGATTTTCCGCCGCTTTAAGTGCGGCATCAGCGTCGCCCGGTGCCAATCCGTCTTTCAGGAGGGCATGGGCGACCCCTCGGTAAAGTGACCCCGTATCGAGGTAGGCAAAGCCATAATGTGCAGCCAGTGCGCGAGCGAGCGTGCCTTTTCCGGCGGCAGCAGGCCCATCGACCGCGATAATCATAAATTGGTCCCGCTCTCAAGGCTGGCCCCCAGACGGCGCATCAGGGGCACAAAGTCGGGAAAGCTGGTTGCGATCATATGACCTTCGTCGATTGTGACGGGCTTTTCCGCGCCAAAGCCCATCACAATGAAGGACATGGCGATCCGGTGATCCATATGTGTGGCGACATGTCCGCCACCGGGCACACGCCCGGCTGTGCCTGTGACGGCCATCCCGTCGTCAAATTCTTCCACATGAAGCCCGTTGACCCGCAGGCCCGCAACCGTGGCTGCCACGCGGTCGCTTTCCTTGACGCGCAGCTCTGCCGCACCGCGCATGATGGTTGTGCCTTCCGCATGGGCAGCGGCGACAGCCAGAACGGGGTATTCGTCGATCATTGACGGGGCCCGGTCGAGCGGCACCTCTATGCCTTTGAGCTGGCTGGCGCGAACACGCAGATCTGCCACCGGTTCGCCGCTTTCGTCACGCTGGTTCATCACTTCAATGTCAGCGCCCATTTCCATGAGCGTTGTATAAAGGCCGACCCGGTGCGGGTTCATCATGATACCGGTGACCGTGATGTCTGAGCCTGGCGTGGTAAGTGCCGCAACAACGGGAAAAGCCGCAGAGGACGGGTCCGCAGGGACAATGACCTGGGAGGGGTGAAGTTCCGCCTGTCCCGTAATCCGGACGATTGTGACCCCTTTCGGTCCTTCTTCCACACTGACCTCTGCGCCGAAGGCCCGCAACATCCGTTCGGTATGATCGCGCGTCGCATGCGGTTCGATAACCGTCGTCTGCCCCGGTGCGTTGAGCCCGGCCAGAAGAATGGCTGATTTGACCTGTGCGGAGGCCACGGGGAGCGGATAGGTAATAGGAAGCGGTGTTGCCGCGCCCGTCAGCGTGAGGGGCATCCGCCCGCCTGAACGGGCATGGAAATGGGCCCCCATTTCGGTGAGCGGTGTAATCACCCGCCCCATGGGACGTTTGGAGAGGGAGGCATCGCCGATAAAAGTAGCGGTAATCGGATGGCCGGCCACGAGCCCCATGATCAACCGGGCCCCCGTGCCGGAATTGCCAAAATCAAGAGCTGTTTCAGGCTCTTTAAGGCCACCGACGCCAACCCCTTCGACCGTCCAGTGACCGGGGCCAAGACGCTCTACTTTGGCGCCAAGCGCGCGCATGATCTCCGCCGTGGCGAGCACGTCCTCCCCTTCAAGCAGGCCCGTAATCTCTGTTTTTCCAACGGCCAGTGTGCCGAAAATCAAGGCTCGATGCGAAATCGACTTGTCACCGGGAACGCAGATCGTGCCGGAAAGGGTGCGGGAAGGGAGGGCGGTCAGGCTCATAGCGTCACAATGCGGAGCGGAAATAGCCCCCGAAAGGGCACGCGGCGCCACGCATTTTCCTTAACTTCTGGCCTGTTGGACCGCCAAATGCGGTAAAGGCCCGATTGAAATGCGATTAGGTTTTGACAGGCGCGTTCGTTCGTGGCAATGGGAAATTTAAATCGTCGAATTCTGGGGGTAGCCTTGGTAAGTCAGGACTTGGGAACAAAGCGTGTATGCTCTTCATGCAGCGCAAAGTTCTATGATCTTAATAAAGATCCGATCATTTGCCCGAAATGCGGCTTCGAGGAAGCTGTGAACACCGGCAGAGCAAAACGCAAGACGGCAGAGGCGACCAATGTGGCGCCGGAGCGCAAAAAAGCCGCCGCAGCAGATGAGAGCGCGGATGACGAGAGCGACGAGGAAGACACCTCGCTCGACGCATTGGCCGCGAAGGAAGAGGCGGGCAATAAGGACGATGATGAGGATGATGATTTCCTCGACATCGATGATGACGATGACGACGACACGTTCCTCGATGATGACGAGGAAGATGATGACGACGTCGCTGATCTCATTCCAGGCCTGGATGACGACGACGATTGATCGTCACGACAGCTCTTGTGCGATGGAAACTGCAAATAAGCTGCAAGTTTCACTTGATATTGGGGCGGGACCGACATAGTTTCCGCCCCCACAAGGCAGGGTTCATACGCTGCCTTCCCAAAGATCCCACCTTGCGGATCTGATCTGGTTTCGGGGCCATAGCTCAGTTGGGAGAGCGCTTGCATGGCATGCAAGAGGTCGGCGGTTCGATTCCGCCTGGCTCCACCAATCCTCTCCGAACGCACTCATGGAATTAGCGGCCCGATGGCCTGGTCTTTGTTTCATAAAGACTTAGTGGCTAATTCTGGATTGCTTATAGTGCAACTATCGATAAAGAGAGGCCAGACGACCGCGCCTTTCGTCGGCTGCCTCTGTAGTGCGCCACTTGATTTTGCAGTGTTTGACACTTGAACTTGCAGCAAACACGATTCCCTAAATAGGTCTTCACCCCCCCCGTTGAGGCCACATGTCATCCTTTCCAAAACTGTACCCTTCAACAGTGAAGATCGACACACTTGGCGATTTGAAAGCTGAGGGTTTGGGCCTGTGGTTTGAGTGCTTTGGGCCACGTCCGCGCTGCCCGTCTGACACACTCGACCTCGACAGGCTCATCAATCACTTCGGACCTAGCAGGCAGATCGAGGGGCTGTCCCGCACGTGTCCTGGCCGTTGCACCAAAGAAACCAGAATTCAAGCTGACTGGAATTCCGGCGAGGCGTCACAAAAACCGCCCGAGATATCCAACGCTCTGATTGACCTATCCTAGCTGGATCGTGCGATGATCGTGCCGGAGACTCAAGGAGAAACCCGCGCGAATGCTAAGCTGGCTAACCGAAAGACGGAAGGAATATGCAATGGCTTGGAAACGGTCACCATGGATCATGGGCGTGGCGTTGGTGATGCAAACTGCTTTGGTGGGAGCCTACTGCGCTTATCTATTTCTCACTACCGAAATATTTGCCCAAGTGCTTGCAACACTTCTTGCGGCCTTGATTGCCGGTCTCGCTGCCGTCGCAGCAAGCCATCTCACCGGAAGTCAGATTCAAATGATTGAGGAGGGGAAATTCAACCGTGAAAGGCAAGCTCTAATGACGAGCTTAGTCACCGAGCTCCTTTGGGTCGTTGAGATGCTGTTCGCAAACAAGAGCGAGAACTCAGGAGTAATATCTACCAGACGCTCGATCAGTTCAGCCGATCTGGACACCATCCTAAATGGGCTCCCTGTCTATCCCCGCTCAGCCGGTTTGATTGCCATGGGCGGTGATGAATTCGCAAGTTGGATAGTTCAAGCTTACGGTGTTTTGCGCGCTGGTAGCCGCCACGGTTCCCTAGACGTTCCAAATTCAGTAATGGTCTATGATGGCCCACATATCGCACGATTTCTTACGTGTGTCTGGAAAGCTACTGCCTTGCTGGAGGCTGGATCCGATACTCGGCAGCGCGCCGAGCAGAATATAGAGGGTCTGACGAAATGGTTGGTGCGTACATACCTTGCCGACAATAACAATTGGGAAATGTCGCTAGTGGAGGGGTACTGGGTCAACAATTTCATTCAGACCGTAGTTGCGGAGTTCGACAGTGCAAAAATGATGTTCCCCATAGCGCTTTTGGTACCCGAAACACATATCAGCGGGACTTTGTCTCGGTGGGTATTGGCGACAGATCCTCCGGTTGAGAAGGTGGGCTAACCTCATCAACAACATCCACCTCCGGGCACTTCAAACGGCTCAACATTTCCCAATACCTTTCTCGCTTCACGCGGATCACCTTTTACGAAAACGAGCACGTTCTGATGCGTCTTGCGGCTTTTTTCAGAAGCTGCCCTCGCGCGCACAGCAGCTTAGAAATCGGGGGTCAACCGCAACAATCCGCCCGAGTTTCAGACAGACCTGGATGACGGGAGAAACATATCGCGGAGCACTGATCTCTCAGGTTTCGGTAGTGTGTTGAAAGCTATCATCCCGGATCCCGGCATCCGCTGCCGGCGGACTATGAAACCTGTTTTGTCGGTTTCTTTGGTAAGCGGGAATAATCATAAAAGGTATTCAATATACTTTTTTGTTGACTCATATAACGCGGCCCAATAAAAGGTATTTTAAATACCATTTATTGGGGATTGTGATATGGCAAGGATGTCTCTGTTTCGTGGGTTGGTCGCTGGCTGCGTATTTGCGGTTTGGGGTGTGGCCGCGCATGCGGAAACCCACTCGTTTGAAATGACGATTGAGGATGCCGAAATTACATTGGTCGGCTCCCAGACCTTTCATACGTTTGCTTTCGACGGACAGGTTCCCGGCCCCCTCCTTCATGTGAAAGAAGGGGATGACCTTGAAGTACATGTGACGAACTTCACCACATTGCCTCACACGGTGCACTGGCACGGCATGTTTCAGAAAGACACATGGCTGAGTGATGGCGTGCCCGACACAACCCAAAAAGCGATCGCGCCCGGTGAAACATACACATACCGGTTCAAGGCCTCTCCTGCAGGGACAATGTGGTACCACTGCCACGTCAACGTGAACGAGCATGTTTCCATGCGAGGGATGTGGGGACCGTTTGTCGTCGATCCGGAAGTTGAATCGGACCTTGAGAAGTCAGTCACAAAAGATTTCATTTTGATGTTCTCAAGCTGGGCGAGTGCTTGGGCGCACAAGCCTGGGGAAGGCGGTGTGCCGGGCGATACGTTTGACTATTTTACGATCAACGGAAAGTCATTCCCTGAAACGCAGCCCATGCGCGTGCGGGAGGGAGATGTGGTGCGAATGCGGCTCCTGGGTGTGGGTGATAGTCTGCATTCAATCCATCTGCATGGGCACACGTTTGATGTGGTGCGCAAAGATGGTCATCTGCTTCCTCAACCTTACAAAGCAGACACGCTCCTGCTTGGGCCGGGAGAACGCTACGACATCATCTTTGAAGCGAACAACCCCGGTCGCTGGATGGTTCATGACCACATCGATATGCATACGGTGAATGGCAACAAGCCTCATGGCGGCATCATGTCCGTTGTCGAATATGAGGAAGTGGGCATCGACGATGATTTCTATGTCTGGAAGGACAAGGAGTTCCAGGAGGACTTCTATTATGAAAACGCGTTGACCAAGCCCCATGGCCTTCATCATGCCGAAACCTTTCGCGGCGAACCGGTGGAGTAAAACATGATCAGAATGCACCTGTCTCTAATGGCGATACTCGCGGTTGTTCTGGCCCTGCCAACACAGGCCAGATCCGAACCTCTGGCAGTCTGTGCGCAATGTCACACACTGTCAGAAAGCGATGTGCCCGACGATCTGATCAGCCATAGACTGACCAGAGAAGCACCGGACCTTCACTATGCGGGCGCAAAGTTCAATGAAGAATGGCTGGTTCATTGGTTGCAGAAACCAACGCGCATTCGTCCCGCAGGCGTGTTCTTCGGCCGGCATGTTGAAGCATCGGAAAATGGTCAGGATGTTGTCGCGACAGAAGGGCTTCCAGAACATCCAGCTTTCGGTGAGGAGGACGCGCGGGCAATTGCTGCCGCCCTGATGCAGAAGCGCGAAGGGGCCGCATCGCTGATCCCGGCAGGGGCCTATTCGGGCAAGGGAAATGTGCGGTTCGGGAAAATGGCATTCAACAAACTGCGCGGATGTGTTGCCTGTCACGAAAATGCCCCTGGCGAAGGCGGTGTGTCAGGCCCGGAACTCCATTCAGCATCCATCCGTCTGCAGCCGGACTTCATCGCGACCATGATCGCCAAGCCACAGGAAATTGAGCCCAGAAGCTGGATGCCTCATCTCCAGATGTCGGATCGCGATGTCCAAAATCTCACGGCCTACTTGATGTCCCTAGATGTGGGAGAAGAACAATGATGCGACCCGTTTTGACGGCACTAACCCTGGCGGTTCTGTTTATCCCCCGTGCGGCTGTGGCTGAGCCCGTGTCAATGGAGCGGGCAGCGGAGCTTTATGACACCTACTGCGCTCAGTGTCATGGCATGAGCCGAAACGGAAAAGGCGTCAACACGACAGGACTTTCCGTACAGCCCAGAGATCATACCGATACCAAGGCCATGGCCGACCTGCCAGACGATCAGATCCGTCTTGTGATTGAAGAGGGCGGCCTCGCCGTGAACAAGTCAATCCTCATGCCTGCATGGGGTGAGGCGATGAACCCGGACGAGATTGCGGCGATGGTGCGTTACCTGCGCCAGGTCTGTAAATGTGGAAACTGAACCAAAGGAAAAACGATGTTAGGACGAAAACTCTCTTGCACGTTCGCCGCGGCATGTCTTGCAGCCGTAACATTTTCCAGCCCCGCAGCGTGGGCGGAAACGGTGGAAGTAAAGCTTGTCGCTAAGGAAGTGGATTTGCCAATCGACAATAAGGGAACGATGGCCCGTATGTGGACATTTGACGGCCAGGTGCCTGGACCGCTCGTTCGCGTGCGTCAGGGGGATACGATAGAATTCACCTTGTCGAATCCCGATGACAACAAGAATTCGCACTCAATGGACTTTCACGCAGCGCGCGTGGATGTGTTGAACGAGTTTGGTTCGATCAAACCTGGTGAAACCAAAACCTTCACCTTTACCGCGGATTATCCGGGTGTCTTCTTCTATCATTGTGGCAGTGACCCGATGATCCAGCATATCGCGCGTGGCATGTTTGGCGCGATAATCGTTGATCCGGCTGACGAAGATGCGTTGCCGCCGGCAGATCGCGAGTACCTGCTCGTTCAGTCCGAGATATATGAGAACCCGGAAGATCTGGGTGCGATGATGGCCAATGAGTGGAAGCATGTCGTCTTTAATGGGCAGGCGTTCAAGTATGATCCTGTCCACGATCCAAATGCCTCCCGATATCTGGAAGCCGCACCTGGCGAACGAGTACGCGTCTATTTCGTAAATGCGGGCCCGAATGAGTTTGCATCCTTCCATCCGATCGCGGGCATATGGGACAAGGTCTATCTGTCCGGCAACCCGGAGAACGAAATGACAGGATTGCAAAGCTTTACGGTTGGCCCGGGAGATGCGGCAACATTTGACCTCATCTCACCCGTGGAAGGGGCCAATGCTCTGGTAACGCACTCCATGCGCAGTGCGCTGTCTGGCGCCATCGCCGTCATGATGTTTTCCAACGATGTCGCTGACGATGCCGGCAAGGGCGACAATATCGTCGTTCGGTAAAACCCGCATGAAAGTGGAATAGAGAAAAGGAGAGGAAATCACCATTTGCAGAGTGGTTTCCTCGCCTACCTTGCAACCGTCCTGATGACGAAGTCTGGTGAGAAGTAAAATCGATGAAACAGATAACTCCCTTCCTTTACGCGGTTTTTGCCATTTCAATCACATCCGAGGCAATGGCGCATGACGGGTCTCACCCCGATACCGTCGCACCACCGGTGCGTGCGGCATCGCACGCGCCTATCGGCGTAATGGGTGATCACATGCACAAGACGGGCGAATGGATGGTCTCATATCGATACATGCAAGGCGGAATGGAAGGCTTGCGTGAGGGAAATGACGGGCGTGACCCAGTGCAGGCATTGCAGACCGGCGGGAACAATTACCGGATACTGCCGATCTCTATGACAATGAAGATGCATATGTGGGGCGCAATGTACGCGCCAACCGATACTGTGACACTCACCCTTATGGGAGCGTACCTTGATAAGGAGATGAGCCACACAACCTATGCCGGGATGGCGGGAAGCGCCATCGGGGGAGAGTTCACGACGCACTCCCGTGGATGGGGAGATTTGAAAGTTGGTGCTTTGACCCATCTATGGAAAGAGGGCGAGCATGCCTTGCACGCTAATATGACACTGAGTATTCCAACCGGGTCGATCACAGAACAAGACACCGTCCTGATGCCCAACGGTCAACAGGCATCGCGGCGGATGCCCTATGGCATGCAATTGGGCTCTGGAACCTGGGACCCGACGATCGGCGCGACTTATAACGGTCGATCAGACGCCTGGAGCTGGGGTGCTCAATATCTTGCGACGCTGCGACCAGGCCGGAATGATGAAGGGTACAATCTGGGCAACAGGCACGCTGTGACTGCATGGTCCGCCTATAGCTTCGAGCCGGGGTTGAGCCTTTCGGCACGGTTGGCGGCGCACACCCAACAACAGATATCCGGTGCTGACCGGCAGATCGCCGGGCCTGTCCCCACAGCAGATCCCATGAATTATGGGGGAGAGCAGGCGGATGTGTTTCTGGGCGCGAACATGGCCGGGCAAAACGGCCTTCTGCGAAACCATCGCCTGGGTGTCGAGGTGGGGTTGCCGGTGTATCGTAATCTGAACGGTCTTCAGCTTGAACGGGATTGGTCGGTCACAATCGGCTACCAATACAGTTTCTGACTGAAAGGAGGACCTCTCTTTTAAGTTTGCCCTAAGGCCCGTCAGATGATGAAATATAAATCAGTTCATATTTTATCGTCTGCGGCACATGCATCTGACACTTCATAGTGATTTTTCTCTCCGGCTTCTCATGCTTCTGGCAGTGGAGGCAGACCGAAAACATACCGTGGAGGAAGTGGCGTCGCGCTATGATATTTCCCGCAATCATTTGAATAAAGTCGTCCAGACCCTGGTTCAGGCGAACTTTATTCGAAGTGTGCGTGGCAGGGGAGGGGGTGTATCGCTCGCCCGCCCACCGGAGGAAATCAATCTGGGTGCCGTCATCCGGGCAAGCGAAGACAATTTCAATCTTGTCGAGTGTTTCGATAAGAAAACGAACACATGTATTCTCGCACCTGTATGTGGGCTGAAGGGGCCTCTGGAGGAGGCAATGGCAGCTTTCCTGAAGGTGCTGGATGGCTACACATTACACGATCTGGTGATGCAACCTGGCGCGTATCGGAAAATCAGAAGAGTACTAGCTGCACAAAAGTAACGCTGCGCGGTACAGGTCGCAGCTGGATGGGCTCGACGGCTTGTTCTGTTCTGCAATAGCAGCTATCTCTTCAGAATTGACAATCCAAGGGGCCACCCATGCAGTTTGATGACGTAATTCTGGGCCGCCGGAGCATCCGGGGCTACAAATCCGATCCCGTGCCGAAGGCATTGATTGAAGAAATTCTCGCGCTGGCGATGCGTGCGCCCTCGTCGATGAACACACAACCGTGGAATTTCTATATCATCTCTGGTGAACCGCTGGACCGGATTCGCGCTGGCAACACAGAGCGTAACCTGGCGGGTATTCCGCACTCGCGTGAATTTCGCGTGGGGCAGCCATTTGATGGCAAGCACCGCGAAAGACAGATCGGCGTTGCCAAGCAATTATTCTCGGCGATGGGCATTGCGCGCGAAGATAAGGACGCCCGTCAGGATTGGGTGTTGCGCGGCTTCCGCCAGTTTGATGCCCCTGTGTGTGTCATCGTCACCTATGACCGGGCTTTGGCAGATAGCGACGACACTTCGTTTGACTGCGGGGCGGTGACAACAGCTCTGGTCAATGCGGCCTGGTCACGCGGGCTTGGTGCCGTCATAAACAGTCAAGGGATCATGCAATCGCCTGTTGTAAGGGAGCATGCGGGTATCGCCGAAGACCAGGTGATTATGAAAGCCATTGCGCTTGGCTGGCCAGACGAAACGTTTCCGGCAAATGAAGTTGTTTCAGAACGCAAGACCGTTGAGGAAGCGACTGTATTCGTTGGCTTTGACGAGTAGATGGTTTGTGGCACCGTCCTCGCCGCCATTCTTAGCGGGGGAAGTTTACGAGCGGCGCCCAATCTTCAGCCCAGGTGCGACTGGGGTTTTCGCCCATGGCCGCGAGAGAGCTTGTCATGAAATCAATGAACACCCTGACCTTCCGAGGTAAATAGTCGCGCTTGGGATAGATGGCAAACACACCATTATCATGTTCAGGGGGGCGGAAGTACGGGTAGAGAGAAACCAGGTCGCCATTGTCTAGTTTGTTCTTAGCCAGAAAATGGGGGAGTTGTGCAAAGCCAAGTCCATCGGCGCACAGGTCTGCCATGGCCTCGCCGTCATCGGTTACATGGCTGCGTTCCAGTTCATAAGAGACATATTCACCGCTGTGATTGGGTAGAAATATAGGCTGTAACAGCTGTGTCTCCTTTATGCGAAAGCCTATCCACTTATGTTGGTGGAAGTCTTCAGCACTGTGCGGCGTACCGTGTGCCGCCAAGTACTGCGGTGATGCGCAGATAAGAAAATCCATCGGGCTGAGACGTCGGGCTATCAGGCGGCTGTCTTTGAGGTACCCCGTGCGCAAGGCGACATCGATGTCGTTCTCAATAATGTCGACATGAAAATCGTTGATCTCAAGTTCCAGTCTGATCGCCGGATATTTTTGTATAAATGCGTGCAGAAGCGGGCGCAGGTAAAGGTGCCCGTAGCAGACGGCTGAACTGATGCGCAAAACCCCACTGGGGGAGTCGTTCAGGTGCTTCAGTTCGTCCTCACACGAAGATATGTCTTGAAGCACTTTGCGCACCGTATGGGCATACCGTTCGCCAGCGGTTGTGATGCGCAATTGCCGGGTTGAACGCTGAAAGAGCGTTAGACCCAGTTCAGCTTCCAGGCGACTGACAGCTTTGCTGACCGTGGACGGATCGCTACCGCAACTTCTTGCTGCGGCAACGAAGCTACCTCCATCGCAGGTCGCCAGAAAAATCTCTAATGTCCGCAGTTTGTCCATGGGCTGAGTATGACAAAAATGTCGTGAATAGTATTCACGACTCTTTGGGTTGCCGGGCTATTTTTCTTTCCTGTTCCCTACAATACACGTCAACAAAATGAAACTGATCGAAGAACAACGGATCCAGCTCTTTTGTTGAGAAAAATCGGCGCAGAAAGCTCTCTTGCATATGTTTTCCTGGCTTTTATCGCCATGGCGGGGCTGTCCTATATTAACTTTTTGCCGGGTGTTGTGAATGCTCTCGCGGGCGGGCTGGGCTTCAGTGACGCAGAGGCGGGAAGGGTCGTTGCTCTTAACGGCTATGGTGGTATCGCCGGTACGATGGGAGCCGTCTTCCTGGTACGCAGGGTGGATTGGCGGCAGGTCTTGCTCCCGGCTTTGGTCGTTCTGGCGATCATTGACGTGGCAACGGTAAATATTGACGACTATCGCGGAATGCTTGGTTGGCGCTTTCTGGCCGGGATGGTGGGCGGCCTGTGTGTCGGCATCGCTCTTTCTGTTCTTGCCAGGTTGAATAATCCGGATCGGGCCTTCGGTCTCTTGTTGTTCCTACAATTCAGCGTCGGTTCTCTTGTCATCTACACCTTGCCGAGCTTTGAATTGGCCTTTGGTGCACATGCGGTGTTTTGCCTGATGGCAGCGCTGGTATTCCTGAGTTTGGTTTTTCTTTCTTTCCTGCCGCCCCGTGCTGACAATTCTAGATCGATCAATCAGCCCGTAAACTGGACGGTAAACACATTACTGCTCATGTTGGCTGTCCTGGCCTACCAGATTGCCGCCAGCGCGATATGGGCTTACGTAGGGCTGGTGGGTCGCGATGCTGGCATAGCTGCCGACGATGTCAGTATGTATATCGCTATAACCGGCATGCTGGGATTGGCCAGCGCGATGGTGCCGGTGGTTTGCGGCAAGCGTTGGCGGCTCTATTGGGTACTGTCTGGCACCGGCCTGTCTGCGATCGCGGCACTCCTGCTTGATGACCCGGTGAGTGCACCGCTCTACGTGGTTGCGATGGCTTTGCTGTTTTCATCCTGGCCGGCGGTGCAATCTTTTCTGTTGGCAGTCACCGCTGACATGGACAGTACCGGGCAGCTTTCAACGGTTGCGGGTGTCGTTTCCTCCGTTGGGCTGGCGTCGGGGCCGTTGCTGGCTTCCAGCTTGCTGGACAGCGGTAACTTCTCCCCAATGCTCTATACCTGCGCTCTGATCTTTACATCGTGCCTTGTGCTTCTCTTCAAGCCCGTGCAGGCGCAGGAAGAAAGCAGGGTAAGCCCGATCCCCTTCACAACAGAAATGCAGCGCGTCGTAGAGCAGGCAATCGCTCGTTGCAAAAAGATTGGTCTTTTTACCTCGGACTTGGTCCGAACGGCAAAGGAGAGAAAGATGATCCGCTATATATTCAACAGTATGCTGCTCGCGATGCAACGGCGTTACGACTACGACGTGCAGTATATGCAGGATATTCTGAAGACCGACCTCAAGGCTTTCCTGAAGTTCCAGGGCTTTCAGCTCATGTCTGCGCATGCGGGAAGTTTGCCTGCAGGCCCGTTATTCGCCGCAAGAATACGGGCAATCATCTGGGATGATTGCGGCCCGTGCACACAATTGGTCGTCAACATGGCGCTGGAAGCGAAGCTAAGCCCGGACATGGTTCGCGCAATCATTGATGGAAACCTGAACAGTCTACCCGATGATATTGCCCTGGTGGTGCGATTTACCGAACTTGTGCTGGCCCATCATCCGGAGGCAGATGATCTGCGTGAGAAAATACTCAACCGGTGGGGGGCAGAAGGGCTCATCGCAATTGCCTACGGTATCAGCGCCAGTCGAGTATATCCGACTTTGAAATACACTTTGGGATATGGAAAAGCCTGCAGTCGAATTAGCGTCGATGGTACCTCCCTCGCACCCAACCGGCAGCCGGTCTTGGTCATGGGGGCGGACAATGCCTAACGTGTTTACCGCAGGAGTAGCGATCTTTCTCGGCGTCATAAGTTTGGCGAACGGCGTCTTCATGACTGTTTCTCCGGAACCCTGGTACTGGATGGTACCGGGTGTGCCGGACCGGGGGCCTTTCAATCAGCACTTCCTCAGAGACATCGGCATTATTTATGCATTGATCGGGGTTGCTTTTATTTTGGGGGCCTCGTTCATCAAACAACGGTTTGTATTATGGCTCATGCCGACAGCCTGGCTTGCCGGCCATGCCATTTTTCATATTTGGGAAGTTCTCGTTGGCATCTGTGGGCCTGAGGCCCTGATTGTAGATTTTGGCGGTGTAACGTTCCCGGCACTGGTCGGCCTAGCGTTGGTGTATAGCAGCTACAAAGCGCAGATAAATGAATAGGCCAGCGACTGTCCTTTCGTTTCTGAGTCTGGGTGTCGCGCTGGGATTAATGATCCGGCTCATAATACCAGTGCCCGACACACAGCAAACGATCGAGTGGATGGATAACCCGCGTGGCCTTGAGGCTTTCAGCCTTGAGACAGAGGTTGGAAATTTCAACAACCAATCATTGTCGGGCCGTTGGACAATAGTGGTGTTTGGGTTCTTGCATTGCCCTGACATTTGCCCGTCTAGTCTGCTGGAGTTGGCGTCACTGGCGGAGGGACTGGCTGAAAAAGGCCTCAATCAACAAGTGTCGTTTGTTTTTGTTTCCGTTGATCCCATGCGGGACTCGGTTGCCGAGATCGCGCAGTATGTTCAGCATTTTCATCCTTCAATTCTAGGTGCGACGGGTGATGAAGAGCAATTGATCAGGCTCGCAGGCAATCTCGGCATTCGGTTTGAAGTTTCACCGGACGATAAGAATTACACGGTCGCGCACTCCGTCACATTTTCAATTATTGGGCCGGGCGGAGGTTTTTACGGGCGTTTCCGTCCGGGCTTTGATGTGCCCAGTCTGGTGAGAAGCTTCATGTCTAAATTTGGTGAGCGTGGTGTCATCTGACAACCATCTGCACCTTCCATTTCAATCAGTGGTTCGCATGCAGGACATGAGAGGAAACCGCCTTCATGCGCTTCTCCGAACCACTGTGTCGTGTGCTTCAAATCTCCGAAGCACTTCAATTTCTAGTTGGAGTTCGTGTTGTGTGTGAACAAGCGGAATTGGCTCTTAGAAATACAAAATTTACACCCTTTTGGCTGGATAACCCGGCCCGTCCGCCGGTGGAAGATCGGCTTACATCAAACATAGTGACTGACTTGCTGATTGTGGGCAGCGGCTTCACAGGTCTGTGGGGCGCAGTGCAGGCAAAAGAACAGAACCCCAATCGAGATATTGTTGTGATCGAGGCCAATACGGTGGCAATCGGTGCGTCCGGCAGGCCGGGTGCCATCCTTTCAAATTCACTTATGCATGGGATGGAGCACTCCAATCGTTTGTTTGCAAATGAACTGAAAGAGCTGGATCGTTTGGGGCAGGAAAATATGGATCAGCTGCGAGAAACGATCGAGAAGTACAATATTGACTGCGATGTGGAATGGACGGGTGAGCTCATTGTCGCCATGGGTGCGCGTGGTCTTTCAGATGTTGAGGGCGAATTCGAGCTTTACACCAGGCTTGGTCACGATGCTTATCTGTTGAGTGAAAGTGATGTTCAAAATGAGATCAGCTCCCCCCTTTTTGAAGGCGGATTGTGGTCAAAGCAGCGCTCGGGCACGATCCACCCTGCGAAACTGGCCTGGGGGTTGAAACGTGTTGCAAAGGAGCTTGGGGTGATTTTCTACGAAAACACCCCAATGACCACGAGTAGAACACAAGGCAACCTTGTGCGCGTCGAGACGCCGGAGGGCAGTGTCGTTGCCAGTCGGGTGCTTCTGGCGACCAATGCATTTACAAAGCACAAAAAGAAAGTCAGTAGCCGAGTTGCCGCTGTGCGCGACCGCATCGTGACGACCGAGCCACTTTCTGCGGAGCAAATGGACCGCCTCGGCTGGAAAAATCGCCAGGGTGTTAGCGATACGCGTACTCAGCTCAACTACATGCGTCTGACGAAAGATAACCGTGTTCTGTTTGGTGGTCGGCTCGGCTATTTCTTTAACAACAACACCGATCCTGCCTATGACAAAACACCGGCCCCGTTTGTTCAGCTTGTGTCTAATTTGTATAAAACCTTTCCGGCCATAGACGGCATAAAAATTTCTCACGCCTGGAGTGGGCCGATAGCGCTGACAACCCGGATGACGATGCACTATCAGCACTTTCACGGTGGCAGGATGATCTATGTCGGTGGCTACTCCGGCTTCGGAGTTGCAGCGAGCAGGTTCGCAGCCCGTATTGCCCTGGCGATTGTAGATGGTGTTGATATTCCAGAGCGCAAGCTGGAGTTTGTACGTGCGGTGCCTGCCTGGATACCCCCTGAGCCTTTCAGGTGGATTGGGGCGAGGATAACGATGTACGCCTTGAACACACACGAGGCAAAAGGCGGGTGGAGAACGCTCTGGCTGAAACTCGTCGATCGGATGGGCTTTCCGGTGAAAGCATAGTCTCGCATCGGGTGCCGGTGAGACGCGTTGAACCGTCCCCGATCCATGCATTCAGGTAAGCTACCCGTTCGCCTGATGCGCCCGGTAAGAGCCTGGTGTCATGCCAGATCGGCGTTTGAACGCTCTGGAGAAGGCACTTTGCTCTGAGAATCCGGTAAGGAACGCAATTTCAGACAGTGAATATTGCGTATCCGCAAGGAGGCGGGTTGAAAGCTCGTGGCGCGCTTTTTCCACCAGGTCCTGAAAAGTGCATCCCACTTCCGCCAAGCGCCGTTGCAATGTGCGAGGGCTCATGGCGAGATCCGCCGCAATTTCCGTGATGGCGGGGGGTCCGTCACTGAGTACCGCCGCAACACGTTCCATCACATGTCGATCCAGTCGCGGGGTTTCATCACCACCGGAGAGCGTTTGCTCGATTTGTGATGACAGAAATTGCCAGATGCTCTCATCACCGACACGGTTGGGCCGGTCGATAACCGCTGACGGAATGATGAGCGCGTCTGTTTCACGGCCAAAATGTACCGGGCAGCGGAAATGATCCTCCGCTGCTTTCCTTGTCCCAACGGGTTGGTGGTGGAACCAAACAGCCTCCGGCGCAAAATCGGAGGAGGTAGCCTCACGACAGAGGGCAACATAGGTGGCGAGTGTCCCTTCGTTGGAAAGATACAACCCCGGTCGGCTCGGTTCGCGTCGATGGTGGGTCCACCATACATTGGAGCCGTGATCCTCCAGGCAGAACGCAGACGTGTTGTTGAAGTGACGCACATAGTGATCCATGCGCGAAAATGAACGTCGCAAAGTCGGTGCGGCTTTCCAGGCGAGCCCGACCGCGCCAAAGTCTTCGCACTGGAATTCACCTGATGTACTCAGATGAAAGCTGATGTCAGGTTCCTCGAGCTTCGCGATGGCTTCAAGCAGAGCGTAATAGTCCATCTGCGGAACCATCAAAGCTTCGTCGACTGGCTTGTCGGCGGGCAGGCTGGTTATTGCGTAAAGTTCAGCGCGGACTGCGGGGGTAACCCGGCCTTTCAGGGTTGACTTGCCCACCTGTTCTATCATGCGCGTGATGAACAATGCCGAAATATTTGACACGATAGTTCAGCCCCTCGTTCCGCTTGCTTGCCCCAGCCTTCGAAAAATATAGCTTGCACCCCCGATATGCAACGAACGGGCCTATGCAAAATGGCATCAGCGGTCAAAACGGTGGCATCCGGCGTCAATACTTCGGGTGCTGTTGTGCGGAAGATGCAGACAAGTCACAGGGCGGTCTCACAAGCCTCTTCTTCCCGCCCGGGTCGCTGGGCCGGCTGTGACGGAACTGACACTCTTTATTACAGGAGCATCCTCCCATGCGTCGCACGTCTTTATCTACGAAGCTTACTCTGAGTCTCATGCTTGGCACTGCCGCAATCGTTGCCGTTTTCGCCGTACCGGGACCGGCGAAAGGCGAAGGTGAGGCGCGTGCCGCGTCCGCCACACAACCACCGGTGAATGATGGCCTGCCCATGCCGGGGTTTACAATCACTGAAGGTGATACTGCTATTGTAATTACAGACCCCCAGAACGACTTCCTGTCACCTGCGGGGGTTACCTGGGGTGTGGTTGGGCAAAGTATCAGCAACAATGGAACAGTTGAAAACCTCGAGGCCCTGTTCGCGGTAGCCGAAGAGACAGGCATGCCGCTCTTCGTTTCGCCCCACTACTATTTCGAACATGACCACCAATGGAAGTTCGAGGGGACCCTTGAAACGCTCATGCACAAGATCGGCATGTTTGATCGTCCCCATGCTCTGACCCTGGAGGGTTTTGAAGGGTCAGGGGCAGACTGGCTGGACCGGTACAAGCGCTATATCGACAATGGGCGGACTGTTGTGACCAGCCCCCACAAAGTGTACGGACCTGATAGCAACGACCTAGCGTTACAGCTGCGCAAAGCCGGTATTGACAAAGTCATTCTCGCGGGCATGTCGTCAAATCTGTGTACGGAATCCCATATGCGAAGTCTCATCGAGTTGGGTTTTGAGGTGATGGTGGTAACTGATGCGACGGCTGGTGCCATTACCGAACATTACAATGGATACGACGCGTCGCTAACCAACTTCCGCATGATCGCAAGCGCCGTCGACAATACTGCAAATACAGTGGCGAATATCCGGACTGCTTTGCGGGACTGAACGCGACAATTGACCTCTCTGTCCCGTCTGCCATGCCCCTGAAGGTTCTGTTGCGCCCCTCAAATGCAGAACCTTCAAGGCAGATGGGATCTGGCACCCGGCCTGACGGCCCCTCCCCAACCCCGCAAAACGGGCTGGCCGGGTGCAACTCTGCTTAAGAGGAGCGTGGCTCCGGAGAAGTTTCCGTTCCTGGCCCGGCCTCCATTTAAACATCCAGTTGAAGGACATAACGCATGAATACCAAACTTCTTTTCACAATGGCTGTTGCAGCGACTGCATTCGTCGTCCCCGTCGCAGGATATGCCGCAGACGAGTACAATGTATCATCCGGGATCACCACAAGTGGTGTACCGCTGGGTGTACACGGGTTTGACACCGTCGCCCTTTCAACCGGGGGCTCTGTCATTCACGGTGAGGCGACACATACAATTGTGGATGACGGGGTGGCGTATTATTTCGCTACAGCTGAGGCCGCCTCGTTATTCGCGAATGACCCGGAAAAATACGCGCCACAATATGGCGGCTTCTGTGCATATGCCGTCGCGCTGGGAAAGAAATTTGATGGTGACCCACGGTTTGCCGATATTGTGGCGGGCAAGCTCTATCTCTTTGTCAACGCGAGCATCTTCGCGGAATACAAAAAGGATAAAGAAAATATCCTGAAGGAGGCAGATAAAATGTGGGCAGGTATTCGCAGCACGGCGGTTGAAGAGCTTCGGTAACATAGATAGCCGCCTGAACGATCTGTCTCATCTCAACAGCCGGGCGGTTGACCCGGTTGTTTTCCGGTTGCGTAAGATCATCGCGCGTGAGGTAGCTGTTGCGCGGCCTTTTTGCTACAAACGTTCATGAGTATTCAGTCTTCAGAAAATGGCTTCACAAGGATCTCCACTCAAGGGCAGCGGACAGATCATCGATTTGAGTTCTGGCGGAGCCTTTTTCCGCGCATTGACATAGATGTTTTGCACAAGGAAGGGCAGCAAAATTTCAAGGCGGATTTGCTGCGCTACAGCGCACCGGGCCTGTGTGATTTCGGGTATGGCGTAAATGACGACACGATCGCGCGGTTCGCAAAACCGGAAAGCGAATTCGTGATGCTGAGCCTTCCCTTGTCGGGGGCCGTTCATATGCGTATGGGGACCGGGACAACATGTTCGGTCAAAGCAGGTGAAGGGTTGATCGTGGTCGACAGCATGCAGCCAATGACGTCTGCGTCAGAAAGCCATTCACACCTTTGCCTGACCATTCCGCGAGCCAGGGCAACCGCTGTTATGGGAGATGATCTTGCCGCATTGGGTGGGGGTGTTCGTGTATTACCTCTGACAGGGCTCCCGGCTCTTTTGGCCTCCCATCTTCAAATGATGGCAAGTTGTAGCGAAGCGCTGGATGCACCCGCAGCCGTCATCGCAATGCAGAGCGGGGTTGATATGGCGCTCGGCGCACTAACCCAGATGAGAGGCACAGAAACGGCCCTCCAAGATGGCCTCCATCTTGATGCTGTGCATGCAGCGGCCAGTCGTTACATACAGTTGAATTTCAGGGCGCAGGGCCTTACGGCGCTAACTGTGGCTCAGGCGGTGGGGTGCTCGCGCGCGCATCTCTACCGTGCATTTGATGTGCGCAATCACAGCGTTGGGGATATGATCCGCGATACCCGGCTGGATTATGCAGCCGGGCTCCTCACATCGAGCCCGTATCTGACTGTTGACCAAATAGCACATCAGTGCGGGTATGGTGGCGGGTCGGCACTCGCGCGGGTGTTTCGCAAGTACCGGGGCATCACCGCGAGTGAATATCGGTCACGTTATCGTCGTTAGTCTGATCATTCATTGGATCCTATCTCGGCCAGACGTCCGCTCGTGAGACGAATGGCATCGACGTGAGACGATGCGGCAAGCCTGTTTCATCTATAAGCGGAGAAAGTAAAGCGTCGGCCTCCCGCACGGGGGTTGGCGACATTTCTGCTTGTATTTAAGGGGGTCATGATGGCAGCAAGAAAATATAGAGACAATACGAGAGCGAGAGGTAGAGCTGCGCTGACGCATGTCGGTGCGGCGTTTCTGGCTGCATCTTTCTGGGCGGGGGCAGCAAATGCGGCTGATGTGGAACCTGTTCTGCCCGATGGGATAGACAAAGTAGCCCCCGGCTACATTACGCTTGCCGGGGTCTTCGCCGAAGGCACTTACGTAGGGGTCGAGCAAAAAGACAGAATTCCCAACCCGGATTCGTCTGACACTTATGGCGTGCGTTTAGGGGCAGTGTTCGCTTTGCCCAAGGCAGGTATGTTTGTTATCCCATCGGTAGAATTCAGTCGCACAGATGCGACGGGCTCCAATGCTTTTGCGACGATCGATTCTGACTCAACGGTCAGGGGAGGAGAGCTGAAGCTCGTATTTATCGCGGCCTCGAACCTTTTCGTGCATGCAGGTGCAAGTGGCGGCAGTGGACGGCAGGATCTTCGGTTTAACAAGCTTGTTTCCAGTACCACCAATCTTCACAATTATTCCGCATATGCGGGTGCCGATATGGTGGTTTACGATGCATCGGACATTACGGTCTCGGTAGTAAATGAGTTGTCCTACAACTATCTCGTCGCGAATTTCGATCCAAACAACACAGTGGACAGAGGCTCCTCACGTATCTGGTCCAACGAACTGGGTATAAACGGGGCTTGGGAAGTGCACCCTGGTACGAAACTACGCGCGGGTGTGTCCTGGGCAAGCTTCCTCGGCGTGCGCGAGATGATTGGTGAAGTCTCGCCAGATCGCAATTTTGGAATTCTGTCATTGGGAGCTTCCCAGTCGATCACTGACAGCGTCTCCCTCTACGGGAGTGTTGGTCGTGTTGTGTTTGACAGCAAGCGCGATGTCTCCTCCGCAAAAATCGGTGTCATGGCCGTCTTTTGAAATCAGACCAGAACATGGGAACGAAATTATGAAAAACATCAAACTGAAGAACCCTACCATATTGTTTCTCACCTGCATGACGATTGCAGCCTGCATGCCGCTGACGCCGGCGATGAAGGCCAAGATGACGCCGGAGGAAATTGAGAACTACCAGATGCGTCGTGAAGTCTTCCTCAAGAGTGGCGGTTGGACCTACGGCGCGGGCTCGTAAAAAGACAACATGACCAACGAGCAAAAGCCAGTACGAGATGTCGTGCTGGCTTTTGTTTTGTGTGGCGGAAAACACGAGGACATGCCCTGCAGGGCGCGCACTGCCTCTTAATGTCAGGTGTGTTGTGTTTGACTGTTCGTGCGTGGCCAATGCTGGTGCAGGTCATCAATGATGATCGGGTGATGGTGTTCCCCGGATCCGTCAAGAGTGAGATGCGGATGATCAGCCGGCAGGTCAGGGTGACGATGAGGAAGGTCATCCTGCAAGCGGGCAGGCCAGAGCCGCAATGCCGTAATCAGCGCCAACGCCGCGAGGATGCCAAGCAGCAGGAAAGTTGTTTCTAGCCCAAAAGCGGCCCCAAGCTGGCCCGCAAGTGGATAGGTTACGAGCCAGCACGCATGGGAAAGTGAAAACTGTGCGGCAAAAATTGCGGGCCTGTCTTCAGGCTGGGCGGAACGGCTTAGCAGGCGCCCGATTGGTGTCAGAGTCAGGCTGTACCCGAACCCCACAAAAAACCACAGGGCAATTAGGGCGTGGAGCGTTCCGGCGAGGGGACCCAGAACCATGCCGACCACCAGGATCAGCCCCCCGACGATCATGGGAGTGCGGTCCGACATGCGATTTAATAGACGTGGCAGGATCAGTGCCGCCGCCATAGAACCGCCGCCAAAGGCAGCGAGTGTCAGCGCGACTTCCGGTTCACCAAGACCAAACCGGGTTTTGATAAGAACGACGGTATTGACAATGACCATCGCACCCGTCGCGGACACAACCATGTTTAGCGCCAGCAATCCACGCAATCTCGGGGTGGCCAGGTAGATGCGGATGCCGCGCGTGGTGCGGTCCCAGATGCCGCGCTTCTGTGTCGGGCGAGGAGCCGGAAGTGTCACAGTTACAATCATAAGGGCTGAACAGAGAAAGCCAACCAGCGTGCCGACAAACAAGACGGGAAAACTGATGATCGTGAGGAGAGCTGCCGCCAGCATGGGCGATATCAGGCTTTCCAGATCATAGGCAAGCCGTGAAAGGGAAAGGGCCGACGTGTAGTCGGCTTCGTCGGGCAGGATCTCCGGAATCGTCGCCTGAAATGTGGGTGTAAAGCCGGCTGATGCTGCCTGCAGGAGAAAGATCAGGACATAGATTTGCCAGATCTCCGTCACAAACGGGAGAGCAATAACGACAGACGCGCGGATCAGATCGAGTGTCACCAACATCGCACGGCGTGGCAAACGATCGGCTAAGGTGGCGGCAATTGGCGCGAGGCTGACATAGGCAATCATTTTTATGGCGAGGGCGGTGCCCAGAACAATGCCTGCATTCTCGCCTGCAATGTGCCAGGCGAGCAGACCAAGCGCGACGGTGGCGAGCCCTGTTCCGACCAGTGCAATCACCTGTGCGATGAAAAGATGACGATAAGTCCGGTTGGCCAGCACTGACAGCATACGTAAGTCCTACAGGAGTTTGGCCATCGCGCGCATCTGGGCCATCTCATCGTCACCACCATGCCCAAGGCAATGGTCAATGTGATCATGGATCAGCGTGCGTTTGGCGGCCGTGATGGCTTTCTCCACGGCTTGCAACTGAACGGCAATATCGACACACGGTTTCCCCGTTTCAATCATGCCCGTGACGTGGCGCAAATGCCCTTCGGCACGTTTCAGCCGCTTGATGAGATCAGGATGGGTTGCGTGTGAATGTGGTTTAGGCATATAAAGTTTTTATCCCCCCTGGGGGGATATGGCAAGACCTGATGGCTAACGAGATCGTACCTATTGAAGTCCAGGTCAGGCAGGTGGAAGGCGGGCGTATTCCGTATGGTTCAAAGGTTCATTGTCATATTTTCTGCCCTGGCGCTTTTGCTGGCACCGGTTGTTGTGGCTGCGACCCATAGTTCGTATGACGTATACGGCCTGTATGAAGGCGTGGGTGGTCCGGATGCTGTTATCGCTCCAGGCAGCGCCGCGAAGGTCGTAATGGCAGCTCATTGGATCGCGCATTCCCATGACGTGACAACCGATGAGGGGGGGGCAGGCCCAATTGACTTTCTACTCCAGGGACATGATGCCACTGATCACGAACATCAGCTACAGGCCTTTCTGGATGGGCGCTTTGGTGTCCTTGTGCTGTTGCGAAAAGGTGTCGGCCGGAGGATAGGCCTGTCTGTGGCAGGGGTTATCTCCGATGGCCCGCGTCGACCGCCGCGAGAACACTTGGTCTGAGTTTTCACCCAGCCAACGAACCTTGCAGGATTTACAAATATGATACGACGTTTACCTGGCGCGAGAATGCCGGGGCACCTGGTGCATTGTGCGCTTGCCCTCACGCTCGTGGCGACCCTGTCGATACTTATCTCAGAAGCGGCCTTCGCCCATGCCGTTACACTCGGCGACAAAGGTTATATACAAGAAGTATCCGGCATCCACATTATCCCGTTTCTTTATCTCGGCGCCAAACACATGGTGACCGGTTACGATCACATTCTTTTTCTACTGGGTGTGATTTTCTTCCTCTATGGTATGAAACAGATCGGCATCTACGTGTCCCTCTTTGCTGTCGGGCATTCGACTACGATGCTTGTCGGTGTGCTGTTCGACTTTGGGATCAACAGTTACATTATCGATGCGATTATTGGGTTTTCAGTAGTCTACAAGGCGCTGGACAATCTTGGTGCCTATCAGAAGTGGTTTGGCTTTCAGCCAAACACCAAAATAGCCACATTGGTTTTTGGATTGCTCCACGGATTTGGGCTGGCTTCCAAAATCATAGATTACAATATCTCGCCTGATGGGCTTCTGCCGAACCTGATAGCGTTCAATGTCGGGGTGGAAATCGGTCAGCTTTTGGCGCTGGCTGTCATTCTGGTCGTGATGACGCGCTGGCGTGCGACAGCTTCATTTTCCAGGCAGGCCAATGCCGCCAACCTTCTCATGATGACAGCCGGGTTTGCCCTGATGGGCTTTCAGATCGTCGGCTATTTCGCTGCCTAATGTACGGAGATTGTTGAGATGCAAAAGAAATTTGAAAACCCAAGAAGCTCACTAGCTCCGGCAGAGCATATTCAGAGGATAGACGTGCCGTCAAATGGCTTGATCAGGTCAAGCCTTGGTTCCGCAGCTGCAGCGCTGGTTATTCTCTGCCTGTTCTGGCTCCCGGCTGAATATGGCATTGATCCGACGGGTCTGGGCGGTGTTATGGGGCTGACGACGATGGGGGAAATCAAGCAGCAGCTCTATGCGGAAGCTGCCGCAGAAGATGCCGCTTTGGCCATGGCTGCCGCGCTGCCTGCAACGGCACGGGCAGTACCGGTCGTCCCGTCCGGACCATCAGCCCGCGAAGCTGTCACAACGCTTACGCCGCCGCTTGCCGAGATTGCGCCACCGGTCTGGCGAGACGAGGTCAGCTACACTCTGGCGCCGACCGAAGGGATCGAAGTGAAGCTCGCGATGGTCGAAGGTGCGACGGCGACGTTCGAGTGGACGGCAAACGGGGCCGTCCTAAATTATGACACTCACGGGGACGGGAGTGGCAACAAGATAAGATATGATCAGGGGCGCGGGATCCCGGGTCAGGAAGGTACTTTGACAGCAGCCTTCTCTGGCAATCATGGGTGGTTCTGGCGCAATAGAACCAACAAGCCTGTGGTCGTTACGTTGCGTACGCGTGGTAACTATCGGGAATTGCGCCTTCCCGCCCCGTACTAGACAGCATTACGCAGGCCGGACCGCCTGTGTCCGGCCTGCCGACCATGTGCCGGTGAGAGGGCAGGGCCAGCGAGCAGACGGATTTATCGGCAAGGGAGGGCACAGAAGCGATCCTGGCACTTGAAATCCGGAGGATTGGGGGCGAAGTGTCATCGTGACCATGCTATATGATGCGCAGCCGCTGTTTTCTCGTCAGGAGAGTTCCATGAAGTTTCGTTTCCCCATCTTCGTTATCGACGAGGATTTCCGCTCTGACAATTCTTCGGGTCTTGGTATTCGCGCACTGGCACATGCCATTGAGAACGAAGGTTTTGAAGTGGTCGGGGTGACAAGCTATGGCGATCTTTCCCAGTTTGCGCAGCAGCAGTCACGGGCCAGCGCTTTTCTCCTGTCGATTGACGATGAAGAGTTCAGCACCGGGCCGGATATCGATCCGGTGGTGGTCAACCTGCGCAACTTTATAGAAGAGGTGCGCTGGAAAAACCCGGACGTGCCGATCTATCTCTATGGGGAAACCAAAACCAGCCGCCATCTGCCCAACGACATTCTGCGGGAGCTGCATGGCTTCATTCATATGTTTGAAGATACGCCGGAATTTGTGGCGCGGCATATCCTGCGGGAAGCCAAGAGCTATCTTGAAAGTATTCAGCCTCCTTTCTTCCGCGCCTTGCTCGATTATGCGGAAGACAGCTCCTATTCGTGGCATTGCCCGGGCCATTCGGGCGGCGTGGCGTTCCTGAAAAGCCCGATCGGCCAGATGTATCATCAGTTCTATGGGGAAAACATGTTGCGGGCAGATGTCTGCAATGCGGTGGAGGAACTGGGGCAGCTCCTGGATCATAATGGTGCCATCGGCGCATCCGAACGCAATGCCGCCCGTATCTTTAATTCAGATCACTGCTTTTTTGTTACCAACGGTACAAGCACCAGCAACAAAATGGTCTGGCATCACACGGTGGCCCCGGGTGACGTGGTGGTGGTTGACCGGAACTGCCACAAGTCCATTCTGCACAGCATTATCATGACAGGGGCAGTACCCATTTTTCTGAAACCCACCCGCAATCACTACGGGATTATCGGTCCGATCCCTCAAAGCGAGTTTGAAATTGACTCGATCAAGGCCAAAATACGCGACAACCCTCTGCTGGCAGAGGTTGATGCGGACGCGGTAAAGCCACGCATCATGACGCTTACACAGTCAACATATGATGGTGTGCTCTACAACACCGAAACCATCAAGGGCATGCTGGACGGGTATGTGAACAATCTTCACTTCGATGAAGCCTGGTTGCCTCATGCGGCGTTTCATCCGTTTTATGGAAATTTCCATGCGATGGGTCAAAAACGGGAGCGTCCAAGACATTCCGTTACATATGCCACCCAGTCCATCCACAAGCTGCTCGCCGGGATAAGCCAGGCAAGTCATGTTCTGGTACAGGATTCACAAGATACGAAGCTGGATCGCCACCTCTTCAATGAGGCTTATCTGATGCACACCAGTACCAGCCCGCAATACAGCATTATTGCCAGTTGCGATGTTGCAGCCGCAATGATGGAGCCACCCGGTGGCACGGCGCTGGTAGAGGAGAGTATTGTCGAGGCATTGGATTTCCGTCGCGCCATGAGAAAAGTGGACGAGGAGTTTGGTGATGATGACTGGTGGTTCCAGGTCTGGGGGCCGGACAAGTTTGCAGACGAAGGGGTCGGCCGCTCCGAAGACTGGGTACTGAAGCGAACCAACACGGAAGGCGTTCAAGCGTCTGATGGTGAAGATTCGTGGCATGGGTTCGGAGACATGACGCGCGGCTTCAACATGTTGGATCCGATTAAAACCACCATCGTGACACCGGGCTTGAACCTTGACGGGCGTTTTGAAGCATCTGGTATCCCCGCCTCAATCGTGACCAAATACCTCGCCGAACATGGCGTGGTTGTGGAAAAGACGGGTCTCTACAGCTTTTTCATCATGTTCACGATCGGGATTACCAAAGGTCGCTGGAATACGCTGCTGGCGGCGCTGCAGCAATTCAAGGACGATTACGCAAAAAATCAGCCCATATGGCGAACCATGCCGGAATTCTGTGCCAAGCAGCCGCGTTATGAACAGATGGGGTTGCGCGATCTGTGCCAGCATGTGCACACGCTTTACGCCAAGTATGATGTCGCAATCCTGTCAACGGACATGTATCTGAGCGATCACACGCCCGCTATGAAACCAAGTGATGCGTTTGCACATATCGCACAACGGACAACACAGCGCGTGCCGATTGATGACCTGGAAGGGCGCATAACCACAAGCCTGGTCACGCCTTATCCGCCGGGCATTCCGCTTCTGATCCCCGGTGAGGTCTTCAACCAGAAGATTGTGGAATATCTTAAGTTCAATCGCGAGTTTGCGCGCGAATGTCCCGGTTTCGAAACCGATATTCACGGGTTGGTGCAAGAGCGCGGCGAAGATGGCGTGATGCACTATTTTGCGGATTGTGTTGCACAGTAGGATGCAAATACAAACGACAGAGGAACCAGCGGGCCTTGAACGCTAGGGCTGGGACGGCTGGTCAGATGCGCCGGTCAGAGCGACGAAATTGTCGATGTACCGTGTCACCGCCTGTTCAAGGTCGGATCGACGGGACGGGGTGTCGCGCATCGACACATGCTCCATGCGAATGAAGGTGAGACCGCTGGCAAAGATGCGGGCGGTTTCGCGTGGTGCAGGGCTGGGACGGATGAGACCTTTTGCGGCAAACCCGACAAAATACTCCTCGAGCAGATCTATTTCGTCGTGAAACAGGGCGCCATAAAAGCGTTTCTTGGCATCACTTTTAAGCCCCTCAAAGTTGATTGCAGCCATGAAGAGCTGTTCATGCCTATCGAGCCACCGATCCATCAAGTGCTCTGCGCAGATATGAAAAAACGTGACCGGGCGGTCGGACAGGGCACGATATTCCGCGCTTTTGAGTTTTGAAACAAAGGCGGCCGGTCCCCATTGCGCTAGGGTGCTCTGGTAGAGATCGTCTTTTCCCGAGAAATGGTTGTACAGGCTGCTCTCCCGCAGACCGGTTGCGCGCGCAAGCATGCGCATGGATGTTCCTGCATACCCATGCTGTGCAAAAAGGTTGAGCGCTTCATCCAGAATGCGCTGTCTGGTTGAGTTGCTTTCACTCGGCTGACCGGTTTTGTCCAACGTATCTGTCTTCTTGCTCGGCAGGGATGACTTTCACACGGGCATATAGGGCCACGGCTCGTCGTGCAACCAGCCGCTTATGTGGTTCTATTGACTTACGAACGATCGTTAGTTTAATTTGCTCGGAAATGGACGTCAACGCGGCTGAAGCGCCGGGATCGTGCAAAAAGCACTTGGAAACAACGCAAGAGAAAACGGGGAGAAGTTTCATGAGCCGTATTTTCGGGAACGTCTGTCAGAACGGCTACGTTGTTCGCGACATCGAAGCTGCGATGAAGCACTGGATTGACGCGATGGGGGTCGGTCCGTGGTATTATATTGAGGATGTTAAAACGGATTGGTTTAAACATCGCGGCGTAGCCTCGGACGTAAAAATGTCCATCGCGTTGGCGAACTCTGGCGATCTGCAGATTGAACTCATCCAGCAGAGAAATGATGCGCCGTCCATGTACAAGGAATTTGTTGATGCCGGGCATGAAGGTCTCCAGCACATGTCGTACTGGACAGATGCTTATCAGGCGCTCTACGACAAGGCACTGTCGCTGGGCTACACCGTTGGTCATGAAGGAGCAATTGGCGGCGAAAAGGGGCGTTTCGCCTATTTCGATACGCAGATGCACCCGGGCACGGTGATCGAGATCTCGGACATTAGCGGGACCAAAGGGCAAACATTCGCGCATATCCGGAAGGTGGCCCAGGACTGGGACGGCGCCAACCCGATACGGGTTATCAGGTGAGGCGGGTTTGGTGCCACCCTCGTCGGGTATCTCCAGAAACGGTTTGAAGATTGAAGAGAAATGAGCCTGCGATGCACGAGCCGGACTTGACGAACCTGACGCCGGAACTGAAAAAGGTACTCGATGGCAAAAACAACGCCAACGTATACAGGATGCTGATGCATTCACCCAATCTGGCTCCGGGGTTCACCGCAATGGCGGACGCCGTCATGTGGAGCAAGGCTTGGCCTGCGTCCTTGCGAGAGCTGGCAATTGTCCGGGTGGGGTATCTTTATCAGTCGCCATACGAGGTTCACCAGCACCGGCAAATCGGGCGGCTTGTGGGCTTGAGCGGCGCCCAGTTGGACGCATGTGCTGTGGGGGCTGATCAATCAGCTTTATCAGACTCAGAGCGCACTGTTTTGCGATTGACGGATTCCATTGTCCAGAACCATACGCTGACAGTGCCCGAGCGGGAGGAAGCTCTCGAATTGTTCAACGCCAACCAGTTTGCTGATTTTGTTATCACAGTTGGGTTTTATCAGTTGGTGAGTAACTTCCTGAACGTTTTCGATGTGCAGCGCGAAGACCATGATCTTTTCCCCAAGCCTGCCGACGAAAACGATGACTGAATGTGAGATGCATGCGCGAATGAGCATTGTCTGTTTTGTGTGAGGAAACTATTGTCTGCTGCAGTCAAGCTGGGCGAGCATATCGTTCGGATGTTGAGGGGGAGACATGCGAGCTATTTTCTGGGGTCTCTTTGCCGTTGTAGCGGTTGCACCGCTTCCTCTGGGTGGCAATCGTCCTTTAGGCTGGTCACTCCTTTCTTTGTCAGTTGGATTATTGTTGATCCTCTGGGGCAGCATTCTGGCCAGAAGCGGCGGGTCGCTCGCAACACCCTTCCGAAAGCTCCGGGGCCCTTTCGTTCTGTTCACCTTGTCGGTGGCGTGGGTGCTGATACAGCTCATTCCGAATGTTCCGCTTGAACTGGCACATCCGGGGTGGCGGGAACTGAATATTTTCTTCGGTACGGATGTCGCGGCGCGGATAACGATTGACCCTGGCTGGACTCGGACAATCTTAATGCGCTGGCTGGCATATGCAGGCATTTTCTGGCTGGCTGTCCAGCTCTGCCGCGATCGTCAGTTGGCAAGGCAAGCCCTTTTCGGCTTTGTTCTGGTTGCAACTGTCTATGCCCTGTACGGAATAGTCACACTGTTCGCGTTCGATAATCGGATTTTGGTCTATGAGAACTGGCTCGGCAGGCAGGCTCTTTCATCGACGTTCGTAAACCGGAATTCGTATGCCACATACGCAGGACTGGGTCTTCTTGCTGCGCTTGCTCAGCTATCGGAACGGTGGATGTCGACCCGTCGGCGGGCTACAGGGGCGCGTCAGAGAATTGTGGAATTTCTCTCTACATCTGTGGCGACACACGCCTATCTTCTGGTGGCGATATTTACAATCTCAACCGCGCTATTGCTGACCGGTTCTCGTGGCGGTGTCGCGAGCACGCTTGTTGCACTCTTTGCGCTCCTCCTGTTAACGAGACGGTCAGGGGGAAAGGCTTCATTGTCGGGTGTTGTTGCTCAATATACGACAGTTGTGATCGTTATTGGTGGCGTCTTTGCGCTAAGTAGCGATCTCTTGGTGGACCGCTTGCAACGCGGTGATGCGCAGCGAGCGGGCATCTATCAGCAGACGTGGAATGCGATTGATGATCATGTGTATGGAGGTGCGGGGCTTGGGAGCTTTCCGCAAATATTCCAGCTTTACCGGTATGAAGAAAAGCCCAACCCGCAATTCGTTGAGAGGGCACACAATACCTATCTTGAGAACCTGGTTGAGTTGGGAGTGCCCGCCGCACTCTGTCTGTTTCTGAGTATCGCCTGGCTGGCATATATTTGCTGGAGAGGCTTGGGACAGCGTTCCCGCGATCTGCATTATGCAGCGCTGGGATGTGCCTCAACCTTGCTGGTCGGGTTGCACTCTTTGGTGGATTTCAGTCTCCAGATACCTGCTGTCACCATGACCTACATGTTTCTGATGGGGTTGGCTGTGGCGCAATCATTCAGTTCAAGGCGCTGATGCGTCAGGACGCTCTTTGGCGTTTAAGTGCATTCGAGGCTCGCTGAATGAGCTCTATATCTGCCGGGGTTTCAGCGAGAAAAGAAATAAACCGCTTGGCGGCCTGATCATCCAGGTAAGACAGAATCTGCCCGCAAACATATGCGTGCTGGGCGGAAAAGCGAATTTGCTCACGGGCTTGTTCGCGCAAACTTGTTGGGAGACTTTCCCATTCTGATAGCGAGAGTTTCAGACGGAAAACAAGAAGCTCCCGTTCATAAGTGCCATATCGAAATGACTTGTCGAGCGCCGCGATTGTATAGGGGGAGAACCCCTCCAGAAGATAAGTAAGATGCGTGTATCGCGTCCATAGATAGGCATCAAGTGGCCTGTACTTGAGCGCGAGAACAGTGGCATCGCGGGCGGCAGCAAGTTGTTCTTCCTGATGATCGTTGGGTGTACGAAATACGTCCAGCAACATGAATTGGCTCAACGGGCCATAAATGTTTGCCTGATCCACGTCTGCAGCCGCCGCCGCCTTGAGGCCGGTTAGGGCGCGTGCCAGATCTGCCTCGCGGACGGGGCGGTCCATCGTAAGCTGAAACGAAACAAATGCCGCGGGAAGGGCGTTGTAAGCGCTGTACGTTCGGGGTGTGGCCATCCAGACAAGAACAACACCGACTGCGAAAGCAAGAAGGCCGGGACCATGCTTTTTCAACACCTGAAGCCTGATCATGTTCCCCTCTCTCAGCTCAGGTAATAATCGCTGTAGCGTCCATAATAATAGGTTGCATCGCCATATCCATAGCGGGACTGCTTCTCCATATCGACCTGCTCAAAAACCACACCGGCCAGATTGGCGCCGAAATCGCGTAGTTTGTCGACGGATTGTTCAGCGGCATTGCGAGGGGTTTCCTGCCATTTGATGACATAAATAACCTTATCGAGCAGGCTTGAGAGTGACTTTGAATCTGACACCGGCAGGACCGGTGGAGAGTCGATAATCACCATATCGAAAGACCGGCGAAGAGAAGCAATCATTCCCTTCATTGTATCGGAGGCCAGTAGGTCCGCAGGGTTTGCTGGTTGCCGCGTCGTGGCCAGAAACTGGAAGCCCCCCTCCGCGTCGGTCTGCAGCGCCTCGTCAAGTGAGCAGGAGTGTGTGAGATAGTCAATCATATCATACTCACCCTTGGCATTTCCCAGTGTTTTCTGGATGGAGGGGCGCCGCAAATCAGCATCCACAAGAACTACCTTCAATCCGGCGCGCGCCAACGAGGTGGCAAAGCTGGTTGACGTCGTCGTCTTGCCTTCGTTGGGCAATGCGGAGGTGACCAGAATGGACTTCGGCGGGTTGTCCACGTCAGATAGCGCAAGAGCAGCCTGAAGTTCCCGGAATGCTTCAGAATAGGCGGATAGAGGCTTCGCCTTGATATAGCGATGTGGTTTGAGGCCGGGCTGAATATCCTCCATGTCTTTTGCTTTCAGCAGCGGGACAGTTGCGAGCACCGGCAGATCGAGAAGTTCTTCAATTTCACGTGGCGTCCGGAAACGGTCGTCAAGAAATTCTCTGACAAAGGCAATGCCGACACCCAGAATAGAAGAGCCTATGAGGGCAAGTGCCAGATTAAGGCTCGTTCGCGGGGAGCTTTTGACAACGGGAACGGTTGCTTCTGAGATCACGCGGGCGTCGGCCTCCTGGAGGTCCTCCTGCTGGCGTGTTTCCTTGAAACGAGCAAGGAAGCTCTCGTAAAGCGTGCGATTGGAGGAGGCTTCGCGCTGTAGTTCGCGCAGGCGAACCCGGTCCTGTTCACGCTCGCCGGCTGTTTCAGTGGTCATTGCCAGACTACGTTCAAGAGATGACACGCGCGTGGCGGCAACGGCGACCTCGTTCTCCAGGCCGACGACAATGCGACTGACTTCAGATTGTATCTGCCGATCAAGATCTCGACGTTCGTCCTTGATTTCGATGATACTTGGGTGTCGCTCACCGTAGCGGGCGCGCAATTGTGCCTCTTTCCGAATAAGCTCAGACTGTTCGCGCCGCAGATCCCGAATAACTTCAGAGGATAGAACCTCGCCAATAGAGTCAAAGCCGCTACCGCGTGAAACAAGTTCTTTCACGCGCTGCAGCTTCGCGCGGCTGCCATCCAACTCCGCCCGGGCGAGCAGCAACTGAGAGTTGATTTCCTTGAGTTGTTGCTCAGTTATGGTGGATCCGTCGGCGTCAATAAGCCCATGCGCAGCTCTGTAAAGTTCTGCTGTTTCTTCTGTTGTCTTGACCTGTTCTCTCAGGTCTTGCAGTCGGGAGTCGAGCCACTCTGTCGCCCGCCGCGCCGCCTCATATTTTGCTTCAAGCTGATCCACCAGATAGGCGTCGGCAATCGCGTTGGCAATTCTGGCGGCCTTCCGCGGCGTGTCAGACGTGAAGCTGACAGAAATAACCTGCGTGCGGCCCGAGCGACCGACGCTCAGGCGCCCCAGGAAAGCGTCAACAGTGGAAATGCGCTCCGTTAGGGCGCGGGTCTCTTCATCAATCTCTTGTCCGGGGAAAACAAAGGAGACGGCTCCTTTGGCCCATTCAATCGGGTTCAGGACATCAACCCAGCTCTCATCTTGAAGAGCGGCGTTGAACTCGGGGTCTTTCAGCAGTTCGAGCTTTTCGATAACACGCAATGCCAAGGCTTGTGAGCGAATGATTTCAATCTGGCTATCAACGGTGGTTGCATCGACGGACAGGCCAGAAAGAACCGCTTCAACATCGACGACATTGGACTGTCGGGACTCAACCAGGATTTTGGTGGTTGATGTATAGAGAGGTGTCATCTGCAGTGTGATGATCAGGGTCGACACGCTGCTGAGAGCGACAATCGCAACAATCAGTTGAAGGTTTCGGCGGAGCGTTTGTAGAACTTGCCGCAAATCAATTAAATCGGCTTCGCGTTCGTTCATCATGTAGGGCAAGTCTTTCAGGCTATGGATCGGATGGGATACCGGATATTGAGGTGCTTTAAGTATATGAAGTTACTATGAAAATCCCCCGAATTTACGAGGATATTATATAGAGCAGCAATGGACAGCAAGGTCTGCCTTGCGACCTTTTCCGGGTAAAGGAAGCATCCTTTTAAAGAAGGTAAACAGTAAAACAGAGGTCATGCTCGTTCGCGTGGGCCAATTGGTTGGATTTTGGTGCAATCTGTCTGATGCGGAAGTTCTTTTAACGGACGACTTGGAAGGTCTAGTCCCTGAAACGCCCGGGTAATCCGTTTTAATAGGACCTTCTGTCTTGCTATTGTAACAAACCGACGGGCATACTGCGCCGCGCACGCGGCCCAAAAGCATCGGGTTGATAGGGGTATCGGCTCGCATTTGTGGCCGGACGGGTGTGCAAAAGATCGCGGGTACAACACTCAAATGATAGTTGCCGAATATGACTGGCTCGTTGTTTTCCTCTGCGCAGCTCTGAGTTGTGGCTTTTTGATTGTTACCAAGCAATGGCATATGTCACGCACGGCGCGTGGGCATGCTGGGTCTGCGGTCCAGAGCGCGCATAAGATGCCGACCCCGAGAATTGGCGGCGTGGCGATTGGCTTGGCCCTGATCGCCTCTATCCTTTTTGCGCCAACCTCGATGCTTGATAATTATGTGCCTTTTATCGTGTCGTTGACACCGGTTTTCCTCGCGGGCCTGGCAGAAGATTTCGGATATAATGTATCGCCTGGTAAACGCTTGGCCGCTGCTGCGGTATCAAGTGTCATTGCCATTGCTCTGCTGGGTATGTGGATTGATCGAACGGGTATTGCTTATCTGGACGTGATTGTATCGTTTGCGCCGGTCGGGATTGTGCTGACGGTTTTTGCGACGGCGGGGGTTTGCAATGCTTTCAACCTCATCGATGGCCTGAACGGGCTCTCGGCGGGAACGGGCGTTCTGGTCGCCGCTGGTATCGCAACTATCGGGTACAATGCGGGGAATCCGGATTTTGCAAAATTGAGCATATTGCTTATCGCAGCGCTTGCTGGATTTCTGGTTTTCAATTTTCCGCTGGGTAAACTCTTCCTGGGAGATGCGGGTGCCTATTCGCTCGGCCATATTCTGGCCTGGTTTGGTATTTTGCTTGTCGATCGAAAGCCGGAAGTTACCACGTGGGCATTATTGCTTGTGTTCTTTTGGCCGGTCGCGGATACGCTGTTTGCGATTGCTCGGCGTAAGGTTAAAGGGCGGAAGTTCGATCAACCGGACCGTCTGCATTTTCATCAGTTGATTATGCGGGGTTTGGAAATTGTTTGGCTTGGTAGGGGGAAGCGACATGTTTCCAATCCGCTCGCAACGCTAATTATGATGCCACTTATTGCAACACCGATCGTTACAGGCGTTATGTTGTGGAATCGCCCGCTAATGTGCATTTATGCGTTAGCTGTTTATTCTGTAGTATTCGTTTCAACGTATCAGTTGACTTTGTTTCTGGTGCGAAAAAAAGGCCGTACGAAAAGCAGTCGAAGCCGGGGAAGCGTTAACTGACACCACTCAGTCAGCAAGCGGGAATTTATCAAATATCTATTAGGGCAAAAAGGCGGAGCTGTTAATGGCGGTATTTCACGGTCTCCTGCAGAGGCCGTTATTGTGGCCAATACTGGTATATTATATCGCAGGAGCATTTTTGCTCGACATTGAGAGTATTTTTTCACAGTGGACGATGATTGTGATCGTGTCACTTGTACTTGCTCTCAAGAGGTTTGACTGGTCAGACAGAACGGAGGACCAAGCTGGGGATCAGTCTCTGTCTTTACTCGCTATGCTATCGATAGCTTCCGTAGTTGTTGTTTGCTTGCTCGTAGTTGACTTGAATGCGTTTCGCATATCCCGCGAGTTCGACCGGGAAAACAACCTTCTTTTTGAGGTAATCAACCTACATCTGATTTCTTCCTGGATAGCGGCAACTTTAATTTTTTCCGGACGTAAACAAGCAAGGGCGCTCATTCTCTTGTGTGCCGCTGTTGTAGGACTGTCATTCTTGGTTGCCTTTTTCGAGGGACGTCGTACTAGCGCCCTATTGCCTATAATTTTCCTCATATACAACGTATTTCTGAACGGCCGCTTCGACGGGAAGCGCCTAATGTATCTGGTTATACTGGTAGCTCTGTTGCCGATCATTTTTATATTGGTTTCAAACGCGCGAGGGTCTGGTCTCGCGGAAACCCAATTGGCGACGCTCACTTCCAGGATCTTCTGGCCAGCTTTTGTCCTGGAGAGAGTCATACATGAGGCCCATGCATTTGATCCTCAGATCATCCAGCAGGTGTCCATGCGTTTTGTCGATGCGCTTTTTGGCCAGGCTTATACGTCTCGGACAATTGCTTTTGGACACAGTCTGGGTTTGGTCGACTTGAGTAATTATGCAGTAGGAATTAACTTCGGGATCCTGGCTGAATTGTATCTTGAGGGCGGCATTTTCGCCGTCATAGTAGGACTGCTATTGCTGAATTCTACTGTTTATGTGTCTACGCGGCTATGTAGAAAAGCTCCTTTTGGTCTCAACGTATTGATACCGTTAATCTATCTGCACGGATTTCAAATGGAGTACGCATACACAATTACAGCGATTGTTAAGCTGACCGTCGCCATTTTAATTCTCATGCTGGGTGTAAATGCCTTGAAGAGAAAAAGAGTGGCTGGAGAACGCAAGGCGCGTGTCGGTACGTATAATAATGTCGATACCTATGACAATCGTATCTGATCTTACTGCCGCGTTCCGTTGTACCAAGTGGATGCGCTTGCTTCCTTACTTGATTAATGCGGGAGGAATTGGAGCGGTTTTTCTGATTATTCGGTATTGTCGCGAGACAGATGCCGAGGCGGTGGCGCTGCTGGTTTCCAATGCTTTTGTGTTGGTAACTTTGCACGTTTTGGTTGGAACCTTAAAGGTAGAATTCCACCCAGCGGTAAGAAAGATGTCCTCGCAGCAGGCAGGTTTTACACTTGTCAAATTTTCAATCGCAGCTTCGGTGATAGCTGCCATCATGCTCAAGGGTGTCGCCTTTCTGGCGCCGTTTCAGGGCTCCTCCCACATGAGCATGTTGTTACTTGCCGGCTGCGGAATGCCAGCTGCTTATGTAATAGCCGTTCGCGGACGTCATAGAGTGATGGCAAATCTATTGAGAGTGGGGCCGGTGCCATTAGGTTGGGGGATATCGTTTATCCTCTCATGGGATGTTGCGGCTTCTTTAGCGTTGACGCTAGCGACCATTAGCTTGATCACTTTTGCTTTTGTCTTGTGGCAACAATTGGGGCGAAAAACGAGACAAGACAAAAAGGAAACGACGAATGTTATAGGTTTGGTGCCGGACTTGAAGGCGCGCTTTTTGTTCGACCTTCTAAATTTTTGCAATGTGAATTTTTTATTCTATTACCTGCAATATTATGATCTCACCAGCCAGGCACTGACATTCTTCGAGTACTCTCGCTTTATCTTGGCGCCACTAAACCTTTTTTTGTTTCCAATTACTCAAAAAGTAACCGCAACTGTTGTGTCTACCGTTGGAGGCCTTTCGCAAGGAGGGCGGATTGCAGTGGCAGCGCCAAAGATGTTGTTCGCAGTGTCGCTAACCTACATCAGCCTCATGGTGCTCGGATTTGTTGCGCTGTCTAGCAATTGGTTATCTGGGTGGGTTCAGGTATTCACAGACATAAATTTTTTGCTGTTCATTTTGATTGCTGTCCTGTCGGTGCCCCGCGCGCTTGCCGGTGTCTATTTCCCACTTATTCTCGCATCGGACGAACTTTCGTTTCGGTTGATGCTGTTGACGCTCGGAAAGACAATCTTGTTCTGTATCACTGCGGCACTCATCTTGGATTTGATGGCACTAATGGTTGTGATGATTGCCATCGAAATAGCGACAATTGCTTTTGTATGCATTCTTTTGACCCGAATAGAGGCTCCCCATGGCACAGCAGATTAGTACACGCGATGAGAAGCACGTACGGCTCGGAGAAATTATGGGATGCCCATGTGCTGTCATTGATGATGAGGCGGCTGCTTCAGGCATTGTGGAGACGCTGGTTGAAGCGGGAACGGGTGGTTATTCGGTTGCGATAAATGCAGAAAAAATTGTGCGTTTCCAAAAAGATCCGCAGCTTCGGAAGATTATCGAACAGTCGTCGCTGCCAACACCAGACGGGATTGGGGCAACATTAGGGTTGCGACTATTGACTGGTCTGGAAACGATCAAGGTTAACCTGCCTGTCGTAACCTTGGAGCTGAGTGCGCAAAAAAACTATAGAGTCTATCTTTGTGGCGCGAGCACTGAGGTCAATGAAAAGCTTGTTGCTGTGGTTCGTCAAAAATATCCGACGATTCACCTAGTGGGTCATTGTCACGGCTTTGTGCCCGAAGAAGAGATGGTTCGTCGAATTGTAGAGGCCGCACCACAAGTCACGCTCTTAGCGTTGGGTTCACCGAAGCAAGAGCTGTTGGCTGGACAATTACGAGAACGAGTGCCCGGTATGTTCACGGTTTGCTGTGGCGGAGCATTTGACGTTATTTCAGGGACGGTAAAGCGTGCCCCGGATTTTTTTGTGGATAACGGAATAGAATGGTTGTACCGCCTCGCGCAAAATCCCCGACGATGGCGGAGGCAGCTTGCTCTGCCGAAATTTGTGGGGTTACTTCTTGCATGGAAGTTGGGATGCCGCGGATCAGCCAAGGTTTGATCTGACAAAGAACAGCGGTGCTCGAGGGACGAGTGAGCCTGTGTATCCAGATTGACGAGGCTTACGAACAAAAACCCCGCCTTTTAAAGGGCGGGGTTGGTCGATGGTTGTGAAAAAAGAGAGGGGCTCTCGGTTCGTGTCAGACCTTGATCACGCGCCTGCTGCGGTCGGGTGTGTGATCGCAGGAGGTGATGTCGGATCAGTCTGTGTACCGCGTGCGACAATCTGCTGTTCAGACGGGCGCGGGCGGGCCATGGGGAGCCGAGGATGCAGAAGCCCGGATACCGCACCGGCGGTCGGAGTGGCGGTTGTCGCTGCCGCAGCGGCTGTCGGCGCCTGCGGATCGGCGGAGGCGACCAGCACTGGTTGGACAGCAGGTGCCTCGAACGGAGCCAGCGGCATGGCATCGCCGGTCAGGGCGACCCAGATATTGGCATTCGCCGAGGTCTGGCGTTTTTCCCATGTATAACCTGTGTCGGCCCATGCCACGACGGACGTGAGCTGATTGTCGAGAACAAAGTCGCCATGGTCAGTTGTCGCGATCAGGACAGCATGGCGCAGATTATCAAGGTCCAACGCAACACCAATCAGCAGGCTTTCAGCAGGCCACCCTTTGTCGAGCAGCAGCTTGCGCTTGGCCAGAACGTAGTCTTCGCAATCGCCCACCCCCTGAGGGTAGGTCCAGAATTCAGCCATCTGGTAGAGGGCTGCGTCCGTGACATAGCGAACGGAATTGTTCACATGCGCATTGACGGATGTTAACTCATTCCAGCGCTGTGCGTTCAGGGGCTCGCGGTAGTCCGCCCGCCGTGCCGTTGAAGGGCACTCGCTGGGGCTGCGCAGGCAGTAATCCAGATAGCCTGTGGGGGGCATGGTTGGGCCGGCAATTGCCATGGGTTGGTTCCTGGCCGGCAGCTCACCCGCGAAAGGCGTCTGTTCGTGAGGCATGTTTGCGCGCAGGGCGCTTGTCTCGATTGCCGAGGGGCGCATCGCATAATCGTTTTGCGTTGCGCAAGCTCCCAGGCTGGAAGCCATCAGGCAAAGTGCAATAAAAAGATTCCGTTCCATGTTTCCCACCGCTGTCGAGGCGTTTGACTTGGTGGGATTGAAGCAAAAGGAAATTTATCCTGAGTTTTATTTGATGTAGCGTTTTTAGTGACTGTTTATTATTGTTTTTATCAAGTAAATTGAAAACTTGTCTAAAATTGTAATGATGGATAGCGGTTTGGTTTGGAGTGGCTGTTTTTCGCCATTTTTACCGCTTTTGGCTGGAGCGGGCGTGCAGTCGCAGCTCTGTTGGGGGCCATCTTTGACGCAAGGCTGATTGTTGCCTTAACAATAAAAATAATTGAAAAGCGTACTTTTGCTCTTCCGGGCTTGCTGGCCTTGGCAAGCTGCGCAATATTCCACGGACAAGGAGCCTTTGTTTAAACAGGGGCTATAGAGCTGGAATTGGCATGGGGATTGGAAGTATGTCGGGTATAAACACCTCGAACCGCGCATCATCTTGGGGGGCAACAGGCAGTGTGCTGACGCTTGTCCTGCTGACCGTGAGCCTGGTTTTGTCGGGGTGTGCATCGCAGGCACCTGTCCCTATGGCGCAAGTTGATGTCGACATTCAGAGTGCGGCTACAAGTGTCGAGGCCTACCGGCTCGGGTCCGGGGACAAGTTGCGCGTTATTGTATTCGGGGAGCCAGACCTGTCCGGTGAATTCGAGGTGGATGGTTCAGGTGCTTTTTCCGTGCCGCTTGTGGGGCAGTTGGACGCGTTTCAGGTCACGGTCCGTGATCTTGAGCAGAAAATCGCCGATAAGCTGAAGCAGGGATATCTGATCGACCCGCGGGTAAGTGTTGAGGTTTTGAACTATCGGCCTTTCTATATAGTGGGTGAGGTCAAGGAGGGGGGCGAGTTCCCCTTTGTGTCCGGGATGCACGTTCTCAAAGCGATCGCAATCGCCGGTGGGTACACATACCGGGCCAACACGCAACGAGTGTATATTACGCGAAAAGGGGCAGCGGCTGAAATTGAGATGCCAGCCTCACAAGGAACGGCTGTGTTTCCGGGTGATGTTATCCGTATTCCGGAGCGTTTTTTCTGAAACCACAAATTTCGCTGAGCGTTTGAGCTTTCAACAGGCGGTTCTCTGCCAATCCTGAAATCTCCAATGTGGCAGAATTGCCCCATAAATTAAAATTTCATAAATATTTTGTGTGATTCCGATTCCCCGCTAAGTGATTCAAATATAAGGTATTATCAGTTCGGGGAGTCGCCCTCGCGCATTTGTGATGCGGCGGGGGTGAAATTAGTTGCTGTGATGCCGACTGATGATCAGGTCGCTGGTGGCAATTAATATGCGTTAAAGCTCGGCCCGAGAGTGAATTAGAAATGGGGAATCTCATGTTCAGAAAAACGTGGATCGCAGTGTCGGCGGCAGTGGCAATGATCTCATTTGCTGTTGCTCCGGCAAAGGCAGACGTCGCTGGTGACATTGCTGCTGCTATTGCAGCTAATCCAGCAGGTGGCGCCGGACTTGAAGCTGCACTCGCGGCCATCCTGACAGGCGCAGCAGCAGGTGAAGAAGTTGCAGCCGCGCAGGCCGCAATTGCGGCGGCGGCGAACGCCAGCCCGGCTGTTCAGGCCGCAATTGGCAAGGCGGTCAGCATCCAAAGTGCCGCTCTGGCATCGAGTAACCCGACCGCTGCAGCTTCTATCTCAGCGGCGGTTGCAAACTCGGCGTCTCCGGCGCTGCAAGCGAGCTTTGCGGCTGGGGGCGGTGGAGCAACCGGTTCCGGCGGCGGTACGGGCGGCGGCGGTGCAGGCGGTGGTCTGGGTGGCTTGGGTGGCCTGACCGGAAATGGTGGAGCCGCTGCAGGGACGACATCAACAAATGACTCCAACAGCCCAGGCTGAATGTCGGCTGGATAGGCTTGTTCTGAAGGGCAGGCGTTTGGGGTGCGAACGACGAACAGGGTTTAAGCGCTTTGGGGCGCAGGCGAATAGCCTCTAGGAGGGCATTGTGCGAAAATTTGGGGTAGTCTCGACAGCAGTCGCAGGGGTGATTGCATCAGGAGTGATTTTTCCTTCGGTGGCAGGCGCTGATGAAAATTGGCCGTCAGTCGCGGATCAGCGGGGCGTAAACGTTCTGGACCGCGAGCGGCCCGAATTTGATGCTGTCGGCATTCGCGCAGGGTCCTTCATGGTATATCCTGAGCTGGAAACCGGCGTAACGCTGGACGACAATATCTTCGGTACCCAGAACAACACTGAGAGTGATGTTTACTACACCGTGTCGCCTAACGTATCGATCGAATCCGATTTCGGGCGTCACTCATTGAACTTCAATGGTTACACGCTGTCGCGCTTTTATGATTCAGACACATCTGAAGACCGTTTTGATTGGGGCGTTGCTGCGGATGGATCGCTGGATGTCAGCCAGTTCACACTGATCCAGGCGTCGATCAGTTATGATCAGCTGACAGAAGACCGGACATCAACCAACCGGGTCGCGGGCGGTAAAGAGCCTACCGAGTATGATCTCTTGGCAGGGAACGTTACTTTTAATCAGCGTTTCAACCGTATGGGGGCATCAATCGGTGCGACCTATCAGCAATATGATTATGATGATGATGTCGCAGCTGTCGGTGGCGCAGTCATTGACCAGGACTTTCGCGATCACGATAAATGGGAAGTACCTGTTCGCCTGAGCTATGATGTTTCAGCCGATACGAGCGTCTTCATTCGTGGTGCATATAATGTCCGTGAATATGATCAGCAGCCACCGGTTGTTGCTGTTAATCGGGACTCGGACGGGTACGATGTCGGGGTTGGTGCTGCATTCGACATCACAAATCTGGTTCGCGGTGAAGCCTGGGTTGGTTATATGTCTCAGGATTATGATCAGGTCGGTTTCCAGGACATTGATGGTCTCGACTTTGGTCTTTCAGGTGAGTGGTACGCATCCGAGTTGACAACGATTACCGCGGGCATTGATCGCTCGATTGAAGAAGCGACATCCGGCGGTGCATCAGGTCACCTGGACACAAATTATCGGGTGGGCGTCGCACACGAATTGCAGCGCAATCTGATCCTTGCTGCGGATGCGTCTTACCTGGATGTGGCTTTTGAAGGCATCAACCGTGATGACGAAACCGTTTCAGCAGGCGCGGGCATTCAATATCTGCTTAATCGGAATGCGGATATCGCGCTTAACTACGACTATGTAAGCCGTGACTCCTCGGTAATCGGTCAGGACTATGACAAGAGCGTCGTCGGGTTGACGTTGAACCTCAAGCTCTAGATCAAGTTTTTATTGAGATATGCGGGAAGCCAGGTTGTGTTGCGCAGCTTGGCTTCCCGTTTTGTTGTCGGCCGCAGGCTACCACAGCCTGCCCTGACGCGTTTAGGCATGGTGTGAGCGGTCGTCGTTGATCTGAACAAGCTAACCAGTCTGTAGGAAGCGGACATCGGTTCCTTCCAGAACCACGGCCGTGAGCCGTCCCGTAATATAGGCACCCGTGTCGATACCAATCCGGTTCTCACGAACTTGGGGCTCTTCCTCAGGGCAATGGCCGTGAACAATTCTCTTGCCGAAATCGACCTTGGAGGTGAGGAACTCTTCCCGAATCCAGCATAAATCACGCGGACTTTGCTCAGCCAGGGGTATGCCCGGTCGAACGCCGGCATGGGCGAAGAAATAGTCGCCTGCTTCATACGAAAGCGGGAGTGCCTTCAGAAACGTAAGGTGTGCAGCTGGCAGCGCGTTTTGAAACTCTGCATGTACCTGTTGCAGATAGCTGGTTTCCGCGCGGAATGTCAGGTCTTTCAGGCCGTAAGAGTGGAGTGTTTCAAGTCCACCATATTGGCGCCAATTGTCCAGAAATTGAGGATCCGCGAGAAAATTCAAAATGGCTTCTTCATGGTTTCCCATCAGAAAAACGGTTTTCAAAGGTGGCAGTGAAAGGGTGGTGAGCCGCTCTAGAACTGCTCGTGACTCCCAGCCGCGATCAACATAATCGCCCAGAAAGATCAGGCGCATATCGTCCACCGTGCCGTTAGCGGCATCCCGCGAAATTTGTGTCAGCAGATCCTCCAGTAAGTCCGCGCGACCATGGATATCGCCGATTGCGTAGATTCTCATGCCCGCCGGCAACGTTGCGACAGTTTTGGAAAAGCCCCATTTTTTCTTAAGTGTTGCGACAAAACTCACAATGAAAAACTTTGCTGTCTGAACGATGATGGTGCGCGATCAATGTGGTGATCGGGATGGTGAGGCAACCTCCGCACGAACACAGTATAGCAAGCCCGGGTCCTCTAGGGAATTGTGGGGGAAGGGCTTGCCGAAATCCGGCGATACAACCTGCTGATGTCGGGTGCTTGTCAAAATACGAGCAGCACGGAAGGGGAGCGTCGAGTGTGAAACCCGCTAGTTCTTCTGCGTTACCCACATCTGGCTCGGGTTTTTGACAGCCTCACGAAATCCGTGGAGCGCTTGGGTGAGCGCAGCGGACGGGGGTCGTGAAGGATAAATGGCAAAAACCGAGTGCGTAAAGTCAGGTGCATTCGGGACGCGATGCAGCGCGCCGGAGGCCAGAAAAGGTTCGACCGCCCTCAGCCGGAAATAGCCAGACCCGCCAACCGCCAGAACATAATGCAACGCCAGAGGGCCAAGGCCAATATAAGGGCCCACCTCATGGGCGGCAGGGTAGGCGCGGTCATACTGAAGTTGAAAATCCGGCCCCCAATCCACCTGAACATAGGCATGGTCGTCAATTTGGCGAGCATCGGGCTCTGTGCTCACGGCAACCAGCTTCTCCTCCAACAGGAGTTCCGCTTCAAAGCCTGAGCGGCGCGCCGGCGAATAAAGCACTGCGAGATCAAGGTGTCCGGCCTGTACCTGGTCCAACAGGCGTTCCTGCTGATCGACATGTGCCCGCACCGCGATGTCGGCGGCGTGGCGGCGCATCCAGATCAGCCAGTCCAGCAGCAAAGGGCTCCACAAGGCCACTTCGCCACCAACCGAAAGTACAGCGCTATGACCGGCAGGGACGGCAATTTCCGAGCGTGCCCTCGCCCAGGTCTGCACCAGCGAGGCAGCATAAGGAGCGAACGATTGGCCCGCCGGGGTCAGCGTAGCCCCGCTTTTGTTGCGGACGAAAAGCTGTCGGCCGACCTGCTCTTCAAGATTGCGTATCCGTGCGCTGATGGCTGTTTGCGTAATATTCAACCGTGCTGCCGCGGCACTGAAGCTGCGGGTTGTCATCACTTCCAGAAATGTCCGCGCCAGTTCGATATCCATAGATCAATATTTCTGCTGTTAAAGAAGAATATTATTCGTTTGTAGAATGAAAGGGCAAGTGCCACTTTCCCTCTGTAACTGGGCTGTAGCCCGGTTTGCAGCCTCATGTAACTTAAATACATGAAAAAAATGTGTTTTATAAAAATTACGCAATAATGAAAGTGGAATTTGTCGTCCATTCCCTCATGTTGCTGAAGGAAAGTACCGTATCGTGAACCTGCCTCCTTTGATTTCGTCCGATGTCGGGACGTTGCCTGACACAGGTCTGAGCGACGCAGAGCATGAAACCATTCGTGTCCTGGGGCAGAACCTTTCGGCGGACCGCGCACTTTGGGTCAGTGGGTATTTTGCCGGTATTGCGGACCTCAAACGATCTGGCGCGGGGCAGGCAGGCCGTGCGAGTGGTGTGCCAGACATGCTTTCAGGCTCCCCGGACAACGCGCCAGCGACAACCAAAATCAAAATTCTCTATGGAAGCGAGACGGGAAATGCCGCCGCCCTGGCACGTGACCTTCTGGAGCGTTTTACCGGCCATGGGGTCGCGGTGGAGGCAATGGATCTTGCCGCCTACAAAGTACGGGATCTCAAAAAGGAGGAGCGCCTCCTCTTCATCGTAAGTACGCATGGTGAGGGAGACCCCGCGGAACCGGCCCTTCCGTTTTTTGAGTTTCTGGCAGGACCGCGAGCGCCGTCGTTGGAAGGTCTCAGCTACGCTGTCCTTGCACTGGGCGATTCAACCTATGAGTTTTTCTGCGAGGCCGGTAAACGGCTGGATCAACGACTGGCAGAGCTTGGCGCCACGCGCATGCGGGAGCGTTGTGACTGCGACGTCGATTATGAAGCAGACAGTCTCGCCTGGTCAGACAAATTACTCGATGATTTGGGGTCATCTGCCTCGGTTCCCGCCATCGCGATGTCAGGAGCGGCTGCGCCGTTGAGCGGAGCAAAGCATGATAAACGGAACCCTTTCACCGCCAGTATTCTGGAAAACGTCTGCATAACCGGTCGAGAGTCTTCCAAGAAAATCCAGCATATCGAACTGGATATCGAAGGATCAGGGCTGACCTATCAGCCCGGTGACGCCCTGGGTGTCCTGGCCTGCAATGATCCGCGCCTTGTGGAAGACGTTCTGACATGCCTCAACTGGACAGGTAAGGAAGCGGTGGTAGAGGAAGGGGTGGACACACGGACATTCCTCTCTCGGAGGGCAGAAATTACAGCACTCACCCCCAAGTTTCTGTCCATGTGGGCAACCCTGACAGGTAGAGACGATCTGCAGGTGCTGCTCGACAAGCAAGACCGTAAAGAACTTGCACGCTACATGGGAAGTCGCCATGTGATCGATGTTCTGCTGGAAGGCGGGGCAGATAGCGTCGCGCCGGAAGAATTTACCGCGGGCCTGCGGCGTTTACAGCCACGGCTCTACTCCATTGCCTCAAGCTGCGTGCTCAACCCGGATGAAGTGCATCTGTGCGTGTCACCTGTTTCCTACGACATGAACGGGCGGCGTCGGCTGGGCGTGGCATCCACAGATCTGGCAGTGCGACGCGGCTTCGGTGAAAATTGCGAGGTCTATATCCAGGAGAACACACACTTTCGTCTGCCGGAGGATCCCGAGGCTCCGATCATTATGATCGGGGCGGGAACGGGTATCGCACCCTATCGCGCTTTCATGCAGGAACGCGAGGCTCTGGGCCTCCGCGGTAAAGCCTGGCTGTTTTTTGGTGAGCGGCAGTTCAGAACAGACTTTCTCTATCAGACGGAATGGCAGGCCTGGCTCAAGGACGGGACATTAAGCCAGATAGATCTGGCCTTCTCGCGGGACCAGGCGCGCAAAATTTATGTCCAGCATCGGATCAAGGAAAAGGCGGCCGAAATCCACCGATGGATAGAGGACGGTGCCCACATTTACGTCTGCGGTGATGCAACTCATATGGCCGAGGACGTCAATGATGCACTGCTGCATGTCCTTTCAACCGAAGGGCGAGTGTCGGATGAGGACGCGCGCAAGAGGCTGACGGATTTGCAAGTGTCAGGTCGCTATCAGCGCGATGTTTACTAGGAATGAAAATGACCGATCACCTGATATCTCCAGACACGGACCGCAGTGCGGACATCTCTCAACCCTTGGAGCAATTGCATCCTAATGAACGACTGAAGGACGCAAGTCGCTACCTTCGCGGCACCATCGCGGAAGGCTTGTCCAATGCCGTGACAGGCGCGGTCTGTGATGATGACACCAAGCTGATGAAGTTCCATGGGATCTACCAGCAGGACGACCGGGATTTACGCGATGAACGGCGAAAACAGAAACTGGAACCTGCTTATCAGTTCATGATCCGTGTTCGGCTGGCAGGCGGCGTTTGTACGCCCCGGCAGTGGATTGATCTGGCGGATCTGGCGAAAGATTTTGGCGGGGCAAGCTTGCGGTTGACCACCCGTCAGACGTTCCAATTCCACGGGATCGTTAAAACCGATCTCAAGCGCGTGATGCAGGGGATCCGGGATACTTTGCTGGATACTGTGGCGGCATGTGGAGACGACACACGTGGTATCATGTCTTCCGTCAATCCTCACCTTTCGTCCTTGCATCGCGAGGTCTACGAACTGGCGGCAGCGACATCCAACCATGTCATTCCAAAAACCCGCGCCTATCACGAAATCTGGCTTGATGGAGAGAAACTCGAAAGCAGCGAGCCGGAAGAGCCGGTATACGGGAAGACATATCTGCCGCGAAAGTTCAAATACGGGTTCGCCATCCCGCCGTACAACGATATTGACGTTTACACACAGGATGTCGGCTTTATCGCTATTGCCGCGGGTGACGAACTTGTCGGGTTCAATGTAACCGTTGGTGGTGGTATGGGTCGCACCGACCGCACGCCGTCTACCTATCCGCGTCTGGGTGATTTGGTTGGGTATATTCCCAAGGCCCGGCTGATAGAGGTTGCAGACGCTATTCTGACAATCCAACGGGATTACGGGAACCGGAAAGACCGCGCGCGGGCACGCTTCAAATACACAATTGATGACAAAGGACTTGATTGGTTCAAAGCAGAGTTGAGCCACCGGTTGGGTTTTGAGATTGAAAACCCCAAACCTTATACCTTCAAGACCAATGCCGACGCGTACGGATGGGTAGAAGGCGCAGACGGGCAGTGGCACTACACTCTGTTCATCGAGAACGGGCGTGTTCGCGATTTTCCCCGGCGCAAGTTGATGAGTGGGCTGGCGGAAATTGCCCGTATCCACAAAGGCGAGTTTCGTCTGACACCTAATCAAAATCTCATCATCGCGGGTGTCGCGCCGAGTGACCGGCAACATATTGATGATTTGCTGGAAGCTCATAATTTGAGCGACACGATGGAAAGGACAGCCCTGGCGCGCAATGCAATGGCATGTGTGGCGTTTCCAACCTGTGGACTGGCAATGGCCGAGAGCGAGCGCTACCTGCCATCACTCCTCAAAAAGATAGATCAGCTTCTGGACAAGGCGGGACTTGGCGATTTTCCGATCATCACGCGCATGACCGGGTGCCCGAACGGTTGCGCACGTCCTTATGTTGCAGAGCTTGCCTTCACTGGCCGGGCGCCGGGAAAATACAACATGTATCTCGGTGGTGGTGCGTATGGCCAGCGGCTGAACCGGCTGTATCTGGAAAATGTGGGTGAGGATCGCATCCTTAAGGAGCTTGAGCCGATGATAACGCGGTTTTCTAAAGAGCGCCGCGACAATGAACCTTTTGGCGACTTTGTTATTCGAACCGGCATCGTGCGCGAAGTGATCAGCGGTGTGGATTTTAACGCGTCTGCGACGCCATCTGTGTGAGGGAAGCATGTCCAGGTATCTGCTGATTTCATCCCGTGACCCATTTGAATGCGGAGAAACCGAAGGCTTCTTTGAATTGGCATCAAATCTGGGCCGGGCCGGGCATACGGTAAAACTGTTGCTGGTTCAAAACGGGGTCGGCGCGGCGCGTCGAACCCTCAAAGACGGGATGCTCCTGGCGCTTCATGCAGCCGGGGTGAATGTGTTGGCCGATGACTTTTCTCTGCGGGAGCGGGCTTTGCCTGATGCCGAACTGGCGTCGGGGGTTGAAAAGACCTCTCTTGATCTGGTGATCGACGAAATGGTCCTGGGGACCAAAACGATTTGGCATTGAAGGGAGATGAAATGAGCAAGAAGCCGACGCTTGCCTTTGCGATTATGGACCCGCCCTTTGAGAGCGCGCGGTCCACAACTTTTTTCCGGTTGATCGAGATTGCTGCGCGTCGAGGATATCGCGTCAACGTTTTCGCCTATGAGGGTGGTGTACATCTTTCCTTTGCCCGGCAGAAGCCGCATGGGAACGGGGTTCACGGGACAGATCAGGCAGAGGAAAACCATCCCTTGCCCAAACATTGGGTGGAGAATCTGATGCAGCTTGCTCGGGAAAATGCAGGGGAAATAACCTGGGTGAATTGCGGTTTGTGTGCGGACGAACGCGGTATTGACGAAACGGTCCCCGGGGTAACGAGGGGAAGTCCTGCGGACTTCTGGAAGCTGGCTGCAAAGTCTGACAATGCGTTGGTAATTGGAACGAGGTAAGCCCGATGAAAGCGCTACAGATTATAGAATGTGCATATCGTGGAACGCTGGAAGAGCAGGATGACACGATCATCTGGCTCACCCATTCGATGCGCGACGCGGGGGCGGACCTGTCTCTCATGTTGTGTGGCGCTGCGGTCAACTATGTTCTGCACGGACAGGATGCGACGGGTCTGCAATTCGGGAAATGGGATCAGACGAGGCCGCCTGATATTGAAGGAGAGCTTGCCCGCCTGAGAGACAAACAGGTGGAGATATATGTGGTCAGGGAGGATATGGAGCGAAGGGGGATCGCTCATCAACCCAGGCTTGAGGGTGTTCATTTGATTGAGCGGGCCGGGATACCAGCCCTCATGGAAGCACATGATCGCGTTTGGTTCTGGTAGGTGGGCCGGGGTGCTGCCCTTCGGGGCGAGCGCAGCGGTTTCCAGGTGAGGTGCTGAAAGCCGGGAGTATTGGCACAGATAGGAGATGTCGAATGTCAAATAAAATACGGCAAGGAACAGGCACCAGGCCGTCCCAACCCGTCGAAACGGCTTCCGCTCCGTGTGCCGCAGAGGGGGCGGATGACATTTACATGGGCTATCTGGACACTGACGAAACCATCTCCTTCCTCAATGTTTTGTTGGAGGCAGAACGCGCAGGTGCCCAGGCAACCGCCCGAATGAGCCAGGAGGCCCCGGATGACAACACGAGAAAGTTGCTTCGACATATTCATGCTGACGAGGTGAGATATTGCCGCATACTGAGTGATTGCATTCGACTTGTCGGGGGAGAACCCGGGGTGAAGGTCGGCGACTTCTACGAGAAGCTCATGAAAGTTGAAGGCTTCGAAGAGCGTTTGGCCTTTCTCAATCGCGGTCAGTCTTGGGTTGCCAGGAAATTGACCGAAACGGTGAGCCGCATCCGTCACGACGCGGTACATGCAGCGCTGGTGGAAATGAGGGATCGCCATATTGAGAATATTGAAGCCGCGGGCAGCGTAGCAAAGGAAAGCTGAACAGAGACCGAAATGGAGAGCGCTGCAGGCTCTTGCACCGAGCGCACGACCATGAGGAGAAAGATATGCCGATACATACCTCTGTGGAAAAACCCGCTGCTTTGAACCGGGTAACAGGTCTAAATGCAGAAAATGGGGAGCCACCACAACGCGGGGAAGTATGCATCCTGCTGAAGCGGACGGCGGCCGGGGATAGGCAGGCGTTTGAACTGGTTTACAGACAAACCGCTCCCGTTTTCTTCGCACTTGCGCTGCGCATCACCCGAAACAGGAACGACGCGGAGGAAGCCCTTCAGGAGGCTTACTTTCGCGTCTGGAAGTCAGCGTCACGGTTCGACCCGGATAAGGGAAACGGCTTGGCATGGATCTCAACGATCATAAAAAATGCGGCCCTCTCCCTTCGTCGTCGCCGCCAGCGGCGACAAATCGGGGCTCAGGCTTACGAGAATGAATTGGCGCTCATACCGGGTGTGGGAACAACGTCTGACACCTTCTCCGTGTCGAGCCTTTCGCAAGCCCGTAAGCTTTTGGACCTCTGTCTGCGCGAACTGGATGAGACAAAGAAGACAGCCATCATGCTCGCCTACTTCGAAGGGCTCACACATGCAGAACTTGCGGACCGGATGCAGGTCCCGCTCGGCACTGCAAAAAGTCACATTCGTCGTGGTCTGGAGTTGATCGGTCGCCGGTTGGCGGCAGATGGGTTGGTGTCGGTGAACGAGTTGATCGCCGGCGAGAATGAGCTGGGCGTATTGCCACTGGTTGTCTCACGCGGATTTGAAAAACGTCGAGCCGAAGATGCAAAATACTGCGTGGCAGCGGACCGGTGGCGGGAGTTGTTTTCCGGTCTTTTGAGCCATCTGACACCTGAACACCCGCCTGCAAAAATATGGAAGAGCCTGAACAGGGCCGTTTCACAGGCAGAGACAATTGTTCGAAAACTTGAGCTTAGGGAGAAGGAACATCTTTTGCACACCGCGACCGCATCCAAACAGGTTGTCGCGGAGTAGTACCTCATATCGGAAGAGATAGAGGAGACAAAAATGCAAAGAGATACGTCATCAACTGATGCAAATGTGATCAGACAGGAAGTCAGCACCCGGCGGAGTTTTCTGGCGCGTACGGGAACAGCCATGTTGTCGGGTGCCGCCATCGCGCTTATGGCCGGCGCAGATTCCAAATCCATATTCGGCACCGCGCAGGCGAGCGAAGGCGACGTGGCAATCCTGAACAGTGCATTGTCAGCCGAACGGGAAGCTGTCGCTGCCTATCAACTGGCAGCAGAAAGCGGTCTGCTGGGCGAGGGCGCGCTGAAGTTGGGAGTGACATTCCAAGACCATCACAAACAGCATGCCGACGCGCTGGCGGCCACAATATCAAAACTGGGCGGCGCGGCGGACACCGCACCATCTCGGTATGACTTTCCAACCGACAAATTGACGGATGAACGTGCCGTTCTGGCATTTGCGGCAGAGCTGGAAAAAGGAGCGGTCAGTGCCTATCTCGGCGCTGTCCCTATTTTGGGTGATCGGGAACTTGCAAAAGTCGCGGCGTCCATTCTCGGTGATGAGGCCATGCACTGGGCGGTGCTGCGTTCCGCTCTTGGCCAGGACCCGGTACCCGTCGCGTTCATGTCATGAGATTCGGTATCGGAAAACGACAACATGTTGAAGTCGGCAGAAAACGCACAAAGATAGCCGGCTTCGCGTTGGTTGCGCTGGGGATGTGTGTCCCTGGTGCCGCCATCGCCGATGTGGGTGCCGATGCGGGCACCGAAGTGTTTAGCCGTTGCAAGGCCTGTCATGCACTGGAACGAAACAGAACCGGCCCGAAACTCTGCCATGTGGTTGGGCGCGAGGTGGGGGCAATTGAGGGGTTTCACTATTCCGATGCCCTGAGACAGTTTGGTGGTGTGTGGACGGTTGAACGATTGTCAGCCTTTCTGGAAAGCCCGACTGTGACGATCCGCGGCACGCGCATGGGGTACGGCGGAGTCAAAGATGCGGATGAACGTGCGCACCTCATCCGGTTTTTGCAGGCAAGTGCACAGGACCCGTCTCTCTGCCCATGACATGTATCGCAACCGAACTAGATCCCATCAATAGTTACATTCAGCAATATGCAGGTAAAAATGAGCCCCTATGATCAAATGACCCCTCCTTCGCCGGACACACAGATCTCTCCCGGCTTGCAGCGAACCGAAAGCCCTGCGGAAGGTGAGGCCCGTGCGCGGGCAGCGCAATCCATCAGGAATTTGCTGGAATGGGTGGGCGAAGACCCCCGTCGTGATGGTCTGCGCGACACGCCGGAGCGTGTTCTGCGGGCATTTCAGGAATATTTTGGCGGCTATGCAATTGATCCGAAAGTGTTTCTGGACACTACCTTTTCGGAAGTGGAGGCCTATACGGGTATCATTTCACTCCACGATATTTCGTTTGTCAGTCACTGCGAGCATCATATGGCCCCCTTCACCGGGAAGGCGCATGTGGCATATCTGCCAAAGGAGACCGTCGTCGGGATCAGCAAGCTGGCCCGCCTTGTCGACGCTTTCGCCCGCAGATTACAAATTCAAGAACGTCTCACCGCGCAGATTGCAACAACATTGTTCCAGACGCTCAAGCCTCATGGAGTCGCTGTAATGGTGGAGGCAACGCACAGTTGCATGACAGCACGTGGTGTCGGTAAGCCAGGAAGCTCACTTAAGACAAGTCAGTTTCTGGGTGCGTTCGAACATGATGAAGAACTCCGTCGTCAGTTCGAACACCGGGTGGCTGGTGCGTCCAGCTAGCCACCGGGAGGGGAGGCTGGCAGCGCGCGTACCCAATAGCGTTGCCAGCCTGGTCCCACAATCCGAAACCTTACCCTGCGCCGTGGTACCGACTGGGGTGTAAATGCCGGCGCCGCTATTGGTTTTACAGCAAACATATTGTTGGCTTACCCAAGCAACATTCATTGGTATTGCGGAGAAGGCAGTGCGAATTTCGCGTGCACCTGTGTCGAGGGGATAGGAGAGTTTCTGTGAAAAGAGTCATGTCTCAACAGACGATCGCCGCATCCAGTGGCATCGCGTCAGACAGTGCGTTTAACGCGGTTACACCGCCACTCTATTTAAGCAGCACTTTCGAGTTTGACGGCTTCATGGAGCCCGGCCCTTATGACTATTCGCGAGGAGCGAACCCGACCCGAAATCTCCTGGCGGAGACGCTGGCGCGGCTGGAACAGGGGGCGGGCGGTATTGTTGTGGCCTCCGGTATGGCCGCGCTGGATTTGGTTATCGCACAATGCGCACCAACAGATCTCATCGTCGCCCCGCATGATTGTTATGCCGGGACCAGGCGTCTGTTGCTGGCACGCAGCGCCAAATCATCGTTCAGCGTATTGTTTGTCAATCAGTCTGACAAGGCAGCCATGGCAGATGCGCTGGCGCAGAAGCCGGCTCTGATACTGGTCGAAACACCCAGCAATCCGTTGATGCGTCTGACGGACATTGCCTGGGTCGCGGAGTGTGCGCGACAGGTTGGGGCAAAGCTTGCCGTGGACAACACGTTTCTGTCACCCGTTTTGCAAACGCCGTTGGTACTGGGCGCGGATTATGTCATTCACTCAACGACCAAATATCTGAACGGCCATTCCGACATTGTGGGTGGTGTCGTCATCGCCAAGTCGCCTGCCGATGTGGAGCGATTGTCTGAATGGGCGAACATCACCGGTGTCTCAGGGGCAGCCTTTGATGCTTTCTTGACCCTGCGCGGAGTAAGGACCCTGTTTCCAAGGGTTCACGCGCAGCAAAAAACGGCGGCGTCGATAGCGTCATTCCTGACGGAACAGCTGCGTGTACGGGCTGTTCACTATCCGGGCTTGCCCGGGCATCCAGACCATACACTCGCGAAACAGCAGCAAGCAGGGTTCGGGGCCATGTTGAGTTTCGATCTTGACGGTACGGTAGACGATGTTGGTATGTTCTTGCGTGCCCTTGGAATATTCACATTAGCAGAATCTCTGGGTGGGACCGAAAGTCTCATTGCACATCCGGCCTCCATGACCCATGTAAGTATGGATCCTGTCTCTCGTCTGGAAGTTGGTATAACGCCGACGCTGTTGCGTCTGTCTGTTGGCCTTGAAGACGAGCAGGATCTGCTGAAGGCGTTGGAAGACGCTTTCACCGCTCTATAGAAACGCCAGCGCCTTGCGAGGCCTGCTGCGATCTTGGAAGTCAAGCAGCTGAAACCACGACCGTTCGACAACAGGCTTGTCGCGCTGGGCGGGGTATCTGGTTGTATCGCAGTGAAACTGAAAGGAAGACTATGTCTGTACAGCATTCCCCCTTGCCATTCCCGATGGACGCTCTGGAGCCCCACATGTCCGCCCGGACGCTGGAATACCATCACGGCAAGCATCATAAGGCATATGTCGACAAGACGAATGATGCAGTCCAGGGAACAGACCTTGAGGGAAAAGACCTGGAGGCAATCATTCGCGCGGCAAAGCAGCAGAGCAATCAGGGGTTGTTTAACAATAGTGCGCAAGTCTGGAACCATGCGTTCTTCTGGGATTCACTTTCGCCCGTAGCGACCAGCGTCAAGGGCAAGCTTGCAGAACTGATCGACCGGGACTTCGGCGGCCTGGATGCTTTCAAGGATGTTTTCCGGGGTGAAGCGCTGGGGCATTTCGGTTCTGGTTGGGCGTGGCTGGTCCATGAAGCCGGTAAGCTGAAGGTGACCTCCTATCACGATGCGGACTGCCCGCTCGTGTATGAGGGCGTAACGCCACTCCTGACGCTTGATGTGTGGGAACATGCCTACTATCTCGATTATCAGAACGCACGGCCACGCTTCGTTGACATATTTCTTGAGCAGCTTGCCAACTGGGAGAAGGCAGAAGAACGCCTTCAAGCCGCTCTTTGATTAAAGGCTTAGACATCGACCTCTCGGGGACTAGTCCCTGGACCCGGGTGACTTAGCCCATATGCATATTACGAGACTCGACACGCTTTCTTCATACTGAGCGATGAATTTCAGGTTCGGCACTGTTGGCCGGACTTCGGGAGATATCAGCGTTCAAGGAGTCGACCGTGTCAGTTTCGTTCAAAAGTGCCCTGTTGGGATGTACCTGTTTCACCCTCGTATCCACCGTCGGGTTTTCAGCAGGGTCAGCGCAAGCTGATCCTGTGACCCTGCCGACGGGCGGGGCGTTTGAACTGGGTGGCGGGACCATTGCGCAAACGGCAAACCGTCTGGACATTCTCCAGAATAGCAGCCGCGCCGTCATGTCCTGGTCTGATTTCTCCATCGGCGCGGCGGGCGAAGTCCACTTCCAGAATGGAAGCGGTGCGACGCTCAATCGCGTAACGGGCGCGCATCTCTCTCAGATTGATGGGCGTTTGAGCGCGACAGGCAGTCTCTTTCTCCTGAACCCGAACGGTGTCGTCATTGGTGAAACCGGGCGCGTTGAAACCGGTGCAGACTTTGTCGCCAGTACGCTGAACGCAGACGATGCCGCTTTTATGGCTTCTGGTGATTTGGCTCTGAGCGGTGCAAGTGGAGCAGCCGTTGTAAACCTGGGGCAGGTGGAGGCCAGTGCAGGTGATATTCTTCTGGCGGCCCATGAAGTACGCAATAGCGGCCGCCTGACAGCGGGCGGCGATGTTGCCCTGATGGCGACCCACGAAGTGACTTATCGTGATCTGGGGGCAGACCGCCGGGTGCAGGTTCGGGCGGGTGTCTCCGGTGATGTGGTCAACGAGGGGGTGATTGAGGGAGCCTCCGCGCGGTTGGAGTCGGTAGGCGGCAACATATTTGCACTTGCCGGCAATACGGATGGCGTAACCCGTGCGCAGATTATTGCCCGTAATGGCGGCCGTATTCAGTTGGCCGCCGCTGAAACCGCAGATGTTGCAGGCCACCTGAGCGTAAATCATGATGGGGGCGATGGTGGGAAAATCACTGTAACAGGTAGCCGGGTACGCCTGCGAGACGGGGCAACGGTGACGGCGCGTGGTGCAAAAGACGGCGGGACCGTGCATATCGGTGGGGGGTGGCAAGGCAAGGACGCGTCCCTACGCAACGCTCAAACCACACAGGTAGAACAAGGTGCATCAATAAACGTCAGCGGTACCCAGGGCGCAGGTGGAGAAGCCGTCATCTGGGCGGATCAGGTTACAGTGTTCGAGGGGGAGATCAGCGCCAAAGGGGACACGGTTTCTGGCGGTGGTCGTGTGGAAGTTTCTGGTAAACAGCATCTCCTCTTCAGGGGTGAGGTCGATACGGGCGGGGGGCAATTGCTGCTTGATCCGACCGATCTTGAGATCGTGGACACAGTGAGTGGAACGCCGGCGCAGATTGTCCCGTCTGGGGGTGACTTTCTGGCACTTCAAACCCTCGCACATGATACATCGCAGATTGCGGCGGCTGACATTGCAGCCCTGCTGGCAACCAACAATGTGGCAATCACGACACAGAACACGAGCGGAAGTGGCGCCGGTGATCTGACGGTGAATGCAGCGATTGAGCGCGTTTCGGGTACGGGAACAACGGTTCTGACACTGGACGCGGAGCGGGACCTGACGGTGAATGCCCGTATCGGCAGTGACGATCTCTCGCGACCTCTGGCGGTGTCCATGTCGGCTGGGCGCGATGGTGTTGTCAATGCAGTGGTGGAAACCCGCGGTGGCCTCTTCGATGCAACGGTCGGGAATAATTTCACGGTTGGCGCGTCCGGGGCCATTCGCACGGAGGGAGGGACGCTCTCGGTCTCCACTGACTCTGACCTTGATGCCGCGGGCTTTTCCAATGGAACAGGGATGTTTCGGGTTTTGAATGGCGGCACCCTCGTCTCCGGTGGGGCGGATATTCGGCTTGCCTCCATGGGTATTGATGTCGCAGGTCCCAGCGCATCGGCCATTGTCATCGATGCAGGAACAGGTGCTGTTCATTTCAATCGTCGGGGAAGCTATGCCAATAAAGGCTTCTATCTGTCGACGCGCGGTTCAATCGGCCTTCACGCCGGTGATTATTACCTTTGGTACAATGATCTCGCCAAGGTAAGAGCGGGTAACTTGTATGCTAACAGTGAGCGGCGTGCAGGCTATCTGACAATGTATGAAAATTACGGGAGCCTTGACTGGGCCCCCAATCTGTCGGGCGCCGCTCATATTAACGGGAGCCAGTACTTTACCGTTTATGGCGGGCTGACCGGCATCAATGCGGATGTGGTTCTGGATCATGACGGTTCACGCGCATCGGGCATTAACTCAATCAGCCTGGGCAGTTCACCTCTCAATACAAATGGCAACCTTACCATCCGGGCCCCTGGTTTCCGTATCAATGGGTCAGGCATGTATGTCCGGTCCGCGAACGGGAACATAAATGTCCAGACGAATGAAATGTTCAACCAGCCCAAATTCGGGTTACGGGCCCCGAACGGCTACATTTCATTTGAAGGGTTCAATCCAGGTGCTTTTTCCGCGCCTGGCGACATTAACTGGTATGGCACACCCTATTACGGATGGGCCGCGTCCGCTCAGGCACCAATCGTTTACCTGGGCAGCGATGTCAACACGACGACCCTTTCTCTGGGAACTCTCAGTGCTGCGCAAACGACGGGAATATCGCAGCAATTGATCTTCCGCGCGAAAGATGGCATCTCGTTCAATGGTTCGGTTGAGACAGATGTGGCATCCATCAGCATTCAACCAGACACCGATGGTAACGGGGGTAGCGCTGTTCTGGCTGCAGGGCAGTCAATCCGCGCAGGTGGGGATCTCGTAATCGCCGGTGTGCTGTCGTCCAGCGGCGCAGCCAGCTTTGGTGCCAATGGAAGTGTTGAAATCCAATCACAATTGACAACGGATGGCGCTCTCGTTCTGGAGGCAGATCGGGACGACAATGATAATGGTGATGTAAAACTCAATGCGCTTGCACGCCTGCGTACAAATGGGGGGGACGCTGTTCTCTCCGGTAACCGGCTGATCAATCTGGGCGATGCCAGCGTCCTGGACACGGGCACCGGCCGCTATCTGACATACACCGCCTCTCCGCTCACCGATACGCTGGGCGGCTTGACGGGCGCACGTAGATATAACCGGACATATGCGGGCACACCGCCGTCCGGCGTAACAGAAACTGGAAATCTGTTTTTCTATGAGCTGGCGCCAACACTCTCCTTGCGGGCGGACGATGCGACGAGAAGATATGGGGAAGCCAACCCGGCGCTGACATATACAGCAGACATATCAGCTCTTGTCGCAGGGGATCAGTTGCAAGATGTCGTGGCTGGACTGATGGCGGAAACGGCCGCAACGTCGGCCTCCAACGTCGGCACCTATGATATCCAGATTGATCTGGCAAACCTGACGTCAAAAATGGGTTACACGCTTCAGACACAAAAAGGTGCCCTGTCTGTCACCAAGGCTCCCTTGAACATCAGCGCGCAGGCACAGTCGAAAACCTACGGTGCGGCAGACCCGATCCTGACCTTCGCGAATGGCGGGTGGGTCAATGGCGACAGCGCCGCGCTTCTGACAGGTGCTCTGTCGCGGGCGCCGGGCGAAACCGTTGCGGGCGGTCCTTACGCGATCGGGCAAGGTACGCTGGATGCAGGTGGAAATTACGCGATCAACTTCACAGGTGCGGATTTCACAATCAACCCCGCCCTGCTGACGATAACGGCTGAGGCCGCTTCCAAAACCTACGGTGCGGCAGATCCGATCCTGACCTTTGCGAATGGTGGGTGGGTTAATGGCGACAGCGCCGCGCTTCTGACAGGTGCTCTGTCGCGGGCACCGGGTGAAAATGTCGCGGGCGGTCCCTATGCGATCGGGCAAGGTACACTGGATGCAGGCCGAAATTATGCGATCAACTTCACAGGTGCGGATTTCACAATCAACCCCGCCCTGCTGACGGTAACGGCAGCAGCGGCGGAGCGACAGGAAGGCCAGGTCAATCCCCAATTCTCCGCCTTTTTCGATGGGTTTATAGCAGGTGAGACACCTTCAATTCTCTCAGGGGCCATCCAGTTTGATACCCCGGCGGGGAATGATGCTGTGAGTGGTCGCTATCGTCTTACGCCATTTGGTGTCTCAAGCCCAAACTACACAATCGCATTTGTTGATGGTGTGCTGACAGTATTGCCCGCTGCGCGGCAAGAAGCAGACACACCGGCTCAGGTGCTGGGACAGAATGGTGGGTCTGGGCAACAGGCATTTGATGAAATTGCGCAAACCCCGACGCTTGCCAGCCTGACATTCACAGCCCCCGGGGCGGGGAATGATGATGGAGCAGGAGCCAGTGGTGGCGGCGCGCAACCTACCGGCAGCGGAGCCGGGGGAGGCAATGTTGATCCCGGGGCAGCAGGTGCAACCGGCGCCGGTGGTGATGGTCTTGCTGTAAACGACCAGCCTGTTCAACTTCAATACACGATCTTCGGTCGTACGGTGACGATCAAGCTGCCTGCTTCTTTTGCAAAATTTATGAACCAGGCCATAAGCGCCGGATCAGGTCTGGGGGGAGCGTGAGAATGGTAAGCCGGGGGGGTGCTGGGGCTGCGTTGGTGGCCGTGCTGGCTTTTGTCTGGGCAGGCCCCGCATATAGCGAAACCTTTGAACAGGTCACGCCGGATATACCCGCTGCAAACACCACGGCCCCTCCTATCGGATTGCCAGCGTTGGAAGAGGGCAGAAGAAGCGACGAGGTTCTTCTGCCTGCTTTAACGGGGCTGGTTTTTGTCGCAACGCCGGACGCGATTATCTCGGAAGGCATGCAATATGCGGGTCTTGAAACAGCGGGTTTTGACCTGCTGTCGGAGGAAGATACCAACGCTCAATTGCAACACTATATCGGCCAGCCCCTGTCATTGAAGGTGCTGGATCAAATGGTGGCGACTGTCATCACGAAATATCGCGCAGCGGATCGGCCCTTTGTCGATGTGATCGTCCCTCCGCAGGATATCACCTCGGGGACTGTTCAGGTTTTGATCCTTGAATTCGTTGCAGGCGACGTACGTACCGAAGGTGACTTCCAAACACCGTCGGAATTTCTGACAGCGGAGATCAGAACCAAACAGGGTATGCCCCTGGATGCTGCGCAATTATCTGAAGATCTCGACTGGTTGAACCGTTCAATGTTCCGGCGGGTGGAGCTGGTTCTTGAACGTGGCGAACGTTTCGGTGAAACGGATCTCATTCTCCAGGTGGATGAGACAGCGCCCTGGCGCGTTTATGCGGGTATGGACAATACGGGTAGTCGCGCCACTGGCCGGGAAAGATATATGCTCGGCGGGAATTTTGGCGGCATCGTGTTGGACGATGCGCTCCTATCCTATCAGTATATATCGAGCCGCGAACTGTTGAGCGAGGGGCGTCTGCCTTTTGGCCTCACGGGAAAACGGCCAGCCTATGCCGCACACTCATTCGACTATTCATTTCCTCTGACAGGGCGGGGCGAGGTATCAGTCTTTGGGTTCTACGCAGAATCAAGGCCAAACCTGGGGCAGATCGTTTCGTCTGTGGGGAAGTCGTGGCAGCTCAGTGCCCGTTACAGGGCACCGGTACTGCGCTATGGCTATCTGCAACATAGACTGTCGGCCGGGGTCGACTTCAAGAGAACGAACAATAATTTGGGGTTCGGGGGCACCATCGTGTCCAACTCCAACACCGACATTGCGCAAGCTGTTTTGGCGTGGCGTGGTAATGGAACCGATAGATGGGGGGCGACGTCTGCGGGCCTGTCTCTCGCGCTTTCCCCTGGAGGGTTGACCGCCTTCAACAATGACAGCGATTACCAGCCTTCGGCGACAGCGGTAGGACGCACGGGTGCGAATGCGCGCTATGCGGTTTTGCGTGCCGACGTCGAACGTAGCCTCTCCTTGCCGGGGGACCTGACGTTGACGGCACGTGCACATGGACAATTGGCCAGCACAAATCTTCTATCCAATGAACAGATCTATGCAGGTGGTGTGCGAAGCGTTCGAGGCTTTGAGGAAAATGAAGCTGCGGGTGACCACGGCGTTTACGCCAATCTGGAACTGGCGTCACCGGCCTGGTCGCCGTTGGAGCAGGCGATCAGTGCACAGGACGCGGGACGAGCCTATCTGTTTCTGGACCGTGGTGATGTCTGGCTCGACAGTGCGTTGCCGGGAGAGATCAGACAGAAATCATTGATGAGTGCTGGAGCGGGCGTGCTCTACCAACTGGGACCTTATCTTTCCTTCGATGTTTCTCATGGTTGGCAATTGATTGGTAAGGGGAACAGTCGTGTCAAGGGCGAGCGAACCCATTTTCGCGCGATCGTGTCTTTTTGAGGTCTCGCGCTTTTTCGGTCATCAGCCTGTTTAATATGGGTTCTTCCTTGAAGACAGGGCCATGCTGGCGATAATGGGCTGAACCTTGGGAAACGTATGGCCCGATAGCAAACGGTAGATCGATAGATATGGCGTTACAGAATTGGTGGCAGGCACACCGGAAGAAGTGGGGGCCACCATCTGCCGCTGTGGAGGGCCAGACAGATAAGGGGCTCTTCAACGCACAAGTCAGAATGGTTTACGCGACGGCGAACCCCGGTCTCATGCATGGATTGCTGGTTCTTGTCGTCGGTTGGACCTATTGGGGCGTGGCACCGGAAGCGGGCCTGGTTCTGTGGCTAAGTCTGGCTCTCGGTCTGTCCGGCCTGCGAACGCTGCTTGTGTGGTGGTTTATATATACAACCCCTCGCGACGAGGGCCTGCTGCTTTGGGACCGCATCTATCTCTTCGCAGTGTTTCTGACCGGATTGGTTTGGGGTTTGAGTGGCTTTTTGCTCTATCCGCCCGACAATTATATTTATCAGGTGATGATCAGTTTCGTAGTCGGTGGTATTTCTGCGTCTGCAACAGCATCGCTATCGCCGCGCTTACCGGCTATTTGGTTAGCGGTTTCCCCGGCAATGGGATTGTTGATTGTCGGCTTTCTGATGGATCCGACGGAAGGCCATGTTCCGATGGCCATACTTTTAATCCTCTATTTTCTCGTTTTGATGAATATCGGCCGTTCGATGAACCGGCAGGTTGTTGAGGCCCTGTCATTGCGCTTTGAAAACAGGGATCTCGTTGTGTCTCTGGAAAAAACGGTGCAGCAGCTTGATGAGGCCCGTCGGGAGGCGGAGCGCTCCAGCCGCGCTAAGACAAGATTTCTGGCGGCGGCCAGCCATGATCTTCGGCAGCCTGTCCATGCCTTGCGTCTGTTCACAGCAGCCCTGTCCCGCAAGGCAGAGGCTGATGCGACGGAACGGGAGATTGTCGACAAGGTAGACAGGTCATTAGACGTGATCGGGGACCTTCTGAATTCCTTGCTGGATATTTCCAAACTTGATGCGGAAATTGTTGAGGTCAACGAGGAGAAGATTGCACTCCGTGGTTACCTTTCACAAATCATCAACGAGTTTGAAATCGAGGCAGAAGACAAGGGACTGAGCTTGCGGCTGTCTGTTCCCGATATGGATGTCACCAGCGATCCGTCTTTGCTGGGGCAGATAGTGCGCAACCTCTTGTCGAATGCGATCAGGTATACGTCACAAGGTGGCATTCTGCTCGCCGTGCGCCGTCGTGCGGGGCATGCCCGGATTGAGGTATGGGATACAGGTGTTGGTATTGAAGAGTCTCACGCGCAGGAAATTTTTCAGGAGTTTTTCCAGCTCCACAACGCCGCAAGGGATCACCAGGGCGGGCTGGGGCTCGGCCTGTCGATTGTGAAGCGCACTTGTGACCTTTTGGGATACCAGGTTGAGCTTTGCTCACGTCCCGGTTTGGGAAGTCGTTTTGCGGTACCTGTGCCGCTGGCGCTGGAACAAGGGCATCGTCGGGAGGTTCATGTCGATCTGTCGGCGGATGCGGATCTGTCCGGTATTCAGGTTCTGCTGGTGGAGGATGACGCACACTCTGCAGAAGCAATGGCATTACTGCTTGCCAAATGGGGGGCACGGAGTGCCCACGCGTCAAATATCGAAACGATCGATGGGGCACTTCGGCATTTAGGAACTGTCCCCGATTTGATCCTGACAGATTATCGTCTGCCGGATGACAAAACCGGGAGCGACGCTATCGAACGAGCACGTACCATTCTTGAAAAAGATGTTCCGGCCATTATCGTAACCGGTGACACCGGGCCTGAACGATTGAGAACATTGCGGGAGATCGGCGTGCAGTGGCTGCACAAACCCGTACAACCGGCGCAACTGCGGTCGGTCATTCGCCATCTTGTTGCCGGGCAACGTTACGACTGATCAGCGTCAGTTGACGTGGTGATAGGCCGTGGTGGCTGCACAAGGCCGAGACGCAAGGCTTCCTGAACAGCTTCCGTTCTGTTGCGGGCCGACAGACGGCGCAGAACTGCAGCAACATGGATTTTAACCGTCGGCAGGGCAAGCCCGAGCCGGGCAGCAATAATTTTGTTGGGTGCCCCTTCGGCAAGGAGATCCAGCACTTGGCTTTGTCTGTCTGTAAGTGTGGCGGCGGTCGCCGGTGTGTTGGCTTCCAACGCGACAGGTGGCACATAAATGCCGCCTGCCAGTACCAGCTGCAATGCGCTGACAAGGATGGAAGGTGGTGACGACTTGGGAACAAACCCGGCGGCCCCACTATCAATAATGCGTCTGATGATCGCCGGATCTTCGTTTGCGGACACAACGACAAGCGGCACGGCCGGGGCTTCGTGCCTGATGCGAACAAGAGCCTCCTCCGGCGTGGCGCCGGGCATGGATAAATCCAGAAGCAGGAGATCGAAATGCTTCTGGTCGTCGGCGAGAAGCGAAAATACTTCATCATATGTGCCGGCATCGTGAATGCTCAGCCCGTCCCCCAACACCGCCAGGGTCTGTCGTAGCCCTTGCCGGACAAGCCAATGATCATCGGCAATCAGAAATGAGTATTGAGACGTCAATCATCCATCCTTCTCTGCTACCTTCTTATTGCCCGATTAGCCCCAAATTGCAGGTGGGCATTGGGACTAGATCTTATGAAAAATAGGACTAGATCAAAAGCTTGAAGTGTTGAGCGGATAGAGCGCCATAATGCCGTCACAACGAGCGCCTTGCGCACGCCATCAGGTGGGATGGGCGGTGCGGGGCTTATCCCCCTGCCGCCTGTCGGGCAGCATGCACGGCATAACCGATGCCGGCAATTCCAAAGATCAGGCAGGCCGGTACCAGGGCCATTTGAAGCAGAGCTTCCCGGCCCGTGAGGGCGCCTGTGCATGTGTCAAAAGGTTTGGACAAAAATGTCGCAAATGTTTCGCGGTGTTTTCGGTGCCCGGCTGCTTTTTGAGAAATACGTACGATGAGCAAAGGGGTGCCGAAGAACATCAACATGTAAACAGTGCTGATTGCGACCATAAACTGGCTGCTGAGTTCGGTGCCAAATCCAACCCAGAAAGCCCCGATAAGAAGCGTCCAGCACGCCAGCAGAAGGGTATGCCCACCCCAATGCACATCAGCGAAAGGTATGCTGGGCATATGACCGGATGAGGAAAGCGGTTGTTGAGTTGGTGTGGACATCATACCTCTCCATTTTTAAATATGTATTTCATATGCATATTTAAAAATACCCGGGCTTCTGGCAAGTCCTGGAAGGGTACTGCGACAATCCGCGTCAGCCATACTTGAGGAACGCCTCAGAGAGAGCATGGTCGTACTTGATGGTTCGCCGGGTACCCGCGCGCTGGAAAACCGAGTGAATGGAGGGGAAAATGGTGATATAGGGATATCGAATACCTCTTTAGTAGAGAGGTTACGCATTGGAACGCTTGGAGCCACGACATGCATGTGACCCGCCACACCGATTATGCCTTGAGGATGCTGATGTTGCTGGCAGTGGAGCCGGACGATCTTCATACAATCGAGGAGATTTCCATGCGGTATAACATTTCAAAAAACCATCTGATGAAGGTGGCCCAAACTCTCGCTCATAACGATTTTATTGAGACGTTCCGGGGGCGAAGCGGGGGATTGCGACTTCGACGTTCCCCGCAATCAATCAATCTGGGGCAGGTGGTCCGGGCGACGGAAGATGGTTTCGATCTGGTCGAGTGCTTCGATAAAGAGAAGAACACCTGTTCTATCAGCGGTGTATGTGGCTTGCGCGGCCCCCTGGAAGAAGCGCTTGCGGCCTTTCTTGCGGTGCTGGACAAATACAGTCTGGACGACCTGGTTACAGGATCAGCCAGAGCGCGCAAAATGCGCCGTATCCTGGATGTTGATTTTGGTGTGACCGGGTAAGGTATGAGGGGCGCCGGCTTCGTCGGCGCGAGCTTTTCAGCGCACGAAACCAAGCCGGTGGTAGCGCCCGTGCTGCCGGTGCCGCGGGAAGCGTAACGGGAGAAACGCGTCGCAATGCGTTCCCCCATCACTCATCGTTCGCTATTGGCCACTATTTTTCTGCGATGCCGGGCTCCACATGAACAATAGTGAGCTCGCACAACTTACCGTGCCGGTCCTGCCATTTCATTTTCGCGCCTTGCGGGAGGCCAATGAGTGCAGCGCCAAGAAGCGATGTGATCGGCACCCGGCCTTCATCAAAATTCGAAGCGTCCGGGTAAACCAGTTCGATCTGGCTGATCCCGTCCGCATCGGGTTGGCGAATGGCCACGCGCGATTGCATGCGAACAATGTCATGCGGCATGGATCCGTCGCGGACAATGCGGGCGCGGGCCAGTTCTGCTTTCAAAAGCGCGGAAACGTGCGAGAGCCGGGACGGAAGATTATCAATCAGATCGGCAATCGCTTCGTATTCGGACTTCTCAAGTGTAACAGGTGGCAGATTTTGCGACATAGCGGTCTGCAGCATTTTAGTCTCCTGATTTTGTAATTAGGCCTGAAACTGTTCAACAGACAGAAGGTCGATGGTTTGAAAATGGTCGTTCGATCCGGGGATCGAAAAGCGTGCAGGTGCAAGGCGGCCAATGAAGGCGAGGCCCAGCGTGGAAGCGGCTGAAACAAAGGAGCCGGAATGGTGGCCGGCATTGGGAAGAACCAGGCGCCGCGTTTCAGGGGCAAGCTGCCCGACGCTGAAGCGAAGATCGCTATCCAGCGTGACCAGACCCGCGGGTACGTCCGACATCGGAACGATAGCGGCAGCTTTGACAAGCTCTTTGAGCCGGGTGGTAAGGGATGCGTCCAACTGGTTCTCAAACAGGAGAAACGCATTCAGGCGCGCGGCATCGCGGTCTGTCATGATCCGTGGTGCGGCTTCCGCCTCTGGCGTGACCGCGTCTGCCGGAAAGTCCATAGCTAAGGGGGCGCCGCAAGTGCGGCAAACATGTGTAGACACAAGCAATACTCCTCGCACGGCACTCGTCTGAGTGAAGCGTGGCAAATCAGGAATGATGTTTAGGAGATGTCCCCGAGCTCAGTGCGAAACGCGCACGTCAAAGAACCCGGGGCTAAATGCGTCCGGGTGTCACATGGGGCTGTCTGAGCGGCCGATATGCGCGATCAAAGAACATGCTTTGAAGCTAGTGAGTCTGTGACGGCTTTTCAAGCGGCATAAACCTGAAACTCTTTTGCCCAAAGGATATGGCTCATGAGACGGGTTTTCAGCACTCATCGCCCGGGAAAAGTGTTCCGGTGACGGCAGTGTCGGCCCCGGTTTACGCATAATCAGGTGGGGGCCCGGGAGTTGGAAATCATATGCTTTGCTAATAATGAGATTGACTCTCAGTTTTAAAAATGAGAGTAAGGCCTTACAGCGTGGCGAGAAAAGGGGGAGTTTTACTCGCATAACATGCAAATAGGTCTAAATAGCACCAGGGGTTTGAGTTATGGGTGGGCAGAACACCAAGAGTTTCAACAAGATCGGGCCGCGCCTTGCAGCCCTCTCGATTTTCGGTGGCGTCAGCATTTTGGCCGGGACCGCCCAGGCTGAAGAGGCCGCACGGGTCGCGCCTGTCAGCGTGACGGCAACACGCACGCCAATGGAGGCGTTCAGCGTGCCGGGCATGGTGACGGTGAAGGGCGCGCAGGAAATCGAAAACCAGATCCCGTCTAATCTCGGTGATTTGCTGGATGACATACCAGGTGTTGCTGCGGTCGGGGGTCCGCGTCGTACGGGCGAAGTGCCGACCATTCGTGGTTTCTCCGGCCCGGATGTAATTGTCACGCTGGACGGCGCGAAGCAAAACTTCGTTTCAGGGCATGACGGGCGTGCATTCATCGACCCGGCCTTCCTGGGTGAGCTTGAAGTCGTAAGGGGATCAAGTTCTGCGCTCTACGGTACAGGCGGTACCGGTGGCGTGATTGCATTGCGCACGCTGAACGCTGACGATCTTCTGGGTGAAGGGCAGACGCAGGGAACGCGGTTCGGGCTGAGCTATCGCAGTGGGAATGATGAATTCGCACAGCGGCTTTTGGCTTACTCCAAGCCGATGGAAGGCGCTGACATTTTTGCAGGTCTTGTGCTGAGACAGTCGGGGGATGTGCGTCTGGGCAATGGCACGGACATACAGTCAGAAGACGATATCGTCTCCGGTCTTGTGAAAGGGACGTTTGACCTGGGTGACAACACGGCACTGCGTTTGTCGTGGCACCGTTTTGCAAATGACGCTGTCGAACCAAGCAATGGTCAGGCAGCCGGTGGTGCGCTGAACGACAAAGATATCGACTCCGAGACATTCTCGCTCGCGCTGACATCAAAGCCGGCTGGTCAGGATCTGGTGGACTTCTCCGGCCAGGTCTACCGCAATACCAATACCGTCGATGAAACCCCTCTAACCGGGGCGGGTGTTGGCGTTTTGTCCAAGCGGGACCTGGATACATTTGGGCTGGAGCTGGCAAACACGAGCCGCTTTATGCTTGGTGAAGATCTGGCGCTTGCCGTAACGGGTGGCTTTGAGGTGATCAAGGATAGCGCTGTCGGGCGCACGGGGACAGGCGTTCGTGGCGGCGTCGTGACCGGCGATCAGGACTTCTTTGGTGTGTTTGTGCAATCAGCCTTCACCTGGTTCTCTCCCTTCGGGTTGGACGATGGTGAGTTCTCTCTGACACCGGGTGTGCGTTACGACACATTTGAAAGCACGAACACGACAGGCACGCAAACCGAAGACAGTCAGGTTTCGCCAAAGGTTACGGCCCGCTTTGCCCCGGTGCCGTGGACATTCGTCTACGGGTCCTACGGGGATGCATTCCGGGCGCCGCGTCTGGATGAACTGTTCCCGACCGGCACACACTTCCCGGTATTCGGCCCGGCCGGCCTTGTGGGGTTGAACACCTTTCAGCCAAACACTGCCCTGAAACCTCAGAGCACAACAACTTGGGAAACCGGGATTGGCTTTGAGTTTGAGGACGTGTTGAGCAAGGACGACATTTTCCAGGCGAAAGTCGGGCACTATTCAACGGATGGTGAGAACTTTCTGTCTCTGGAAGTCCTGCAGAACGCCAACCTGGCAAACCCGCAATTCTTTCCGGCCCCCTTCCTTGTGCCGGGCTTTACCTGCCGCGCTTTTGTGTCCACGGCGGTCGATCCGACCGGTTGTGGGGGCACTACACAGATCGTGAATATCCGCGATGCGGAGCTTTCAGGTTTTGAACTTGAGGCGAGCTACGATTCCAGCCGGTGGCGTGTCTCAGTCGCCGCGCAAACAATGGACACCGAAAACAAGGCGACCGGCCAGCCGATCGGGATCGAACTGGCAGATCAGGTCACAACGGATATTCGTCTCAAATTGCCGGAGATCAGTTCTCATGTTGGCTGGCAGGCAACCTTTGCAGACGCGTTTCGCGAGGGAAACAACGCGGCGAATTATCGCAACAGCTATCAGACCCATGAAATCTATACGCGCTGGCGCCCGGTTGACGGCCCGCTCAACGGGTTCAGCCTCGGCCTGACGGCAGAGAACCTCTTCGACGCAGAGTATCAGCGCGTTGCTTCAGACACGGTCGAAGAAGGCCGCAGCGTTTTGGTCGATGTGACCTACACACTCAACTGGTAAGCGGAAGGAAAAATGATGACCACTTCTATTGAAGACCTTCGGTCCAGAATTGCGGCTGAACGTGAAAAGAACACGACAATTCGCGCGCGTGATCTGGCGGAACAGTTGAACATCAGCGAGGCAGAGCTTGTCTGTGCCGGGCTTGGTATCACAGCCAAACGGCTGGTGGGGCCTTGGTCGGAGGTATTGACGGCCTTTGGTGATCTTGGCAGCGTCATGGCGTTGACACGCAACCACGCCGCTGTTCACGAAAAGGTTGGTGAATATGCGAACATGTCTTTTGGCCCGCACGGCGGCATCGTGTTGAATCACGATATCGATCTGCGTCTCTTTTTGAAGAACTGGTCCTTCGGATTCGCCGTTAGTGAAGATACGCGGTCCGGGCCGCGTCGGAGCCTGCAATTCTTCGATGTGGACGGCACGGCTGTTCACAAGGTCTACATGCGCGAAGAGAGCAATAATGCGGCATATGACGCGCTCGTCAGCCGCTTCCTGCACGAAGATCAGTCCTCGCTGATCCAGGTGCTGCAGACGCAACCTGCGGCGGAAGATCGGCCCGACGGCGAAATTGACGCCGATGGCTTGCTGGCGGCGTGGGGAGCGATGAAGGACACGCATGATTTCTTCCCGCTCATTCGAAAGTTCAAGGTTGGTCGCCAGCAGGCACTGCGCCTTGCTGAGCAGAAGTTTGCGGACCGGGCCCCTGTGGATGCTGCTGTTCGCGTGTTGAACGCCGCTGCAACCCGTAAAGCGCCGATCATGGTTTTTGTCGGCAACAAGGGTGTGGTGCAAATCCACACAGGCCCTGTGTCACGGATTGAGCCCATGGGTCCATGGATCAATGTTCTCGATGAGGGGTTCAATCTTCATTTGCGAACAGATCTGGTGACGGATGCCTGGGTTGTCCGCAAGCCGACTGAAGACGGTATTGTCACCTCCGTTGAGCTCTACGATGCGCAAGGCGTTTTGCTGGTTCAGTTCTTTGGCGAACGTAAACCCGGCCAAGTTGAGCGTGAAGACTGGCGTGCCATTGTACAGGAAGCCGTGCTTGGTTCAGGAGTGGCTGCATGATTTCGCGTCGTCAGGCACTTGTCGGGGTTGGGGCAACTGTTTCAGCCTTGTCGCTGAGCACGTCCCCTGTGTTGTCGAGCGGAATTTCGGCAGGACGAGCGACGAAGATTGTGTCTGTCGGCGGCGCGATAACGGAGACATTGTTTGCGTTGAAATTGGGGGATCGCATCCGGGCGGTCGATACAACAAGTACCTATCCGGATGCGGCCAACGCACTACCCAAAGTTGGCTACCTGCGCGAATTGTCAGCAGAAGGTGTTCTGGCTATGCAGCCGGACCTGGTTCTCCTGTCTGCGGAAGCGGGGCCACCCGCCGCCATTGCGCAATTGAAGGCAGCGGGCATCCCCGTACAGCAGATCGCCATTGGCCGAACGCCAGACGGGGTGCGCTCAATGGTGGAAGCAATAGGCCAGGCAACGGGGACACAAAATAGTGCGGCAGAATTAGCTGCACAGATTGGTGCCGGATTTGACAGTCTCGCTGCTGCATTACCCGCTGAACAGACAACACGTGCACTGCTTCTCCTCTCGGCGGGGGCGGGGCCTTTGCTGGGCGCGGGGGCGAATACCGCAGCAGCATCAATCATAGCGCTCGGCGGTGGGCAGTTGGCATTTCCTGAAATGGATGGCTACAAAGCCGTGTCGCTGGAGCCGGTTTTGGCGGCAGATCCTGACTGGCTCTTGTTCCCTTCCCATGTTGCGATGGCTCTGGGAGGGGCTGATGGCATCGCAGCGCTTGATGTCGTTTCAAAAACCCGGGCGGGGCAGGCAGGGCGTGTGGCCTTTGTCGACAGTCATTACTTGCTGGGCTTCGGACCGCGTGCGCCACAGGCTGCAGCCGACCTCGCGACGCTTTTCTACCCGGACATCACAATCCCGACGATCGGACGTGATGCTGTTCCGTCATCTCTGCTGGGTCTGATGGGCAAGCAATGAGCGATCTGGCTGAAAATGACCGGGTTCCGTTTGAGCTGAAGGAGATCGCCCGGGGTCTCCTCCTGCCGCTTCTGGCTCTCTTGATGGTGGGAGCTATGTTGACGGCCATGACCCATGGGGCGGCAAACCTGACTGTGGGTGACATTTTCGGCATTTTCGGTCGTCTGCTGACGGCGGCGCCGATCGATGATCAGGTCGCATACGCGATCATCGTGGAAATTCGGCTCCCGCGTATCCTGTTGGGAGCAGCCGTTGGGGCGACCTTGGCAGTTGCAGGTGCCGTCCTTCAGGCATTGTTCCGCAATCCACTGGCGGAGCCCAGTATTATCGGCGTGTCGGCTGGTGCCGGCGCCGCAGCTGTGGCGACCATCGTGTTGGGTACGGCGTTTGGGGCTCTGGGAAGCCTCATCCTTTATGCGTTGCCTGTTGCGGCATTCGTGGGGGGCTTTGTGGCCACGATGCTCGTTGTGGCGATTGCCCGTGTAGGGGGCAAAACACCGATGACAACAATTTTGTTGAGCGGTATCGCCATCGCGGCGTTGGGCTCGGCTTTAATGGGGCTCATGATGTTCATGAGTTCCGACGAGCAGCTTCGGTCGATCACCTTCTGGATGTTGGGAAGTCTGGGTGGGGCGACATGGGCGGCCATTGTCCCTGCTTTGCTGATCATGTGCATGGCTCTTCTGCTCATGCCCCTGCTGACCCATCGGCTCAACCTGATGCTGTTGGGGGAGCGGGAAGCCTCCTCACTGGGGTTGAATGTCGATCAGTTTAAATATCTTTGCGTCACTCTTGTTGCGGCCGGGGTTGGCGCGGCGGTGGCGGTATCCGGTATAATCGGTTTTGTCGGCATCGTCGTGCCACATCTGCTGCGCATGATTGTGGGGCCGGACCATCGGATTTTGCTGCCCGCTTCTGCGCTGGGCGGGGCTACCCTGCTTCTCTGGGCAGATGTGATTGCCAGAACGCTTGCGCCACCCGCCGAATTGCCGATTGGTGTGTTGACGGCCTTGTTGGGGGCACCCTTTTTCCTGTGGCTTCTTCGTCGGACCGCGCGGGAGGGGATGACATGGTAGATGTCGTAACCGGGCGGGCTGGCGGTCTCACCGCTGAAAACGTGACGGTCGCCCTGGGAGGACGAACGGTCCTTTCGGGCGTTTCGCTGGAGATCAATCCGGGCGAACTTGTCGCCGTCCTTGGCCCCAACGGGGCAGGTAAATCAACTTTCCTCAACCTGTTGAGTGGTGAGCAGGAAGTTCAGGACGGAAATGTGGCTATTGCGGGAGAGCCGATGACAGATATGTCGGTCAAATCGCTCGCCCGCAAGCGTGCCTTGATGCCACAAAAGGCGTCACTGGCTTTTCCGTTCAAGGTCCGTGATGTAGTGGAAATGGGGCGCGATCCGTTTCGAAAAGAGATGACCACGCAGGAAAATGACACCGCGATAGACTGGGCCTTGAGTGAGGCAGATATCGGCTATCTGGCGGACCGTGTTTACACCAGGCTCTCAGGCGGCGAACAGCAGCGTGTGCAGCTGGCGCGTGTGTTGGCGCAGGTCTGGCGCCCGGCGGACTGTGATGAACCACGTTACCTGCTCCTGGATGAGCCAACCTCAAGCCTTGATCTGGCACATCAACATTCTGTTCTGCATGTGGCACGTGGCCTGACTGACCAGAAAGCCGGTGTGGTTGCCGTTGTGCACGATCTGAACCTTGCCGCTCTCTATGCAACTCGTGTGGCTGTTTTGGATCAGGGGCGGCTGGTCGCGACGGGGCATCCGGATGATGTGCTTGAAGAAGACCTGATCGCGCGCGTGTTCGATCTGTCGGTCCACACGGTCATGGACCCGGCAAGTGGTCGTAAACTGCTTGTGCCAAACGGCTATCACAAACGCAGGTCAAACATTATCGAGATAAGAAAGGCGCTCTGACAATGGTGGATATGACACAAGACACGCTTCCAACATCTGTCGCAGATAGCCTGCCGGCCGATGCGGCGGACCCGGGATTAGGCGGACTGGGTACGTTCACCTCGCCCTTGGCGGATCTGCTGTCGGCAGGGGGCCCTGTGCTCTATCTGCTGACGGGGCTTTCTGTTTTGACCTTGGCGCTGATCGTTGCAAAAGCCCTACAATTCTCCGCTGCCCGAATAGGGCGCCGATCCCGGCGTGGGGCTTTGGCGCGGGTACGAACCGCGACACAGAAGGCGCTGAAGCTCAACCTGCCGACGGGCCAGATTGAGAAAGCCGGACTGATGGCCGCCCGGCAGGAATTGCGACCACTCGAAGTGGGCGTCAGTTTTCTGGGCATGATCGCCATGCTCAGCCCGTTGATTGGTCTGTTGGGCACCGTGATCGGAATGATTGATGCGTTTCGGGCACTGGAAGAGGCGGGGAGCAGTGTTAACCCAAGCCTTCTGTCTTCAGGTATTTGGGTGGCACTCCTGACAACGGCGGCGGGTCTGATTGTGGCGATCCCTGCCACCCTCGCGCATGGCTGGTTTGAAGGCCGTCTCTCGCGCTTTGCCGATCTTGCGGAGGAGGTAATCGCCAGGGTTATGGAAACCCCGCAGACGTCAGGCACGGCTGCGCCAGTTGGAGGAGTAGCCCAGGACGCACCACCAAGGCGTCTAGGCCTCGCTGCGGACTAGGAGGACCAGCTTATGCTCCTGCGCCGTCCGCAACCCAAGCTCGTTCTGAGCCTGACGCCTCTTATCGATGTTGTGTTTATTCTCCTGATTTTCTTTATGCTGGTATCGCAATTTTCAGACTGGCACGAGATCTCCTTTTCAACACCGACGGAGGCAGGGCCGGGCGACGGGGTCACAATGGTTCCGAGGCTTACGCTCTTCAAGAATGGAACGTACGACATAGACGGAACGGTTTTCACCGACAGGTCTCGCGCATTGGCGCATGCGCGGGAAGTGATCTCCGGACCCTCCATCCAATTGTCAGTAGAGGAAAACGTCGACATTCAGCATGTCGTGAACACGGTGGAGGATCTGACGCGCGCGGGGCTTGCCGACGTGCGTCTGCATGCTTTACCGGAAGGTGAGGCAGAATGAGCCGGCTGCGCCCATCGTCCACCGGGCATCGACCGGACGGGACCTTGCCATTGATCAACATCGTCCTTTTGCTGGTTCTGGCGTTCATGATGGCGGGTACGATCACCGAGCCGTTGCCTGCCGGGTTTGATCCGCTCCGTGCGGACGCGGAAGCCCTTCCTCCGGCCCTCAGCGAGCCATTGCTTGTTTTTGTTGATGCACAGGGGCAGATATTGGTGTCCGGGCAAGCTCAGAGTGAAACCGAGATCGAGCAGAAATTGCAGGCCCTGAAGCAAAGCGCCGGTCGTGTGGAAGTTCGGGCAGATGCGGCAGCCCCGGCAGGGCGTATCTTTTTCCTGCTGACAGCGGCAGAAAAAGCCGCCTTGAGCGACCTGAAAATTGTCACTCTAGGGCGTACCCGGTGATGGATGTGGCCCGCGCTCCCGCTCCTCTGATGCACTACATACCGATAGCGGCTCTTTTGGCAGTGGCCGCACATCTGATCGTCGTTGCGCTGTTTCTTACGCAAGACAATGAAGTGGAACCTGCAGGCGGTGGCGGCGGACAGGTTCTGGGACAGCTTGCAATCAGTCTCGGTGGGACAGGCGCTGCGGGACCTCGCACAACGCAAGACACACCACCTGCCATCGCCCCGGAAGCAAAACCGGTGGAGAGTGAGCCTGAGCCGCGTGAAGAGCGTGCGGTACCACGGCCCGATCCGGCAAGGCAGGAAATTGCATCTCCCCCGCCGGCCAGGACCGCGCCCGCTAAAATTGAACCCGCCAAAGCAGAAACCACGAGAACCAAACCAGCCGAGCGGCCTGAACAGAACCGTGAGCCCCGTCCTCAGGTGGTGGAGAGCGTGAGCGGCGAAACAGGGGACGGGAGGCCCGTCGGCGCGACGACCAGTGCGACCCCGACATTGGGGGAAGGGGCTCCGGCCCAAACAGTCGGGACGGGTGCGCAGACGGGGCGTGCCGGCGATGCGCTGGACGCCTATCTGGCGCTCATCCGGTCACGGGTCGAGACAAACCGCACCTACCCGTCAGCCGCCAGACGACAGCGTGCTGAGGGTGAAGTTGTGGTGCGAATGAGCATCGGGGCGGGCGGCCAGTTAAGCTCGGTCGAGATCATTCAAGGGGCAAGTTCGTTTCACCTCGACCGGGCGGCAAAAAGGATGGTGGAAAAGTCGGCACCGTTTCCCCCACCCCCGAGTACCCCTTTCACGACAATCATCCCGATTGTTTTCGCGCTTCGGTGAGGCAAAGGACAAACAAAAAAGCCCGGCAGAGCTGCCGGGCCTTCAAGGTTTGTGAACATCTTTGACAAGGTATGGGCGCCTTAGCCTTTTGCCGCGAGTTCTGCTTTCTTCTTAATGCGATAGGCATGAAGGAGAGGCTCGGTATACCCGCTTGGCTGTACTTCACCTTCAAACACCAGCGCTTTGGCGGCTTCAAAGGCGAGACCCTTGAAGTCTGGTGCCATGGGTTCGTAGAGCGCGTCATTGGCATTCTGTGCGTCTACTTTGGCTGCCATGCGTTCAAATGCTGTATTGACCTGCTCCTTCGTGCAGATGCCATGCGCCAGCCAGTTGGCCATATGCTGGGATGAAATGCGGAGCGTCGCCCGGTCTTCCATCAGGCCGATATCGTTGATATCCGGCACTTTGGAGCAGCCGACGCCCTGGTCGATCCAGCGCACGACATAACCCAGAATGCCCTGCGCATTGTTTTCAAGTTCGCGGACAACGACGTCTTCCGGCCAGTTTGTATCGCGTGCAATCGGCAGGGTGAGGAGCGGTTGAAGCGGCGTGGCCGCTTCCTTGGCAATTTCCTCGCGCACGGCAAATGTATCCACCTGATGATAGTGAATGGCATGAAGTGTCGCGGCTGTCGGGCTTGGCACCCAGGCCGTATTGGCGCCGGTCTTTGGATGGCCGATTTTCTGCTCCAGCATGTCGCCCATGCGGTCCGGCGCGGCCCACATACCCTTGCCGATTTGCGCTTTGCCGGAAAGGCCGCAAGCAAGGCCGATCTGCACATTGCGCTTTTCATAGGCATCGATCCACGCCGTTGCCTTCATGTCTGCTTTCGGAATAACCGCGCCAGCTTTCATGGAGGTGTGAATTTCATCACCCGTGCGGTCAAGAAAGCCGGTGTTGATAAAGACGATCCGACCCGATACGGCCTTGATGCAGGCTGCAAGGTTTGCAGATGTCCGGCGTTCTTCATCCATCACGCCGACTTTGATCGTGTTGCGTGCCAGCCCGAGCAGGTCCTCGACAGAGGCGAACAATTTGTCTGCGAGCGCGGCTTCGCGGGGCCCGTGCATCTTCGGCTTCACGATATAGATGGAGCCTTCACGGCTGTTGGCACGGCGACCGTCTGGCCCGACATCGCGCAGCGAAATCAGGCTGGTGATGATGCCGTCCAGAATGCCTTCGGGTGCCTGGCTGCCATCCGGAAGCAAAACTGCTTCCGTCTTCATCAGGTGACCGACATTACGAACCAGCAGAACGCTACGGCCTTTCAGGGTTGCGGTTTTGCCATCGGCGGTCGTGATCTCTTTGTCATCGGCAAGGCGGCGTGTCAGAGAGGCACCACCTTTGTTAAAAGTTTCAACCAGATCACCCGCCATCAGGCCTTTCCAGTTCCGGTAGGCATCGACCTTGTCAAACACGTCAACCGCAGCAACGGAATCTTCCAGGTCCACAATCGTGGAGAGAGCCGCTTCCATCAGAATGTCGCTCACACCGGCAAGGTCGCTTGAGCCGACATTTGTCGTGCGGTCGATCAGGATTTCAATGTGAAGACCATTATGTTTCAACAGGACTGAAGATGGTGCATCCGGTGCGCCCGTATAACCTGCAAACAGAGCCGGGTTTTTGAGGGCGGGTTCAAGCTGGCCATTGCTGACCTGATAGGCTTTGACGGCCTTGTGGTTGCCCGTTGCAAGGGGGGCAATCTCATCCAGCAGGCTTTTGGCGCGCTCAACAACCTGTGCGCCCCGCTCTTCATCATAACCCGGGCCTTTGGCTTTGCCGGGCAGGGCGTCAGTGCCGTAGAAGGCATCATAAAGGCTGCCCCAGCGCGCATTGGCGGCATTCAGGACAAACCGTGCGTTGAGTGATGGGACCACAAGTTGTGGGCCGGCCATCGTGGCAATTTCCGCATCTACGTTGCTGGTGGTGATTTTAAAGGGGGCCGGTTCGTCAACCAGGTAGCCAATCTCGCGAAGAAAGGTTTCATAGGCCGCATAATCTGTAACCGGGCCGGGGTTGGCTGTATGCCAGGCATCGATCTTTGCCTGAAGAGCCTCACGGTCGGCGAGCAGTTTGTCATTCTCGACAGAAAGCGTCGTGAAAATATCGGCGGCGCCTTTCCAGAAAGCGTCAGCGCTCAGGTTTGCGACATCAAGACACTCTTTCTCGACAAAGTCGACCAGTGGCTTGGCAACCTGGAGTCCGGATTTGCTCAGATAGTCCATGAAAGTCCCTTAAATTAATGTCGCCGAGTACGGGAACAGCCCGCACTCTGGCAAAGTCAGAGTCTGATGACACACACCTCAGTCCTGGAGGCTCAAAACCTGAAAGGCTTGAGCGGAAGGAGAGGCAATTCGCATCCCTGTTTTTATAGGGCATACCGCCCGCTTACAGTCACTGGCGCCGCAACGGAATGGTCGTCTGCGAAGGTCGTCCCGGTGACTGGGCGCAATGTACACATTCCCGCACAAAAATCTATTCCAGGGCCGCAACCCTTGCAGAAAAAGCCCTGTCTTATGGTCGTGCAGAAGGTCGCATCCCGACCTATTCAACAAGCGGAATGGTGAGTGAGGCTTATTTAGCACACAAAACACGGAAAAATATATAAACAACATTTAAAAAATGTTTTATTAAGAGATTTTTGGCTGAATTGAGCCAGTTCGGGCGAGAGTTGCGCGACGCACAAAAATGTCAGAAGTCTGGACCTGACCGGCAATCCGTCCTATATGCACCGCATACCGTCCCCGGGCTTTGCCCGGATTTTTTCTGGGTATCACGAGCAAGAGTAGTTGTTATGACCGAAATTCTCGCCTCCTCGCCAAAAGCCTCCCCCAAAGGGCCAACGTCAGAAACGGTTTTGCAGGTTGAACATTATACCAATCGGCTGTTTCGTTTTTCCTTGTCACGTCCTGCCAGCTTTCGGTTTCGCTCAGGTGAATTTGTGATGATCGGCCTACCCGGTGAAAATGGTCGTCCGATTATGCGCGCCTATTCAGTGGCATCACCCTCCTGGGATGAGAAGCTCGAGTTTTATTCGATTAAAGTGCCGGATGGGCCGCTGACCTCGAAACTCCAGAAGATAGAACCCGGTGATGAAGTGTTGCTGGGTAAAAAGCCGACCGGGACGCTGGTGCTTGATGCGCTGACGCCGGGCAAGCGGCTCTATATGTTCTCAACCGGCACTGGCTTCGCGCCGTTTGCAAGCCTCATTCGCGATCCGGAAACATATGAGAAATACGAAGAAGTGATCGTAACCCATACGTGTCGTGAAAGTGCCGAGCTCGACTATTCGCGAGAGCTGGTGCGTCATATAGAAGAAGACCCGATGCTGAGTGAACTGGTTGATGGCAAATTGCGCCTCTACACAACCTGCACTCGCGAAGACCATGATGTGAAAGGGCGCATTACCGATCTGATTTCAAACGGCAAGCTGTTTGAAGATCTGGGCGTTCCTAAACTCGACCCTGAAACAGATCGCGCCATGATCTGCGGTTCCATGGAAATGACCCAGGATACAAAGAAGCTGCTGATGGATGCAGGCTTTGAAGAAGGCTCAAACGCCGCGCCCGCCCAATTCGTAATCGAAAAGGCCTTCGTTGGATAAGTGAACCTTCATCAATGCACCATCAAGGGCGGCATCTTTGCCGCCTTTTTTAGCTTTCCATGTGTGCTTTGAAAGCGTCTGCAAAATCCGGATGCCAGCGCGAGAGGGCAGGTCGTCCCTGAATGAGATCATCTGCATACCATTGGATCCGTTTGGCATCCATCTCTTCGCTCACATCATTGTCCGGGCAGATAATGTAAAAGTCGCCGCGATCCAGTCGTTTAAGAAGAAAGTCAACGACCTCATCAGATGTCCATGCCTCGGCCGGTTTCTCGGGAAGAAACTGGGAAATCATGCCGGTATACGTGAAGCCGGGCACGAGAAGATGTGCGCTGATTTTTGACTCTTCAACGCTGCGCAAATCGTGTGCGAGCCCTTCGGTGAAGGCAATCACGCCAGCCTTTGAAAGATTGTAGGCAAATGCGGAAGGCGGTTTGGTGATCCCCTGCTTTGAGCCGGTATTGACCACGATGCCTTCCTTCCCGCTCTCAAGCATCGACGGAACAAACGCCTGCACACCATGAATGACACCCCAAAGGTTGATGTCAACAAGCTTGCGCCATTGATCGATGTTCTCCCAGGATTTGCCGGTAGGCAGAAGTGTGCCAGCATTGCTCATGAGGATGGAGACATCTCCGAACTCGGCGCTGACGCTGTTGGCGAAGTCGCGAACCTGGGAAAAGTCAGACACGTCACAACAATAGCCTTGCGCATTTACGTCCGGTGTTTGCTCGTTGATCAAGCGAACGGCCTCGTCCAGTTTCTCCTGGGACAGGTCAGCAAGGGCAACATTGAGACCGTGTGCTGCAAAGCGCTGCGCCGCTGCCAGCCCGATCCCGCTCGCCCCGCCGGTAATAACGGCATTGTTTCCGGCCTTCAGCACTGCTGTTGCTCTCGTATCCATAGCTCATACCCTAAACCTGTTCCTGTGCGGGCATGAGCTTATCACATTATGGATGTGTCAATTTTCCACATATGTGATGTCGTCAGTCCGTTACGTATTTTCACGCGAGGCCGAGGCGCCGAAGCCGGAGGGCGTTTCCAATCACCGAGACCGACGACAGGCTCATGGCCAACGCCGCGATCATGGGTGAAAGCAAAAGCCCGAAGACAGGATAGAGCACCCCGGCTGCAATGGGCACGCCGAGTGCATTGTAACAAAACGCAAAGAACAGATTCTGCCGTATATTCTTCATGGTTGCTTGCGAAAGCGCCCGTGCTCTCACAATGCCGAGCAGGTCCCCTTTCACCAGCGTAATGCCCGCACTTTCCATTGCGACATCTGCACCTGTGCCCATGGCAATGCCGACGGTCGCAGCGGCCAGAGCTGGCGCGTCATTGACACCGTCGCCCGCCATCGCGACGCGCCGTCCTGTACTCAAAAGGTTGGATACAAGTGCAGCTTTGTCTGCGGGGAGAACATCAGCATGAACCTCGTCGATTTTCAAACGCGACGCGACAGCCGTGGCCGTGCGCGCGTTATCGCCCGTCGCCATGATGATCGTCAGACCTTGCGCATGCAGCAACTCAATGGCTTCCACACTTGTTGGTTTCACCGGGTCGAGCACGGAAACGAAGCCCGCAAGAACACCGTCAACTTGGAGGTACATCACAGTTTCCCCCGCAGACTGGCGTGTGTCGGTTTGTGGTGTATGGGGTGAGAGATCGAGCCCGGCACGGATCATCATGCGGGCATTGCCAAGCGACACATGTTTCCCGTCCACATAACCCTCAACACCTTCGCCTGTCACGGCGGTGAAATGTTCAACCGGCATCAAGGGCGTTGATCTGTCTTTGGCACCTTGCAGAATAGCGGTTGCAAGCGGATGTTCGCTCGTTTTCTCCAGACTGGCGGCAAAGGCCAGTATCTCAGTCGATGAATAGGAAGAGAGGGAAACAACGTCGCTCAGTCGGGGGGCTCCCTCTGTAAGGGTACCCGTCTTGTCGACGATCAACGTGTCAATCGTGGCAAAATGCTCAAGCGCTTCAGCGTCGCGGACCAGAACACCGTTCATCGCGCCCTTGCCGGTTGCGACCATGATAGACATAGGCGTCGCCAGCCCAAGGGCGCAAGGACATGCGATGATGAGAACGGAGACGGCCGCAATCAGACCGTACACGGCAGAGGGATCAGGCCCCATCAGGGCCCATCCGGCAAAGGTACCCAGCGCGACAAGAACAACCGCAGGAACGAAAAAGCCGGCAACCCTGTCGGCGAGCCCTTGAATCGGGGCCCGGCTGCGCTGTGCTGCGGCAACAAGACCGACAATTTGCGACAGAAGCGTTTCTGCACCAACACGCTCGGCCCGCATCACAAAACTGCCGGTACCGTTTATCGTGCCACCCGTGACATGAGTATCAATCGTTTTTTCCACAGGCAGTGCTTCGCCCGTGAGAAGACTTTCATCAACAGATGAATGCCCCTCAACCACGATGCCGTCAACGGGGACGGCCTCCCCCGGGCGTACCCGAAGCAGGAAGCCGCTTTGGACCTGATCAAGTGCGATATCTTGCTCCTGACCATCGTCAAACAGACGACGGGCTGTCTTGGGAGCGAGCGCCAAAAGCGCTTTAATGGCATCACCGGTTTTTTCCCGGGCACGAAGTTCCATCACCTGGCCGAGCAGCACAAGGATGATGATAACCGCTGCCGCCTCGTAATAGACCGGCACCGTACCGTCAGCGAGCTTGAAGGCGTGAGGAAAGAGGTCCGGTAAAAACGTGGCGATGAGAGAATAGGCATACGCGGCACCTGTACCCAGCGCGATGAGGGTCCACATGTTGGGCGACCCGTTCACGATTGATGCCCATCCCCGTTTGAAGAAAGGAGCAGCAATCCAAAGCATGACCGGCGTTGTCAGAAGCAACTGCACCCAGACAAAAAGTCTCGGGCCGAACCAGTGAGCAAAAGGCAGACCAAGGTGGTGCCCCATTTCCAGCACAAAGACTGCGAATGCAAGTGGTGCGCCGGTCCACATCCGCCGGGTGAAATCCACAAGCTCCGGGTTGGGGCCATCTTCGAGACTGGGGGTCATGGGCTCCAGAGCCATGCCGCAGATCGGACAGTCGTCGGGATGGTCAGTCACAATTTCCGGATGCATCGGGCAGGTATATTGCGTACCAGCCGGCATTGGTTCCGGTGCAACCCGTTCGCCGAGATAGGTTGCGGGAGAAGCGTCAAATTTCTCATGACAGGTGGATGAGCAGAAATAGAAGCGCTCGTGTCCGTGGCGCGACGTGTGTGGTGCGTGCGCCCGATCAACATTCATGCCGCACACAGGGTCTTCGGCCGTCAGGTACTTGGCCGGGTCCGCCAGAAATTTGTCGTGGCACGAACGGCCGCAAAAGCCGATCGACCGCCCCGCATGAACGAGAGAGAAGGACGACGTGTGAGCCTGGGCGACCATGCCGCAAACGGGGTCATGTGTTGCCGGCAGGGGTGATGGGTGTGGCGTACTCATGATGGGAAGTCTCCGGGCCTGTATCGAATACATAGAGCCTAAAGCTTCCAGTTGTGGGAAGGTCAAGTGCGAAAATAACCCTGTCACCCGCGCGGGTCTGGGGTGGTGGTTATGGCATCAAGGTCAGCAAGAGCCCGCTAAATGCCGCACCGGCAATCACAAGAATAACATTGCCGCCAAAGCGGAAGAGGACGATGGCCGCCCCAAGAGCAATCAGCAGGGAACCGACATCAAACCGCCCGTTCAGACCATCAGGCCAGAAGATATGTGTGGCAAAAAACAGGGCCAGGCTGCCAATCACCCCAACCACGGCGGCGGTAATGCCGGCAAGGGGGGCGGTGAGTTTGATTTCGTCGTGAGTGGCTTCGACAAACGGTGCCCCGGCGAGAATGAACACAAATGACGGCAGGAAGGTGAACCATGTAACAACGAGAGCGGCGGCAACCCCGGCAAGAAAACGGAATTCGTCTCCCAAAAAGCCGTCAAGATAGCCACCGACAAAACCGACAAAAGTGACAATCATAATCAGCGGTCCAGGTGTGGTTTCACCGAGCGCCAGCCCGTCAATCATTTGAGGCCCGGTCAACCAGCCAAAATTCTCAACCGCACCCTGATAAACGTAAGGTAGCACCGCATAGGCACCACCAAAGGTCAGAAAGGCGGCTTTGGTGAAAAACCATCCCATGAGCGTTGCCGTGTGGGTGAAGCCCAGGCAGAGCGCAAACAGTCCCAGCGGTATCAGCCACAAAGTCAGACCGATGCTGATAACACCGGCAAGGCGGCGCCACGTAAAACCGGTATGGGGCAGGACCGTCCCGTCGTGAATAATGGCTTGGGTTTCCGTGTCTGTATGTGGCAGTTGAAGATGGCTCGTCTGAAAAGCCGATGGGGACAATTGTCCGCCAATATAGCCGACAAGCGCTGCCCCAAGAACGATCAGTGGAAAAGGCAACTCAAGCGCAAAGATTGCCACAAAGGCACAAACAGCAATCGCCCAGGCCCCCGCGTTTTTCAGTGTCCGTGACCCGATGCGGAAAGCGGCTTGGACAACAATAGCCGTGACAGCCGGTTTGATACCGTAGAGAAGTCCCGCCACCCAACTTACATCACCGAACGCGATATAGACCCAGGACAGGCCGATCAGCAGCAGAAGGGAGGGCAGGATGAACAACCCCCCCGCGACAATGCCGCCCCAGGTGCCGTGCATAAGCCAGCCGATATAGGTTGCCAGTTGCTGCGCTTCGGGGCCCGGCAAGACCATGCAGTAGTTCAACGCATGCAGAAAACGCCGCTCGCTGACCCAGCGCTGCCGGTCAACCACTTCTTCATGCATGATGGAGATCTGTCCGGCCGGCCCGCCAAAGCTGATAAAGCCGAGTTTCAGCCAGAACAGAAATGCTTGCTTGAAGGGGATGGCCGCAGCCGTCGCGGAAGGATCAGACAAAATGTTTCCTGAAAAATGGGAGCAATTTAGGGGTTTTTCTCATGTTTCGCTGACCCTGTCTTCTTTTTTGCGTCCATTTCGTACGATATGTCGCAGCCTGTCGCAGGGTTCAATTGATCCAGGTCAGCGCCTGAAGTGCGGTGCCGATGCAATGTCACAGGAAGGACATGCTCTGCTCGCCGGGGCGATGGAACCGGGTCAAATGCTCAATGCGCATGAAGAAAATTTGGATCAATTTGCCGAAGAGGTTCGTGATTTCCTGCACGAACATCTGACGGAAGATCTGCGCGAGGCCGGGCGGTACACGACCGGTACACATTCTGACATTGGTGCAAGCTGCGAATGGCATCGGCGGCTCTATGAGAAAGGCTGGATCGCCCCGCATTGGCCCGTCGAGTATGGCGGAACGGGCTGGAGTGTCGCTCAGCGCCGTTTGTTTGAGCAGGCCTGCGCGTTGAATGAAGCGCCCATTCTGTTTGCGGGCGGGTTGCGCAACCTGGGGCCACTTCTGATTGCAGTCGGGACGGACGCGCAAAAACAGAAGTATCTTCCAGCCATTTTGAGCGGGGAGCACCTCTGGTGCCAGGGTTTCTCTGAACCAGGGGCCGGGTCCGATCTCGCGGCGCTCCAGATCAAGGCAACCCGAGAAGGGAACGTATACAGACTTCAGGGAACCAAGATCTGGACAACCGGCGCGCACCTGTCTACGCACATGTTCTGTCTGGCGCGTACGATGATGAATGAAAAACCACAACAGGGAATGACATTTCTTCTGGTGGATATGAAGGAAGCCGGATTGACCTTGAAACCGATCATCGGTCTGAACGGTGAGCATGAGTTTAATCAGATCTTTTTTGATCAGGTATGCGTGCCAACGTCAGAACGGGTCGGCGCGGAAGGGGATGGCTGGACTGTCGCGAAGACGTTGATGAGCCATGCCCGTTCAAGCAACACAACAACGGGACATCTATATCGCGCGCTCGCAGCGTTGCGTCGTATGCTCGCCGAGCGGACGACGGAACCTGCACTTGCATTGCGTCTGGACGATCTCAATATCCGGCTGACGGCTTTTGACGTGCTTGAGCATCGCTGCCGGGAAGAGGCTGCCGTCACGCGCGGGCATGCTCCGGCAATGGGCGCATCTTCCATGCTGAAGACATTGGCAACGGAACTGCATCAGGACATGAGCGAACTGGGCGCACAGATAGCAGGTGTGCAGGCGGTGGAGCGGCATGAGCCCTACCTGTTTACCCGTGGGGTGAACGATCACGGTTCGTATCAGGATGCTACGCATGCGATGGCAAAATACCTGAACATGCGGGCTGCCAGCATTTACTCGGGCACCAGCGAAATACACAGGAACCTGCTGGCCCGGTCTCTCGGGCTCTAAGATTATTTACGCCGCCTTCGGCAGAATGGGGAACTGGAATGAAAGAGAATGGAACAGGTATGACAGGATCAAATGTAAAATCTTTGCTGGCGTCGGGCGCATTGATTGCTGTCGCTGTCACACCCGGTCTGGCTCAGGCCGAGGGGGCAGGGTTTACCGAAGCCCTGTTGGGGGGAAAGCCGATCGCCGACATTCGGCTGCGCTATGAGCATGTTGACCAGGATGGTTTGGCAGAACGGGCTGACGCTAAAACGCTGCGGGCGCGACTGGGGTATGAAACGGGCGTCTATGCGCACTTCGCGGCGTTGGTGGAAGGGGAGTTCACCACCAATCTCGGCGCAGAGGATTATAATGATACGGTCAATGGCAAAGCCACGCATCCGGTGGTTGCAGACCCGAACGAGGTGCAGTTAAACCGCGCTCAGATCTCATATACAGGCTTGGCTGATACAGCCATTATTGTCGGTCGGCAGCGTGTGATCCTCGACAATGCACGCTTTGTTGGCAATGTCGGCTGGCGGCAAAACGAACAGACATTCGATGCCGCCGTTATATCCTCATCCTTCATTCCAGATACGACACTGACTTATGGCTATGTGGATCAGATCAACCGTGTCTTCGGTCGGGATCATCCGCTTGGGAGCCTGGATACCAACACACACCTGATCAATGCGAACTATCATGGTCTTCAGGGCGTCTCCATCACCGCCTATTCCTACTTGCTGGATGTAGATCAGGTTCCCGGCCTGTCGTCCGCGACGTATGGTGTCAGAGCCACAGGCAAGACAGACGTGGCTGACGGTATCGCGCTTGATGGAGCGGCAGAATATGCCCGTCAGTCGGACCACGGTAACAACCCTGCAAGCTTCGACCTTGATTACTACCGGGGAGATGCGGGGCTCTCTTATGCCGGTGCAAAGCTGGGGCTTGGCTATGAGGTGCTGGAAGGTAACAATGTAACGGGTTTCTCTACGCCGCTGGCAACGTTGCATGCTTTCAACGGCTGGGCGGATGTTTTTCTCACGACGCCTGGCACTGGTCTCGAAGATTTTTTCGTCAGCGCAGGCTACGGCATGTCGGATGTGTTGGGGCTCAAGAAACTGAGCGGTGCAGTGGTCTATCACGATTTTGAGGCGGAAACCTCCGGCGCGAGCCTGGGGGACGAGTGGGACGCGGTCCTGAAAGCCGAGATGAACGACCATCTGGCATTAACTGCCAAATATGCCACTTATGACGGCCCCGCAGGTGGGCCTGCGGATCGCGACAAGGTGTGGTTCCAGGTGGACTTTTCCTACTAAGGCGCGGGGAGGGCGTCGTTTAGCGGTCTTGGGAAAGACTCTCCAGCTGCCGCAAATCATCAGGCGTATCGGCGTCGCTGAACGGATCGAAAGGCGATGCCGAGAAAGAGACATCGACTGTTGCGATGGCGGTTTGCAACCGCCAGAGCGCACGAACATTGTCTGCGCTGAGCTGTAAAACCGGCTCAAGGATGCGGGTGCGCCACAGCGCAAACACCGGGTGGATCTGATCACCGCTTGCAGCGCGAGCACAATCATAATGAGGATCGTGCAAGGCTGAAGAGAGCCTCTCCGCGAGATCCGAAGGGAGTAACGGCGCGTCGCAGGGGACGGTGAGTACAAAATCAAACCCGTGCGCTGTCGCGTAAGTTAAGCCTGCAACCAACCCGGCTACCGGACCCGCCTTGTGAAGATGCAGGGGGTCTGCCAGAACCGTCATCTCGAAATCAGAAAAGCGGGATGGATCACCATTGGCGCTGAGCGTCAGGGTATCGACCTGGGGGCGAAGCCGGGTCTCCACATGCGCCAGAAGCGGGAGACCGTGGAAGAGCTGTCGTGATTTGTCGCCTCCCCCGAAACGCGTAGCCTGTCCGCCTGCCAGAATAAGACCGAGTATACCGGCCATGACCAAGTCCTCGCATTCAGGGTTGAACCAAAACAAAAGGGGCCGAAAATAAGCAACGGCCCCTGCTTGTACGCATATGATGGCAGAAAAACCGCCATGATGATGTTGATTACTGGATGGAAACAATCGTTGCCGTGCCGGATGTGCCGGCATTTGTTGTGTAGCCGCCAGTGTCACCGACTTTCGGTTCTGCATTTGCAGGTGTTTCGAAAGTTGCGCAAACTTCTGCGCCGTCAGCGCCCGTGCCACAAATCGTATTGGTTTCGGCGTTGAAAGTATAAGCGCCGGTCTCGCCTGTTGCGACATTCGTCGATGTATTGGCTTCGCTGTCGAAAGCAAATGTGATGGCATCGCCTTCCGCAGGTGCGAACTCAACCGTGATAACTTGGGCAAACGCTGATGTGGAAATCAGCAGCGCGGTTGCAAAAGATGCAAGAAATTTTGACATAAAGTCGCTTCCCCTCTGGTTCATTTTCATTAGTTTGTTTTGGAGCGGAAGAATATTCCTTGTTCCGCTCTCAAACAAATTAACCTTGATTTTGCCTGTGATATCAAGGCTGAAATTGGGTCAGTTGGTCTTTCTTTGGTCCGGCGGGGGATACACTGGTCGGAAATAATGGTGTGAAACCCCTATTGTGACGGGGGAGATTAGGAAAACAGAACATCGCCGAGCAGGATCACCATCAGGGTGATAACGCCGATGCCTGCCAGATTGAGCCATATCCCGCCACGGATCATCTGACCGACTTTGACAGCGCCCGACCCGAAGACAATGGCATTGGGTGGTGTGGCAACCGGCAGCATGAACGCGCAGGTAGCCGCGAGGGCGGCTGGCAAGGTAAGAAATTGCGGGGGCAGTCCGGCCTCAATCGCAACAGCTCCCACAACAGGCAAAAAGGCCGCAGCCGTTGCCGTATTGCTGGTAAGTTCGGTAAGGCTGATAATCAGGGCGGCCGTTGCCGCGACAAGAAGAACCAGCGGCAACGTACCAAAAACAGAAAGCGCTTCGCCAATCCAGGTTGCAAGCCCTGTATGGTCCACAGCCTGTGCCAGGCTGAGCCCCCCGCCGAAAAGGATGAGCAGGTCAAAAGGGGCTTCTTTGGCAGAATGCCAGTCCAGAAGAAATTCGCCTCGTGTTCGCCCGGCCGGTATGAGGAACAGTAACACCGTACCCAGAATAGCAATGCCGGAATCTGACAGAAGGTCGAGACCAAGCCCGTCCGGCAGGAATGGACGAAACATCCAGAGCCCGGCCACAAGCCCAAACACAGCAGCGACACGGCGCTCCGGTGTAGTGATGGGGCCAATATCATCCAGTGCCTTTTGCAGGCTGCCGGTCGGGTCTCCATCTGTTGCGCTTTCAAGTTTGAAAACCACTTTGCTGAGGATGAACCAGGTGAAAGGGAGCATCAGACAGGTGACGGGCAAGCCCATCAGCATCCATTGCGCAAAACCAATGTCATACCCATAGGTTTGAGACATGAAGGCGGCGACAAGCGCGTTGGGTGTCGATCCGACCAGCGTCGAGAGCCCCCCGATGGAAGCAGCATAAGCGGTCGCGAGCATCAGGGCGGCGGCAAACATGTTCTGGGTTTTGCCGGAACGGTCTGCACTGGAAAAGGTCGCCAGCGAAAGCGCGATGGGCATCATCATCATGGCGGTGGCTGTATTGCTGATCCACATACTGATCATCGCCGTCGCGATCATGACACCCGCCAGCAGGCGTGTCTGGCTGACACCGGAGCGCACCAGTACATGGAGTGCAATCCGTCGATGCAGGTTCCAGCGCTGCATGGCGATGGCAACCATGAAACCGCCCAGAAACAGAAAGACAATCGGGTGTGCAAACGGGGTTGCCGTGGTTCTGAAATCCGAGACACCGAGCAGGGGTAGCATCACCAGAACAAGAAGCGCAGTGGCGGCGAGTGGCAATGCTTCTGTGACCCACCATATAGCCATCCACACCGCAATGATGGCTGTCATCCATCCCGCAGGTTGTAGCCCTTCGGGGTGCGGAGCAAGATACATGATGAGAGCGACAAGAGGACCAAGCAGAAGACCGATCCGTTGATGACGTTGATAGGAAGTTTCCGGGGCGTCTTCAAACGTCATCTTGGGTCCTGTGCGTCATTGGTCCAGCATATCATCGGGTCGAAGCCGCGGAGTTTAGACATATCATTCTCAAGATGCGAGATGCTGTATGGCAGTTTTCGTCAAATTGTTTCAAGTCATGGCGTCATGTTCGGATCAGGATAGACTGTCAGGAATGTATCGGAGCGGGTTGGGAGAGAGGGACACATGCTTCTGAATTTTTGCGGTGCGGCTGAAACGGTTACAGGTTCCTGTTACTGGTTCCAGAATGAGAACAGTCAGTTTCTCGTTGATTGCGGCATGTTCCAGGGTTCAAAGGCGCTGAAAGGCCTGAATTATGAAGCCTTCCCGTTTGAGCCGGAAAAGATTGATTTTGTTCTGCTCACGCATGCGCATATCGATCATTCCGGTTTACTTCCCAAACTGGTGAAGGAAGGCTTCACCGGGCCTATTTTTACGACTGAGGGGACTTTTGATCTGCTCACCTACATGTTGCCGGACAGCGGTCACATTCACGAAATGGAAGTCGAGTGGCTTAATCGGCGGAATGCCCAGCGGGGCAAACCCGCCGTGGAGCCCATCTACACCAAGGCAGATGCTGCCGTCTGTCTGAAAAATTTCTCCATCGTCGAGTATGAAGATTGGCGTGAAGTCGGAGCGGGTGTGCGTGCGCGTTTCTGGAACGCAGGGCATATATTGGGCGCGGCGTCTATCGAGGTTGAAATCACCCCGCCGAAGCCGAAATCATCGACGATGCGATTGCTTTTCTCGGGTGATATCGGGCCCGATCACAAGCTGTTCCACCCCGACCCCGATGCCCCCAATAATTGGGACTTTGTCTGTTGTGAGGGAACGTATGGTGGGCGACGGCGAACGGAAGCAACGCCGGAAGAGCGCCGGGCGGCGCTGGGAAGAGAAGTCAAGGAAGCCCTTGCCCGCGGTGGAAACCTGCTCATTCCCTCCTTCGCGGTGGAGCGGACACAGGAATTGCTGCTGGATCTTGCTCATCTGTTCGATGAGGGGGAATTGCCAACCGTTCCGGTGTTTCTGGATTCGCCGTTGGCGATCAAGGCAACCGAAGTCTTTGCAAAAAATGCTCACCTTCTGGAAGATACAGGAAGTCACGGGAATCCGTTTCGGCGACCCAACATCCGGTTTACAGGCACAGCCGAAGAGAGCAAGACCATCGCGCGGGTCAAAGGCGGTGCCATCATCATGGCAGGCAGCGGCATGTGCGAGGCCGGGCGTATTCGTCACCATCTGAAGCAGAACCTGTGGCGACCCAACGCAACCGTCCTTCTTGTCGGTTATCAGGCTCCCGGTACGCTGGGTGCGGTGCTGGCAAGTGGTGCGAAGGCCGTAAAGATACAAGGTGAAGATGTAAAGGTCGGTGCGAGCGTGCGTCAGATCGATCTCTATTCCGGCCATGCGGATGGGCCCCAACTGGTCCGCTGGGTTGAAGCCCGTCTCCCCGTCAAATCGGCAATCTTTCTGACCCATGGTGAGGCAGAAGGCCTAAAGGCATTGGCCGCCGACATTGCCTCGCTGGGCGTAAGTGAAGACCGCATCGTCATTCCCAGGCTGGATGATGCCATCGATCTGCGCTCTGGTAAAACCACGGGGAAAACAAAAGTCAGATTCCGGCGCAAGGTTCGCAGGCTGGAACCAAAAGCCGTGCGCGAACCGGACTGGCACAACGATCTGGCTGAATTGTCTCTGGAGTTACGCCGGCAGTTGGATGAGGCAGCGGATGACCGGTCGCGCAAAACTATTCTGCGCCGCATTGCCCGCGCGCTTGACCTAGACAGCAAGCGAAACGCGGAAAGAAAAAAGCGCCGGCCTTAGCCGACGCTCAAGGAGCTGCTTGTTTTTGTAGGTTGCTTATTCAGCGGCAACCTGCGCCGCAGCCCGGTTCATATTTGCAGGCGTCGCCTTTGCAAATTCCATCGTGCCATCGTCGACAGCACCGTAGCCCAGCATCATGATGTCGAGGGCGTAATTTTGATAAAGCTTCCAGGGGCGTGTTGTGCCCTGCTTTGGCAGAATGTCTTTGGCACGCTGAACGTAACCGGAGGTCAGGTCGAGCCACGGTTCAACTTCGACATTCGCGTCCTTGATGCGCGGTGTCGCCTGCTGAACCTTCGCCTTGTCCATGTGATTGATCAGACGGCACAGGTATTCACACGTCAGGTCGCATTTCAGCGTCCATGATGCATTCGTGTAACCGAACGAGGAAGCAAGGTTTGGCACGTCGGAATACATCATGCCTTTGTAAGTGAGTGCCTTTGAGAACTCGACAGGTTTCCCGTCAACATTGACCTTGAGGCCACCCAGCACTTCAAGCTGCAACCCTGTCGCGGATACAACAAGGTCTGCCTTCAGTTCTTCGCCGGATTTCAACCGAATACCATCAGCTGTGAACGTCTCAATATGATCGGTCGCAACAGACGCTTTGCCGGTTTTCAGAGCCTGGAACATGTCGCTGTCCGGAACGAGACAGAGACGCTGATCCCACGGGTTGTATGTCGGGTTGAAATGCTTATCGACATCAAAATCCGGCCCGAGTTCCTTGCGTACTTCGTCCAGCAAACGCTTCTTCACCATCTCCGGCTTTGTGCGGCAGAGATTGTAGAAATACATACCCAGCAACACGTTTTTCCAGCGTGTAATGCCATAGGCAAGCTTTGCCGGCAGGTAGCGGCGGAGTGTATTGGCAAGCTTGTCTTCAGCCGGGCGCGAAACAACATAGGTCGGCGAGCGCTGCAGCATGGTGACATGCGTCGCTTTCTTCGCAAGCTCCGGGATGAGCGTGACAGCAGTGGCCCCGCTGCCGATCACGACGACCTTCTTGTCGGTATAGTCGATATCGTCGGTCCACTTCTGTGGGTGAACGAGGCGTCCCTGATAATCTTCAAGGCCGGGGAAGTCGGGTGTATAGCCACCTTTATAGGAATAATAGCCAGCACACATGAACAGAAAGCTGCAGGTGAATTGCGATACAGTCTTGTCTTCACCAAGCTCGACATCGACTGTCCATTTCGCATCTGCTGACGACCAGGAAGCATTCTTCACCTGGTGCCCATAGCGGATTTTCTTGTCGATGCCATGCTCTTCCGCCGTCTCATTGAGATAGGAAAGGATCGAGGGTGCATCGGCAATTGCTTTCGGCTTTGTCCAGGGTTTGAACGAATATCCAAGCGTGTACATATCCGAGTCAGACCGGATGCCGGGATATTTGAACAGATCCCAGGTGCCGCCGATTTTGTCGCGGCCTTCCAGGATCATATAGCTCTTGTTCGGGCAGTTTTTCTGCAGGTGGTAACCCGCGCCGATCCCGGAAATACCAGCACCCACAACGATGACATCAAAATGTTCCATAACAGCCGACCATCCAAATGTGACAAAAAATCAGTTTATGTGACAAGATGTAGCACATGATGACCAATTTGTGAAATGCCCTGCGTTTCTGCCGTGCTGTGCAGAGGAAAAGGGTGAAAATTCATAGGCTCAGCATGATTTTACAGAAACCGCTATTTGCTGCGCAGTCTCAATAATGGCGCCACAAGCTCAATCCAGCGCTCGACCATACGCTGCTGTCGCTCCGGGTCTGCTGAATACTGATCCTGAATAAGCAGGCCCCGGAAGAAGATATTACTCATCCAGGGCAGCAGTTCGGCATCTTCCGCGCGGCCGGTCGCACTCTCGTAAGTCTCCATCATCATATTGACCGACTGTGCGTGGTAGGCGTGAAGCGTATCTTCAATCTGGGCATGGAGTTTTTCGTCCGTTCGTGCCGCGATGAGGATTTCAAGGAGCGCCCGGTAGCTCGGTGTATTGATGAAAACCGTCCAATTTGTCAGGAGATCGTTGGCGACGCGGTCGGTGTCATCGCCATCATCAAGCGCTGGAACGCGTGTGCGGCGTGACCGGGTTCGACCCAGCAGGAATTCGGCCGTCGCCGTCATCAAATGTTCCTTGGACGGGAAATGGTGAAGCAGTGCACCGTTTGAAACCTCCGCCTTCTGTACGACCCGGGCGATGGTGGTTTCCCCATAGCCAAACTCAACCAGACAGTCGATGGTCGCCTTGCAGATACTCGTGCGGGTTTTGAGGCTCTTCGCCTCCTGCTTCCCCATTTGTCTGGTCGCGGGCGCGTCAGCCCGTGATTTATCCTCTGTCAAAGAAGCCTGCCCACTTCACCCTATGCGCTGAATTGCCCAAAGGCTTGTTTTCCTTGGGTCAATATAAAAACAGTATGCACGGTTTGCAATTATAAAAAACTTGTGCTGAAATTTGTCCCCGCAAAGCCTTGCGCGCCTAGGATTGATTCTGTTCGGGCGCGCTTTTGCGGCGAAACAAAAAGCAGAACGGGAGACGGTGATGGCCAAAAAGACGATCCGCATCGGGGGTGCTAGTGGCTTTTGGGGCGATGCCTCCATGTCGACACCGCAATTGCTGGCGGACGGCGGCCTTGACTATATCGTCTACGACTATCTGGCCGAGATCACCATGTCGATCATGGCGCGCGCCCGGGCAAAAGATCAGGACCAGGGGTACGCGACAGACTTTGTGTCGCTCACGCTGAAGCCAAATCTGCGCGAGATCGCCAAACAGGGCGTGAAGATCATTGCGAATGCGGGAGGTGTGAACCCTGTTGCCTGTGCAAATGCTGTACGCGCCCTCATTGCGGAAGCTGGGCTAAATCTCAAGGTGGCAACCGTAACCGGTGATGACCTGATCGAGCGGAAAGATGAACTTCTGCGTGACGGGTTTGCCGAAATGTTCTCCGGTGAAGCTTTCCCGCCCGTGGATAAGCTCCTCTCAATCAATGCCTATCTCGGTGCCTTCCCGATTGCAAAGGCACTGGACGGCGGTGCAGACATCGTCATCACCGGTCGTTGTGTGGACAGCGCCGTGACCCTCGGTGCGTGTATTCACGAATTTGGATGGACCAACAAAGATCTCGACAAGCTCGCGCAAGGTTCGCTTGCCGGTCATATTCTCGAATGCGGCCCCCAGGCGACGGGCGGCAACTTTACCGACTGGGAAGATGTTATCGATCGTCTCGCTGACATTGGCTACCCGATTGCCGAGATCGATGCGGACAGCAGCTTCATCTGCACCAAGCCGGAAGGGACGGGTGGTCTTGTAAATGTCGGCACTGTTTCGGAGCAGATGCTCTACGAGATCGGTGATCCCCAAGCCTATATGTTGCCTGATGTGGTGTGCGATTTTGCCGACGTGACGGTTGATCAGGTGGGTAACGACCGTGTCCGCGTGGCCGGGGCCAAAGGCTATGCCGCGCCGGACACATACAAAGTGAGCTCAACCTTTGTGGATGGGTTCCGCGGTGGCCTGACCATGAGCTTCTACGGCATTGACGCGAGCCGCAAAGCGGAGCGTTTTTCAGAAGCTGTCTATGAACGCGCGCGCCGAACCTTGCGTGGTCTCAACCTTGGGGACTTTGCCGAGACAAGTGTCGAAGTGATCGGGGCGGAAAGCCAGTATGGCAGTGCGAAGCGGATTGATGTCTCGCGCGAGGTCGTTGTAAAAATCGCGGCCAAACATGAAGCCGCGCTCGGCATTACGATCTTGCTCAAGGAAGCGACGGGGCTTGGTCTGGCCACGCCGCCGGGACTTTCCGGTTTTGCTGGTGGGCGCCCCAAACCAACGCCGATTGCGCGCCTCTTTTCTTTCATGATCCCGAAAGAGAAAATCACCATTGAAGTGGATGTGGATGGCAGTGCCTCACGTTTTGAAGACATAAAAGGAGCGCGCTTTGACGGCGCGTCTCTTGTTCGGCCGGCAGATCTCGCAGAGAAAGCGGTCGGCGACACGGTGAACGTCCCGCTCGTCGCGCTTGCCTGGGCCCGAAGCGGGGACAAGGGCAACAAGGCGAATGTCGGCATCATCGCGCGCAAGGCAGATTATTTCCCCTATATCGCAGCCACATTGACCGTTGAAGAAGTGTCAGAACGGTTTGCACATTTTCTGGAAGGAGAGGTGGAGCGCTTTGTCCTGCCCGGATCAAATGCGCTCAATTTCCTCCTCCACGATGTGCTGGGTGGCGGAGGGGTCGCGAGCTTGCGCAACGACCCGCAGGCCAAAGGTTATTCGCAACTGGTTCTTGAAATACCGGTAGCCATACCGGCTGAGCTTGCGCGCCGCGACGTTCTCGTCGCTGCCGCAACCTGAGTAAAACAAAAAGAAGGGCTAAGAGACATGGCGCGTTTTGTGTCGAAGATAAATACAGGCTCTGAAAGCTTTGCGAAAAATCGAGCGGACATGCTGGCGCTGATCGAGCGCCTGCAAATACTGAATGCACGCGGTGCGGCTATTTCCGAAAAGCGCAAACCACGGTTTGAGGAGCGTGGCCAGCTCACCCCGCGTGAGCGTCTGGCACGTCTGCTGGACCCGGGCATGCCGTTTCTGACCATCGGTAATCTGGCTGGTTATCTGGTTGATACGCCAGACCCCGATAAATCCATCGCAGGCTCAACCGTGATTTCGGGCATCGGCTTTATTGCCGGTATTCGTTGCATGGTCGTGGTTGACGATAGCGGCATTCAGGCGGGAGCCATGACGAGCGGTGGCGGCTACCGCATTCGCCGCGCAGAACAAGTGGCGCTAGAACAAAAACTTCCCTTCGTCCATTTGGTGGAAAGCGCGGGCGGTGACCTGCTGAACTACACCGTGGAAGGCTTCAGCGAGGGCGGACGTCTGTTCGGCAATCTGGCGCTCCTGTCGGCGGCAGGCATTCCTGTCATTTCCATCCTGCATGGTTCATCCACAGCCGGTGGGGCTTACATGCCGGGCTTGAGTGACTATGTGGTGGCGGTCAAGGGGCGAGGTCGCGCCTTTCTGGCAGGCCCGCCGTTGCTGCGTGCCGCAACCGGTGAAATTGCGACGGAAGAGGAATTGGGCGGTGCTGAAATGCATGCAAGCGTTTCAGGGCTTGCAGAATATCTGGCGGAAGATGATGGCCACGGTGTTCTCATCTGCCGCGAGGTGGTGAAACGCCTGCAATGGAATGCAGGTTGCCCATCCGCACCGCAACGCTCTTTCGCCGAGCCCGCTTATGATCCGGACGAAATCGCAGGCGTGATCCCGACCGACTATCGCATCCCCTATGACATGCGAGAGCTGATGGCGCGCATTGTCGATGGTTCCGACATGCTGGATTTCAAACCACGCTATGGGTCAGCGACCGTCTGCCTGCAAGCCGAGATTTTCGGACAGGCCGTTGGTATTCTGGGTAATAACGGCCCGATCGATCCGGAAGGGGCGACGAAGGCCGCACAATTCTTGCAGCTCTGCGATCAGTCGGATGTGCCGGTTCTCTTCATGCAGAACACAACCGGTTACATCGTCGGCACCAAGTCAGAACAGGCGGGTATGATCAAGCACGGATCGAAAATGATCCAGGCCGTGCGCAATCTCGAAGTGCCGCGCATTACCATGATGACGGGCGCAAGTTTCGGGGCAGGCAATTATGGCATGTGCGGCCGTGGTTACGACCCGGACTTCCTTTACACTTTCCCCAATGCCCGCATGGGCGTGATGGGTGGTGAGCAGGCGGCTAAAACCATGTCGATGGTCGCGCGCGGTCAGGCCGCAGCCCGCGGCATTGAGCCGGACGAAGAAGCGCTCGCGAAACAGGAAGCATTCCTCGCCAACCATTTTGATAGTCAATCTGACGCGTTCTACACGTCAGGCCACATGATGGATGACGGCATGATCGACCCGCGCGACGCGCGCAACACATTGGGCTTCCTGCTCGAAACCGTGTGGGAAGCGCGCAACCGCACCGTACGGACAAACAATTTCGGCATTGCCCGGATGTGATGGAAGGAAAGAGACAAATGACAGCAACACTTCCCGACACATCAAGCCTGATCCTCGAACGTGATGGCTCGGTCCTGAAAATATGGTTCAACCGTCCCGAGGCGCGCAATGCGTTGACTGGTGAAGTTGTGGACGAACTCACCTCTGTGCTGGACGCGGTGCGCGACGATCGAAGCCTTCGCACCATCGTGATCCGGGGCAAAGGCGGCGTCTTCTGCGCCGGTGGCGATATTAAGGGCTTCAAGTCGGGCCTTCAGAGTGGGGGGACTGGTAGAGGCGCCGCCGCAAAGGAGGTCGCGCGCGGTAATCGTACCTTTGGTGATCTGATGCTCAAACTGAACGAGCAGCCACAGGTAATGGTGATGCTCGTGGAAGGCGGCGCGATTGGCGGCGGCTTGGGCCTTGCCTGTGTAGGCGATGTCACCATCGTCACCAAGGACACAAGGTTCCAGTTGAGTGAAACAAGCCTTGGCATCCCGCCAGCTCAAATCGCACCTTTCGTGACAGAACGTGTGGGGCTGACGCAGGCGCGCCGCCTGATGCTGACCGGTGCACGTTTCAAGGGCGAGGAAGCAGTACGTCTCGGCATTGGTCATTTTCTGGCGGAAGATGCGGCCGACCTGGAAAAACAATGCGGTGATGTGCTGGGACAGATTGCAAATTGCGCCCCTGGAGCAAATGCCATCACAAAGGCGATTGTGTTTGAAACGACAAGACGCCCGCGCAATGAAGCGCTGGACTTTGCAGCAGATGGTTTTGCCACTTGCATGTTGAGCGACGAGGGCCGTGAAGGCGTCGCCGCTTTCATCGAAAAACGGAAACCCCGCTGGGCAAGTGAAGGGTAAGAGGCACATCATGGCGCGTTTTAAATCTATTCTGGTTGCCAATCGTGGCGAAATTGCCCTGCGGGTGATGCGTACCGCGCGGGCTGCAGGTTACAAGACGATTGCCGTCTACTCCGATGCTGACGCAAAGGCACCGCATGTGAAATTTGCCGACGAGGCCGTGCGCATTGGTGCGGGCCCGGTGGGTGAAAGCTATTTGCGCGCAGACGCCATTTTGGACGCGGCAAAAGAGAGCGGCGCGGAGGCGGTCCACCCGGGCTACGGTTTCCTGAGCGAGAATGCGAGCTTTGCAAAAGCCTGCGAAGACGCTGGCCTCGTCTTCATCGGTCCCAAACCCGATCAGATCGATCTGATGGGCAACAAGGCAGAAGCCAAGCGCCGGATGATTGCCGCAGGCGTGCCTTGTGTGCCGGGCTATGAGGGCAAGGATCAGGAGGACACAACCCTCATCAAGGAAGCGGAAAAGATCGGCGCGCCGATCATGGTGAAAGCCGCCGCTGGTGGCGGTGGGCGGGGCATGCGTTTGGTGAACGATCTGAAAGACTTGCCGCGTGCAATCGAACTCGCGCGATCTGAAGCGCAGAATGCCTTCGGCTCCGGCGAACTTATTCTGGAAAAGGCGATCCTGCGGCCCCGCCATGTGGAGGTTCAAGTCTTCGCAGACGAGCAGGGCAACACGCTGCATCTGGGTGAGCGGGATTGCTCAGTCCAGCGTCGCCATCAAAAGGTGGTGGAAGAAGCACCGTGTCCCGTGATGACAGAGAGCCTGCGGGCGGAGATGGGCGCAGCAGCTGTGAGCGCCGCGAAAAGCATTGCCTATCGTGGCGCAGGCACGGTTGAGTTTCTGTTGGACGCTGAAGGCAAGTTCTATTTCCTTGAGATGAACACGCGCTTGCAGGTGGAACATCCCGTCACCGAAGGGATCACAGGTCTTGACCTTGTCGCGCTGCAGCTCAAAGTCGCCGCAGGTGAAGAACTGGCCTTCACACAGGATGACGTGAGCTTGACGGGCCACGCCATCGAAGTCCGCCTTTATGCGGAAGACCCGGCACAGGATTTCCTGCCAGCCACCGGGCCAATCGATCTCTGGTCGCCTGCGCACGGAGAGGGCGTCCGTGTTGATGGTGGTATCGAAACAGGCGGGACGGTCTCTCCCTTCTATGACCCGATGTTCGCCAAGATCATCGCCTACGGCAAGGACCGCGATGAAGCGCGGACAAGGCTGATTGCAGCGCTCGAAGAAACCGTCTTCTTCGGCACCAAAACCAACAAGTCTTTCCTGATCGACTGTTTGGCGCATGAAACATTTGCGGCAGGAGAAGCGACAACGGCGTTCATCGCCGAGAGCTTTGGTGACGGCCCGACCGAGCAGGTGCCAACTTTCGAAGAAGCAGCAATTGCCGCCGTTCTGGAGATAGAAGAAGCATGTGACAATTCCTGGGGCGCAAGTGCCCGTGTCGCTGCACCCTTGCGCAACTGGTCGAACGCAAGCCCCCTTGTCTCACGCATCGCTTATAGCTTTGGTGATACGACCTTCGACCTGTCCATCTCGCCGGTGACGCAAACCCAATACCGCGTGAGCGGGGCGGAAAAGTTGTGCGACGTGTTGTTGGAAACAAGGGGCACTGATGCCGCGGAACTCGTGATCGGCAACACGCGCTACCGCACCCGCTTTTTGCGCGGATCAGCTGGCGAGCTGCATGTTAGCCTTCAAGGACGAACGATGAGTTTTGTTAATCTCATTGCGCGTGCAGGCCTTGCCGAAGAGGCTGGCGGCGGTGGACGTGTACTCGCCCCCATGCATGGGCAATTGCTGGACGTGTTTGTGGTCGAAGGCGCCGCCGTCGTGAAGGGACAGCGACTTGCCGTGCTCGAAGCCATGAAGATGCAGCATGAAATTCTGGCAGAAGCTGATGGTATTGTAACTGGTGTATTTTATAGCGCGGGCCAGCAAGTGCCGGCAGACGAACTGATGATCGAGATCGAAGTCAGCGAAGACGCAAAAGAAACGAAAGAGGCGTAAGACCATGAAGCTCTATCATTGCAAAGGGGCAAGATCTGTCCGCCCGCTCTGGACCTTGGAAGAAATGGGTCTCGACTATGAGTTGGAAAGCATGCCGTTTCCGCCGCGCTTCCTGCGCGAGGGGTATACCGGCATGAACCCGATCGGCACCGTGCCTTACTTCGTCGATGGTGATGTGGAAATGACGGAGTCCGCAGGCATCAGTCAATACCTCGTGGATACGCACGGACCCACCGAGCTGGGCCTGAAGCCCGGTGACAAGGACTACGGTCTCTATCTTAATTGGTTGCACCGCAGTGATGCGACCTTGACCTTTCCGCAGACCATCCTGCTTCGCTATACACAGTTGGAGCCGGAAGAACGCCGTATCAAACAAGCAGCAGACGATTACACACAGTGGTTTTTCTCTCGTCTGAAGTCGGTCGAGAATGCTACCGCTGACCGCGAATATCTCTGTGCCGGTCGCTTCACGATTGCAGACATTTGCGTCGGCTATGCACTTTATCTTGCAGACACGCTGGGCCTTCGCGAGGGCTTCAAACCCAATACAGAAAAATACTATGCGCGGCTGACCGAACGTCCGGCCTTCAAGCGCGCAATTGAGCTTTAAGGAGCCGACATGGCAGAAAAATTTACAGATGGCGCGAGCCCGGTTGATTTCGATCACCGTTATCGTGGCCCGCTTTACAATGAAGACCATGAAGCCTGGCGCGCGACGATGCGCAAATTCGTCGACACGGAACTGATGCCACATGTGGACGAATGGGAGGAGGCCGGAGGCTTCCCTCGTGAACTTTACAAAAAGGCAGCCGAGATTGGCCTGATCGGTCTCGGCTATCCGGAAGAGTTTGGTGGCACGCCGGTCGATGATCCGATGTATTCCATCGTCACCAACGAAGAGCTGTCGCGCACGGGCGCAGGCGGCATTGCGGCGAGCCTTCTGGTTCACGGCATCGGTCTTCCTCCAGTCCTCGCTATCGGCTCCGACGAGATGAAAGCGCGCGTCGCCCCGCAAGTGCTTGCAGGCGAGAAAGTACACTCTCTCGGCATCACCGAGCCGTCAGGCGGGTCGGATGTGGCGAACATCCAAACGCGCGCTGTGCGGGACGGCGACCATTATGTGGTGAACGGGTCAAAAATGTTCATCACCGGCGGCATGCGGGCGGATTATGTGACACTTGCTGTGCGCACAGGTGGTGAGGGTCATCGCGGTATCTCCCTTCTTCTGATCGAAGGGGACATGAAAGGCTTTACCCGCACGCCGCTCAAGAAACAGGGCTGGTGGGCATCAGACACGGCGGCACTTTACTTCGACGATGTACGTGTGCCCGTCGAGAACCTGATCGGCGAAGAAAATAACGGCTTTATCGGCATCATGCTCAACTTCAACAATGAGAGGATTGGCCTCGCGGCGGGTGCTGTCTCTTATGCCCGCATTTGCTTTGAAGATGCGCTGGCTTGGGCGCGCGGGCGCAACACGTTTGGCAAGCGCTTGGCCGACCATCAGGTCATCCGGCACAAGTTCGCTGAAATGGCGCGCAAGATTGCGGCAACACAAGCCTATCTTGAGCAATGCGTGGTCCGTGTGCAAAACGGCGAGACGCCAGTGGCCGACCTTTCTCTTTTGAAGGTGCAGGCAACACTGACCATGGAATTTTGCGCGCGCGAAGCGATGCAGATTATGGGCGGTGCCGCTTACATGCGTGGCTGCCGTGTTGAACGCATTTATCGCGAAGTACGCGTGAATGCGATCGGTGGTGGGTCAGAGGAAATCATGCGGGATCTGGCAGCACGTCAGCTCGGCATCTGAAGCAATAACAAATGGAGCGTGCAAAATGAGCGCGATCAGCGAAAAAGAACTTCAAGACTATCGGGATGAAGCCAGCGCCTGGTTCAAGGAGAACACAGTTGCAGACCCCGGTTTCATGCTGCCACTGACTTTTATGGAAGTGGGTACGGACCAGCAGTTTGAATTCCTTCGGGAGTGGCAAAACAAGGTCTACGAAGCAGGTTATCTGGGCGCTGCCTGGCCGAAGGAATATGGGGGACGGGGGCTTGACCGCGCGTTCCAGGATATCGCAACGCAGGAAATGGCGCGCTATAACGGCCCGATCATGCTGAACGCGATCGGTCTTAATTGGGCAGGGCCTTTGATCCTTGAGAAAGGGACTGAAGAAGAGCGCAAGCGCTACATCAAGGGCATCCTGTCGGCGGAAGACATTTGGTGTCAGGGCTTCTCTGAACCTGAAAACGGGTCCGACCTTGGCAACGCACAGCTGAAGGCCGTCCGTGACGGTGACGAATGGGTCCTGAACGGCTCCAAGATCTGGACCACGCAAGGCAATTACGCGAAATATATGATCCTGTTGGCCCGCACCAATCCGGACGCGCCAAACAAATATGCCGGTCTTTCTTTCTTCCTCGCGCCGATGACCGTACCCGGCGTGGAAACAGTGCCCATCCGCAAGCTCACGGGTGAGTATGGCTTCACCCAGACCTTCTTTACGGATGCGCGCATCCCCTCAGACTGTCTGATGGGGGAAGAAGGACAGGGCTGGCTGGTGGCCATGCGCACGCTTGAGTATGAACGCGGCGTCGCC
>Ga0189284_100074_pt1 | contig 162671 bp, 148 predicted proteins | sample N32C7minimetaG_FD_130314 | JGI IMG/M metagenome (GOLD analysis project Ga0189284, IMG submission 130314) | Marine microbial communities from the Costa Rica Dome - N32 C7 mini metaG | ecosystem: Environmental > Aquatic > Marine > Oceanic > Photic zone | place: Costa Rica: the Eastern Pacific...
CCGAAACCCGGAACCGCGCAGCGGCGGAACGGTGAGAATGCCCTTCCTCCACAAACGCGACAACGCGCTCCCGAAGCGCCATAGGATGTGGTTTTCCCATCTCAAACCCCCATATCTGCCATGAGGACAAGGAATCACAGATCAAGCTTCGTGGGAATCCTGAATCGGAAAGGGCGCAACACGCTCTAACGTCGGGTTCCATCACACTGGATAAAAAAGAAAAAGGGGAAGCCAAGGCTTCCCCAGTTTCGCTGTTCAGGCTCACTTATATATACTGCCCGTGTTTTCTGCCTGCGGCCTGAACCGCGTCAGGGGCGAGCGCACCCGCCCCGTGTCTCAGACACCGCGCCGGGGCAATGGCGCGGAACCCGACCTCTTTACTTCTTGTTCGGGCGCTGCGTTAGCGCCGACGCCGCCGCCGATTTGGCAGCCGGACTGGATTTAGGATTCCGAAGAACTTTTGAGGCAGCCGAAGCGGCCTTAGCACTCGTTACTTCGGAGTTTCCTTTACGTTTGCTCATGGCAAATCTCCAAGCTATCCACAGTTTCGGAGCAAAGTTGTTGACATCCCTGTGCGAAACCTGTGGGTGGGGCAGCGCGTCATTGATCCGCAGTATCGTCCGTGTCTTTCTCCCTTCATGACGACCCGAGAGGGCCGATCTGCAAAGTCCCTTGCCCACGCTACTTAAGCAGGGGACGAGCGGGGGATCGGTGCACCAACACCGGTCCCCTACCCTCTATCTTTCAGCTACACCCCGACGTCCCGCCGCAGGTGTTGCATTTCATGCAGGTGCCGTTGCGCACCAGCGTGTAGTTGCCGCATTCACCGCAGGCCTCGCCCTCATAGCCCTGCATCTTGGCCTTGACCCGCGCATCCATCGGGGCCGCCGTGCTGGTCATGACCACGGTATTCGTCGCCACCTCCGGCACCAGGGTTTCCAGCGTCTCGACCGGGTCGCCGCCGGGGTCCAGCGCGGTGATGCCCGCGGCGCCGCCCTGCAGCACGACCAGTTCCTGCGGCACCCGCTTGCGCAGATACCCGGTCGAGCTGATCTGGCGCAGCACGTCGATGGGCGATGCGGCGCGGCTTTGCGGCACTTCCTCGAAGTTGCGCACGCCTTCCTCGGCCCCGCGCCCCAGATCGTCGAAGCTGGCCCCTTCCGGCTTCACATGCGCCAGGTCCGTGCGGTCGAGATAGGAGACCGCCAGTTCGCGGAAGATGTAATCCAGGATCGAGGTCGCGTTCTTGATCGAATCGTTGCCCTGCACCATGCCGGCGGGTTCAAACTTGGTGAAGGTGAAGGCGTCGACGAATTCCTCCAGCGGCACGCCATATTGCAGGCCGACAGAGACGGCGATGGCGAAATTGTTCATCATCGCGCGGAAACCCGCACCTTCCTTGTGCATGTCGATGAAGATCTCGCCCAACTGGCCGTCCTCATACTCGCCGGTGCGCAGGTAGACCTTGTGCCCGCCGACAATCGCTTTCTGGGTATAGCCCTTGCGGCGCTCCGGCAGTTTCTCGCGATGTGCCTTGATGACCTCCTTGATCACGATCTTCTCGACGATCTTCTCGGCCAGCACCTGCGCGCGTTCCATCGTGGTGCCGCTTTCCAGCACCTCCGCCGCCTCGTCGTCATCCTCGACAAGGCTCGCGGCCAGAGGCTGCGACAGTTTCGAGCCGTCGCGGTAGAGCGCGTTGGCCTTGACGCCGAGGGACCAGCTGAGCTCATAGGCCTTCTGGCAATCCTCGATCGTGGCGTCATTGGGCATGTTGATCGTCTTGGAGATCGCGCCGGAAATGAAGCTCTGCGCCGCCGCCATCATCTTGATATGGCTGTCAACGGAGAGGAACCGCTTGCCCTTCTTGCCGCAGGGGTTGGCGCAGTCGAAGATGCTGTAATGCTCCGCCTTCAGATGCGGCGCGTTCTCCAAGGTCATGGTCCCGCAGACATGATCATTCGCGGCCTCGATATCGGCGCGGCTGAACCCAAGGTGGCGCAGCAGATCAAAGGTGGGATCGTTCAGTTTCGCCGCCGGAATGCCGAGCGTTCCGGTGCAGAACTCCTCGCCCAGGGTCCACTGGTTGAAGACGAAGCGGATGTCGAAGGCCGAGGGCAGCGCGGCCTCGATCTTTTCCATCTCGCCGGGTCCGAAGCCGTGGCCCTTCAGCGATGTGTGGTTGATCACCGGCGCATTGCCGAGCGTGCCGTGGCCCACGGCGTGCGAGGTGATCTCCTCGATCTGGTTCGGCGAATAGCCGAGGTTGTCCAGCGCGCCGGGGACGGCCCGGTTGATGATCTTGAAATAACCGCCGCCCGCCAGTTTCTTGAATTTGACCAGGGCGAAATCGGGCTCGATCCCCGTGGTGTCGCAATCCATCACCAGCCCGATCGTGCCGGTGGGGGCGATCACGCTGACCTGCGCGTTGCGGTAGCCGTGGGTTTCGCCCAATTCCAGCGCCTCGTCCCAGGCCTGCTGCGCCAGCGCGATCAGCGTCTGGTCGGGGCAGCTTGCGTGGTCCAGCGGCACCGGCTTGACGGCCAGGTCTTCATAGCCATCCGTCGCCCCCTTGGAGGCAAGACGGTGGTTGCGCATCACCCGCAGCATGTGGTCGCGGTTGCGCTCGAACCCGGCAAAAGGCCCAAGCTCCCCCGCGATCTCGGCCGAGGTGGCGTAGGACACGCCGGTCATGATCGCGGTCAGCGCACCGCAAAGCGCGCGGCCCTCGTCCGAGTCGTAGCCGTAGCCCATCGTCATGAGGAGGCCGCCGATATTGGCATAGCCAAGCCCGAGCGTGCGGAAATCATAGGAGAGCTGCGCGATTTCCTTGGACGGGAATTGCGCCATCATCACCGAGATTTCCAGCGTCAGCGTCCAGAGGCGCGTGGCGTGCATGTATTCCTCGGCATCGAACACGCCATCCTTGAGGAAGGTGAGCAGGTTCATCGAGGCCAGGTTGCAGGCCGTGTCATCGAGGAACATGTATTCCGAGCACGGGTTGGAGCCGCGGATCTCGCCATCCGCCGGGCAGGTGTGCCAGGCATTGACGGTGTCGTGGAACTGGATACCGGGATCGGCACAGGCCCAGGCCGCATGGCCGACCTTCTCCCACAGGTCGCGGGCCTTGACGCTCTTGGACACCGAGCCATCGGTGCGGTTGATCAGCTCCCACATCTCGTCGTTTTCAACGGCGCGCAGGAAGGCATCGGTGACGCGGATCGAGTTGTTGGAGTTCTGGCCGGAGACCGAGTTATAGGCCTCGGAGTCCCAATCCGTGTCATAGGTCGGAAACTCGATGCTGGTATGACCCTGCCGGGCGTAATCCAGCACGCGCTTGATATAGGTCTCGGGGATCGCCAGCTTCTTGGCCTCGCGGATCGCCGTTTTCAGGCTCTCGTTCCTGGCCGGATCGGCGGCGTCCTCCATCAGCCCGTCCCACGAACTGATGGCCGCGAAGATCGCGTTCAGCATCTTCTCGTGCATCTTGGAGCCGGCCACGATCGAGGCGACCTTCTGCTCCTCCAGCACCTTCCAGTTGATGAATTCCTCGATATCGGGGTGGTCGGCATCGACGATGACCATCTTGGCCGCGCGCCGCGTGGTGCCGCCTGACTTGATCGCCCCCGCCGCCCGGTCGCCGATCTTGAGAAAGCCCATGAGGCCGGAGGATTTGCCGCCGCCCGACAGTTTCTCGCCCTCGCCGCGCAGGTGGCTGAAATTGGTCCCGGTGCCCGAGCCGTATTTAAAGAGGCGTGCTTCGCGCACCCACAGATCCATGATCCCGCCCTCGTTCACCAGGTCGTCCTGTACCCCCTGGATAAAGCAGGCATGGGGCTGTGGGTGCTCGTAGCTGCTGCTCGATTTGGTCAGCTTGCCGGTCTTGTAATCAACATAGTGGTGGCCCTGCGCGGGGCCGTCGATGCCGTAGGCCCAATGCAGGCCGGTGTTGAACCACTGGGGAGAGTTCGGGGCCGCCATCTGGCGGGCCAGCATCATCTGCATCTCGTCGAAATAGGCGCGGGCATCGGATTCGTCGGTGAAGTAACCGCCCTTCCAGCCCCAGTAGCACCAGGCGCCCGCCAGGCGCCGGAAGACCTGCTTGGCGCTGGTCTCGCCGCCGTAGCGTTCTTCCTTGGTCAGATCGGCCATCGCCGCCTCATCGGGGACCGAGCGCCACAGGAAGGAGGGCACGCCCTTTTCCTTGACCGGCTTCAGGATCGCCGCGACACCTGCCTTGCGGAAATATTTCTGCGCCAGCACGTCCGAGGCCACCTGGCTCCAGCCGACGGGCACTTCCAGCTCATCGAGCTTGAACACAGCCGTGCCATCCGGGTTGCGAATCTCCGAGGATTTCAGGGTGAATTCCAGCCCTGCATAGGTCTCCGCATCTGCCGATGTGAATCTGCGTTCGATCTTCATGAGTGGTCCCTGCCCAAAATTATCCCAACCCCTGCCAGCACCACTGCGCGAGGGCGTCAGGTCGTCCAATGTCATGCAAAGCTTCCTCGCGCCCCGGCAGGTCTTGCGACAGGCCGGTCGGACATGCGATGGCACATCCCATGCGATGAGGAAGTCATCTGCCCCAGTTCTGGCCCGATCCACTATATGTAGTGTTGATCCGGCCAGTCCCTACAACCTGATGCAATTCGGGTCGGTGCGTCAACGGATTTTTTACCGCTTTCGGGTCCGATTTTGACTTGCAATGTGACCGATCCACGGGCCGCCGCCGCCTGCAACGATTCATCCCCAGGCCGCTGGACAGGAATTTCTGTTGAAACGTGGCAAGTTTAGCAGGCGTTGTTACGAAGTGTTAACCTTTGGCCACCGCGCGCGCAGCTGAATCCGGTGGGGGGATTAAATCTTGTGGATAATCCTGGCACGTGACCCGAATGACACAAGATGTGGTGTGCGGCGCCCGACCCTGCCCCGGACTCAGAGCTTTTTCAGCAGCACCGCCAGCCAGAGCATCGCCTGCCCGACCCGGCCCTGCCGCCAGAGCCCGAGCCCGGCGAATCCGCGCAGACGCGACAGAAGCCCCGCGCGCCGCATGTCCACGAACGCGGCCAGCAGCCTCTGGTTCTCCTCGGTCAGGCGGTGGCGCGAGGCGTCCAGCGCGCGGATATTGGCATCGACCCAAGCCTTGAGATCGCCGCGCCAGACCTGTTTCAACCGCGCCTTGATCGCCTTGCGCCCGCGATTGGTGCCGAAGATGTTGCCGCCATGCTGCCGGTAGAGCAGCGTCGGGCGATTGTCGCGCAGCACCGTGCCGCCCGCGCCCGAGATCAGCTGGTAGAGCCACCAATCGTGCATGTAAGGCCCACCCACCGCCATCGCCTCGACCGCCGCGTCGCGCGCCATTTCCCAGGCGGTGCGGTTGAGCAGCATGGTATTGCCGCCCGCGATGCTCTGGACCAGCGCATTGCGGAAGGCGGGCGGGTGCGGAAATGTCGGCGAGCGGCGGGGATTGGTCAGATCCTCCTCGACGATCCAGGTCGCGGACCCATAAAGCGCGGGCCGGTCGGCGGGCACGGACGCCAGCGCCGCGATGCCATGCGCCAGCCGCTCGGGCAGCCACACGTCGTCCTGGTCGGAGAAGGCCACGTAGTCGGGCTCGCCCTCGATTCCCACCAGGGCGGACAGGAAATTCATCGTGCCGCCTGCACGCGGACCGGCGATCACGCGCACCGGGTGCTTGGCCGCAAACTCCGCGATCACCTTGTCGCTGTCATCGGTGGAGCCATCGTCGCTGATCACGAGATCCCAGTCGCGATGGGTCTGGCCCGCGAAGCTTTCCATCTGCGCGGCCAGGAATTCGGCCCCGTCATAGACCGCCATCACAATGGTCACGTGTTCGGTCACGGGGGAAATCGCCCTTGTTCAGTCAGGTCCGGGGACTATCAGAGATCGGCGCGACAGGTAAAGCGCGAGGGGCGGCCGGGGGCCGGGGAAATGGTCGGGGAGGCGAGATTCGAACTCACGACCTTCTGTACCCAAAACAGACGCGCTACCAGGCTGCGCTACACCCCGACTTGAGGCCCCCTCCTAGCGCGGGTCACGCGCCGATGGAAGCCCGATTATTCGCAGGGCCAGGCGGCCAGATCCTGATCGACATCGGGGTGGCGCAGCACGTCGCCCTCGCTGATGCCGATCTGCCGGGCCAGCCCGCCATTGATCTCCAGCACATATTGGATGTCGGTGCCGCCGGGGATCGGCGTGCGGTCAAGCGGCACGGCATTTTCATGCACGCGGGTCACGGTGCCGGTGGCGTCGAGAAACAGCATGTCCAGCGGGATAAGCGTGTTCTCCATCCAGAACGAGACCCGCTGCGGGCTGTCATAGACAAAGAGCATCCCCGCCGACAGGGCCATCTCCTCGCGGTTCATCAGGCCGATGGCGCGTTCCTCGGGATCGTCGGCCACCTCGACGCGGAACCGCGCCGTGCCCCAATCGCCGCGCAATTCCACCCGGCCCGGCGCGCAGGCCGCCTGGACCTGGCCCGCCATGACAAGGGCCACCACGAGGGACAGCCCCCCAAAGCGCAAACTCCGCATCCTAATCCTCCTGAACGTAATCCCAACTGCGCACTTCGCCCGCCATCTTGCCCCGTGGACCGTCGACAACGCGGATCGCCACCGCCTCGCCGGGTTGCAGGTCCGACAGGCCGAACCGGCGCAGCACCTCGACATGCACAAAGACATCTTCGGCGTTGCCGAAGACATTTGCAAACCCGAATCCCTTGGCCTTGTCGAACCACTTCACCCGCGCCGCGACAAAGGGCACGTCCTCGGGGATCTCGACACCCGGGCCAAGCTCCTCGTCGACATCCACAGCTTCGGGCGGGGCGATCGAGATCACCTCCTGCGCCTGCGCGCCCCGTTCCGTCTGCTGCACAATGACCTCGATCCGGGCCTGGTCCGCGACCGAGCCCTGACCGAAATTGCGCAACACATTGGCGTGCAGCAGGATATCGGGCCCACCCTCATCCGCGACGATGAACCCGAAACCCTTGGAAATATCAAACCATTTAACAGTACCCGCAATCATCGCGCCCTTCGGACGCTCTTCATCCGCCATGGTCTCCCAACCTTATTTTGCGGTTCAATGACAGGTCTGTGCCTAAGCCCGTAACTTGACGGTTAGTTTGCAACTTCGCAAGAACAAAAAGGTATTGAAAACCAATATGTTGCGGCTAAAATTATAGGTTTTGCGCCGGTGCGGCAGGCAATCCCGCCCGCGATCTCAGGGGTTCAGGCGGGAAATCGCCCACGGGTCTGAGGCGTCCGCCCTGGTCCAGCGGAACCTGTCATGCAGACGAAAGGCCCCGTCGGCCCAGAACTCGATCTCGACCGGGGTCAGGCGGAACCCGCCCCAGTAGGGGGGCCGTTCGGGATGCGTGCCCTTCTGCGCCGTGACCTTCGCCACCTCTGCCATCAGCGCCGCGCGCGAGGACAAGGGTCGCGACTGGTCCGAGGCCCAGGCCCCGAGGCGGCTTTTCAACGACCGGCTCTGGTAATAGGCGTCGGCCTGCGGGCCATCCTCGCGCGTGACGGTGCCGCGCACGCGCAATTGACGGCGCAGCGATTTCCAGTGGCAGACAAAGGCGGCCTTGCCCGTGGCCTCGATCTCGCGCGCCTTGGCCGAGCCGTAATTGGTATAGAAGACAAAGGCGCCGGCCTCGATCTCCTTCAGCAGCACCATGCGCGCATTGGGCAGCCCGTCCGCATCCACCGTGGCCAGCGCGATGGCGTTGGGGTCATTCGGCTCACTCGCCTCGGCCTGCGCCAACCAGTCCCGCGCGATGGCAAAGGGGTCGTCCCCGGCAAAGATGCCCGTTCTGTCGCTCATGTCCCGCCTCGCCTGATGATCGCCGCGATGCGCAGGCTATCCGCCGCTTTCTCCCTCCGCAACCGCGCGTCTTGATGCAACCGCGCCAATGGCCTAAACGGTCGCAAGTGTTAATAAACAGAAAAAACACCAAAGGGACGCGCGATGGGGTTGATGACGGGAAAACGCGGGCTGATCATGGGGCTCGCCAATGACAAATCCATCGCCTGGGGCATCGCGAAAGCCTGCGCCGACCAGGGCGCGGAACTGGCCTTTTCCTACCAGGGCGAACAGTTGCTGAAACGGGTCAAACCGCTGGCCGCCCAGATCGGGTCGGACCTGATGATCCCCTGCGACGTGACGGATACCGCGTCGATGGATGCCCTGTTCGAGACACTGAAAGAGAAATGGGGCAGCATTGACTTCGTCGTTCATGCCATTGGTTTCTCGGATAAATCCGAGTTGCGCGGGCGCTATGTCGATACCTCGTCGGACAATTTCAAGATGACGATGGACATCTCCGTCTACTCCTTCACCGCCGTCTGCCGCCGCGCCGCCGCGATGATGGAGCCGGGCGGGTCGCTGCTGACGCTGACCTATTACGGGGCCGAGCAGGTCATGCCGCATTACAACGTGATGGGCGTGGCCAAGGCCGCGCTCGAGGCCTCGGTCAAGTATATCGCCGAGGATCTGGGCAAGGACGGCATCCGCTGCAACGCCATTTCGGCCGGGCCGATCAAGACGCTGGCGGCTTCGGGCATCGGCGATTTCCGCTACATCATGAAATGGAACGAGCTGAATTCCCCCCTGCGCCGCAACGTCACGCAGGAGGAGGTCGGCAAATCGGCGGTCTACCTGCTCTCCGATCTCGGCTCGGGCACCACCGGCGAGACGCTGCATGTGGACGCAGGCTATCACGTGGTCGGCATGAAGGCGATCGACGCGCCCGACATGACCCTGGACAAGAAAGAGGGCTAGGCGCGATGAGCACACAATTGCCGCATGAAAAGGGGTTCCACATATCCTGGGACCAGATCCACCGCGACAGCCGCGCGCTGGCCTGGCGGCTGGACCGGCGCGGACCGGGCGAGGATGGCGCGTGGAAGGCCGTGGTGGCGATCACCCGTGGCGGTATGGCGCCTGCGATGATCATCGCGCGCGAGCTGGACATCCGCACTGTCGATACCGTCTCGATCAAGTCTTATGACCACCAGACGCAGAGCGAGCCCGTGGTGCTGTCGAAGCCCGACCCCGAGATGGTGGGCGACGGCACCGGGGTCCTGGTCATCGACGACCTTGTCGATAGCGGCAAGACGCTGGAAGTGGTGCGCAGGATGCTGCCGCAGGCGCATTTCGCCACCGTCTATGCCAAGCCCAAGGGCGAGCCGATGGTCGATACCTTCATCACCGGGGTCAGCCAGGATACCTGGATCTTCTTCCCCTGGGACATGGCGCTGCAATATGTGAAGCCCTATAGCGGCAAGGACGACTGAGGCCGGAACAATCTTGTCCAGGATTTTTCGGGCGAGAAGAATTTTGTCGCAAAATTCTTCCGCCTACCGCCCGCTCAGCGCACCCTCCAACACCCCGCGCACAGCCTCACGCGGGACATCCGCCGTCACGAAGGCATCCCCAATCCCGCGTGCAAGGATGAAGCGCAGTTGCCCGTCCAGCACCTTCTTGTCCTGCGCCATCAGCGCCAGCAGACCGTCGGCGTCGGGCAGGTCGCCCTCGATATCCGCAATGTCGCGCTTCATGCCCATGTCGGCGAGATGCGCGCGCACCCGGCTCGGATCTTCCTGCGAACACAGGCCCAACCGCGCCGAGAGTTCAAACGCCAGCGCGCAGCCGATCGCCACGCCCTCGCCATGCAGCAGACGGTCGGAATAGCCCGTTGCGGCCTCCAGCGCGTGACAGAAGGTGTGGCCGAGGTTGAGCAGCGCGCGGTCGCCCTGCTCGGTCTCGTCGCGCACCACGATATCGGCCTTCATCTGCACCGAGCGGCGCACCGCCTCCAGCCGCAGAGCCTCGTCGCCCTTGGCCAGCGCGGGGCCGTTTTCCTCCATCCATTCAAAGAAATCCGCATCGCCAAGCAGCCCGTATTTCGCCACCTCGCCATAGCCAGCCCGGAAATCGCGGGGGCTCAGCGTGCCGAGCACACCGATATCGGCCAGCACCAGCGCGGGCTGGTGGAAGGCTCCGATCAGGTTCTTGCCAAGGGGTGAGTTGATCCCGGTCTTGCCGCCGACCGAGCTGTCGACCTGCGCCAGAAGGCTGGTGGGCACCTGCACGAACCGCACCCCCCGGCGCAGAATGGCCGCCGCGAAGCCGACCAGATCGCCGATCACGCCACCGCCGAAGGCCACCACGACATCGCGCCGTTCGGCCTGTTTTTGCAGCAGCCATTCAACCACTTGCGTCAGATGCGCCCAGTTTTTCGTGGCCTCGCCGGGTGGCAGGGTCAGCACCTCGGCCGCGATCCCCTCCGACGCCAGCCCCGCCTTCAGCGCCTCCAGATGCAGCCCCGCCACGCGGCTCTCGGTCACCACGAAGACGCGGGGGCGGTGCAGCAGCGGCGCGATCTCGGCCCCGGCGCGGTCCAGCAGCCCGGACCCGATCCGCACGACATAGGCGCGCGCGCCCAGGGAAACATGCACCACGGCGCCGCTCATCGCGCCACCTCCACCACGCCCGCGCCCGTGAGGCTTTTCAGAACCGCCTCCGTGGTCTGGTCGATCGACCAATGCGCCCGCGTCTCGACCGTGATCGCGGCCTGTTCATAGGCGGGCGTGCGCGCGACGAGAAGCTCCGCCAATGTGGCGCGCGGGTCGTCGGTGCGCAAAAGCGGCCTCGTGTCCTTGTGGCGCACGCGGGTCCATAATAGCTCCAGATCGGCCTTGAGCCAGACCGACACCGCCCGTTCCGCGATCATCGCCCGGTTCTCGGCGCTCAACCATGCGCCGCCGCCGGTGGACAGCACGCAAGGCGGCCCGTCCAGCAGGCGCGCGATGATCCGGGCTTCCTTCTCGCGGAAGAAATCCTCGCCGTAGCGCTCGAATATCTCGGAAATCTCGAACTTGGAGGCGGCGACGATCTCGGCATCGGAATCCTCGAACGCCACGCCCAACCGCGCGGCGAGCGCACGGCCGATGGCGGTCTTTCCGGCCCCCATCATGCCGACCATGACCACGGTGCGCGTCAGTTGCAAACCCGGCTCCGGCACTCTTTCGCCCAATCCCAAAAAATTCTTCCCCGCACTGGCGCATTCCCCTTCCAGATGGCTTATAGTGAATCAAAAGCGGCGGCAAACGCCGAAAACAGGCAGGCTGGGAAAGAATGATAGGGCGTCTCTTCAAACTCCTCTTTATATTGGCGGTTCTCGCGGGCATCGGGCTGGTGGCCTATGCCTATTCGGGCATGATGCAGCCCCCCACGCGCGAGATCACGCGCCCGGTAGATCTGAATGTGGATTAGACCCGCCTGTATCGCCCTTGTGCTGGCCGGACCGGCGCTCGCGCAGGAGGAGACGGGCACGCCCCCCGACTGGCTGTCGGAAACCATCCTGTCGCCGCATGGCGATATCGCCACCTCGGCCACGCCCGAGGAAATTACCGTCATGCCCATCGGCGCGGTGCAACTGGATGCCGTGGGCCTGTTGACGCCCAGGCAGACAGGGCTGCCCGCCGACCTCTGGGGACGTTCCTCATCCGCGACGCTGGCCAGCCTCTTTCGCGCGCAACCCTATGAGGGGCTGCCCGCGATCCAGTCGATGACGATGATGCTGGCGCTGGCCGAGGTGAACCCGCCCGAAGATTCGGCGCCTGACTCCGAGCTGTTCCTGGCCCGGCTCGACCTGCTCCTGGAACGCGGCGCGATCGAGCCTGCGCGGTCGCTGATGGAGCGCGCCGGGCCGACCGCGCCGCAGGTGTTCCGCCGCTGGTTCGACGTGAGCCTTCTGGCCGGCCAGCCCGACCGCGCCTGTGCCGCGATGCGCGCCAATCCCGATATCGCGCCCTCCTTTCCCGCGCGCATCTTCTGCCTTGCGCGCAACGGTGACTGGCCCGCCGCGGCCCTGACGCTGGAAACCGGCGAGGCGCTTGGCTTCATCTCCCGGGACGAGGGCGATTTGATCGCCCGCTTCCTCGACCCAGAACTCTTCGAGGGCGAGCCACCGCTGCCGCACGACCCGGTGCCCTCGCCGCTGCATTACGAGATGCGCGCCGCCATCGGCGAACGCCAGGGGGCCGCCACCCTGCCGCTGGCCTTCGCGCATTCCGACCTCACGGCCACCGCGGGCTGGCGCGCGCAGCTTGACGCCGCCGAACGGCTGGCGCGCTCGGGCGCGATCACGCCCGACCAGTGGCAGGTGATCTATACCTCCCGCGTGCCGTCGGCCTCGGGCGGGGTCTGGGACCGGGTCGATGCGTTGCAGGAGTTTGACGTGGCGATGCTGGCCCAGGATCCGGGCGAGGTCGCCCGCCTGCTGCCGACGGTTTGGCGCGCCATGGACGAGGCGCGGCTGGAATTGCCCTTTGCCGAGGTCTATGCCGAGCGGCTGATGCGCCTGCCGCTGACCGGCGAGACCGCCGAACTGGCCCGGCTCATCGCGCTTCTGTCGGAAAACTATGAGCGCGCGGCGCAGCTTTCGGTGCCGCAGACGGATCGCGAACGCTTTCTCTTTGCCATTGCCCGCGGGCAGGCCCCGGAGGTGACGTTGCGCGGCGCGATGGCCGATATGATCGCGGCGGCCTTCGCGCCCCCCGTGGTCCCCGACCGCTACGCCCGCCTGGTCGAGGAGGACCGCATCGGCGAGGCGATCCTGCGCGCGGCGCTGGTGCTCAGCCGGGGCGATGGCGACATGGACGACATGCGCGATGCGCTGCAACTCCTGCGTGCCATGGGGATGGAGGGCACCGCGCGCCGCGCCGCCCTGCAACTGATGATCCTGGAGCGGCGCGGATGACCAGCTGGATCTCGCCCTTCCTGGAGGCGCAGGCGGCCGAGTTGAACGCGGCCGAGAACACGCTCTTGGCTTATGGCCGCGACCTGATGGATGTCGAGGGCTGGCTGGCGGATCAGGGCAAGGGCTTCGACACCGCCACGCGCGGCGATATCGAAGGCTACCTGATCCATCTCGACGCGCAGGGCATGGCGAAATCGACCCGCGCCCGCAAGCTTTCGGCGATCAGGCAGCTTTACCGCTTCGCCTATGAGGAAGGTCTGCGCGGCGACAACCCGGCGCTTCAGATCAAGGGGCCGGGGCGCGACCGGGCGCTGCCGAAAACGCTGAGCATGGCTGAGGTCGATCGCCTGCTGGAGGCCGCCGAGACCCATGGCCGCAGTGCCGGGGACCGGTTGCGCAACACCTGCCTGATGGAGGTGCTCTACGCGACGGGAATGCGGGTGAGCGAGCTTGTCTCCCTGCCCGTTTCCGCCGCGCGGGGCGATCCGCAACTCCTGCTGATCCGGGGCAAGGGCGGCAAGGAACGCATGGTGCCGCTCTCGCCCCCGGCGCGCGCGGCGCTGGCCGCCTGGCTCACCCATCGCGACAGGACCGAGGAGGTTGCGCGCGTGGAAACCGGCGCGCCGCCTTCGCGCTTCCTCTTTCCCTCGCGCGGCAAGTCCGGCCACCTGACGCGGGTGCGGTTCTTTACCCTGATCAAGGAGATCGCAGTTGCCGCCGGAATCTCGCCCGCGACCGTCACGCCGCACACGCTGCGCCATGCCTTTGCGACTCATCTCCTGGAAAACGGCGCCGACCTGCGCGCCATCCAGACGCTTCTGGGTCACGCCGATATCGCCACCACCGAGATCTATACCCATGTGCTGGATGAACGTCTGAAATCGCTGGTGCTGGAACGCCATCCGCTGGCCGAGGACTGACCGGCGCATTTGCCAAAGACTTGCCGTAATGTAGCTGTAACGTAAGGCAAACGACCCGCGTCGGCGGGCACTTTCGGGATGGGCAGCGTCATTTCTGAACCCCTGGCAGATATCACCGCGCGTCACTGGGACGCGATCGTGATCGGCACCGGCATAGGTGGCGGCACGGCTGGCCGCGCGCTGGCCGAGGCGGGGCTGTCGGTCTTGTTCGTGGAAAAAGGCCGCGAGGGGCTGCGCGCCGAGGAAACCGGGCTGGATCAGGGGATATTCGATCCCGTCGCGCGCGCGGTGCGCGGGCTCTGGCCCGATCCGATCCTGGCCGAGGTGAACGGCACGCGGCAGGAGCTGTTCGCGCCGCTTGGCGCGGGTGTCGGGGGGTCTTCCGTCTTCTACGCGGCGACGCTGGAACGCCCCGAGCCGCATGACCTGGATGACAGCGAAGACCGCCCGCATCCGACCGGCGGCTGGCCGGTGAGTTTCGCCGAAATGCAGCCCTGGTTCGACAAGGCGACGGCGCTCTATGCGCTGCATGGCGACCCCGATCCCCTGTCTGACCAGCCCAATCCCGCGCTTTCCGCGCCGCCGCCCGCCCAACCCGGCGATGCGATGATCATGGAGAGGTTGCGCGCCAACGGGCTGCATCCCTACCGGCTGCACACGGCCTTGAAGTACCTCGACAATTGCGCCGAATGCCTCGGCCGAAAATGCCCGCGCGCCTGCAAGATGGATGGCCGCTCCGCCGGGGTGGAACCGGCGCTGTCCACCGGCAACGCAACGCTTCTGACCGGCTGCGACGTAACGCGACTGGAGCGCGACGGGCCCAACGTGACGCAGGTGATCGCGCGCGAAGGGTGCGAGGAGATCATCCTCACCGCCCGCCATGTCGTGCTGGCCGCCGGTGCGCTGTCCTCGCCGCGCCTGTTGCTGGCCTCGGCGTCTGAGTCTGACCCGACCGGAATCGGCAACGCGCATGACCTCGTGGGCCGCAATCTGATGTTCCACCTCAACGAGATCTTCGCGCTCTGGCCGGGGCGCGCGGCGGGCTTTACCGGACCGTCGAAATCCGTCGGCTTCCGTGACCTCTATTTCAAGGACGCTCAACGGCTTGGCATGGTGCAGGCGATGGGGATGGATGTGGGCTATGGCGAGATCGTGCATCACTTGCGCGGGCGGGTCGCGCGCTCCTGGCTCCGGCATATCCCCGGCGCCAGGGACGCCACCCGCATCCCGGCGGCGATCGGCGCGAAACTGATGGGGCAGGCCAAGGTCTTCGTCGGCCTGTTGGAAGACCTGCCCTATGCGGAAAACCGCGTGACGGATGAGGCTGGCCGCATCGCCCTCACCTACCGCATCGCGCCCGAGCTTCTGGCCCGCCGCCGCGCCTTCCGCCGTCATATCCGCCGCGCCTTCAAGGGCCAGCGCACCGCCTTCCTGACCCACGCGCCCGAGCCCAATTTCGGCCATCCCTGCGGCACGCTCGCCATGGGCACGGACCCCGCGACATCGGTGCTGGACGCGTCGGGCCGGGTTCACGGAATACGCAATCTCTGGGTGACGGATGCCTCGGTCTTCCCGACCTCGATGGGCGTCAACCCGAGCCTGACCATCGCCGCCAACGCGCTGCGGGTGGCCTCGATCATGGGAGAAGAGAGATGAACGCGATCACGGATGGATGCGCCATCGTCACCGGCGCGGGCGGCGGGCTTGGCAGGGCGCTGGCGCTGGAACTGGCGCAACAGATGCAGGTCGCGGGGCTTGGCCGGGGCATGGCGGCGCTGGAGGAAACCGAAAGCCTCGCGGGCGGCAATTTCCTGCCCCTGCAGGCCGATGCCTCGGACCCCGTGCAGGTCGCGCAAGCCTTCGAGGCGGCGCGCAATACCGCGCCCATCACGCTTCTCATCAACAACGCCGCCACCTATCCGCGCCGCGATTTCCTGGATGAGACGGCGGGCAGTTTCATGGACACGGTCGCCATCAACCTCGGCGGCATCGTCACCTGCACCCGCGCCGCGCTGAGTGACATGACCGCGACGGGATTTGGCCGCATCCTCAACGTCGCCACCTTCGCCGACATGCACCCCCTGCCCGCGTCGTCGGCCTATGCGGTGTCGAAAGGGGCCGCGCGCATCTTCACCCGTGCGCTGATCGCCGATATCGGCGATCGGTTTCCGGGCATCGTGGTCAATGACTGGATGCCGGGGATGCTGAAGACCGGCATGGGGATACCTGACGGGCTGGACCCTTCGCAGGCGGCCAGGTGGGGCGCGAAATTGGCGCTCTGGCATGATCCGTCGCTGACCGGCACCACATGGGAGATGGCAGCGGAGATCCCGCCGCCCCGGTCCCTGAAGCGCCGCGTGGCGGACCGCGTGTTGCTGCGCCCGCGCGTGAAACCGCGTCACCTTTGACGCATCCGCCAGGAGCGCCAGAGATGGCCCGGCAGGATCAGGGCGGACAGGATATAGCGCCGCGCCATACGGCGCGGGTCGGACAACATCCGCCAGGCCCATTCCATCGCGATGCGGCGCACCCATTCCGGCGCACGGGACTGTTTTCCCGACAGGAAATCCAGACCCGCTCCGATGGAAGCAAAGCCGATGCCCGGCGTGACCTGCCGCCCGAGGGCCGCCAACCTCTCCTGCTTCGGGGCCCCGAGGGCGAGGAAGCAGAGGCCGACGCCCGCCGCATCCAGCCGGTTCAGCACCACGCGCGCGGTATCCCCTTCCGGATCGAACCCCATCGGCGGTGCGATCCTCTCGACCACGCGCAACCCCGGCACCGCCCGTTCCAGCGCCTCGGCCGCGCCCGCAAGGCTGTCCTCGGTGGAGCCGACCAGCCCCACCGCCACACCCATCCCGGCCGCGATGCGCGCCAGCGGCAAGATCAGGTCGGACCCAGGCAGCAGCTCCACCGACCGCCCCGCCAGCGCGGCACACCAGACGATCGGGTTGCCATCGGCGGTGACGAACTCCTGCGCGGCGTAGGCGTCCCGAAACGGTCCCTCGGCGCGCAGCTTTTCCAGGTGGTCGAGGTTCAGTGTCGCCAGCGCAAAGCCCTGCCCCCGCGCGAAGCGGTCGCTCACATTGTGCTCCAGCACGGCCCGGTCCGGCACCGTGACGGCGACCGCGAAACTGCCTGCCTGAAACTCCACCCGAACGCTCCTCGCCACCCGGCCCCGTTGTCGCAAGAGATTGCGACACAAGACAAACTGTTGCCATGCTTTTATGGTCACTATGAACGAAACGACAAGGCAGAGCGGACCGGACATGGCAGGCGAGACGCAGCGAACCAGCGCAAGCGCGCGCGGGACACCTGAGGGTGTGACCGTGATCGGCTGCGGTTTCGTGGCCGATCTCTATATGCGGTCGCTCAGGACTTTCCCGCAAATCCAGGTACTTGGCGCCTTTGATCACGACGCGCAGCGCATGGCCGCTTTTTGCGCGCATTGGTCCATCGCGGCCCTGCCCGACATCGGCGCGGCCCTGGCCACCGGCGGTCTGATCCTCAACCTGACAAACCCCACCTCCCATGCCGACGTGATCCGCGCGAGCCTTGAGGCAGGCCGCCATGTCTTCAGTGAAAAGCCGATGGTGCTGGATCTCGACACCGCGAAATCCCTGCGCGCGCTGGCGGGCGAACGCCGGGTGCAACTGGCCACGGCCCCCTCCTCGGTCCTGGGCGAGGCCGCGCAGACCCTGGGCCATGCCTTGCGCAACGGCCTGCCCGGCACCCCGCGCCTGATCTATGCCGAGCTGGATGACGGCTTTATCCCGCAGGCCCCGGTCGAGGCCTGGATCAGCGAAAGCGGCGCGCCCTGGCCCTTTGCGGATGAGTTTCGCACCGGCTGCACGCTGGAACATGCGGGCTATTACCTGTCTTGGCTGATCGCCCATTTCGGCGCCGTGACCCGCGTGGTGACGGCCACCGCCGAGGTCATCCCGGCCAAGCGGGGCCTCAAGGACTGCGCCCCGGATGTCTCGGTCGCCATGCTTTATTTCGCCTCCGGCCCCGTCGCGCGGCTAACCTGTTCCATCGCCGCGCCGCATGATCACCGGCTGCGCATCGTGGGCGATGACGGCGTGTTGCAGATCGACAGGGCCTGGGACAACGCCGCGCCCGTGCGCCACCGCAAGCGGCTGCGCATCCGGCGGCGTCTGCTGGAAAGCCCGGTCGCCAAGCGCATCCGGCTGCCCGGGCCGACCCATCCGCACCTGCCCCGCAAGGGGGCGGCTGCGATGAATTTCGCGCTTGGACCGGCGGAAATGCTTGAGGCGATCCGCGCCCGCCGCCCCTCGCGTCTGGCGGGCGACTACGCGCTGCACCTGACCGAGGTGACGCTGGCCTGCCAGAAGACGGGCGTGCACGAGATGACCACGTCTTGCGAAAAGATGAAGCCGATGCCATGGGCGTGCTGACCCTCCTTGTCACCGGGGCCGCGGGCCATATCGGGCGGGCGGCGGTCGCACGGGCGCTGGAACGTGGGCATAGCGTGCGCGCGCTGCTGCGCGGCGGCGCGCCGTTCGAGCCGCAAGACCGCCTGACCGTCACCCGCGCCGACCTGGCCACCGACGACCTGACCCTGGCGCTGAAGGATGTGGACACCGTGCTGCATTGCGCGGCAGCGATGCACGCTAATGAGGCCGCGATGCAGCGCGATACGGTCACCGCCACCGAACGGCTGGTGCAGGCAGCGGGCGTGGCGGGCGTCGCGCATATCGTGCTGGCCGGATCGGTCTCTGTCTACGGGCTGAAATCCATCCCCGAGGGCCACGTCATCACCGAGGACAGCCCGCTTGAAACCGACCTGAAACACCGTGACGCCTATACCCGCGCCAAGCTGGCGCAGGAGCATGTCGCGATCGGCGGCCCCTGCCCCGCCACCATCCTGCGCATCGGCGCGGTCTGGGGGCCGGGGCGGCTGTGGAATGGGCATCTCGGGGTGGCGAAGGGGCCGGTTCTGATCCGCCTCGCCCGCGACGGGCAGATCCCGCTGGCCCATATCACCCGCGCCGCGGCGGCACTGGTCGCGGCGACGGAGCTTGGCCCGAGCGGCGCCAACCCGCTCAACATCCTCGACCACGACCTGCCCGACCGCGCGCGCTACCTGGCCGCGTTGCAGGCCGGCGGCTGGCCGAAACTGGTGCTGCCCGTGAGCTGGCGCGCTCTCGACCGGATCTCGGCGCATCTGCCGGGTCGGCGCCGCCCCGGATTGTTGCGGCAAGCCACGCTGCATGCGCGCATGAAACCCGTCGGCTGGAGTGCCGCGAAAGCCGAGGCCGCGCTGGACCTGCCCGAACAACCGGGCTTCGAGGCGCTGATGGCCGCCGCGCTGGAGGCCCAATGAAGATCGCCTATCTCACCGGCGAATACCCCCGCGCCACCGACACCTTCATCCAGCGCGAAGTCGCCGCCCTGCGCGGCCTTGGCTTCGACGTTCTGACCTGTTCGATCCGTCGCACCGGGCCTGCGCACCTTGTCGGCGAGGAGCAGAAGGCCGAGGCCGCGCACACCTTCCACGTCCTCGCGAATGCGCTGAACCTCTGGACGCTCGCCCGCGCGAAGCTTTCCGCCCTGCGCAGCCCCGCCCGATACTTCAAGGCGCTGGCGCTGGCATGGCGCACGGCCCCCAGGGGTCTGCGCGGGCGCGCCTATAACCTGGTCTATTTCGCCGAGGCGCTGGTGCTGGCCCATCACCTGCGCCGCGAGAGCGTCACCCATCTGCACAACCATATCGCCAAAGCCAGTTGCACCGTCGCGATGCTGGCCAGCCAGCTTTCGGGCATCCCCTACAGCTTCACCCTGCACGGCCCCGACATCTTTTTCGCGCCCGAGCACTGGCGGCTGGACGAGAAGATCGCCCGCGCGCGCTTTGTCGCCTGCATCAGCGATTTCGCCCGTGCGCAGGCGATGCTGTTCTCGGACCAGGCCCATTGGCCCAAGCTCAAGATCGTCCATTGCGGGGTGGACCCCGCCCGCTATGACGCATCCGGCCCGCGTGACGGGCATCACCTGGCCTTTGTCGGACGCTTGGATGCGGTCAAGGGCGTGCCGCTGCTGCTGGAAGCACTGGCCGCGGCGCGCGAGAGCCTGCCCGATCTGCGCCTGACCCTCGTGGGCGACGGCCCGGATCGTGAGGCGCTGCTGGATCTGGCCCGCGCGCTGGACCTGTCGAAGGCGGTCGAATTTGCGGGCTACCTCTCGCAAACCGAGGTCGCGGCCCTTCTGGCCTATGCCGATTGCCTGGTCCTTCCCAGCTTTGCCGAAGGCGTGCCCGTGGTGCTGATGGAAGCAATGGCCGCGCGCCTGCCCGTCATTGCAACCCGCGTCGGTGGCGTCAGCGAACTGGTCGAGGACGGTGTGTCCGGCCTCCTGGTACCGCCGGGCGACGTGGCGTCCCTGACGCAGGCCATCAAGCAGGTCATGAAGTCCGACCGTGCCGCCATGGGCCAAGCGGGCCGCGCCGCCGTCGAGGCCGGGTTCGACATCGGGACCGAGGCCAAGCGGCTGGCGCATCTGCTGCGCGCAGGCCCCGACCTGCCGTATGACAAACGCCCGGAGGCCCACCCATGACCAAGCTTGCCATCATCGCCATCGGCCGGAATGAGGGCGAGCGCCTGCGCGCCTGCCTGACCAGCCTGCAAGGGGCAGATGCACGGATCATCTATGTCGATAGCGGATCGTCGGATGACAGCGTTGAATTTGCCCGCAGCCTCGGCATCAAGGTGGTCGAGCTTGACCGGGACACCCCCTTCACCGCCGCCCGCGCGCGCAATGCAGGCGTCGCGGCCCTGGGCGAGGACCTGCCCGATTTCATCCATTTCATCGACGGCGATTGCGTGCTGGTCGAAGGCTGGCTGGAGACGGGACTTGCCGCCATCGAGGCCGACCCGCAGCTTGGCATCGTCACCGGCTGGCGGCGGGAGATCGCGCCCGAGGCCAGCATCTACAACGCCATCTGCGACCATGAATGGCACCGCCCGGCGGGCCCGATCACGGCCTGCGGCGGCGATATGCTGGTGCGGTCGGAGGCGTTCCAGGCGGCGGGCGGCTTCAATCCAGAGGTCATCGCGGCGGAGGATGACGAGTTCTGCCTGCGCGTCGCCATGTCCGGCTATACGCTCCTCCGCCTGCCGCATGACATGACCCGCCACGATGCCGAGATGCACCGGTTTTCGCAATGGTGGCAGCGCGCCGTGCGCAACGGGCATGGCTTCGCGCAGCTTGGCACACTGCACCCCAACCACCTGACGCGCGAGAGGATGCGGGTGCTGGTCTTCGCGTTGATCCTGCCCGCCCTCGCCCTCATCGGCGCATTCATCACGCCCTGGCTGTTGCTTGGCGTTGTCGCGGTCTATCTCGGATCGTATCTGCGCACCTGGCTCGGGCTGCGGCAGGGCGGCATGGCCACAGGGCTGGCGGCGCATCAGGCGCTTTTTCTCAGCCTCTCGAAATTTCCCAACCTGATCGGCATGGCCCGTTTCCACCTGCGCAAGCGGCGCGGGGCGGATATGCAGATCATCGAGTACAAGTGAGAGGTCCGGCAATGCCCTCCCCCATCCGCGTCGGCCTGATCGGGGCCGGGTATATCGCCGACTGGCACGCCACCGCACTGAAGGCCACGACAGGTGTGCGGATCACCGCCATTTGCGACCGGGATGCGGCAGCGGCGCATCCCCTGGCCGAGGCCCATGGCGCGCAGGTCTTCAGCGACCTTTCTGACCTGATCGCCAGCGGCGCCTGCGACGCGGTCCATATCCTGACACCGCCCGACCTGCACCGCGACATCGCGGTCGAATGCCTGTCTGGCGGCCTGCATGTGCTGGTCGAAAAGCCCGTCGGATTGAGCGTGGCAGAGGTCGAGGCGATCGAGACCGCCGCGCGAGACTCGGGCAAGTCCTTCATCGCGGGGCATAATTTCCTCGGCCTGCCGCGCTATCTGCGCCTGAAGGATCAAGTGGCCTCCGGAACGCTTGGCCGCATATCCTCGGTTCATATCACCTGGGCGCTGCCGCTCTCCCCCCTGCGTTCGGGGCCTTACGGGCTGTGGCTGCTTCGCGAGGCGAAGAACCTGCTGCTGGAGCTTGGGCCGCACCCCTTTTCCTTCGCGGTCGATCTGCTCGGCCCGCTGGAGATCCGCGCGCTGGAGACCGGGCAAACCGTGACCCTGCCGGGCGGCGAGACCCGACCGCAAAGCTGGCGCATCCTGGCGCGCGCGGGCGATGTGGATGTCAGTTTTCACCTCAGCCTTGTCGAGACCACCGACGACCGCAGCGTTACCGTGCGTGGCTCCACTGGCATGGCACGGCTGGACTTTGCCGCCGATACGGCTGTCACCAGCCGCGACAACACCGCCGACCTGGTGCTGAACCCGCTGCGCAAATCGCTTGGCCAAGCGGGCGGGCACCTGCGCGAGGGCCTGCGCAACGCCGCCCTGCAACTGGCCTCGCTCAACCGCAAATCCCCCTACGGGCAGAGCTTTCGCGGCATGGTCGGAACGGTCTATGCCGATCTGGCCGCCGGTCGCCCGGTCGATGGGCGGTTCTCGGGGGCCTCGGCGCGCATGGTCATGCAGGGGATCGAGGATACATTGGCCCGCCTGCCCGCACAGCCCGCGCCCGCCATCCCGCAGGGCACGCCCAAGCCGAGCGTCATGGTCATCGGCGGCACCGGCTATATCGGGCGCAACCTCACCCGTGCGCTGGTGGCCCGCGGCCATGATGTGCGGGTGCTCAGCCGAGGGCGGCACGGGCCGTTCAGCGATATTGCCGATCACGTCGAGATCATGCCCGTGGATCTGCGCGACCAAGGCGCGATTGCGCAGGCGATGGACGGCATCCACACGGTCTACAACCTTGCCAAATCCATGGACATGACGTGGGGTTCGGCGCTGGAAAACGATGTCGGCACCGCCATGCGCATCGGCGAGGCCGCGTTGCAGGCAGGCGTCAGCCGCCTGATCTATACCGGCACCATCGCCAGCTACGACATGTCCGACCCCAGGGCTGTCATCACCGAGAAGACCCCCTTCGGCGACACGGAAAACCGCAACCTCTATGCCCGCTCCAAGGCCGAATGCGAGGCGCGGCTTGCGCGGATGCAGCGCGACCGTGGCCTGCCCCTGATCATCGCGCGCCCCGGCATCGTGGTGAGCGGCGACGGGCCGTTGCAGCACTGGGGCATCGGGCGTTGGCACGGGCCGGGGGCGGTCAAGCTCTGGGGCAACGGGCGCAACATCCTGCCCTTCGTGCTGGCCGATGACCTGTCGGATGGGCTGATTGCGATGATGAACGCGCCGGGTGCGATCGGGCAAAGCTTCAACCTGACCGGAGAGCCGATGCTGTCGGCCCGCGACTATTTCGACGCGATCCATGCGCGGCTGAATGCAGGGATACGCGTCTCCACCGGGCATCTGACCGGACTCTGGCTGGCGGGATCGGTCAAATACGCGCTGAAACGCTATGCGCTTGGGCGAAGCGATGCGGTGCGCCCCTCGCTTGCCGACTGGAAATCGCGCGCGCATCTGGCCCGGTTCGACAACAGCCATGCCAAGGCGGCGCTGAACTGGCAGCCGGAACCCGACCGCGCGGCCTTCCTGGATCGTGCTATCGACGGGCCGCGATTGTTTGGAATATGAGAAAACCGGCTTAATTCTGCCAAGATCACCGGGCAGGATGCGCCGCATGGCGCGGGCCGCCCAATGACGACAAAGTAAAGGCCGAGATGAGCAGAAACAGGACACGCCCCGGCGACGACGCCCTGAGCGACAGCGAACGCGCGCGGCGTGAGCTGGAAAAGCGCCTGCGCGCCGCGTTGATCGAGGGCGAGGAACCGATCCCGGATGAGGAGCAGGAGGACGACGCCCCCCTTCCCCTGACCGACCGGGTCGAAGACGCGCCGGAGGTGCTGGCCGAGATCGCCCCGGTGGCGGTGGAGGAAGCGCCCGCAGCTACACCAGTCGAAGCCCCTGCCGAACCCGCACCCGCCCCGCTTGCGCCTGCCGAACCGGCAATGCAGGGCCCCGCCGAACGCACGCCGCAGCCGAACCTCTGGAACCGCCTGCCCCGCATCCCAGTCGATCCCGCCCGGATGGAGCGCAACCTCGTCATCACCGCGAACCGCCACGACCCGGCCCATGCCGCCTTTGACGTGTTGCGCACCCGGATGATCCAGGCGATGCGCGACAAGGGCTGGCACCGGGTCGGCATCACCTCGCCCACGGCGGGCTGCGGCAAGAGCTTCACCGCCATCAACCTCGCGGTCAGCCTGTCGCGGCTCAACGATTTCCGCACTGTCTTGCTGGATTTCGACCTGCACCGGCCCGGCCTCTCGCGGATCCTGGGCCTCAAGGACATGCCGGCCACCGCCGATTTCCTGCGCGGTGAGATCGGCGCCGAGGACTATCTCTCCACCTTCGCGCCCAACATGCTCAATATCGGCGACCGGCTGGCGCTTGGCGTCAATGGCCGGGTGGAGCCCTTCGCCTCCGAGCTCTTCGCCAACCCGCGCTCGGCCGAGGTCATCGCGCGGATGCAGACCGATCTACAGGCCGATCTGGTCCTTTTCGACCTGCCCCCCGCGCTGGCGATGGATGACGTGCTGGCCCTGCGCCCACATCTCGATTGCGTACTGATCGTGGTCGGCGGCGGCGAAACCCGCGCCCGCGACATGCGCGAGGTGCAGAGCCGCTTGGGCGAGGATATGCCCATCCTCGGCGTCGTCATGAACAAGGCCGAAGTGGACAGGTCGGCAGGCTATTCCTACGGCTACTGACCCCGGCGCAACCCGGCCAGCCGTGTCTGCATTGCCGGCAGGTTCTCCGCGATCCTCCGCCAGAGCGCGCGCGCCAGCGCCGCCAGCCCCGCGACGATGGCCACCAGCGCCCCGATCCAGATAAGCCGCCCGCGCCGGATGTCGTGACGGGTGCGCAGGTTGGGGATGGCGACAACCGGCGTCACGCCCAATTCACGCTCAAGCTGCGCGGGGCTGCGGATGCGCCCGTCGAGGATCTCGATGGCCAGCGCCGTGCCAAGCGCCAGCAGCGTCACCACCACAGCCCCCGCCAGCGCGATCTTGCGGCGGCTGGCCGAGACCGGAAATTCCGGCGCGATGGCGGTTTCCAGCACCTCGAAACGTTCGGCCTGGTTGCGGCTGTCCAGAAGCTGGTTCATCGCCGCCTCGGCGCGGCTGGCGGTGATCACCTCCATCTCGCCCTGCAATTGCGCGATCTCGCGCTCATAGGCGTTGATCTGGCGCTGAACCTCGGGGGCGGCGGCAATCGCGGCCTCAAGCTCGGTGATCGCATCGACGACAAGCGCCAGTCGCTGGTTCAGCAACTCGGCCCTGCGTTGTTGCGATTCGGCCAGCAGGCGACCGGAGGCGTTCTCAAGCTCGATGATCTCCTCCTCGATCTCGATCCGGCTCTGCATGAGGCTGGCCAGTTGGGTGCGTTGCGTGGCAATCGCGGCCGGCAATGATCCGGCGTTCTCCTGCTGGAATTGCGAGAACTCATATTCCAGCGCGTCGATGGCGGTGCCAAGCCGGGTCTCCTCGGCGACCAGAAACTCCAGCGTCGCCGCCGTCCGGCCCGAGGTGCGCGCCTCGGCCTCTTCCAGCACACGGTCAAGGAACACGTTGGCCACATCGGCAGCCACATCCGGATCACCAAGCCGCACCGTGATGACCAGGCCCGAGGGGTGCACATCGGGCCGCCAGGCCTGTTGCTGGTCGATCAGCTTGACGATCGAGACCGCCTCACGCAGCAAGGCCACGCGTTCGGTCATGCTCCGACCGTCCGTCCAGAGGTCGAACTGGTCCAGCACCGACAGGATATGATCGCGCGACATCAATTGCTGTTCGATCAGGTCCAGCTCGCTATCGGGGTCGAGCGCGCCGGTGCCGCCGCCCGATTGCGTCGCCAGCCGTTCGACGACCTGCGCCGCCTCGATCTGGATCACCGCCGTCGCCTCGTAGACGCGCGGCTGGCTGAGCGCATAGTTCAACGCCAGCGGAAACCCGATCAGCAGGATCAGGGCGACGATGCGCCATTGCCGCTTCAAAATGCGCGGGATGTCGCGCAGCGATGTAATCGGACCCATGCCGATTGCTCCTTTATCCGAGCCGTCCTCGGGCGCGCACGCCCCTGACATACGATCTCGGCCTGGCGCGCTGCCCCCGGGACTGCCCTGCCAATGCCTCAATTTAGATGAAGTATCGTCAAATTTCCAAGGCTTCGGGGGGATTTGCGTGGAAACATTGCATTTCCATATCCGGGATCGCGGCCCTATTCTGGCCACATTCGTCCGCCGGGGGCAAGACCAGCGCGGTCACGATCCTGTCGGCATGGGTCAGGAGATGGCCGACCAGCCGCGTGCCGGGGCCGTATGGGCCAAATCCGATATTGAGACGCGCCATGAACCGCCGCCAATCTGGGTCAGGGCAAATGGTCATGGCATCGAACCCCACAACCGCGCCCGTCAGAGGATAGAGCGCCTTGTAGCTCGCCTCCTTGGCGGAAAAGATCATCCGCGCGAGGGGGCCGCGCGCCGCCGCATCGCGCATCGACAGCCAACGGGTCTCCGCCGGGGTCAGGACGGTTTCCCACAGATCACACGGCAGATCCTCATGCGGCTCCATGTCCAGCCCCAGCCCCGCAACGCCTTGATACCGCGTTACAATCGCCATTGCCTGATCCCCGTCATGGCTGATCGAGCCGATCACGCCGCGCGGCCAGATGGGCGACCGGTCGGGGGCCATGGGGATGGGCAAGGGCACCAGCCCGATGGCCCGCAAACCGGCCCGTGCGGCGGTGCGACCGGCGGTGAATTCGGCCCTGCGGGCGGGTGTGGCGCGCGCCATGGCGGCGGCTTCCTCGGGGCGCAGATCGCCCCCGTCGCCAAGCCGGGCCTGACCGATGCCGATCCGGCCGCCAAGCGCGTGCGCCAGATCAGCGACACCCCCCCTCATCCGCGCCCGCCCCGCGCCGCGCGCATCGCCCTGCGGCGCGACATCGCCTCGCCGCGGTTTGCCGCGCGCGTCTCGGCCTGGCTGTCCGGCACCGGGTCGGGCGTGGAGGGGCCGCTCAGCTTGTCGATCTGGGCCGCCAGCGCCGACAGCACCGGAAAACGGAAGATGTCGGTGATGGAGAGCGCCTCGGCCCCCAACTCGGCCCGGATCTCACGATGCGCCTGCACCGCCAGCAGGGAATGGCCTCCAAGGTCGAAGAAATGATCCTGCGGCCCGATATCCGCCACACCCAGGATGCGCGACCAGATCGCCGCCACCTGGCCCACCGTGCCGCGCTGCTGCGCGATCGGGGTGACGCTGGCACTGCGCCGCGCGACGGGCCCCGGCAGCGCCTTGCGGTCGATCTTCTTGTTGGGCGTCAGGGGGAAGGCGTCGAGCTTCATGAACCGCGCCGGGACCATATGGGCGGGCAGCACCTCGGCCAGAGACCGGGCCAGCGCGCCCTCGTCCACGACCCCATCGGCCAGGTAATAGCCCGCAAGCTGGACGTTTTCGGGGCTGTCCTCGCGCGCCGTGACAACGGCCTGCTTTACCCCGGCAAAGCCCTCCATCGCGGTCTCGATCTCACCCATCTCGATGCGGTAGCCGCGCAGCTTGATCTGGGTGTCGGCACGACCGAGGAAATCCAGCCCCCCCTCCGCCCGCCAGCGCGCCAGATCGCCGGTGCGGTAGAGCCGCCCTGCGCCAAAGGGGTTCTCCACGAACCGTTCCGCCGTCAGGTCGTCGCGCTGCCAATAGCCGCGCGCCACGCCCGCGCCGCCGATGTAAAGCTCACCCGCGATGCCCGTCGGCACCGGCTGCATGGCCTCGTCCAGCACATAGACCTGCGTGTTGGCAATCGGCGTTCCGATGCCGTTCACCGGGGCCTCCGTCGCCGGGGCGGTGGTCGACCAGATCGTGGTCTCGGTCGGGCCATACATGTTCTGGATCCGGGCCTCTGTCGCCGCGCGCAGATCGCGCACCAGCGTGCCCGGCAGGGCCTCGCCGCCGATCATCAGATGCTTGACCCGGGCCAGCGCGCGCCGCGCCTCGTCATTGCCGACCAGCATCCGCGCCATCGAGGGCGTGCATTGCAGATGGGTCACGTCATGGCGGATGATCTGCGCGGCGATGGAGTAGTCCCCCTCCTCCACCGCATCGCCCATATTCGAGAGGCGCAGCACCTCGGCCAGCGGGCGCAGCCCCTCCAGCACCGTGTCGCGCGCGATGCCATAGTCGATCAGGCAGGCGATCTCATCGACGCCGATACGCTTGAGTTGCTCGACGCGGGCCAGGCAATCGGTCACCGTGCCGAAAAGGCCGCTGTCGTTGAAATAGCGCTCGAAGGCGAAATCGAGGATCGCTTCCAACTCGGACTCGTCCAGCGTGCCAAGGTCCAGCTGCATCGGGTTGTCGACGCCCTTGGGCTTCTTGAAGGCCGGAAAGACCCAGGCGAATTGCTTGATCAACCCGGCGGCCGAACGCAGGTAATCCTTCATCGGCTCGCGGGCCACTTCACGGGCCTTTTCACGGCTATCGGCGACGTAGGAATGCAGCATCAGCGTGACGCGGTGATCGGCGGGGTCGCGGCCCGTTGCGCGCAGCGCGTCGTGGTAGATCCTGATCTTCCCGCCCACCTCGGCGACGTCCTGGCCAAGCAGATGGGTCAGCACATTGGCCCCGATCTCGCCCGCCTCGCGCCAGGTGTCGGGATTGCCCGCCGTGGTCACCCAGATCGCCAGTTCTTTCGACACCGGGCGCGGCTGCGTCATCACCTTGTGCGGCGTGCCATCGGCCATCGGAAACGCGACTTCCTCGCCGCGCCAGAGGGCGCGCAGCTTTTCGATCGTGTCATACATGGCAGGCTTGTTGTTGGGCGGCGCGTTCTCGGGCCGCAGCACGAAATCATGCGGTTGCCAGCCGCTGGCGATGCCAAGCGCGGCGCGCCCGTTGGTCAGGTTGTCGATCACGGCCCATTCCTCGGCCACGCGCGCAGGGTGATGCAACGGGGCCACGCAGGAACCGGCCCTGACAGACAGGTTGCGCGTCACCGCAGCGACGGCGGCCCCGGTGACGGAGGGGTTGGGATAGGGCCCGCCAAAGGCGTGGAAATGCCGCTCGGGCGTCCAGACCGCACAAAACCCGTTGCGGTCGGCGAACTCGGCCCCGTCCAGCAGCATCCGGTACTTGTCGCGGCCCACGCCATCGTCATTGCCCCAGTAGAACAGGCTGAATTCCATGCCCCGTCCCGTCTGCCCGATGGGGCGGTCCGAAACCATGGTCCGGCTCTCATCGCCCGAGATCACCACGGTGAAGCCGCGCGCGAGGGTCCAAAAAAGCTCCAGCACCGAGATGTCGAAGCTGAGGCTGGTCAGGGCCAGCCAGGTGCCGCCATTTTCGTGGTCGATGCGCGCATCCATCCCGGTGAAGAAATTGGCCAGGTTGCGATGTTCGACCATCACCCCCTTTGGCGTGCCGGTCGAGCCTGACGTGTAGATCAGATAGGCCAGATCGTCGGGGGTGACGCCGCTCTCCGGGTTGGTCTCGGGGGCCTCCGCGATGCGCGGGTCACTGTCGATCTTGATCAGTGCCGCGTCATTGGGCGGCAGGTCGCGCGCCAGGGCGGCCTCGGTCAGGATGATCCCCGCGCCGCTATCCGCGATATAGAGCGCGACGCGGTCGGCGGGATATTCAGGGTCGAGCGGCACATAGGCCGCACCCGCCTTCTGAATGGCCAGCGCGCCGATCAGCAGCTCTGTCGAGCGCCGCATATACAAGCCCACAAAGCCCCCCGGCCCCGCGCCCATCCCACGCAGCACATGCGCCACCTGGTTGGCGCGGGCATTGAGCGCGGCATAGGTCAGCCGCTCGCCCTCGTAGATCAGCGCCTCCGCGGCGGGCGTGCGCGCGGCCTGCGCCTCGAAGGCGGTGTGGATGCAGGTGGGATCGACCTCCGTGTCGGTGGCGTTGCGGGCCTCCAGAAGGTCGCGGCGTTCGGCCTCGGGCAGGATGTCGAGACTGGCGATCTCGGTCTCCGCACGCATGTTCAGCACGTGAACCAGCCGGGCGGCGAAGAGGTCGATATCGGCCTGGCTGACCAATGCCGTGTCGCCGATCAGCCGGGTGCAATCGGCAGAAAGGCTCAGCGCGGCACCGGGCACCGGGTCGCCATCCGAGGAGACGGCAATCGGCGGACAGGCGCGCGGGGCCTGCATCCGGGCCGGCAGATCGGCGGCGTGGGGGCCTTTCTCCAGGGCCAGCCCGATCTCCTCGACCAGGGCCGCGGCGGCCTCCTCCAGCGTGCCGTCGGCATGGATCGTCAGCGGCAGCCAGCGGCAGAGATAGCCCGGCGCGATGTCCAGCGTGCCGAGCGCCAGGTGGGTCAGGCCAATCCGCGCGGCAAGCGCCGCCAGACGTCCGCGCACCTCGTCCAGGTCCATGCCCGATGGCAGGCTCAACACCGCCTCGCAAGGCTCGGGCGCGGCGGCGGGCTGGAAGGGCGGGGCCTGATCCGGCATCGCCAGCAGCCTTGCGCGCCAGAACGGATCGGCCTTGGCGGCGCGATGCGCAAAATCCGGGTCGGGCGGGGTTGGGGTGCCGAGAACCTGACCCTGTGCCAGGATCTCCGTCGCATCCACCGGCCCGCCATCCGCTGCACGCAGACCCGTCAGCCGGATCGCGCCATCGCGCGTGGCAATCGTGGCGCTGGTCTTTTCGACCGCCAACACGCGGCCCGCATCGTCCGACCCCTCGGCAGGAGCCGCGCCCGAAATCAACAGGACAACCTCGCCCGCATCCAGCTTGGGACAGGTCAGGGGGTTCCAATAGTCGCCATGATCCAACGCATGAACAATGCGCAGCAAGTCACTTGTATTGTTGGAAAACTCCAGCGCGCCCATGGTCGCGGGGCGGTCGTGACGCCCGTAATAGCTGCGCTCGCTCAAATCCTGCTTCCGGCCCTCGGCGGTATCGCCTGCCAGCGCCTCGATCACGTCGGGAAAGCTCTCCATCGCGGCGGCGAAGCATTTGGTGTTGAGGCTGAGAGCGGTCTCATTCGGGGCGATGTCGAACGTCTTCTGGACCAGGATATTGCCCTCATCCACCCCGCCCGCGATGCGGTGCCAGGTGATGCCGTGGCGGGTCTCCCCGTTCAACAGCGCCCAGACCGGCGCGTTCAGCCCCGCATAGCGTGGCAGCGGGCCGTCATGAAAGTTGACCGCCCCCTTGCGCGCAAGGCCGAGAACCGCATCGGGGATGATCTCGAGATTGGCGATGGAGAGCAGCCAATCGGCGCTGACCCCCTCCAACGCCTCGCCGGGTGTCTTGCAGGCGATCCCCTCGGCCCCCGCCCAGTCCCGGAACGCGGCGTGGCGGGTGACGACGGCGCAGATCTCATGGCCCGCCTCGCGCAGCATCCGGGCGCAGTTCAGCGCCAGCGTGTCGTGGCCGATGATGAGGGCGGAAAAGGACATGATCTATACTCCGTTCACAGGCGCGGTATCGGACCGCGTTCGGGGGGCTTGCGGCGCGGGCCGGCGAAATTCATGGGCGATCAGATCGCGCAGGAAACCCGGCGGGTCGGCGGGCTTGCGTCCCGTGACCAGGCAGCGCAGACGATGCAAGCCGCCCCCCGCGACATGGGCCAGCGTCGCCAGCACACCATAGGCGCGGCCATGCGTCTTGCTGAAATAGCGCCTGCGCGAGGCGAACCAATACTCAGGCACGGCCTGCCATTCCTTCATGCCGGTCGAGACGGAGCCGATATGCGTGACCGAGCTTTCCCGCACGAAATCCGTGGGATACCCGGCGTTCTTCGCGCGATGGCAGAGATCGGTTTCCTCGAAATAGAGAAAAAAGCCCTCGTCGAACAGCCCGATCTCCTCCAGCACCTCGGCCCGCATCATCAGGCTGGCCCCGGCAAGCCAATCGACGCGCGTGGTCGCCTCGGGGATCGGCACCGGCACGGCGCGGGCCTTCAGCCAGCGACTGATAGGGCCAAGCCGGATCGCGCCCTCGAACTCGCTGGCGATCGAGGGGAAACGGAAGGTCGTCAGGTGCGGATCGCCGTCTTCGCCGTGGATATAGCTGCCCGCGAATCCGGTCTTTGGATGCGCCTCCAGATGGGTCAGCAAGGCCCGGATCGCGCCCGGATCGGGAAAGGCGTCGGAGTTGAGGATATAGATGTAATCGGGCGCGGTGCCATCCGCCATCCCGGCACGGATGCCGACATTGTTGCCCGCGCCGAAGCCGCCATTCCGGCCCGATTGCAGGACGCGCACGCGGGACCAGCCGCGCGCCGTGACCTCTTCCTGCATCCTCTCAAACGAGCCATCCTGGCTGTCATTGTCGACAATGGTGATCTCGCCCGCGATCCCCTCCATCTCGCGCAAGGCGGCATCAGTGGCGCGCAGCGTCATCTCGGGCGTGCGCCAGTTCAGGATCACGGTCAGCAGCACCGGCTCATTCCGCGGCATGGCTGCCCTCCCAGGCCTGCGCGACATCACGGGCGCGGTCGGCGGCGTCTATGACGCGCTTCATGCGGGCGGCCAGAACCCGTACATTGGGCTCCAGCACCATGCTGTCATGATCGCCGGGCACCTCGCAGACCTCCAGCGCGGGGGCCCATTCGGTCCAGTCATTATCGGGCGTGACATAGGCGCGTTCCGAGTTGATCAGCCGGTCCCTGGCCACCTGCCATTTGCCGCGCAACGGCGGCCGGAAGAGGGTGAGCGGCCCGGTCCAGGGCTCCAATCGGTAGGCGGCGACCGCCTCCAGGAAGGCCGCTTCAATGGCGGCGTTGTGGAATTGCGGCGTGTCCCCGGTGGCATCGACCTGCGCCCGCCGCTTGACAAACTCCCACCTGATCCGGCGCGCAAGCCAATGGAACGGATAGGCAAATCCGCCCGACTTCAGCTCGGCCACTTGGATCGCGATACGGTCGGCGCGGGACAGCGCGCGGCGTTGCGGCAAGGGCGTGTCGAGCATGACCAGCGCCGCGACCTCCTCGCCGGCCTCGGAAAGCTGCCGCGCCATCTCATAGGCCGTGATGCCCCCGCCCGAGAACCCGCCGAGCATGTATGGCCCGTGCGGCTGGATCTGGCGCAGCTCGGCGATGTAGTCGCGCGCGGCCTCCCTGATCGAGCGGTGCGGCGCGGCGTCGCCGAACAGGCCCCGCGCCTGCAGCCCATAGAAAGGCCGGTCAGTGCCCAGAAGATGGGCCAGGTGGCGCAGGTTTAGGACATTGCCGAACATGCCCGCGACCAGGAAGAACGGCGTGCGCGGCCCGCCCTCGCCCTGGTGCATCGGGACAAGGTGGGTGAAGCGGCGTTGCGGCTCCTCGCCCGCTGGCGCGCGCTCCTCGCTTGTGTCCACGCCCTGCGCGGCGATCAGATCGGCGCATTTGCGGATGGTGGGCGCCTCGAACAGGGCCGAGATCGGCAGGTCGATCCCCCAGGTCTTCCTGATCATCGCGAAGAGGCGCACGGCAATCAGGGAATGGCCGCCGAGATCGAAGAAACTGTCCTCGGCCCCGACTTGGCCCACGCCCAGAAGGTCACGCCAGAAGCCCGCGAGTTTTGTCTCGATCTCGCCTTCGGGCTCCACGAAATCGCTGTCGAGGACGGGGCGCTCGAAACCAGCCTCGCCGGTGGTCTCGACACTGTCCTGCTCCGCCTGACGAATGAGCGCATCGAGCGGCAGCGAGGTGATCGCCACCTGCGCATGATCCGAGGCAAGCGCGCGCAGGAAGGCCTCGGCCCCTTCCTCGGGGCGGATGCCCTGCGCGAGGGTGTGGCGCAGGCGTTCCTCTGCGGGCGAGAGCGGGCGCGGGCCGGTGGGTTCACTGGCTTTGGCCGATGCGCTGGCGAAACGGATATCGCCCTGCATCCGCCGGATGCTGAAGCCGGTGATGTCCACGCAGACGGTGCCATCGGGCGCGGCCAGGGTGATGTCGAAACTGGCGGTCTGCGCGCTGGCCTCATTGCTTCCGGCATTGCGGACATGGCTGATAACGTCGCCAGGTAGTGGCTTGAAAACCTTGACGGATGCGTAATTGACCGGCACCCAGAGCGCACTGCCATCATAGCCCGCGATCAGATCCATGGCCCATCCCGTCGCCAGGTCCATCAGGCCGGGATGCAGCCCCATGTCGCGGAGGGGATCGACCGCGAGCCGGGCCAGCCCTTCGCCATTCCCAAGCCGCGTTTCGCGCAGCACGCGCCAGTTCGGGCCAAAGCGCAGATGCCCCTCCTGCGGTGAGGTCAAGGCACCCTCCTGCGCGCGAATCGGCGGGCCCATCCGGGCCTCGATCGCGGCAATGTCCATTGGCTCGGGCGGGGTCAGCGGCAGCAGGCTGATCGCGGCCTCGGCGGTCACGTTCCACCCGCGCCCCGTGCCCGCCTCGACCGTCATCGTGTAGCCCCTGTCGCTGCGCGGCAGGGTCAGGCGGATCTGCGTCGCCGCCCCGTCGGGCGTGTTCAGCGGGCGCAGGAACCACAGGTCGGTTATCTCGAAAGGCTGATCCTCGCCCTGCCCCGCCAGCGCCTCGGCGGCCAGTTCCAGGTAGCCGGTCCCCGGCAGCAGCGCATCGCCCGCGCGGGTCCGGTGATCGTCCAATACCCACCGTTCGGACGGCACCCACGCCGCCATGAACACGCGGTTGCCATCGGCATCGAACCCGGCAGCGTCGAGTAGCGGCAGGTCGACGGGCACCGGCGCGGGCGGCTCGGCCACGCGGGCCTGCATCGCCTCGGCGGCCATGCCGACGCCGGACCAGATGCCCCAGTCGATGGCCAGCACGCGCGTGCGGTCGCCCTTGCGGGATTTGGCGTAGGCGTTGAGATATTCATTGGCGGCGACGTAATCGACCTGACCCGCGGGTGCGGTGGCGGTGGAGCTGGAGGAAAACAGCACCATCCAGTCCAGCGCGCCATCGGGGACAAGCTGATCCAGCACCTGGGCCCCGTGGACCTTCGGCGTGAACACATCCTCGATGGACAGCGAGGATTTGCCCAGGATCGGCGCGTCGTCGATCACGCCCGCCGCGTGGACAACGCCGGTGACCTTGCCGAAGCGGGTTTCGGCCATGGTCAGCGCGCTGCGCATTTCCTCGATATTGGAGACATCGGCAGCGAGCGTCAGCACCTCGCCGCCGGCCTGTTCCAGCCGTTCCACCGCGCGGATGCGGGCGGCGGTGCGGTCGGTCGGCGCGGCATTGGCCAGCAGGGTCTGCCAGCGCGCGCGCGGCGGCAGGGCATTGCGCGAGATCAGCACGATCCGGGCTTGGTGGCGGGTGATCAGCGCATGGGCCACCGAGGTGCCGATGCCGCCGAACCCGCCCGTGAGCAGCACGGTGGGGTGATCGCTGATCTCCAGCGCTCCGGCCCCAGGCAGAGAGGTCGGACGCCATGTCGCCTCATATCGCTTCGTCTTGCGCAGCGCGGCGATGCGGTTGGCGGGCGGGCTCAGAAGTTCCTCCAGCGCGGCGTCTGTGTCGCCTGTGTCGATGTCCAAGACGGCGCAGGTCAGCCCCGGAAATTCTCGCGGGATGACGCGGGCGGGGCCCATGATGGTGGATTTCTCAGGATGCGGCAGAGCCTCGTCGCGGACCTGCGCCGCGCCCGATGTGATCACGTCGATATGCAGGGGGCCGGTGCCCTCATCGGCCCAGGCCTGCGCGAGGTAGAAGAGGCTCCAGAACCCCTGTTCCTGGCAGCGATGGAAGAAGGACGAGCCGGGGCGGTGGCCGGTCCCCTCCGTCACCAGCCAGAGATGCGCGATGCGGGTGGGCAATGTGTCGGCGGCGGCCAGCGCGCGCAGCAATTGGTCATAGCCTTCGCGCCCGCGCTCGGGCGGCAAGAGGTAGCCATCCGCCGTCTTGGCGAAGGCATCGCCGGGGCGCACGAGGGTGACGGTCTGGCCCGCCCCCGACAGGCGTTTCGCGGCGGCCTCGGCCAGCCCGGTATCATCGGCGAAGATCAGCCAGGTCTCACGCGGGGCATCGGCCAGGTCGCCCGCCACGTCCACCGCGCAGGGCGCATAGGTGGGCTGCCAGACGGGCCGCCAGCCCCATGTGTCGGGATCGTCATTGCGCATCAGCCAGTCGTCGCTGACCTCACGCGCCACCCCCGGTTCGATGAAATAGCGGCTGCGCTGGAAGGCGTAGGTGGGCAGGACAACGCGGTTGCGCCGCGCCTCGCCCCAGTATTGCCCCCAGTCGAAATGGCCGCCGACGGCCCAGATCCGGCCCAGTTGCGCCAGGAAATAGGCATCGTCTTGCGTGTCGTCATCGGCATGGCGCAGGGTCGAGAGCACCTGGCCCGCGTCAATATCGGGGTGCTGACCGGCGAGCGAGGACAGCGCCTTGCCGGGACCGACCTCGATATAGGCGCGGTTCGGGGTGGCGGCGAGGGTCTTGAGCCCCTCCGCGAAGAGGATCGCGCCGCGCAGGTGCTGCACCCAGTAGTCGGGATCGGTGGCCTCGGCGTCGGTGATGAACGCGCCGGTCCGGTTCGAGATGAACGGGATCTGCGGCGGGGTCAGGGTGATCTTGCGCAGATAGGCGCCAAAGCGCGACAGGACCGGATCCAGCAGGCGGCTATGGGCGGCGATGTCGATGGCGATGCGCTGGTTGGTGATCTCCTGCGCATCGAGCCGCGCGGCCAATGCGTCCAGCGCGGCATCGGGGCCGGAGGCGACGCAGAGCGCGGGGCCATTCACTGCCGCAAGGTCCAGATCCTCGCCCAGATGGGGGCGCAAGTCGTCGGGCGAAAGCGCCACGGACAGCATCCCGCCCCGCTCCACGCTGTCCATCAGTTGCCCGCGCAGATGCACCAGCCCGATGCAATCCTCGAAGCCGATCACACCGGCCAGGCAGGCGGCGGTGTTCTCGCCCATGGAATGACCGATCAGCGCCTTCGGGGCCACGCCCCAGGACATCCAGAGCTGCGCCAGCGCATATTCGACGATCATGATTAGCGGAAGCTGGACGGACGGCTTGCGCAACCGCTCCTCGGCCTTCGCCTCCTCGCCTGCCTCGGGCAGCCAGACCGCGCGGATATCGAAATCGAGCTTGGGCGCCAGCAGGTCCAGCCCCTTGTCCATCCAGTCGGCAAAGACCGGCTCGGTCTCGTAAAGGTCGCGCGCCATGCCCGCGTATTGCGCGCCGCCGCCGGGGAACATGAAGGTGATCTCGGGCGCTTCCATCGCGCTATGGGTGAAGACGCGGCGGGGGTCGTTTTCTTCCAGAAGCTGCGCGGCCTCCTCATGGCTTGCGGCCACCACGACGCGGCGGCGGTCGAAACCATGGCGGCCCTCTGCCAGCGTCCAGGCGATATCGGCGAGGTCTTGCTCCGGATGCTCCCGCAGATGCGCCGCGAGGTTGGCGGCATTGCCCTCCAGCGCGCCCTTGGATCGGGCAGAGAGGCAGAACAGCTGGAACGGCCAGTCCGATGGCTCGGACGCCGCGCGCGCGGGCGCTTTTTCCAGCACGGCATGCGCATTGGTGCCACCCACGCCGAGCGAGTTGACCCCCGCGCGTGGCGGATGATCGGTTTCGGGCCAAGGCGTCAGCCTGTCATTCACCCGGAAGGGCGAGCCGTCGAAACCGATCGCCGGGTTGGGCTTTTCGAAGCCGAGCGAGGGCGGAATCTCGCCGTGATGCAGGCTGAGCGCGGTCTTGATCAGGCTGGCCACCCCGGCGGCCGTGTCGAGATGGCCGATATTCGTCTTCACGCTGCCGATGCGGCAGAAACCCTCGGCCCGCGTCGTGCGGCGGAAGGCGTCGGTCAGCGCCGCAACCTCGATCGGGTCGCCCAGATAGGTGCCGGTGCCATGGCATTCGACATAGTCGATGGTGTCTGCGGGGGTTCCGGCGACGGCCTGCGCTTCGGCAATCGCTTCGGCCTGACCGCCGACCGAGGGCGCCAGGTAGCCCGCCTTGTCGGCCCCGTCATTATTGATGGCCGAGCCCTTGATAAGCGCCCAGATATGATCCCCGTCGCGGATCGCGTCCGCCGCGCGCCGCAACACGACGCAGCCCGCGCCGGAGCCGAAGACCGTGCCTTGCGCACGGTGATCAAAGGCATGGCATTGCCCGTCGGGCGAGAGGATCTCGCCCTCCTTGAAGAGATAGCCGCGCGCATGCGGCAGCTCGACGGTCACGCCGCCCGCAAGCGCCATGTCACATTCGCCCATGAGAAGCGCCTGGCACCCGTAATGCGTCGCCACAAGCGAGGTGGAGCAGGCCGTTTGCAGGTTGATCGAGGGGCCTTTCAGATCGAAAATATGGCTCACCCGCGTGGTCATGAAATCCTTGTCATTGCCGGTATGGCGCAGCAGGAACATGCCGGTCTGATCGACCAGGTCGGGGTTGGAGCAGATGTTGAAATAGAAGTAACTGCCCATGCCGCAGCCGGCATAGACGCCGATGGGACCGGGGAATTTCGAGGGCGGATGGCCCGCCTGTTCCATCGCCTCCCAGGCGACCTCCAGGAACTGGCGGTGCTGCGGGTCCATGATGGCGGCTTCTTTCGGGGACAGGCCGAAGAACTCCGCATCGACATGGTCGAACCGGTCCAGCGTCGCGGCAAAGGGCACGTAATCGGGCCGGTCGATCAGATGCGGGGCCTCGCCTGCCGCCAGCAATGCCTCGCGCGATTGCCGCGTGATTGCGCAGACGCCTTCGCGCAAGCCACGCCAATAGGCCGCCACATCCACCGAACCCGGCAGGTGCGCGGCCATTCCGACAATGGCGATATCGTTCTCTCCGACGCCCTGGTCGGTGCGGCTGTCACTCATCGAAAGACGTATCCAAAATCGTTCCTCGAACAGTATGGCGCAGATTTCGCCCGGCTTCATGGTGATTTTAGGGCAAAGCCATGGAGTGAGGGCGATATCGCAAGGGCGGAGCGGATCAATCCCGCAGGACGGACCTGCGCCACTTTCCTTCGGAAACGAATCTACTATGGTGGAGAAAACACCGAGACAAAAGGACCGCGCGCCCCATGACATCCGAGGATCCCGACACAATCGCCTATGGCCGCCTGATGCACCGGGCGATGCGCGGGCTGATCCAGACGGTCCTGACGGATGTGGCCGAGCGCGGCCTGCCGGGTGAACACCATTTCTTCGTGACCTTCGACACCCGCGCCGACGGCGTCGATATCGCGCCCTGGCTGCATGATAGATACCCCGAGGAAATGACCATTGTGATCCAGAACTGGTTCGACGGGCTTTCCGTCGATGATGAGGGGTTCTCGATCACGCTGAATTTCGGCGACAGCCCCGAGCCCCTGCGCATCCCCTTCGACGCGATCCAGACCTTTGTCGATCCCTCCGTCGAGTTTGGCCTGCGTTTCGAGACGCAAGGCCATGACGACCCCGATGGCGAGCCGCCCGAGGATGACGACCCCGAGGATGAGGACACCCCCCATCACGACGCCGAAGTGGTCAGCCTGGATACATTCAGAAAGACCCATTAGCCCTTGATATTGAACACCTTTTGAAAGTTGTGCGCCGATGTCGGGCGATCTTGGCCTGTTCTGGGGCCAGCTCTTCAGAAAACCGGATCAGGTCGTCGCGCTGGCCCCGTCCTCGCGGGCCCTGGCCGAGGAAATGGTCGCGACGCTGGACCCGCGCCGCGGCCCGGTGATCGAGCTTGGCGCGGGCACGGGCCGCATCACGCGCGCGATCCTGGCGCGCGGCTTCGCCCCCGATCAAGTCCACGCGGTCGAGATGAACCCGGCCTTTTGCGACAATCTGCAGACGCGGTTCGCGGGCCTCAACGTGCATTGCCTCTCGGCGGCGGATGTCGGCGGGCTTGCGCTGCGGGGCGCGCAGGCGGTGGTATCCGGCCTGCCGCTGCTGTCGATGCCATTGGCCCTGCAACACGCAATCCTCGCGGGCAGTTTCGCGCATCTTGACCCCGGCGCCCCGTTCATCCAGTTCACTTACGGCCCCAGACCGCCCGTGCGTGCCGAGTTGCGCGCCTCCCTGGGGCTGACCTGGACGAAAAGCGCCAAGATCTGGGGAAACCTGCCGCCCGCGCGCGTCTATCGCTTTTGCCAACCCGACCGGAGGCCCATGGAATGAGTGAGAACCCCGCCGATCCCGATTTCTGGCACAGCCGTTGGCAGGAGAACCGCATCGGGTTTCACCAGGCGCAGGCCAATGCGCTCCTGCGCGCCCATCTCGGCGCGCTCGACCTTGAACCGGGGGCGCGGATTTTCCTGCCGCTTTGCGGCAAGACGCGCGATATCGGCTGGCTGCTGTCGCAAGGCTATTCTGTCACGGGCGTGGAATTGAGCACATTGGCGGTCGAGCAGCTCTTTGACGATCTCGACGTGACGCCCCGGATCACGCATCACATGAACCTGCGCCGATACAGCGCGGAGAATCTTGAAATTTTTACCGGCGACGTCTTCGACCTGACCACGAATATCCTCGGCCCTGTCGACGCCATCTATGACCGCGCGGCGCTGGTTGCCCTGCCCCGTGACACGCGCCCGCGCTACGGCGCACATCTGGCGCGCATCACCGGCACCACGCCGCAATTCCTGATCTGTTTCGAATATGACCAGAACCTGATGGAGGGCCCGCCCTTCTCCATCGATGTCCGCGAGGTCGCCCGTATCTACGGGCAGACTTACGCCCTGACCGACCACGCCGCCAAGAAGGTCGAGGGCGGTCTCAAGGGCAAGATCCCGGCCACGGAACGGGTCTGGCTTTTGCGCTGAACAGGTCGCATTGCCCCCGCGCCCGCGCCCACGTATAGCCATGTCCAGACGCGTTTCGATAGACCCGGAGGCCCCGATGACCGCAACCCGCACTGAAACCGACAGCTTCGGCCCGCTCGAGGTTCCCGCCGACAAATACTGGGGCGCGCAGACGCAACGCTCGCTGATGAATTTCCCCATCGGGTGGGAGAAACAGCCCACGGCCATCGTGCGCGCCTTGGGCGTCATCAAGCGCGCCTGCGCCGAGGCCAACAAGGAAAGTGGCAAACTGGACGCCCGCCTTGCCGATGCCATCATCCAGGCCGCGCAGGAGGTCATCGACGGCAAGTTCGACGACAATTTCCCGCTGGTGGTCTGGCAGACCGGGTCCGGCACGCAGTCGAACATGAACGCCAACGAGGTCATCGCCAACCGCGCCATTGAAATCCTCGGCGGCGAGATCGGCTCGAAAGACCCGGTGCATCCCAATGATCACTGCAATATGGGGCAAAGCTCCAACGACACCTTCCCGACCGCGATGCATGTCGCCACCGCCATGTCCGTGCGTGACGTGCTGCTGCCCGGGCTGACCAAACTGGCCGAGGGGCTGGAGGCCAAATCCGACGCCTTCAAGGACATCATCAAGATCGGCCGCACCCATACGCAAGACGCGACGCCCCTGACCCTGGGACAGGAGTTTTCCGGCTACGCGCACCAGGTGCGGATGGGCATCTCGCGGATCGAGGCCGCGATGCACGGCATCTACGAGCTTGCACAGGGCGGCACGGCTGTCGGCACCGGCCTGAACACCTCGCAAGGCTGGGACACCACGGTTGCGGCCAACATGGCGCGGATCACCGACCTGCCCTTTGTCACCGCCCCCAACAAGTTCGAGGCGCTGGCCGCCCATGATGGCATGGTGTTCCTGTCAGGCGCCATCGCGACGGTGGCGGGATCGTGCTACAAGATCGCCAATGACATCCGGTTCCTCGGCTCGGGCCCCCGCTCGGGCCTGGGCGAATTGATCCTGCCGGAAAACGAGCCGGGCAGTTCCATCATGCCGGGCAAGGTGAACCCGACCCAGGCCGAGGCGCTGACGCAGGTCTGCGCGCATGTCATGGGCAATGACGCGGGCATCAAGTTCGCGGGCAGCCAGGGCCATTTCGAGCTCAACGTCTACAATCCGATGATGAGCTACAACCTGCTGCAATCCATCCAGCTTCTGGGCGATGCCGCCGACAGTTTCACCGAGCGGATGCTCAAAGGCATCGAGGCCAACGCGCCGCGCATCGACAAGCTGATGAAGGAAAGCCTGATGCTGGTCACGGCGCTGGCCCCCACCATCGGCTATGACAACGCGACCAAGGTGGCCAAGACGGCGCATAAGAACGGCACCACGCTGAAGGAAGAGGCCATCGCGCTTGGTTTCGTGGATGAGGAGACCTTTGACAAGGTGGTCCGCCCCGAAGACATGATCGGGCCGAAGTGAATGGCCGCCCCGGTGAACCTGAACCGGGCGCGGAAGGAGATAGCGCGGGCCGAGAAGAAGGCCCGCGCCGACGAGAATGCCGCGCGATTCGGGCGGACCAAGGCGGAACGGATGCTGGATGAGGCGCGGGCCAGGAAAGCCGCCCGCGAGCTTGATGGCGCCAAGCGCGAGGAGCCATGACCGGCCGCCCCGTCAAACGATCGCTCACCCTGCGCGGGCATCGCACCTCGGTGTCCCTGGAGGAGGCGTTCTGGCAGGAATTTCGCACCATCGCGGACGAAAAACACCTGTCCATCAATGAATTGGCGGCCCTTGTTGATGTAGAACGCGGGGTCGAGAGCGGGCTTGCCTCGGCGATCCGTGTCTACATCCTGCGCGAGGTCAAAGCGCGCCGAACGCCTGTTTCTGACGCGCCGTCCAGTTGACGCTGATGCGGTAGCCGTCTTCGCCCGCCTCCTCCGCCTCGATCACGCCTTCCTCATGCAGCCAGGCGCGCTTGCGCCCCTCTGCATAGGGCAGGTCCAGCACCTCGGCGAAGCGCGGCGGTGCCAGCGCCTGGCCCATCGCCTCCAGAACCGTGTCGATGCCCTCGCCGGTCAGGGCTGACAGCGTAAAGACCTCCTCGCGCCGATCGGCAATGGCCTGCAATTCGGCGCGCGCCTCGCCCGCGACCATGTCGATCTTGTTCCAAAGCTCCAGCTGCGGCACCTCGGAGGACACCCCCAGATCGGCCAGGATCGCGGCCACATCCTCGGCCTGCGCGGCGCTGTCGGGGTGGCTGATGTCACGGACATGCACGATCAGGTCGGCCTCCAGCACCTCCTCCAGCGTGGCGCGGAAGGCGGCGACCAGTTGCGTCGGCAGGTCCGAGATGAAGCCCACGGTGTCGGACAGGATCACTTCGGCCCCGTCGGGCAGTTGCAATGAGCGCATGGTCGGGTCGAGCGTGGCGAAGAGCATGTCCTTCACCATCACCTCGGCCCCCGTCAACCGGTTGAACAGCGTCGATTTTCCCGCATTGGTGTAGCCCACCAGGGCGACCACCGGATAGGGCACCTTGGCGCGCGAGGCGCGATGCAGGGCGCGGGTCTTCACGACCTTCTCCAACTGGCGGCGGATGCGCACGATGGCGTCGTCGATGGCGCGGCGGTCGGCCTCGATCTGGGTTTCGCCGGGACCGCCCACGAAGCCCAATCCGCCGCGCTGGCGTTCCAGGTGGGTCCAGGCGCGGACAAGCCTTGTGCGCTGATAGCTGAGCGCGGCCAGTTCCACCTGCAACACGCCTTCGCGGGTGGCGGCGCGGTCGGCGAAGATCTCCAGGATCAGCCCGGTCCGGTCCAGAAGCTTGACGCCCCATTCCTTTTCCAGGTTGCGCTGCTGCACCGGGCTGACGGGGCCGTCGATCAGCACAAGATCGACCTCGGCGGCCTCGATGCGGGTCTTCAACTCGGCGATCTTGCCGGTGCCGAACAACAGTCCGGGCTGCGCCTTGGGCAGGCCCACGATCTCGGCCCCCACGACCTGAAGATCGGGCAGCGCCGCGGCCAGCGCCACGGCTTCCTCGAGCGCGGGGCCCGCCGGGCGGCGGTCGCGGTCGGCACGGATATCGGGGTGTAGGACAAAGGCGCGGGTCGGACCCGGGCCGTCAGTGTCCGTCAGTTCAGAAGAGGTCACTCTTCCCCGTCATAAAGATTGATCGGCTGCGCCGGCATCACGGTGGAAATCGCGTGCTTGTAGACCAGTTGCGATTGCCCGTCACGGCGCAGCAATACGCAGAAATTGTCGAACCAGGTGATCACGCCCTGCAATTTCACGCCATTGATCAGGAAGATCGTCACCGGAACCTTGGTCTTGCGCACATGGTTCAGGAATGCGTCCTGCAAATTCTGCTTGTTTTCCGCCATTGATCACGCGCCCTGTCGTTATCTGCCGTCCTTACATCCGAACGGTAATTTTCTATCTCGGGCGAGTATGCGGGGGATCGATGCGGATTTCCACCCCGATTTCAGCGGTTTGCTGTTTGAGATTCGGGCGATGTGGCGGGAATCGGCCTAGAGGCGCCAGTAACTCGGGCTGAAAAGCGCGATCAGGACCAGCGATTCCAAGCGCCCGACGATCATGGCGGCGGCGAGGATGCCCTTGGCGGCGGGCGCCAGCGAGGCATAGACGATGGGCGCTTCGGCCCCATGCGCGGCCAGCGGCCCGGTCGTGGTCAGCGCCGCAACCGCCAGCACCAGCGCGTTTTCGAATCCCACGCCCGCGATGGACAGCGCCAGCATCGTGGCCGCCATCGACAGGACGAAGAGCATGAAGAACACCCAGGCGATATAGGCCCCCTGGCGGCGGATGCGGCGCCCGAGATGCCCGCCCGACGCGACCGAGTTGGGGTGGACAAGCTTGCCCAACTCGCGCGTGCCGTGCTTGTAGAGGGCATAGACGCGCAGCAGCTTGATGCCGCCTGCCGTTGTCGCCACGCCGCCGCCCATCATCGCCAGCCCCACCAGGACCAGACCCGGCGTCGGCAGGCCCGACCAGCTGCGCGAGGCGCCCCAGTATTCCGACACGAAGCCGGTCGTGGTGACAAAGGACAGCGCGGTAAAGAACCCGCCCCAGAGCGCCGCCAGCGCATGGCCGCCGCTGCCCCCGGCCGTCACTTCCATCGTCGCCACCCAATGGCGCAGGAACAGAAGTGCCGTCAGGGTGACGGTGACATAAAGCGCCAGGCGCAACTCCCGGTCATGGATCAGGGTCCGCGCCATCCCGAGGCTGAGGCCGTCGCTGAAACTGTGCCGTGTGATCGCGAAGACGAAGAAGAACAGGATCAGCGCCTCGGCCAGCACCCCGCCGCCGCCCGCGCTCAAGCCCCCGCCCGGCACGATGCCCGAGGTCGCCATGGTCGACATCGCCAGGCTGATCGCCGTCAGATCGCCCTTGCCCGCCAAGACCAGGAGCAGCCACAGAACCCCGGTCAGCCCGACATAGATCGGGGCCAGCAGGCGGATGGTGCGGCGCAGGCGGTGGCCGGGGCTGGCGGCGCGCATCTGGGCGGCGGAGCTGACGAAGTTTTCGGATTGCGTCTCGGCCGTCACCTCGAAGCCGCCGAGCGACAGCGGGGCCAGCACGGCGGCGGCGGTGGCCCAGACCAGGAAACCGCCGAACCAGCCGACCAGCGCGCGCCACAGATGCACCGAGGGCGCCAGGCGCGCGGGGTCGAAGAGGGTCGCGCCGGTTGTGGTCAGGCTCGAGACCATTTCGAAATAGGCGTTGAAAAAGGTCGTGTTGCGCACCGCGTCATTCAGCGGCACCGCCAGCACCACGGGCAGGAAGACATAGGCCGCGATCAGCCACAGAAGATGTGTGCGCGAGGAGGTGACGGGGCGCACCCCTTGCGTGGCAAAACCCATCAGCAGGGTCAGCACCAGGAAGAACAGCGCCGAATACAGGAAGGTGCGCCCGGTCTCGAAATCCTCGGTCGCCATCGCCATCGCGGCGGGCACCAGCATCGCCAGCGCCGCGATGCCGGTGAAGGCGACCAGGAGGGGCATTCTGGCGAGAAACTGCATCATGGCTCAGAAGAAATCGACCGAGACCCTGAGCAGCGCCTCCACCCCCGGCACGTCCTTGGACAGGGCGAAGATGACCACCGTGTCACCCTCCTCGATGCGCAGCGATCCGGTCGGGCGCACCACCTTGCCGCCCTTGCGCACCGCCCCCAGAAGCGCGCCTTCGGGAAAGTCGATATCGCGGATCGCCTTTCCGGCAATGGGCGAGGTCGAAAGCACCTGCGCCTCGATCACCTCGGCTTCGGCATCGCCGATGGAATAGACGCCGCGCACCCGGCCATGGCGGATATGACGCAGGATCGAACTCACGGTCGTCGCGCGCGGATTCACATAGGCGTCGATATCCAGCGCTTCCATCAGCGGCACCATGGTCGGGTCGTTGACCAGCGCGATGGCCATTTTCGCGCCGAGCGATTTCACCCGGACCGAGGCCAGGAGGTTGGTCTTGTCATCCGAGGTCACGCAGAGCACGGCATCGGTGCGCTCCACCCCCGCCTCGCGCAGGATGTCCACGTCCAGCCCGTCGCCATGCAGCACGATGGTGCGGCTCAGCGCATCCGCCGCGCGTTCGGCATTGGCGCGGTTCATCTCGATCATGCGGGCGCGGATGCGGGTCGAGCTTGCCTCCAGCTCCTGCGCCACGCCAAGCCCGACATTGCCGCCGCCCAGGATGATCACCCGTTCGGGGCGTTTCACCGGCTTGCCGAAGATCTCCAGCGTGCGGGCGGTATCGCTTTCATGGGTGAAGACATAGATCTGATCCTCGGCGAACAGCTGATCGCCGGGATCGGGGGCGATCAGGTTGCCGTCGCGCCGGACGCCGACCACAATGGCGCGCAGCGTCGAGAAAAGCTCGGAGAGCTGTTTCAGCGGCGTGTTCAGGACCGGGCAATCGGCGTCCAGGCGAATACCCAGAAGCCGCGCCTCGCCGCCCAGGAAGTCCTCCGCCTCGAAGGTGGAAGGGGAATTGAGACGGCGCAGCGCCGCCTTGGCGACCTCGCGCTCGGGGCTGATCACCACGTCGATGGGCAGGTGTTCGCGGCGGTAGAGGTCGGAATAGATCGCCGTCAGATAGCTTTGCGCGCGCAAACGGGCGATCTTGCGCGGCACCGCGAAGATCGAATGCGCCACCTGGCAGGTCACCATATTGACCTCGTCCGAGAAGGTCGCGGCAATCACCATGTCGGCGTCGCGCGCCCCGGCGCGGTCCAGGATGTCGGGATAGGAGGCGAAGCCGGTGATGCCCTGCACGTCCAGCGTGTCGGTGGCCCGGCGCACGAGGTCGGGGTTGTTGTCGACCACCGTCACGTCGTTGTTTTCGCGTGAAAGATGGCGCGCGATCTGCCAGCCGACCTGGCCCGCGCCGCAAATGATGACCTTCATCCGCCCCTGCCCTTCGGGTGATGGCCGGATGGTCCGGCCCGGGCGTTCTGAATGGCAGAGACAGGGGCCAAGGTCAATTGCGCGCGCTTTCGCCTTGCCGGCATCGCTGCTCGGATGGTGATCCCCCCGCGAATGGACATGTTGCCATGATCCGCGTGATAGCGATCTGCCCGCCCTCTCGCCCTGCCGGATCGGCGAATCTCAAACTGAAGGAGCCAGTGGCGCGGGACCGGCCCGAGGCCGGGGGAAGGCGGCGCGCGCCGCCATGAGGGACGCGCCGTCGATGGCGCTTGTCTCGCGCGGGGATCGACCCCGCGCATCCCCTATCCCTCCTGGCTCTCGCCCACCTGCGCCACGCGGGCGCCCGCCTTGTTCGTGGTCACGACGCCGAGCGATTTCAGCTTGCGGTGCAGCGCGCTGCGCTCCATCCCGACGAAATTGGCGGTGCGGCTGATATTGCCGCCGAAGCGGTTGATCTGGGCCATCAGGTATTTGCGCTCGAAAAGCTCGCGGGCCTCGCGCAGCGGCAACGTGGTCAGACCGGTGGACAGCGCCACATCGTCATCGCCCGCCTCGGCCACCTGCCCCGGCAGGTCGCGCGCCTCGATCGGGCCGGTTCCATCGCCCAGGATCAGCACCCTCTCGATCACGTTGCGCAATTCGCGGATGTTGCCGGGCCAGCGCATGGTTTGCAGCATCGCCTCGGCATCCGGCCCCAACGCGCGCAGGGGCAGGCCCTGGTCGCGGTTGAACCGTTCGATGAAATGGCGCGCGAGGTCGGGGATGTCCTCGCGCCGTTCCTCCAGGCTCGGCACGTCGATCGGCACCACGTTCAGCCGGTGATAGAGCTCCTCGCGGAAGCGTCCGGCGGCGATTTCCTCGGTCAGGTTGCGCGTGGTCGAGGACACGACCCGCAGGTCGACCCGCACCTTGGAGGCCCCGCCGACGCGGGTGAAGCTCTGATCGACCAGCACGCGCAGGATCTTGGACTGGGTGCCAAGCGGCATGTCCGCGACCTCGTCGAAGAAGATCACGCCGCCATGCGCCTGTTCCAGCAAGCCCTGTTCGACGCCGCGTTCCGGGCTTTCGCGGCCGAACAGCACCTCCTCCATCTGCTCGGGGATGATCGAGGCGGAATTGACCGTGACAAAGGGCGCATCGGCGCGGGCGGAATGGGCATGGATGTAGCGCGCCGAGATTTCCTTGCCCGAGCCCGGCCCCCCGGTCAGCATCACCCGTCCATTGGATTTCGTCACCTTGTCGAGCTGGCTTTTCAACAGCTTGAAGGCCGCGCCGCCGCCGATCATCTCATCCCCGCCGCTGTCCTGGCGGCGCAGGGCCGAGTTCTCGCGGCGCAAGCGGCTGACCTCCATCGCCCGGCGGATCACCACCATGAGCTGGTCGATATTGAAGGGCTTTTCGATGAAGTCGAACGCGCCTTGCTTGATCGCCGCGACCGCGATCTCGATATTGCCATGGCCCGAGATGATCACCACCGGCACGCCGGGATTGTCGCGTTTGACGGTAGACAGGATGTCGATCCCGTCCATGTTGCTGTCTTTCAGCCAGATATCGAGGATCATCATGCCGGGCGGCTCGCGCGTCAGTTCCGCCATACATTCGTCCGAGTTCGAGGCCATGCGGGTCGCAAAGCCCTCATCCTCAAGGATATCGCAGATCAACTCGCGGATATCGCGTTCGTCATCGACAACCAGAATATCGCTCAACTTTCCTCTCCCTCTTGCTCCGTGAGGCGCGGCAGCACGACCCGCGCCGCAGCCCCTTGATGCGCGCCCTCGGAAAACGGCTCCGCATCCAGCAGCTCAAGTGCGCCGCCATGTTCCTCGATGATCTTCTTGACGATGGGCAGGCCAAGCCCGGTGCCTTTCTCGCGCGTTGTCACGTAAGGTTCGAACAGGCGCGAGCGGTCGGGCGGCAGGCCGATGCCATTGTCGCTGATGGTGATCTCGACCGTCTCTGGGGCCAGCGCCATCTTGATCCTGAGCTCTGGCTCATGCCCCTCGGGCGCGCCTTTTTCCTGCAAGGATTCAATCGCTTCGCCGCCGTTCTTGATCAGGTTTGTCAACGCCTGAAGGATCATGGTCGCGTCGATCTCGGCGGGGACGGGATGATCGGGGATGTCGGTGACAAAGCGGATATCGGGCTGGCCCGCCTCCTGCAAGGTCACCGCATCGGTCAGCAGTTGCGCGATGTCGTCGGGCGCGCGCTCGGGCTCCGGCATCCGGGCGAACTTGGCGAATTCATCGACGATGCGGCGCAAATCACCGGTCTGGCGCACGATCACGCCGGTCAACTCGCGCAGCTTCTCGGCGTCGGCCTCCTCCAGCAGGCGGCTGAACTTGCGCTGCACCCGCTCGGCCGACAGTTGGATCGGCGTCAACGGGTTCTTGATCTCATGCGCGATGCGCCGGGCCACGTCGCCCCAGGCCGCCATGCGCTGCGCGCTGACCAGGTCGGTCACATCGTCGAAGGCCACGACGTAGCCCTCCAGCGCGTCATCCTCGTCGCGGCGCATCGACATGCGCACCAGCAGGCTTTGCTGTGTGCCGCCACGGGTGATCTTGGTCTCCTCCTGCACCACCTGGGCGCCGCGCCCGCGCAGTTTCTCGAACAGCGCCGCAAATTCCGGCACCGCGACCGACAGGGTCAGCCCGTGGTCGCGCGCCTCGACCAGGTCGAGCAGCTTGATGGCGGAGCGGTTCATGAAATCGACCCGGCCCTCGGCGTCCAGCCCGATCACGCCCGAAGTCACCGAGGTCAGCACGCTGTCGAACTGCCGCCGCCGGGTTTCGGTTTCCTCGTGCTGTTCGATCAGGGCGTCGCGCTGGCCCTTCAATTGCCGGGTCATCTGGTTGAAGAGACGGCCCAACATGGCGATCTCGTCCTCGCCTGCCTCCTCGGGCACGCGCACGTCCAGATCGCCGATCCCCACCCGCTGCGCCGCGCCCGCCAGGCGGCCCACCGGGCGCGACAGGCGTTCGGCGAACCACAGGCCAAGCCAGATCGCAGCCAGGATCAGGATCACGGCAAAGCCCAGGTAGATCAGGCCGAACTGGAACAGGAACTGGCCCCGTTCGCTCTCCAGTTGACGGTAGAGGCCGACGGTTTCCTGTGTCTCATCGAGCAGCGCGATGATCTGGCCATCGACCTCGCGGCTGACATATAGGTAGCGGTCGGCGAAGGCGTCCAGCCGGATGAGGGCGCGGAACTCGTTCACGTCGCGATCCTCGATCAGCACCGTCTCGCCGGCGGCGGCGCGGGCCAGATCCTCCTCCGAGGGCTGTTCGAAATCAAACAGATAGCTGCGTTCGCCGCGCGCCTGGATTTCGCCCACACCGTCGATCACGAAGGCCTCGCGCAGGCCCCGCTGGATCGCCTGCTGGCCCTGGCTGAGCAATTGGCGCAGGTCGCCATCGGCCAGGAACGGCGTCGCGCGGCGGTTGATGTCGAGGAACTGCGCCAGCGCCTCGGCATCGGCGGCCAGATCCTCGCGGTGTTCTTCCTCATAGGCATAGGCGGCCTCGACGGAATGGCCGAGCGCCGAGCGCACCCGGTCGGAAAACCAGCCCTCTAGCCCCAGATTGACGGTGATCGTGGCGAAGACGGCGATCAGGATGGTGGGCAAGAGCGCGACCAGCGCGAAGACACCCGTCAGCCGCAGGTGCAGGCGCGATCCCGCCGACCGGGCGCGGCGCGCCGCCACCATCTTGGTCACGCGGTAGAGGACAAGGGCCGCCACCACGAGGATATAGACCATGTCGGCCAGCAGAATCAGCCGCAGCGCGGGCGAGGTGGAGGTTTCGGCCAGCGGCCCGAGAATGAAGAAGGTCGACAGCGCCAGAACGGGGCCCAGGATGACCAGTCCGAAGGTGCCGATGGTCCGCCATTTCCGGCGCAATCTCAACGACATCAGCCGCATCAACGGAGAAGTTGCCTCACTCTGCGCCGGGGTATCCACCCAAATGCCTCACCAAATATGGGGCAATAGACCTGCCCAAACCGCCAAACCTTGACGCGCGCCCGGACCCTGTATCCAGAGGGCAACGCACCTGTTGCGGTTTTACATCAACTTGCGGCGGCGTGTCACGCGAATATCCAGATCGCTGATCTTCTTGCGCAGCGTATTGCGGTTGATGCCAAGCAGGTCGGCGCATTTGGCCTGGTTGCCGCCGGTCGCCTCCAGCGCGATCTCGATCAGCGGTGTCTCGACCTCGCGCAGGATGCGGGGGTAGAGGCCGGGGGGCGGAAGGTCGCCGCCATGCAGGTCGAAATAGCGTTTCAGGTGCCGCGCGACCGAGGTCGACAGCTTGTCGCCATTGCCGCCGTTATCGGGTTCCGTCGCGGTCGCGGGGCCGAGCACGCCCGCCACGTCGCCCCTGGAGATCTCCTCGGCGGGGCTGGTCACCATCAGGCGGCGCACGGTGTTCTCCAGCTCGCGCACATTGCCGGGCCAGGGATGGGCGCGGATCCTCTCGGCGGCGTCTTTCGAGAACCGGCGCGGGGCCAGCCCGCCCTGTTCGCCGCGGGCCAGGAAATGATCGGCCAAGAGCGCGATGTCATCGACACGCTCGCGCAGGGGCGGCACCGCCACGGTGATGCCGCCAAGCCGGTAGAACAGGTCCTTGCGGAACGTGCCCGCCTTGATCCGGGCGGCAAGGTCGGCCTGGCTGGTGGCCAGGATGCGCGGTCCGTCGGACCCGAGCCCGTCCAGCATCCGCACCACCCGCCCTTGCGCGTCATCATCGAGGTCGCCCACCTCATCGAAGAGCAGCGCGCCCCCCTCGGCCCGGTCGAGCAGATGCGCGGGGCCCTCCGCCGCATTCAGATCGCGCGGGCGCACCACCACGAAGGGCCGGTTGCGCCGGTCGGAAAAATCGTGGATCGCGCGGGCGATGAGGCTTTTCCCCGTGCCGCTCTCGCCGGTGATCAGCACCGGCAGATCGGTGTTCATTACCTTGGCGACCAGCCGGTAGAGCGCCTGCATATTGGCGCTGCGCCCGATCAGGGGCAGGTCCTGGCTGGCCGTCGGCTCTTCGTTGCGCGGCTCGGGCGTGGGGGCGCGGCGCTTGATCTCCAGCGCGCGGGCCGCCCGTTTCATCAGGTCGGGCAGGTCGAAGGGCTTGGGCAGGTAGTCATAGGCCTCCTTCTCGGTGGCGCGGATCGCGGTCACGATGGTGTTCTGCGCCGAGATGATGATGACCGGCAGGCCGGGCCGGGCCGCAGTGATCTTCGGCAATGTCTCCAGCCCGTTGCCATCGGGCATGACCACATCCGAGATCACCAGGTCGCCCTTGCCCTCCTCGACCCACCGCATCAGCGTGATCAGGCTGGCCGTGGCATGAACCTTGCAGCCCGCCCGCGTCAGCGCCTGGGTCAGCACCGTGCGAATGGTGCGGTCGTCATCGGCGACCAGAACGGTGCCATCCATCAGGTTTCTCCTTCTGCAACGGGCAGCGATACGCGGAACACGGTCCGGCCGGGGCGGCTTTCCACGCCGATCCAGCCGTCATGATCGGCGATGATCTTCGAGACCAGCGCCAGGCCAAGCCCGGTGCCGTTCTCGCGCCCCGACACGAAGGGCTCGAAGATGTCGGCGGCGATCTCGGGGGACAGGCCGGGGCCGTCATCGGCGATCTCGACCTGCAACGGAACATGCGCGGGCCGACCATCCTTGCGGCTGACCTTGAGACCGGGCTCATAGAAGCTGCGCAACCGGATCGTGCCACCCTCTGCGCTGGCCTCTGCGGCGTTCTTGAGCAGGTTGAGGAAGACCTGCTGCAACTGGTCCGGGTCGGCATAGGTCAGCGGCAGCGACGGGTCATAAGCATCGGTGATCTGCATATGCGCGGCGAACCCCACCGCCGCCGAGCGTCGGGCGCGGTCCAGCACGTCATGCAGGTTGACGGGCGCGCGGGCGGGGGGCGAGACGTTGCCGAACTCCTCGACCTGGTCCAGCAGGGCCACGACGCGGCGGGTTTCCTCGACGATCAGGTCGGCCAGGTCACGATCCTCGCCGCTCAGCCCCTCGGCGATCAGTTGCGCCGCGCCGGATATGCCTGCCAGCGGGTTCTTGATCTCATGGGCCAGCATCTCGGCCATGCCGATGGCCGATTTCGCCGCCGTCTTGGCCGAGCGCCCGCGCGTCAGCCGCCGCGACAGGGCGCGGGATTCGAACAGGATCAGCACGTCATCGGTATCGCCCACCGGCGCGATCTGCACATCGCAGAGCTCCGCCGGTTTCGCCCCCGTCGCCACCGAGACCGCGTTGAGGTAGAGCGGTGCGCGCCCCTGGCGGACGCGGGCGATGGCGTCGTCCAGACCGGGCTCGACCGTGACCCGCTCGGCCAGGGCCGCACCGGACAGCCAGCGCGACGAGATGTTGAAGAAGGATTCGGCGGCCGGGTTGACCTCGCCGATCAGGCCGGTGGCGGTCACGATCACGCCGGGGATCGGCAGCGAGGCCCAAATGGCGGCGTGATCGCTCATGCCGCGGCCAGTTCGGGCAGGGCCTGCGTGACGCTGCGGATCACATGGGCCGGGTCGGTCGCGGTCAGCACCTCGCGGCGCAGGGCCGGGTCGGCGCCCTCCAGATACCAGCCCAGGTGCTTGCGCGCGACGCGCAGGCCAAGATCGAGGCCGTAGAAGGACAGCATCGCCTCGTAATGGTCCACGATCATCTGCGCCAGCGCGGCCCCGTGCGGGATTTGCGGCGCGGGCGCGCCAAAGAGGTCATGCGCGATCTGCGCCAGGGCCCAGGGCCGCCCTTGCGCGCCGCGCCCGACCATGACGCCATCGGCGCCCGAGCGGTCTATCGCTTCCCGCGCGCTGGCGCTATCCGTGATGTCGCCATTGGCAATCACCGGGATGCGCACCGCCTGACCCACCGCGCGGATCGCGTCCCAATCGGCGGACCCCTTGTAGAACTGGCACCGGGTGCGGCCATGGATCGTGATCATCTGCACGCCCGCGCCTTCGGCCCGCCGCGCCAGATCGGCGGCGTTGAGGCAGCTTTCATCCCATCCGAGCCGCGTCTTCAGCGTGACCGGCACATTCACCGCGCCGACCACCGCCTCGATGAGGGATAGCGCGTGATCCAGGTCCCGCATCAGGGCCGAGCCCGACAGGCCCGTCGTCACCTTCTTGGCGGGGCAGCCCATGTTGATGTCGATGATCCGCGCGCCGCTCGCCTCGGCCATGCGGGCGGCCTCGGCCATCCAATGCGCCTCGCGGCCCGCCAGCTGCACCGCCGTGTTCGCCGCCCCCAACCCCAGCTCGGCACGGGCGCGGACGGAGGGTTTGGCCTCCACCATCTCCTGGCTCGCGACCATCTCGGACACCACCAGCCCCGCCCCGAAACGCGTGACCAAGTTGCGGAACGGCAGATCGGTGATCCCGGCCAATGGGGCCAGGAGCACGGGCGGGCTGAGCCTCCGATCTGCCAGTGAAATCGCCAAATGCCTAATCCTTGTGCAACCGCCGCCAGATTTACGCGCGTTCGGTCCAGAGTGCAAAGGTTCCGGCGCGGGTTTCACGCCCATTCCCGATATGCCCAAAAATAAGGCACCCTGCCGCGCCGCCTGCCCCCTGATTGTGCCTTGCGGCAATTCCTCCTATCACGGAGGCCATGAGCGACACCGCCCCCGATCCCACCCTGCCGCGCGCCGCTGCCCTGATCGTGGCCGCCGGGCGCGGCACGCGCATGGGTGGCGAACTTCCAAAGCAATATCAGGTGCTTGGCGGTGAAGCGGTGCTGACCCGGACGATCCGCGCCTTTTCGGAACATCCCGCCATCGGGGCCGTCGTGATCGTGCGCCACGCCGATGATTCCGACCTCTGCCGCGCCGCGCTGCCCCGTACCGGGACGCCCCTGATCGAGGTGATCGGGGGGGCCAGCCGCGGGGCCTCGGTCAAGGCGGGGCTGGCGGCGGTGCCGGAGGGGGTGGCCCATGTCCTCATCCATGACGGCGCGCGGCCCCTGGTCTCTGCCGCGACAATCTCGGACGTGCTTGCGGCGTTGCGAGCGAGCCCCGGTGCCGCGCCGGGGCTGGAAGTCACCGATGCGCTTTGGCGCGGCGATGCCCATGTTACCGGATTTGCTGCCCGCGACGGCCTCTTCCGGGCGCAGACGCCGCAGGGCTTCGTCCTCGCCGCGATCCGCGCCGCGCATGAGGCCCATGACGGCCCCGCCGCCGATGACGTGGAGGTTGCCCGCGCCCATGGGCTGGACGTGGCGATTGTTCCGGGCGATGAGGACAACCTGAAACTGACCCGCGCGGGGGATTTCGCCCGCGCCGAGGCCATTCTGAAGGCAAGGACCATGCTGGACATCCGCACCGGAAACGGCTTCGACGTGCATCGCTTCGGTCCCGGCACCCATGTCATGCTGGCGGGCATTCGCGTGCCGCATACGCGCGGGCTGCAAGGCCATTCCGACGCCGATGTCGGGCTGCATACCGTCACCGACGCGATCTACGGCGCGCTGGCTAAAGGCGATATCGGCCAGCATTTCCCGCCCTCGGACCCGCAATGGAAAGGTGCGGCCAGCCACATTTTCCTGACCCATGCCGTCGATCTGGCGGCGGGCGACGGCTTCACCATCACCCATGCCGACCTGACGCTGATCTGCGAGACCCCCAAGATCGGCCCGCACGCGCCCGCAATGCGCAAGGAACTGGCCCGCCTTCTGCGCGTCGATACGTCCCGCGTCTCCGTCAAGGCCACGACCAGTGAACGCCTCGGCTTCACGGGCAGGGGCGAAGGCATCGCCGCATTGGCCACCGTCACATTGGTGAAATCATGACCCGCCTCATCACGACCTTCTTCTATATCGGCCTTCTGCGCCCCGCCCCCGGCACCTGGGGCAGCCTGGCCGCGATTCCCGCCGCTTGGGGGCTGCATGCCATCGCAGGGTTTCCCGCGCTTTTCCTCGGCACGGGGCTTGTCGCCGCCCTCGGCTGGTGGGCCACGACCGAGGAGATCCGCGACCGCGCCGACAAGGATCCCGGCGAGATCGTGATCGACGAGGTTCTCGGCATGTTCCTGGCGCTCTGGCCGGTCTCCTACGGCGCGATGATGGCGGGCGCGGGCCTCTTCACGCTCTGGCCCGGTGTCGTCACGGCCTTCCTTGCCTTCCGGTTCTTCGACATCGTGAAACCCGGCCCTGTCGGATGGGCCGACCGCCAGAAAGGCGCCATGGGCGTGATGGCCGATGACGCGATCGCGGGCGCGCTGGCCTCGCTGGTCGTCGCCGTGCTGGCCGTGATCGCGCATGGGGTGATGCGATGAGCGCCGAGGCGGTCCTGGAGGCGCTGATCGCGCGCGGGCTGATGCTGGCGACGGCGGAAAGCTGCACCGGCGGCATGATTTCCGCCGCGATCACCGATGTGGCGGGCAGTTCCGCCGCGTTCGACCGGGGTTATGTCACCTATACCAATGCCGCCAAGACCCAGATGTTGGGCGTCGCGCAGGCCACGCTGGCCGCCCATGGCGCGGTGTCCGAGGAGGTCGCGCGCGAGATGGCGGCGGGCGCGCTGGAGCGCTCGGGGGCCGGGATCGCCATCGCCGTCACCGGCATCGCGGGCCCCGGCGGGTCCGAGCACAAGCCCGAGGGCCGCGTCTGTTTCGGCCTCGCCACCAGGGCGGGCACCCGAACCGAAACCGTCGAGTTCGGCGCGATCGGCCGCGCGCAGGTGCGCCAGGCAAGTGTCGATCACGCGCTGGCGCTGGTGCTGGCGGCCCTCTCCGACTGACCCGCCGCGCGCTGCACGAGGCTTGCCACCTCTCGCAGCTCACCCTCCATCGGGGTCGTCTTGCGCCAGATCATGCCGATGGTCCGCGACGGGCGCGGTTCTGCGAAGCGCACGATGTCGACCGGGGCCGCGCGGCCCTCGACCGCCACCGCCATCTCCGGGATCAAGGTCAGCCCGAGCCCCGCGCCCACCAGTTGCACCAAGGTGGTCAGCGACGAGCCATCCAGCCCGTCCTTGGGCACCGGCGTCTTGAGATTGCAGAAGCTGATCGCCTGGTCGCGGAAGCAATGGCCTTCCTCCAGCAGCAAGAGCCGCATTTTCGCCAGCGCGGCACCATGCGGCACCGGTTGGCCGGCCTCGGCGCCGGGACGGACCAGCAGGAAATCCTCGTCGAAAAGCGGCAACTCGCGGAAGGCGGGTTCGGAGACGGGGAGCGCCACGATGGCCGCATCAATCGCGCCCTCGCCCAGTTCCTGCAACAGCCTGGGCGTCAGCGTCTCGCGCATATGCAGGTCAAGACCGGGGCGCGCGGCAGTGAGCAGCGGCAGAAGCTGCGGCAGGAGATAGGGCGCAATCGTCGGAATCACCCCAAGGCGCAATCGGGTCAGCCCCTGCCCCGACCCCGTGCGCGCCTGATCGTGCAGATCCTCGGCAGCCGACAGGATCGCGCGCACACGCGGCAGCAGGTCGGCTCCGAAGGCCGTCACCCGCACCGCGCGGGCCCCGCGTTCGACCAGAGCGGCGCCGAAGGTATCCTCCAACTCGCGTATCTGCACCGACAGGGCGGGTTGCGAGATCGCGCAGGCCGCCGCCGCCTGTCCGAAATGGCCGTGCCGGGCGAGCGCATCGAAATAACGCAACTGTTTCAGTGTGAAGGTTTTCATAACCCCACCCTATCGCTCCAATGAAAAAATGCAACTTAGCCCTCGCGGGAAAATCCGCTATGCAATGGGCAAAGACAGATCAACCAGTATCCAGGGAGGACCGAGACATGGACGGCAACAACATGGGCAAATGCCCGGTGATCCATACGACAAATTCCGGCAGCGCAACGCGGCAGTGGTGGCCCGATCAGCTCAACCTCAAGATCCTGCACCAGCATCAACCGGCGACGAACCCGCTTGGCGAATCGTTCGACTATGCGGAGGCGTTCAAGAGCCTCGACCTCGATGCGGTCATCGCCGATTTGCACGCGCTGATGACCGACAGCCAGGACTGGTGGCCCGCCGATTACGGCCATTACGGGCCGTTCTTCATCCGCATGGCCTGGCACAGTGCGGGCACCTATCGCTCGGCGGATGGGCGCGGCGGGGCGACCTCGGGCTCGCAGCGCTTCGCACCGCTCAATTCCTGGCCCGATAACGTCAACCTCGACAAGGCGCGCCGCCTGCTCTGGCCGATCAAGCAGAAATACGGGCAGGCGCTGTCCTGGGCCGATCTGATGGTGCTGACAGGCAATGTCGCGATCGAAAGCATGGGCGGCAAGACGCATGGCTTCGCGGGCGGTCGCGTCGATGTGTGGGAGCCTGAGGAGGATATCTACTGGGGCCCCGAGACCGAATGGCTGGCCGATCAGCGCTATACCGGCGACCGGGAGCTTGAGAACCCGCTGGCCGCCGTGCAGATGGGCCTGATCTACGTCAACCCCGAAGGGCCGAACGGCAACCCCGATCCGGTCGCCTCGGGCCGCGATATCCGCGAGACCTTTGCCCGCATGGGCATGGATGATGCCGACACCGTCGCGCTGACGGCGGGCGGGCATACCTTCGGCAAGGCGCATGGCGCGGGCGATCCGGCGCTGGTGGGCGTCGACCCCGAGGCGGAAGGTCTCGCCGCGCAGGGCCTGGGATGGGCCAGCCGCCACGGCGCAGGCTTCGGCGTCGATGCCATCGGCAGCGGCATCGAAGGCCCCTGGACCGCGAACCCGACGAAGTGGGACCAGGGCTATTTCGACGTGCTCTTCGGCTATGACTGGCAACTGACGAAAAGCCCCGCGGGTGCGCATATCTGGGAAGCGGTGGACCTCCGCGAGGAGGATCACGCGCCGCAGGTCGATGGCTCGGGCACGCCGGTCAAGCTGATGATGACGACCGCCGATATGGCGATGCGGATGGACCCGGACTATGAGAAGATTTCGCGCCGCTACCACGCCAACCCCGAGGAATTCACCGAAGCCTTCGCCCGCGCCTGGTTCAAGCTGACCCATCGCGACATGGGGCCGAAGACGGTCTACCTGGGCCCGAAAGTGCCCGAGGGCGATCTGCTGTGGCAGGACCCGATCCCGGCGCTGGATCATGAGGTCGTGGATGATGGCGACATCGCGGACCTCAAGGCGAGGATCCTGGACAGCGGGCTTTCCGTCGCCGACCTGGTGTTCGTGGCCTGGGCCTCGGCCTCGACCTTCCGCAATTCCGACCGGCGCGGCGGGGCCAATGGTGCGCGCATTCGCCTGGCCCCGATGAAGGATTGGGAGGCGAACGAGCCGGAGCGCCTGGCCCGCGTGCTGGACAAGCTGGAGGACATCCAGACCGCGTTCAACGATGCGCAATCGGGGAACAAGCGGGTCTCGATGGCCGACCTGATCGTGCTTGGCGGTGTCGCGGCGGTGGAAAAGGCAGCCCGGGAGGGCGGGCATGACGTGTCCGTGCCCTTCCGCCCCGGCCGCATGGATGCCAGCCAGGAGCAGACCGACGAGGAGAACATCGGCTGGCTGGAGCCGCATTCGGACGGGTTCCGCAACTACCAGAAGGCCGATTACGCGGTGCCCGCCGAGGGGCTTCTGGTGGACAAGGCGCAGCTCCTGGGCCTCAGCGCACCCGAGATGACGGTGCTGGTCGGCGGCATGCGGGCCCTCGGGGCCAATCACGGCGGCACGTCCCATGGCGTCTTTACCGACTGCCCCGGCACGCTCAGCAACGAGGTCTTCGCCAACCTCTTGGACATGTCCACGGTCTGGCACGCCACCAACGAGGCCGAGACCGAGTTCGAGGGCAAGGACCGCAAGACGGACGCGCCGAAATGGACCGGCAGCCGCGTCGATCTGGTTTTCGGCTCAAACTCGCAACTGCGCGCGATTGCCGAGGTCTACGCATCAGAGGATGCGGGCGGGAAATTCGTCAGGGATTTCGTCGCCGCCTGGACCAAGGTTATGGAGGCCGACCGGTTCGACCTGGCCCTGGACCTGTCCTGAAGATGGACGCGTCCGGGGGAAATCCCTCGGGCGCGCCGTTGTCTTTGGGAGCCGACGAACCCTACCCGGCCTGCTCACCCGGTCTGCTCAATAGATATAGCGGATCTGGTCGGACCAGTAGCGTTCCACCCGTTTCAGCGCGTGGTTGATCTGGTCGATCCCGTCCGGCCCCAACACGCCCTTGTCCTGCAAGCCGCTGGCGTGGCGGCCGAAAAGGTCGGTCACCACGTCGCGCACATCGCGGCCCCGCTCGGTCAGCCGCACCCGGACGGACCGGCGGTCCATCTCGCAGCGCTGATGGTGCATATAGCCCATCTCGACCAGTTTCTTGAGGTTGTAGCTGACATTCGACCCCTGGTAATAGCCGCGCGATTTCAACTCGCCCGCCGTCACCTCATTGTCGCCCACGTTGAACAGAAGCAGGGCCTGCACCGCGTTGATGTCCAGCACGCCGAGACGCTCGAATTCATCCTTGATCACATCGAGGAGCAGGCGATGCAGCCGTTCCACCAGCGAAAGCGATTCAAGGTAGCCGGACATGAAACCATGCCGGGACGATTCCGCGATGGGGCTGTGCAAACTCATGATGGTCTCCGCGTAGTGGTTGACCCAGAGATTTGCCGATAAACCCAAAGAATGCGTTAAACGCGGCGATAATTTTCGCGCAGGCCCTCAGGCGCGCAGGTCGGCGGCCAGTTCGGCGGCGAAATCGCGCATGTAATCAGGGGCCTGGCGCTGACCCGAGACCCATTGGTAGAGGTCGTGATCATCCTCGGCCAGCACCTGTTCAAAGAGGTCCAGCCCCGCATCGTCGGCCCGGTCCAGGTGCCGCGCGGCCCATCCGCCCAGGATCAGGTCCATCTCCTTGATGCCGCGATGGCCGGCCCGCATCTTGAGCCGCTTGATCCGCGTCTCGCGCGTTTCCGCCGTCATTCGGCATCCCCCGCAGCCGTGGGGCGCATGTGGCGCAGCCGCTTTTCCAGCTTGCCGAGCGTCTCGCCAAGGCGCTGGTGTTGCAGCCGCACCTGGCGCAGGTCCAGAAGCAGCGCGTCGAAATCCTCGGCCGCCTCGTTTTGATCTGGCTCCTCGGGGCCGACCCCCTCGCCGGTCAGCATCCAGCGGATCGAGACATTGAGCAGCCCGGCCAGCATCTGGAGCCGGTTGGCGCGCGGCTCGCGCATGTCGTGTTCCCAGGCCTCGATGGTGACCGGCTTCACGCCGATCCGGCGGGCCAGGTCCTCCTGGGTCATCCCCATGGCCTGCCGCGCGCCTTCCAGCCGGTCGCCGAATGTCGCGGTCTCGTCGCTGAACCAGCCCTCGTTCCCAGTCTCGGCACTCGTCATCGTCTCTCCCTCATCGGCCCATCCGGGGGCCATTTCCGCGGCCAACGGGCCGTTTCGCATCTTGAACGTGTTCCGCGCGGACCCTAAGCATAGCCCCGACGATAGTAAACCGGACCAATTGCCCCGCATCCCCGCCCATCCCAGGAGACCGCATCCCATGACCTTCCTGTCCAAGACCCTCTCCCGCGTGAAACCCTCGCCCACCATCGCGGTCTCGACCCTCGCCGCCGAGTTGAAGGCACAGGGCAAGGATGTGATCGGCCTGGGCGCGGGCGAGCCCGATTTCGACACGCCCGAGAATATCAAGCAGGCCGCGAAGGCCGCGATCGACGCGGGGAAAACCAAATATACCGCGCCCGACGGGATCATCGAGTTGAAACAGGCGATCTGCGACAAGTTCAAGCGCGATAACGGGCTGGATTACACGCCGAAACAGGTCAGCGTCGGGACCGGCGGCAAGCAGATCCTCTATAACGCGCTGATGGCGACGCTGAACCCCGGCGACGAGGTCGTGATCCCCGCGCCCTATTGGGTCAGCTATCCCGACATGGTTCTGCTGGCCGGTGGCGAGCCGGTGATCGCCATGGCCAGCGCCGATAACGCCTACAAGCTGACCCCGGAGGCGCTGGAGGCGGCGATCACGCCGAAGACCAAGTGGTTCATCTTCAACTCACCCTCGAACCCGACCGGCGCGGGCTACACGGCGGCGGAGCTGAAGGGTCTGACAGACGTGCTGATGCGCCACCCCCATGTCTGGGTGATGACCGACGACATGTATGAACATCTGGTCTATGACGGGTTTCAGTTCGCCACCCCCGCCCAGGTGGAGCCGGGACTCTATGACCGGACGCTCACCTGCAACGGCGTCTCCAAGGCCTATGCGATGACCGGCTGGCGGATCGGCTATGCGGCGGGGCCGGAGGAATTGATCGGGGCGATGCGCAAGATCCAGAGCCAGAGCACCTCGAACCCCTCCTCGATCAGCCAATGGGCGGCGGTCGAGGCTTTGAACGGCACGCAAGGCTACATCGCCGAGAACAACGCGGTCTTCAAACGCCGCCGCGACCTGGTGGTGGAGATGCTGAATGCCGCCGAAGGGGTGGTCTGCCCGATGCCGGAAGGCGCGTTCTATGTCTACCCGTCGATCGAGGGCTGCATCGGCAAGACCTCGCCCGGCGGCAAGCGGATCGGGACGGACGAGGATTTCGCCACCGCCCTGCTGGAAGAGAAGGGCGTTGCCGTGGTCTTTGGCGGGGCCTTCGGGCTCAGCCCGAATTTCCGCGTGTCCTATGCGACCTCGGATGAGAACCTAAAGACAGCCTGCACAAGGATCCAGGAATTCTGCGCCGCACTGACCTGAGCGGTTGCGCCGGGGTTTCCCCGTCGCGGGTGGGGTTGACGGGTTCAGGCCCCAAAGGGGGAGCCTTCACCCGCCAATTGAGGCCAGCCTCAAACTCCGAGGTATTTTCAGCAAAATGAAAGGGAAACAGGTCATCTTCTTCGACAAAATGCCTGATTTCTGCCGCCAGAGCGGGACGCGACGCTAACATGGTCGTGCTGCCGGCTACGCCCCCCCTCAGCGGGTCAGGACCGCCGAGAGCGGCGCCAGCGCCACCCCTTCCGAGCGCGACCCGAGGGCCCAGGAGAAGAGCGCCGTGACGGTGTCCGAATAGGTGTGGCCGACCACGATCACCTGCCCCTCCTGCCCCGCGGCAAAGGCCGCGCGGTCCAGGTAGCGGGTGATCACGGTGGCGCGCTCGCGGTCCTCGTCGATCTGGCGGAAGAGCGTTGCCGCCGGAACGTCGATGCGGGACGCGGTCTGTTCGGCCACGTTCAGGCCGCGCGGATAGGCGACCAGCCCGTGCCCGGTTTCGGCCAGCATCCCGACCACGCCTTCGAGCACCACCCGGTTCGCCTGGATCGCGCTGGCGGGCGTGTCGAGCAGGGCGACCGCCTCGGGCAGTGCTGCAAGCCCGGCCTGCATCGCGGGCGCGACTTGCGCCGCTTCGGTCACATCCGTGAAACCGTCGGCCAGCATCACCACCTCGAACCCGGCCGCGCGGTAGTCGGCGGCGGCCTCGGCGGCGTCGGGGCGGGTCGGGTCGATGGCGAAAGTGACGGGGAAATCGAACCGCGTCAGCGCGCTGCGGCCAAGCGGGAAGCTGGGATCGTCGATCAGGATCACCGCCATCAGGGGCCGGGTTTCCTCGGCATCGAACGGGGCCGCGAAGGCCTCGATGGCGGGCAGGTCTGCGGCAGGCTCGGCAGGCGTGTCGGGCACCAGGACGGGGTTGGCGACCGGGCTCGGACCGCCCGTGGTCAGGCGCTGGAGGGGCGAGCCTTGCGGCGCGGGCGGCTCGGTGGAGGTTCCGGCTCGTGTCTCCTCGGGGGTCTGCGTCGGCGTCTCGACCGGGGCGGGCGGCGCGGCGGCGGCGGTCTCTGCCTCGGGGTCGGCCTCGATCGTCGGCAGGCCAAGCGGCGCGGGCTGGTCGCCCGTCGCCACCGGTTGCGGACCGTCGCCGGGGGCGGGCGTCGGTCCGGCGCTCTCGGGCAGCGCGGTCTCGGACGGCGGTTGCAGCGTGGCGGTCGCAACGGGCTGTGGCGCGGGCGCGGTGTTGGGCACGGGCGGCGCGCTGGGGGCTGTCAGGTCGCTGAGGACGGAGGGCGCGGCGGCGGGCGCGGTGTCGATCCCCGGCAGGGTCGCCTCGCGTTCCTCCGGCGGGCGGTTGAAATTGGAGCCTGCGGGCAGCGGGATTTCGGAGGCCGGACCGGAGGTGGCCGGGGCCGGATCGGTCTCGGGGGTCGGGCTCGGGCCGTCCTGCGCGGCGGGATCCGTGGCAGGTTCCGGCGCCGGCTCGGTTTGCGGCGCGGGCGCGGGATCGACCTCGGGGGCGGGGGCCTGCGGATCGACCAGCGGCCCCGTTTCGGGCGCGGCCTCCGGCTCGGGCTCTGCCATGCTGCCCGCGACCGGCTCGGGCCGCTCGGGCAAGGGCGACGAGAGCGACAGCAGCGCCACCGCCATCACCATCACCAACGCCCCCCAGATCAGACCGGAAATAAGCCCTCTGCCCATGATCCTACCCTCTGCCTTACCTTCTCGATGCGCCCAAGTCCGGCGCAGATGCCAAATCTCGTTTCTCGGGCCCCCTGCTGGCCCCCTGCCGTTCTGCCTCGCAAGTCTTGACCCTGCGGCGCGGCTCTGGGCATGTATAGCGCGGGGTGCGGCCCGGACGCACCCCTTTTTCGCGACAAGGACCGCCGCCCATGCTGCTGCTGATAGATAATTACGACAGTTTCACCTACAATCTGGTCCATTATCTCGGCGAATTGGGCACGGTGCCGCATGTGGTGCGCAATGACGCACTTACTGTGCAGGAGGCGATGGGGCTTGATCCAGAGGCAATCGTGCTGTCGCCCGGCCCCTGCGACCCGTCACAGGCGGGGATCTGCCTTGCGCTGACGGCGGCGGCGGCGGAAACCCGCACATCGCTGCTTGGCGTTTGCCTGGGTCACCAGACCATCGGCCAGGCTTTCGGCGGCAAGGTCGTGCGCTGCCATGAGATCGTGCATGGCAAGATGGGCGCGATACATCACGACGGCAAGGGCGTCTTTGCCGGGCTGCCCTCGCCCTTGTCCGCCACCCGTTATCATTCGCTGGTGGTGGAGAGGGACAGCCTGCCCGATTGCCTGGAGGTCACCGCCTGGCTGGAGGATGGCACCATCATGGGGCTGCGCCACCGCGATCTGCCCATCGAAGGCGTGCAGTTCCACCCCGAGAGCATCCGCTCGGAACACGGCCATGCGATGCTGAAGAATTTCCTCGATGGCGTCACTGCTGCCCGGGTGGAGGAGCCGGCATGAGCGACCAGATGAAGCCGCTGATCGCGATCGCGGCCGAGCGCAACCTGAACGGCCCCGAGGCCGAGGCCGCCTTTGACCTGCTGTTCAACGGCGAGGCCACCGATGCGCAGATCGGCGCGCTTCTGATGGCGATGCGGGTGCGCGGCGAAACGGTGGACGAGATCGCCGCCGCCGCCCGCGTGATGCGGTCGAAATGCGTGCCCGTGAAGGCGCCTGCGGGGGCGATGGATATTGTCGGCACCGGTGGCGACGGCAAGGGGACGCTGAACATCTCGACCGCCACCGCCTTTGTCGTGGCGGGTGCGGGCGTGCCGGTCGCCAAGCATGGCAACCGCAACCTCAGTTCCAAATCGGGTGCGGCGGATGCGCTTGGCGCGCTCGGGATCAACGTGATGGTGGGGGCCGAGGTCGTGGAACAGGCGCTGAAAGAGGCGGGGATCGGCTTCATGATGGCGCCCATGCACCACCCCGCGATTGCCCATGTCATGCCGACGCGCCAGCAGCTTGCCACGCGCACGCTCTTCAACGTGCTCGGGCCGCTGACCAACCCGGCGGGCGTCAAGCGGCAGTTGACCGGCGCCTTCGCGCCCTGGCTGATCCGCCCGATGGCCGAGGTGCTGGCAGCCCTCGGGTCAGACGCGGCCTGGCTGGTGCATGGCGGCGACGGCACGGATGAGCTCTCCATCGCGGGGCCGTCCCATGTCGCGGCGCTGAAGGACGGGGAAATCGAGGAATTCGAGATCGCGCCCGAGGAGGCCGGCCTGCCGCGCCATCCTTTCGAAGCGATCCTCGGCGGCACGCCCGAGGAGAATGGGCGAGCCTTCAGCGCGCTCTTGTCGGGCGAGGGCGGGGCCTATCGCGATGCCGTCTTGCTCAATTCCGCCGCCGCGCTGCTGATCGCGGGCAAGGTGGACAGCCTGCCGGACGGCGCGGAGCTGGCGGCGCAGAGCATCGACAGCGGCAGGGCCCTGACGGCCGTGGAGACCCTGGCGCGCATCACCTCCGCCGCGAATTAGCCGCACCGGATCGGCCCGGAGATCGCCTCGCGTCGACGCGAGGCGCCCCGCGCGGGGGCGACCCCGCGCTGGCAAGGGCTTTCGAAAGCCCTTCCAGAAAGGCTTTTCGAAAAGCCTTCCCGCCGCCCCTTGCAACCGGGCGCGCCACGGGCCACCGTCCGGATATGCCTCTCGACATCACCCCCCTCGGCCCCTGGGCCGACCTGCCCTTCTTCCGCGACACCCTGCCCGGTATCGAGGCCGCGCTGGCCGCCGAACCGCGCCCCTGGCTGCCTGCCCCGCGCCAGGTCTTCGCCGCGCTGGCCGCCTGCCCGCCCGAGGCCACCCGCGTCGTCATCCTGGGCCAGGACCCCTACCCCACACCCGGCCACGCCCATGGCCTGGCCTTTTCCGCCGAGCGTCATGTCACGCCGCTGCCCCGTAGCCTGGCCAATATCTACAAGGAGATGCAGGCCGATCTGGGGGGACACCCACCCGATGCCGATCTGCGGTTCTGGGCCGCGCAGGGTGTGCTCCTGCTCAACACCATCCTCACCGTGCCCGCGCATCAGGCGGGGGGCCATGCGCGGCTCGGCTGGCAGAGCCTGACGGGCCAGGTGCTCGACCGGCTGTCGGACGCCCCCCGCGCCTATCTGCTCTGGGGGGCCGCCGCGCAGAAAGCCGCTTCACGCGTCGATCCCGCGCAGAACCTCAAGATCGAGACCGCGCATCCCTCGCCCCTCTCGGCCCGACGCGGATTTTTCGGCTCGCGCCCCTTCTCACGGGTGAATAACTGGTTAGAAAGCAGGGGTGAGGCCCCCATCACCTGGACCTAGAGCGGAGCAGCCATGACCCAATCCATTCTCGACAAGATCAAAGCCTACAAGCTGGAGGATGTCGCCGCCCGCAAGGCCGAGCGACCACAGGAGGCGGTCGAGGCCGATGCCCGCGCCGCGCCGCCCGTGCGCGGCTTTGCCGAAGCGCTGCACCTGGCCAGCCGCGAAGGCTATGGCCTGATCGCCGAGATCAAGAAGGCCAGCCCCTCCAAGGGGCTCATCCGGCCCGATTTCGATCCGCCCGCGCTGGCCGAGGCCTATGCGCTTGGCGGCGCCACCTGCCTTTCCGTGCTGACCGACGGGCCAAGCTTCCAGGGCGCCGACGACTACCTGATCGCGGCGCGCGCCGCCGTCGACCTGCCGGTCCTGCGCAAGGATTTCCTCTACGATCCGTGGCAGGTCGCGGAATCCCGTGCGCTCGGGGCCGATTGCATCCTGATCATCATGGCCAGCGTCTCGGACGCACAGGCCGCCGAGCTGGAGGCCGCCGCCGCCGAATGGGACATGGACGCGCTGATCGAGGTGCATAACAAGGAAGAGATGGAGCGCGCGCTGCTTCTGGACGCGCAGATGATCGGCATCAACAACCGCGACCTGAACACGTTCGAGACCTCGCTTGATGTCACCAAGGACCTCGTGCGCCGCATCCCGGGCGACAGGCTGGTGGTCTCGGAAAGCGGGCTGAGCACGGCCGAGGATCTGGCCGAGATCGCCCGCTACGGCACCCGCTGCTTCCTGATCGGCGAAAGCCTGATGCGCGAGGAGGACGTGACCGAGGCCACCCGCAAATTGCTGGCCGATCCGCTGGTGGCGGGGCGCTGATGGCGGGGCTCACGCATTTCGACAAGGACGGCCAGGCGCATATGGTCGATGTCTCCGACAAGCCCGTGACGGCGCGCATCGCGGTGGCCGAGGGGGCCGTGGTGATGGCGCCCGGGACGCTTGAGATGATCACGCAAGGCACGGCGAAAAAGGGCGATGTCCTGGGCGTGGCGCGTCTGGCGGGGATCATGGGGGCCAAGAAGACCGCCGACCTCATCCCGCTGTGCCACCCGCTGCCGATCACCAAGGTCGCGCTGGACCTGACCCCGGACGAGGACCTGCCCGGCATCCGCATCACCGCGACCGTCAAGACCGGCGGGCAGACAGGCGTGGAGATGGAGGCGCTCACCGCCGTCTCGACCGCCGCGCTGACCGTCTATGACATGGTCAAGGCGGTCGACAAACGCATGGAGATCACCGGCATCCGGGTCACGCTCAAGGATGGCGGCAAGTCGGGCAGGTTCGAAGCATGAACGCAGGCCGGTCGCTGGAGCTCTACTTCGTCGATGGCAACCCTGAGGGGATGCTGACGGCGGCCTTTGGCGGGCTGCGATTTGCCGATCTCTCCAGACCATCCATGGCCCCCCAATGATCCCGGTCTCCGACGCCCTTTCCGCCTGCCTCGACCTCTGCGCGCCGCTGGAGACCGAGGAGGTGCCGCTGGCCGAGGCCGCCACCCGCACCCTCGCCCGCGCCGTCACAGCGCGGCGCGACCAGCCGCCCTTCGCCTCCTCCGCCATGGATGGCTACGCGGTGACCGAGGATGACCTCATTCCCGGTCGGTCCCTGCGCGTCGTCGGCGAGGCCGCAGCGGGGCATCACTGGGCGGGCCGGATCGGGCGCGGCGAGGCGGTGCGCATCTTCACCGGCGCACCTGTTCCCGACGGGGCCGCCGCCGTCGTCATCCAGGAGGATGTGACGCGCGATGGCCAGCGCATCACGCTTGGCCGGCAACTCGACGACAACCGCAACATCCGCGCGGCGGGCGGCGATTTCCGCGCCGGCGACAGCATGAGCGCGCCGCGCCGGTTGCGGCCTGCCGATATTGCACTCGCGGCCTCGATGAACCGGCCCACCCTGCCCGTCACGCGGGCGCCGGTCGTCGCGATCATCGCCACCGGGGATGAGCTGGTGCAACCGGGCGAAGACCCGCGCCCCGACCAGATCATCGCCTCGAACAGCTATGGGCTGAAGGCGATGGTCGAGGCGGAAGGGGCCGAGGCGCGTCTCTTGCCCATCGCGCGCGACACGGAGGAAAGCCTCGGCACGGTGCTGAAACTGGCCGAAGGGGCCGATATTGTCGTCACCATCGGCGGGGCCTCGGTCGGCGATCATGACCTTGTCGGCAAGGTCGCGCTCGGCGCGGGGCTGGAGCGCAGTTTCTACAAGGTCGCGATGCGCCCCGGCAAGCCGCTGATGGCGGGGCGCTTGGGCGACGCGGTGCTGCTTGGGCTGCCCGGCAACCCGGTCTCGTCGATGGTCTGCGGCCATGTCTTCCTGCTGCCGATGATCCGCGCCATGCTCGGGCTTGGCCGCGCGCCCGCGCCAAGATCGCAGGCCCCTTTGGCGGTCGATCTGCCCGAAAACGGCCCGCGGGAGCATTACATGCGGGCGCGGCTGGACCAGACGGGCCAGGTGAAACCGTTCGACCGGCAGGACAGCGCATTGTTGACCGTGCTTTCGGAAGCCGACGTTCTGATGGTGCGCCCCGCCGGGCAAGGGTCGCTCAAGGCAGGCACACTTGTGGATATCTTGCGGCTCTGATCCTGCCCCTCGTTGACACGAAGCAAGAACAGGGGTAGAACATTCCCCGAACGATGAGGATTTGAGGGGAGTGGCCCGCGATGCTGACCAAGAAGCAGCTCGACCTGTTGGAGCTTATTCACAAGCGTGTGCAGCGCGACGGTGTGCCGCCCTCCTTCGACGAGATGAAGGAGGCGCTGGACCTGCGCTCCAAATCAGGCATCCACCGGCTGATCACGGCGCTTGAGGAGCGCGGTTTCATCCGCCGCCTCGCGCATCGCGCCCGCGCCATCGAGATCGTGAAACTGCCCGAAAGCCTTGAGGCCAAACTCGGCGGCTTCGCGCCGCGCGTCATCGACGGCGACCGCCGCGATCCGCCGAAGGGGGCCATGCCCGTCGCGGCCATCGCGGCGATGGAAGTGCCGGTGATGGGCCGCATCGCGGCAGGTACACCCATCGAGGCGATCAGCGAGGTCGCCACCCATGTCGCGGTGCCGCAGCAGATGCTCGGCACCGGCAAGTCGCATTACGCGCTGGAGGTCAAGGGCGACTCGATGATCGAGGCCGGGATCAACGAAGGCGATATCGTGGTGATCGAGGAAGGCCCGACGGCAGTGAACGGCGATATCGTCGTGGCCCTGATCGAAGGCCATGAGGCAACGCTGAAACGATTCCGCCAGAAGGGCAACATGATCGCGCTGGAGGCGGCCAACCCGGCCTACCAGACCCGGATGCTGCGCGACGACCAGGTCAAGGTGCAGGGCAAGCTGGTGGGTCTGATCCGCAGCTATTGACGGTTTGCGGGGGTGCGCCTCGTCGACGAGGCGCGGGCTGCCGTTGCGCTTGACGCCTCACGCGGTCTTGGTTCGGTGAAGTCCCTGCACGATGGGCGTCGCTTTTGCACAACGGTCAAGCGATATGCAACCTGCGTCCCGTCGACGGGACGCCACCCCCCGGCCCACAAACCCCCGGCCCACAAACCCAAGGCCGACAAACCCAAGGCTTACCGCACCCAGGGGCGGTCCCCCTGACGGTCGCGCGCGGTCTCGACCCGCAGCCCCCCCCGCCCGAGATAGAGCGCAATCGCGCCGGTCCCGCGCAACACCTCCGGCCCGACCAGGTGGCACCCCTGCGCGCCGGAGGCAACCGCCGCCCCCGCCCCGGCCTGCACCGGCAACCCCGGCTGGCCCGCCAGTGCTGCCGGAATATCCTCGGGCGTGATCACCCATGTGTGGCGGGCGCAGGCCGCGATCAGCTCCTCTCCCGCGCGCCGTCCGACCCCGTGCCAGAGCGTTCCGCCCGCCAGCGCCGTCATCCGCCCTGCGCCGTCATCGGTCCAGCCCGCACGCGCCGCCGCCTGTGCCTGATCCTCCAGGTCACCATCATTCTCCAGCCACAGCCCCGCAACAAAGCCGTCGCCCCGTGGACGGCTGAGGCTGCGCGTGCCCTCTTCCATCAGTCCGGCCAGCCGCCCGGTGGAGGAGATCAGCAGCAAGGGCCGCTCCGCCCCCGTCCAGATCGCCAGCGCCAGTGCCACCGGGGCCAGCCCCGCCCATCTTGCCCGGCCCCGCCACAAGATCACAAGCAGCATCCCGCCCGTGATCAGCCCCAGGACCACGCCCGGCGGCATCACCACGGGCCGGATCGCGCCGGGTTGCGCCGAGATCCAGAGCGCCACCGCGATGATCCAGTCGAGCCCCGCCTCCATCACCCGGAACGCGATCCAGTCCAGACCGAGGGGCCAGAGCAAGAGCGCGACCACGGCCGCCGGGATGACCAGCGAGCCCATCACCGGCACCGTCAGAAGGTTGGCGGCCAGCCCGTAGGCCGCGATCATGTTGAAATGCGCGGCGGCAAAGGGCGCTGTCGCCGCCCCCGCCACGACCGAGGAAATGACCAGCGCCACGGCCCCGCGCGTCCATTTCGGCAAGCCCGCCAGGAAGGTGTTTCCGCGCAGCGCGTTGAACACCGCGACCAGGGCCGTGGTGGCGGCAAAGCTCATCTGGAAGCCGGGGCCAAGCAGCGTCTCGGGCCGGTGCGCCAGCACGATCAGCGCCGCGATGGCGACCGCGCGCAAAGTGATCGCGCGCCGGTCCAGCAGCACCGCGACGAACATCACCGCGACCTGGATGAAGGCGCGCTCCGTCGCGACATTGCCGCCCGAGAGCGCGAGATAGACCGCGCCCGCGGCCAGCGCGCCGATGGCGGCGGGTTTCTTGGTCGGCACCCGCAGCGCCAGCGCCGGGATCAGCGCCAGCCCGCCACGCAGGCAGAGAAAGACGAAGCCCGTCAACAGCCCCATATGCAAACCGGAGATTGCCAGCAGATGCGCGATGTTGGACTGGCGCAGCGCCTCCAGCACGTCCTGGCTGATGCTTGAGCGGTCGCCGGTCAGAACGGCGGTGGCAAAGGCCCCGGCCTCACCCTGTACACGAGACTGGATCGCGGCACTCATCGCGTGGCGCAGGCTCGCGATGCGCATTGTGCCGGGCTCGGGCGGGGCCAGCAGCAGGGCCGGCACGCGGGTATAGCCGACCGCGCCGATCTGCTGAAACCAGGCGTGACGCTGAAAGTCGAAGCCGCGTGGCTCGCCGGGGCCTTCGGGCGGGCTGAGATGGCCCGTCATCATGATCCGCGCACCCGGAACGGGATCGAGAAACCCTTGTTGCCCATGCAGCGAGACGCGCACCCGCGTCGGCACACGGGCCGGGTCCATGCGGGACAGCACCACCTCGTCCAGCGTGATCCGCACCCGGTCCGAGGCGGAGCGATCGACCATGACGATCCGCCCCTCGATGGGTCCGTAGTAGCGAAACCCAAGGACCGGCCCCGCGACCTGGGCCGTGCGCAGCGCCGAGAGCCCGAGACCGGCGATCACCAGCGCCAGCGCGAAGGCGAGCGGCCCGAAGACCTCGCGCGCGCGCCAGCCGAGGAGCAGCAGCGCCACGCCGAGACAGCCGAGAACCGCCAGCACAAGGCCAGACGGCTCCACCGGAAGCGCGAAATAGAGCGTCACGCCCGCGCCCACCATGACCGGCGACCAGGGCATCAAGGCCCCGCGCTGGCCCTGTTGGGCCGCGTTGATGTGGCTGATCAGGCGCACCCTTGCCACCCTTTCCGGCCTTGCCTAAACACCGCAGTGACCCATCATTGCGCCGCGCTTGGTTTCCAAACCCTTAACGCGAGGTGCCGCGAGATCCCGAAAGGCCGCCCATGTCCCCAACGCCCCCCGTCACCCGTTTCGCCCCCTCGCCCACGGGCTACCTGCATATCGGCGGCGCGCGCACGGCGCTGTTCAACTGGCTTTATGCGCGCGGGCGCGGCGGCACCTTCCTGCTGCGCATCGAGGATACCGACCGCGCGCGCTCGACCCCCGAGGCGACCGAGGCGATCCTGAAGGGGCTCACCTGGCTCGGCCTTGACTGGAACGGTGAGCCGATCAGCCAGCACGCGCGGCAGGAGCGTCACGCCGAGGTTGCGTTGCAGATGCTGGAGGCCGGCACCGCCTATAAATGCTTCTCGACGCAGGAAGAAATCGCCGCCTTCCGCGAGACCGCGAAGGCCGAGAAACGCTCGACCCTGTTCCTCAGCCCCTGGCGCGACGCCGATCCCGCCAGCCACCCCGATGCGCCCCATGCCGTGCGCCTGAAAGCGCCGCGCGACGGGGTGACGGTGATCAAGGACGCGGTGCAGGGCGACGTGACGATCCGGAACGCGGAACTGGACGACATGATCTTGCTGCGCTCGGACGGGACGCCGACCTATATGCACGCGGTGGTCGTGGATGATCACGATATGGGCGTGACCCATGTGATCCGCGGCGACGATCATCTCAACAATGCCGCGCGGCAGGCGCAGATCTACACCGCCATGGGATGGGAAATTCCGGTCTGGGCGCATATCCCGCTGATCCATGGCCCCGACGGCAAGAAGCTGTCCAAGCGCCACGGCGCGCTCGGGGTCGAGGAATACGCCGCCATGGGCTATCCGCCCGCCGCGATGCGCAACTACCTGGCGCGGCTCGGCTGGAGTCATGGCGATGATGAATTGTTCGACGATGCGCAGGCCAAGGCGTGGTTCGACCTCTCCGGAATCGGCAAATCCCCCGCCCGGCTCGACTTCAAGAAGCTGGAGCATGTCGCGGGCTATCACATCTCGCGGATGGACGATGACGACCTGCTGACCGAGATTGACCGGTTTCTGGCTGCAACGCAGCAAGAGCCACTTTCGCCTGCGCAGAAAGACGGGCTGCGCGCTGCGATGTATTGCCTCAAGGATCGCGCCCGGTCCCTGCCGCAACTGATTGAAAAGGCGTATTTTGTCCTGAACTCCCATCCCATTGACCGGGATGAGAAATCACGCGAAGCGCTGACCGATGTATCCCGTGGTATACTGAAGGAATTGACGCCGCAGTTGCAAAATGCTAGCTGGACACGCGACACGCTTGAAGCCATTGTTGGCCAGGTTTCGGAGGCACATGGAGTGAAGCTCGGCAAGGTTGCCCCGGCCCTGCGCGCCGCGCTGGCGGGCCGTCCGGTCAGCCCGAGCGTTTTCGACATGATGCTGGTTCTTGGCCGCGAGGAGACGCTGGCCCGACTGTCCGACGCGGCCGCCGCCTGAGGATCGGGACCCCCTTTCGGGGGACTAAAGTTTAGATGGGGGACGGGGGCCTGGTCCCTGCCCCGCCACCAGACCACCAGACCGAACCGTTCGGGCCGGTGCGCAACAGATGAGGGACAGATATGGCAGAAAACAGAACCGCTAAGCTGGAATTCGACGGCAAGACCCTCGAATTGCCCATCCTCAGCCCCAGCCTCGGCCCCGATGTCATCGACATCAGCAAGCTCTACGCCCAGGGCGGCGTCTTCACCCATGATCCGGGCTTCACCTCCACCTCGGCCTGCGAATCCACCATCACCTTCATCGACGGCAACAAGGGTGAGCTTCTGCATCGCGGCTACCCGATCGACCAGCTGGCCGAGAAATCGCATTTCCTCGAGGTCTGCTACCTGCTGCTCTATGGCGAACTGCCCTCGGTCACGGAACTGGAGGATTTCGAGCTGCGCGTGACGCGTCACACGATGGTGCATGAGCAGATGCACAATTTCTTCCGCGGTTTCCGCCGCGATGCGCACCCGATGGCCACGATGGTCGGCGTGGTCGGCGCGATGTCGGCCTTCTACCACGATTCGACCGATATCTCGGACCCCTGGCAGCGCGAGGTCGCCTCGATCCGCCTGATCGCGAAACTGCCGACCATCGCCGCGATGGCCTATAAATATTCCATCGGCCAGCCCTTCGTCTATCCGCGCAATGATTGCGACTACGCGACCAACTTCCTGCGCATGTGTTTTGCCGTGCCGGCCGAGGAATACCAGCCCGACCCGATCCTGAGCCGCGCGATGGACCGGATCTTCACGCTGCATGCCGATCACGAGCAGAACGCCTCGACCTCGACAGTGCGTCTGGCGGGCTCCTCGGGCGCCAATCCCTTCGCCTGCATCGCGGCGGGCATCGCCTGTCTCTGGGGGCCCGCGCATGGTGGCGCCAACCAGGCCTGCCTGGAGATGCTGCAGGAGATCGGCACGCCCGACCGCATCCCGGAATATATCGCGCGCGCCAAGGACAAGGACGATCCGTTCCGCCTGATGGGCTTCGGCCACCGCGTCTACAAGAATTTCGACCCCCGCGCGACGGTGATGAAGCAGAGCGCCGATGAGGTGCTGGACCTTCTGGGTGTCGAGGACAACCCGACGCTGCAGGTCGCCAAGGAACTGGAGCGCCAGGCCTTGGACGACCCCTATTTCACCGAGAAGAAGCTGTTCCCGAATGTCGATTTCTATTCCGGCATCATCTTGGAGGCGATCGGCTTCCCGACCTCCATGTTCACACCCATCTTCGCGCTTTCCCGCACCGTCGGGTGGGTCGCCCAGTGGAAGGAAATGATCGGCGATCCGGCCGGCAAGATCGGTCGCCCGCGCCAGCTCTATACCGGCGCGACGCTGCGCGACTACGTGGATATCGAGAACCGCTGAGCCGCCAGCCTTGACGGATTTCGGGCCGCTCCCCGAGGGGGTGGCCCTTTTCACGTCCCGCTCCGCCGTCCTCAGGCATTAACCTTAACGCGCGCGCCATTTACCTGAAAGCGCGCCCCGCCCCATCTCCCCCACTCCGCCCCATCTTCTTTGTTCCGCAAATATCCCCGCCGGAGGCATTGAATCTCTTCTCTCCAACGGCAAGGATCATCCCCTCGCTCGCAGGAAAGGCTGCCCATGCCGCGCAAAATCATCATCGACACCGATCCCGGCCAGGACGACGCGGTCGCGATCCTGCTGGCACTGGCCAGCCCCGAGGACATCACGCTTCTCGGGATCACGGCGGTTGCCGGGAACGTGCCGCTTGAGTTGACCGCGCTCAACGCGCGCAAGGTCTGCGAGGTGGCAGAGCGGTCCGATATCAAGGTCTTCGCCGGTTGCGATCGACCGTTGGCCCACAGCCTCGTGACCGCGGAGCACGTGCATGGCAAGACCGGACTCGACGGCCCCGACCTGCCCGCGCCGAAAATGCCGCTGCAAGACGCCCACGCGGTCGATCTCATCATCGAGACACTGCGCAGTGAGGCCCCCGGCACCGTCACTCTCTGCGCGCTCGGCCCGCTGACCAATATCGCCACGGCCTTTCGGAAGGCCCCCGATGTCGCGGAGCGTGTCCAGGAAATCGTGCTGATGGGCGGGGCCTATTTCGAGGTCGGCAACATCACCCCCGCGGCGGAATTCAACATCTATGTCGATCCCGAAGCCGCTGATATCGTGTTCAAATCCGGCGCACCGATCACGGTGATGCCGCTTGACGTGACGCATAAGGCGCTGGTCACCGGCCCCCGCAATGACGCCTTCCGCGCGCTTGGCAGCCATGCCGGGCGCACCGTCGCCGCCTGGACCGAGTTCTTCGAGCGTTTCGACAAGGAGAAATACGGCTCGCCCGGTGCGCCGCTGCATGACCCCACCGTCATCGCCTACCTGATCGACCCCAAGCTCTTCCAGGGGCGGCATGTCAATGTCGAGATCGAGACCGTCTCGGAGCTCACCCGCGGCATGACCGTCGCCGATTGGTGGGGCGTCACCGACCGGCCCGCCAATGCGATGTTCATGGGCGATCTGGATGCGGACGGGTTCTTCGACCTGCTGACGGAGCGGATCGGGCGGCTCTGACCGGCTGGAAACCGTCGCCCGCCATACCTAGGTAAGGGACGAAGGGGGCCACTTCCCATGCAGATCGCATTCGACAACAGCTACACCACCCTGCCCGACCGATTCTACAGCGCGGTGCCGCCAAGCCCGGTCTCCGACCCTCAACTGATCGCGCTCAATGAGGGTCTGGCCGCAACACTCGGGCTGGACGCCGACGCGCTGCGCGGTCCGGAGGGGCTGGCCATGCTGGCCGGAAACGCCCTGCCCGACGGCGCCGCCGGGATCGCGCAGGCCTATGCCGGGCACCAGTTCGGCGGATGGGTGCCGCAGCTTGGCGACGGGCGGGCGCTGCTGTTGGGCGAGGTGGTGGGCCGCGACGGCAAGCGCCGCGACATTCAACTGAAAGGCTCTGGCCCGACACCCTATTCCCGCATGGGCGACGGGCGCGCCTGGCTGGGGCCGGTGCTGCGCGAATATATCGTGTCCGAGGCGATGGCCGCACTTGGCATCCCCACAACCCGCGCGCTGGCCGCCGTCAGCACCGGCGACCCCGTTCACCGCGAACGCGTGTTTCCGGGTGCGGTCCTGACCCGCGTGGCCTCCTCGCATATCCGCGTCGGCACTTTCCAGTATTTCGCCGCGCGCGAGGATACGGAGGCATTGCAGGCGCTGACTGATCACGCGATTTCGCGCCACTACCCCGAGGCGCAAGGCCCCCTCGGGCTGCTCGCATCCGTGGTCGAGGCGCAGGCCGATCTGATCGCGAAATGGATGGGGGTGGGGTTCATCCACGGTGTGATGAACACCGACAACATGTCCGTCGCGGGCGAGACCATCGACTATGGGCCTTGCGCCTTCCTCGATGCCTATCACCCGCAAACGGTGTTCTCCTCCATCGACCGGATGGGGCGTTACGCCTATGGCAAACAGCCCGAGATCGCGGTCTGGAACCTGGCGCAGCTGGCCACCGCGCTGCTGCCCCTGATGGGCGCGGACCGCGATAAGGCCATCGAGCAGGCGACCGAGGTCGTGCAGGGCTTCGCCGACAGTTTTGCCGCCGCCTGGGACCGGGTCTTTGCCGCCAAGCTGGGGCTGGATACCCCGCGTGAGGGGGATGCCGCGATGGCCTATGACCCGTTGCGCCGGATGGCCCTGGGCGAGGCCGATTTCACCCGCACCTTCCGCGCGCTCTCGGGCCCCGATCCGAAAGCCGCGCGTGCGGAATTCAAGGATCCGACCGCCTTCGATGCCTGGGTGACCGGCTGGCAGGCGCGCATCGAGCATATCCCGCAAGCCGAACGCGTCACTGCCATGCAGGCGGTGAACCCCGCGCTGATCCCGCGCAATCACCGGATTGAAGAGGCGATCCAGGCCGCGCTGAAGGGCGATTTCGCGCCGTTCCACCGGCTGAACGCGGCCCTTGCCGCGCCCTTCGCCGAGCCCGCCGATTCCGACCTGATGCAGGCCCCGGAACCCGAGGAACAGGTGCGCGCGACCTTCTGCGGAACCTAAGGCGTTTCAGGTTCTCTTGGAATTGGGTATCGGTTTTCGCGTGCGGCCCTGAAAGGGACGTGGCAGGGAAAACCGATTCTCTTGAACCTGAAACGATCTAGCCCTTGAAGCGCCGGAAGAAGCGCCGGTTGAGGTCCACGAACTCCTCGACCAGCGCCGAGACCGAGCCGAGCGCCTTGCCGCGCAGGTAGAGCGCGCCGGTCAGCCCGGCGACCCCCGCGCCGATGATGTCCACGATCAGGTCGCCCATCGTGTCGGCCAGCCCGGATTTCTGCATGTTCAGGCCGAAGGTCTGGTCCATCGCGAACTCGAACACCTCCCAGATCACGCCGATGGTGACGGCAAAGCAGAAGGCCAGGAGGCCGATCGCCCAGGCGGGCGCGGCATAGCGGTCGCCTTCGAAGAGGATGAAGACGAGGAGAAATCCGGCAAACCCGAGCCCCAGGGCCGACATCCCGTGCAGCGCGATGTCCCACCACCACAGGCGGATATAGAAATCCATCACCTCGCCCAGGAAGAGCGTGGCGAAGATGAAGACCACGATGGCCGCGACAATGCTGCGCGGCAGGCGGATGTTCAGGCGCGGGGCCAGGAAGATCGGCGTCATGGTCAGGGCCAGCGTCGCCAGCGAGACAAAGGCCACGGGCCAGCGCCCGGTGGCGACCGACAGCAACAGCTCGACCGTCAGCACGCTCCAGATCACATAGGTCAGCCCGCTCTGGCCGCGAAGCCGGTTCATGCCACTCTCCTTCTGCTCCCATCACAGATGCGCAATGGGGCTTGCCCGTGCAAGGCCGGGACGGGCAGATTGGCCCCATGTCATACCCTGCCCCGCCCGCGCCGGACCATTTGCGAGTCCTGAGCTACAATATCCACAAATGCGTCGGGCTGGACCGGCGCCGCGACCCGCATCGGGTGGCGCAGGTGATCCGTGGCATCGGCCCCTCGATTGCCGTCTTGCAGGAGGCGGACAAGCGGCTTGGGCCCCGCCCCGCCGCCCTGCCGCCGCAGGTGGTGGTCGAGGAATGCGGGATGCTGGCCGCCCCTGTCGCCACTACCCGGATCAGCCTTGGCTGGCACGGCAACGCGATCTTGATGACGCCGGGCTGGCACATGGTGGCGCTGCACCGCCTGCCCCTGCCGGGGCTGGAGCCACGCGGCGCGGTCATTGCCGATCTCTCCGGCCCGCAGGATCTGCGCGTCGTGGCCACCCATCTGGGGCTGCGCAGGCGCGACCGGCAGCATCAGATGACGCTGATCATGGCCGAGCTGGCCCACCTGCCCCGCCGTCCCACGATCCTTCTGGCCGATTGCAACGAATGGTCGGCAACCGAGGGCTTCGCGCCTCTGGATCCGTTCTTCACACTGCACAATTCCGGCCGCAGCTTTCCCGCCCGCAGGCCGATGGCGGCCCTCGACCGGCTGGCGACGGGGCCGGGTATCGAGGTCGTGCAGCAAGGCGTCTGCCGCACCGGCATCGCGGGGCGCGCCTCCGATCACCTGCCTATCTGGGCCGACCTTTCGCTGGCCGGTTGATCAGCGTGATCCCGACCGCGACAAGCACCATCGCGGCGAGGATTTCCCAGCCGACGACCTCGCCCAACAGGCCCCATCCGAGCAGAACCCCCAGGATCGGCGTCAGGAAGCTGAACGAGGCCACGGAGGAGGCCGGGTAGGTCATCAGGAGGTGAAACCAGAACAGGAAGCCGAAGGAGGCGACAAAGACGCTCTGGTAGAGAAGCAGGCCGAGATGAAAGAGCGTCGGCTCGCGCAGGAGCGGGCCGAAGAGCGGCGCCAACAGGGTCAACAGCACCGCCGAAACCGCGAGTTGCCAGAAAAGCTGCATCTCCGGGGCCTCGTGCTGAATGGGCAGGGTTCGCGCCGCCAGCGCAATCGCCCCCCAGGCCAGCGCCGCGCCAAGCGCAAGGAAATCGCCCAGGAGGGACGCCTGCCCGCCCCCGTCCCGGTCCAGCAGCGCGAGAACGACTCCCGAAAAGGCCAGCGCCAGGCCGATCAGCCTGAGCCGCCCCATCCGTTCCCCCGGCAACAGGAAATGCGCCGCCAGCGTCAGCCAGACCGGCATGGAATAGAACAGGATCGAGGTCCGCGCGACCGTGGTGAGGTCCAGCGCGAGGAAGAGGAAGATGAACTCGACAGTGAAGAGCGCGCCCAGAAGCAGACCGGCGGGGACGCTGCGTGCGACGATTGCAAAGCGGATGCCCCGGATGCGCATCCAGACCAGCAGCACGATCAGCGCCAGCAATGACCTGAGCCCCGCCATGAAGACCGGCCCGACGCCTTGATTGCCCAGTTTGATCACGACCTGGTTGACAGCGAGAACGATCGCGATCCCGATCAGGGAGGTCGCGCCAAACGCGTCCATGCTGTCCTTGCGCGGCATGTGTCCTCTCCCCCCACCCCGTCCGGTTCCCGCCCAGAACGCAGCCCCGCGCGGGGAAGTCAAGCAAAGCGGGCGTTTCAGGATTTGCGCGCCGTGCACCGCGTGCTACCCAAACCCGACACCCGCCCCGCCGAAGGACTGCGCGCCCCATGACGATGCTTCAGGTCACCTCGCTTCTGATCGTGCTTGCGGGCGCGTTCGGGGCGATCAACTACCTCTTCCTGCGCCTGCCCGCCGCCATCGGCATCCTGGTCGTGGCGCTGGCCGCCTCGCTGGTCATCCTGGGGCTGGACCTTGTCGTGCCGGGCTTCGTCTTCGACGACGAATTGCGCGCGCTGATTGCCGATATCGACTTTTCCGAGGCGCTGCTCGACGGGATGTTGGGCCTGCTTCTCTTCGCGGGCGCCCTGCATGTGAAGCTGGAAGACTTGCGCGCCGAATGGGTCACCGTGGCGCTGATGGCGACGATCGGCGTGGGGCTGTCCACCGTCATCATCGGGGTGGGCTTTTCCTGGGTGACGGGCATGCCGCTGCTCATTGCGCTGGTCTTCGGCGTCATCGTCACCCCCACCGACCCCGTCGCGGTGCTTGGTGTGCTGCGCGAGGCCGACCTGCCGAAAGCGCTGGAGACCAAGATCGCGGGCGAGAGTCTCTTTAATGACGGGGTCGGCTATGTCGTCTTCCTGGTCCTCGTCGGCATCGCCTTTCCGGCGGGCGAGGCGCTCGGCGATAGTTCGCTGCAATCGGCGGGGCTCCTGTTCGTGCAGGAGGCGTTCGGCGGCGCGCTTCTGGGCGGTGTGCTCGGCTGGCTCACCTTCCGCGTCATGCGGCGCATCGACGATCCCTCGCTGGAGGTTCTCCTGACGCTCGGCCTTGCCTTTGGCGGTTATGAGCTGGCGATCTGGCTGCATGTCTCGGCCCCGATCATGGCCGTGGTCGCGGGGCTTCTCATTGGCGAGGTCGGCCCCAAGGGCGGCATGAGCGAGGAAACGCGCCGACATGTCGATGCGTTCTGGTTCATGATCGACGAGATTCTGAACGCGGTCCTGTTCCTCCTGATCGGGATCGAGGTCTTCGCGGTCGTCTTCTCGGGCGATGTGCTGCTGACCGGGCTTGCCGCCATCGCGCTGGCGCTGGTCGCGCGGCTGGCCGCCGTCTCCATCCCCATCCTGATCCTGCGCCCGTTCCGCGAGTTTGCCAACGGCACCATCCCGGTGATGACCTGGGGCGGCCTCAAGGGCGGTATCTCGGTCGCGCTGGCGCTGTCCCTGCCCGACAATGACTGGAAACCGCTGATCCTTGGGGCGACCTACCTGGTCGTTGTGTTCTCGATCATCGTGCAGGGCCTGACCGTGGCGCGGCTGGCCGCGCGCGTCAGCCGTGAGCCGGAACTGGATGTATGAGCGCCTCCCCCCCGGGGCGGCGCATTTCCTGAAAAACGGGGCTTTCCGGCACCGGGCCAAATCGGCCAGACCGGAACACCGGATGACACCGGATGACACCGGGGGCCAATGCCATGGCGGACACCATCGAAGTGCGTTGCGAGGCCAAGGGCCTGCGCATGACCGGCCAGCGGCGCATGATCGCGCAGGCTCTGGAAGGCCCCGACGATCACCCCGATGTCGAGGAGCTTCATCGCGGCCCTACGGCGTGCCGCTGAAGAAATAGGCGCGGCCTGCATCTGGTCTTTTCCCGCGCTTGCGGGCATGTCATTGCCATGGCCCAGGCATTTCCCCAACCGGCGCAGAACGCGGATAACCTCAGCGGGATCCTGTGGATGCTGTTTTCCATGGCGACCTTCGCGGCGGGCGATGTCGGCATCAAGCTTCTGGCGGGCGTCATGCCGCCCGGTCAGATCATGGGGTCGCTCGGGTTGCTGGGAACCGCCCTCTTCGCGGCCTGGACGAAGGCCCGGGGGCTGACCGTCCTTCCACCCGCCCTGCTGCATCCTGCCGTCGCCATGCGCTATATCTCCGAGATCGTGGCGGGCTGCGGCATGGTGCTGGCGCTGACCCTGACGCCCTTGTCGCTGGTGACCGCGATCCTGCAGGCGGCCCCGCTTGTCGTGGCAATGGGCGCGGCGCTGGTCTTCGGTGAGCGCGTGGGCTGGCGGCGCTGGTCGGCGATCCTGATTGGGCTGGCGGGCGTGCTGATCATCCTGCGCCCCGGTCTGGCAGGGTTCGACCCCAACGCGATCTGGGCCGTGATCGCCATGCTGGGGCTGGCCTCGCGCGATCTGGCCACCCGCGCCTGCCCCAAATCGCTCAGCAGCCTGCAACTCTCCACCTTCGGCATCTCGGCCCTCATTCCCACGGGCGCGATCCTGCTGGTCTTTACGGGCGCCCCGGTTGCCGCCCCCCTGCAAGCCTGGGCGATCCTTCTGGGCACGATCCTGGCCACATTGGTGGGCTACTATGCCATCACCGCCGCGATGCGGGTGGGCGAGGTCGCCGCCGTCACCCCCTTCCGCTATTCGCGGCTGATCTTCGGATTGATCCTGGGCATCGCCATCTTCGCCGAGCGCCCCGACGCGGCCACCTATCTGGGCGCGGCGCTGATCCTGGGCACCGGCCTCTATTCGGCCTGGCGCGAACATCGTGCCCGCGCCACCCTGCCGCGCTGTTAGCGCTATCATCCATCGTTTACTTTCGCCCCGTGGCTGCTATAGCAACGGGAAACCGACCTTTGACACAAGGACCACCCCCATGAGCCTGATCATCGACATTCACGCCCGCGAAATCCTCGACAGCCGGGGCAACCCGACGGTGGAGGTCGATGTCGTGCTGGAGGATGGCACCCTGGGCCGCGCCGCCGTGCCCTCTGGCGCCTCCACCGGCGTGCATGAAGCGGTGGAAAAGCGCGATGGCGACAAGGCGCGCTATATGGGCAAGGGCGTGCTGGAGGCGGTCGAGGCCGTGAATGGCGAAATCGCCGAATCCCTCGTGGGCTATGAGGCCACCGAACAGGCCGCCATCGACGCCACCATGCGCGAGCTGGACGGAACCGAGAACAAGGGCCGGCTGGGTGCCAACGCGATCCTGGGCGTCAGCCTCGCCACCGCCAAGGCCGCCGCGGAATATACCGGCCAGCCGCTTTACCGCTATGTCGGCGGCACCTCGGCCCGCGTCCTCCCGGTGCCGATGATGAACATCATCAATGGCGGCGAACATGCCGACAACCCGATCGACATCCAGGAATTCATGATCATGCCCGTGAGCGCGGAAAACATCCGCGAGGCGGTTCGCATGGGGTCGGAAGTGTTCCACACCCTCAAGAAGGAGCTGTCGGCGGCGGGCCTTTCCACCGGGATCGGCGATGAGGGCGGCTTTGCGCCCAACTTGAACTCCACCCGAGACGCGCTTGATTTCATTCTGAAATCCATCGACAAGGCGGGCTACAAGGCGGGCGAGGACATCATGCTGGCGCTGGATTGCGCCGCCACCGAGTATTTCAGGGATGGCAAATACGAGATGACCGGCGAGGGCCGCAGCCTGACGCCCGCCGAAAATGTCGACTATCTCGCCGCGCTTTGCGACGACTATCCGATCCTGTCGATCGAGGATGGCTGTTCCGAGGATGACTGGGACGGCTGGACCCTGCTGACCGAAAAGCTCGGGGACCGGGTGCAGCTTGTCGGCGACGACCTCTTCGTCACCAACCCTGCGCGGCTGAAAATGGGAATCGAGAAGAAGGCAGCCAATTCGCTGCTGGTCAAGGTCAACCAGATCGGCACCCTGTCTGAAACGCTCGCCGCCGTCGACATGGCGCATCGCAACCGCATGACCTGCGTGATGAGCCACCGCTCGGGCGAGACCGAGGATGCCACCATCGCCGACCTGGCCGTTGCCACCAATTGCGGGCAGATCAAGACCGGGTCGCTGGCGCGCTCGGACCGGCTGGCGAAATACAACCAGCTGATCCGCATCGAGGAGATGTTGGGCGAGACCGCCGAATACGCGGGCCGCTCGATCCTGCGCTGAGGCCCCGGCGCGGGGCCGCCTGCCCTTTACAGCCCCGCGCGATCCTTGTCTTACTTGTTGCGAAGGGGCCGCCACGGCGGCCCGACAACGGCAGGCGCGGCTCCCTTGAAACACCCTTTTTCAAACCGCGCCGACCCCGACCCCCGATCCACCCCGTGGGAGATCATCTCGTTGATGGTCGCCACCGACGTGAAGCCGGTGCTGGAGATCGCCGCGCGCTTCGTGCTGCTGGCCATCTTCTGCATCAGCGCCGCAATCTGGCTGGACATGGCCCTCGCGGTCTACTGGCTGCTGGTCTACATGCTGGCCGAGACCGTCAATATCGCCTTCCTCGCCACCCGCCGCGCGCCCGCCAGCCGCGCCGAGGAATGGCTGGCAACCGGCCTGAACTTCGTCACCACCCTGTGGTTCGCGACCCTGCCCGTCTATCTCTGGCAGTTTGAAAGCCAGGTTCTGAAATTCGCCGCCGTCTCGCTCCTTGCGGGCATGGTGATCTACAGCGTGACGCGCTATTCCGGCCTGCGCCGCATCGTGATCTGGGACGGTCTTCTGATCTCGGCCATTGCGCTCTATTTCGGCTATGACTTGGCACGCCACGCCGAGGGCACGGTCACGATGGCGCTGAGCATGTTGTTTTCCGTGTTGCTGGTCGCCTATTTCCTGATCTCGCTGCAAGAGAACCTGACCGCACAACGGGCACTGAAACAGGCCGAGAAACGTCATGTCCAGGCCCAGAAGATGGAGGCGGTGGGCCAGTTGACCGGCGGCATCGCGCATGATTTCAACAATTTGCTGACGGTCATGATCGGCAATCTGGACCTCTACCAAGAGGTCTCGGATCCGTCCGAGAAGGACATGCTGGCCGATGAGGCGCGCCAGGCCGCCCTGCGCGCCGCCACGCTGACCTCTCAATTGCTGGCTTTCTCGCACAAGGCGCGGCTCGACCCCAGGCCGGTCAACCCCGCGCGCCTGCTGGAGAATTTCACCGCGATGACCACGCGGGTTCTACCCGATTCCGTGACCCTGCAACTGGAGCTTGCGGACCCGCCGCAAAGCGTGACGGTGGATGTCCATCAGCTTGAAAACGCCCTGCTCAACCTGGTCATCAACGCCCGTGACGCGATGGAGGATAACGGCATCGTCACCATCGGCCTCGACCGGATCCAGACCCGCCACGCGCGGGAGTTTGGCGGTGTCAGGCTGTCGCCGGGGGTCTATGCCCGTATCTCGGTCACCGATACCGGCCCCGGCATCGCGCCCGAGGATCTTGGCACGGTGACAGAGCCGTTCTTCACCACCAAGCAGGTGGGCAAGGGCTCGGGCCTCGGCCTGTCCATGGCCAAGGGGTTCGTGGAACAATCGGGCGGCGCGCTGGAATTGACCAGTACGCCGGGCCAGGGCGCGACATTCGCCTTCTGGCTGCCGTCGCAGACGCCAGAGGACGACGATCAGGAGGGGGCATGCCCATGACCGCAGACCAGATCATCGCAAGGCTCGACCTCGCGCCGCATCCCGAGGGCGGGCATTACCGCCAGACCTGGGCCGCCGGGACCGGGGATGGCAGACCGTCGGCCACCTGCATCCAGTTCCTGCTGAAGGCGGGCGAGGTCAGCCATTGGCACAGGGTGGATGCGGCCGAGATCTGGCTTTTTCACACGGGCGCAGCGCTGGTCCTGTCGATCAGCCCGGATGCGGACGGCCCTGCAACCGATCACCTGCTGACGCCGGACCTGGACCGGGGCGCGCCGCAGATCGTGGTGCCCGCCCATCACTGGCAGGCCGCGCGCAGCACAGGCGACTGGACGCTGGTCAGTTGCGTCGTCTCGCCGGGGTTCCGCTTCGAGGGCTTCACATTGGCCGCGCCCGGTTTCGACATCCCCCGCTAACGGGGTTTGCTCAGCACCCCGCCGCCGACCAGCGCGGAGACGCCGGTGGTGGATGGACCCGAGGTCGCCATACCGCGCGCGACGCGAACGGCGAGGAAAGCGAAGGCCTGTGCCTCCAGCATGTCGCCATCCAGCCCGACCGCCTCGACCGGGTCCACGACGCATCCCGTGCGCTCGGCCAGCGCCGCCATCATCGCCGCATTGTGCCGACCGCCGCCGGTGACCAGGATACGGGTGGGCGCCGAGGGGCAATACTGGAGGCCCTGCGCCACGGCCTCGGCGCTGATTGCCACCAGCGTGGCGGCGGCATCCTCGGTGGAGAGGTCGGAGACCAGGTCGGCCAGATCTGAAAAGTCGTTCCGGTCCAGAGACTTTGGCGGCATTCTTGACATGAACGGGCGGGTCAGCGCACGTCTGACGATCGCCTCATCCGCGCGGCCCGACAGCGCCAGCGCGCCCCCCTCATCGCGCGCCCCTCCCGTTCGCGCCGCGATCAGGTCATCCAGCGGCGCATTGGCCGGCCCGGTGTCGAAGGCCATCAGCGCGCCATTCGTCTCCGGCCCCGGCGCGGACGGATCCACCCAGGTCAGGTTGCCGACGCCGCCGAGGTTGAGGAAAACGACCGGCGCACCCGCCCTGATCCACTTGGCGCAGGCGAAATGGTAGAACGGGGCCAGCGGCGCGCCCTCACCGCCAAGCTCGACATCGGCGCTGCGGAAATCCCACATCACCGGCTTGCCAAGCACATCGGCCAGCACCTGCCCGTCGCCCGCCTGATGGGTGCCGCGCCCGCGCGGCTCATGCGCGAGGGTCTGGCCGTGAAAGCCGACCATCTCGGCCTTCGCAAACCGCGACAGCACCGCGGCATGGGCGGTCTCGACCACCTCGGCGGCATCAGTCACGCCCGCCTGCCCGTGCCATTGCCCGAGGCCCGCGCGCAGCACCGCGCGCTCCTGGGCCGAATAGGCCCGGTAGCGCGTTTCGCCAAAGGCGAAAATCCTCTGCCCGTCGGTCTGGATCAGCGCCGCATCGACCCCGTCCAGCGAGGTGCCCGACATCGCGCCCGCAACCCATATCGGCCCTTCCATCGCGTCACCCTTCCCGGTATCACGCCCCTTGCTGACAGAATGGACGGATGCCTCATGACCTACCACCCCAAATCGGACTTCATGCGCGTGATGATGGAGCGCGGCTTTCTCGCCGATTGCACCGATTACCAGGGCTTCGACGAGGCGCTGAGCAGGCAGGTGGTGCCGGGTTATATCGGGTTCGACGCGACGGCGAAATCGCTGCATGTCGGCAGCCTGATCCAGATCATGACCCTGCGCTGGTTGCAGAAGACGGGCCACAAGCCGATCACCCTGATGGGCGGCGGCACCACCAAGGTGGGCGATCCGTCCTTCCGCGCCGATGAACGCCCCCTGCTGACGCCAGACCAGATCGACGAGAACATTGCCGGGATCAAATCGGTCTTTGCCAATTACGTGACCTATGGCGACGGGACGACCGATGCGCTGATGCTCAACAATGACGAATGGCTGGCCGATCTCAACTACCTCGATTTCCTGCGCGACATTGGCCGACATTTCAGCGTCAACCGGATGCTGTCCTTCGAGAGCGTCAAGTCGCGGCTGGATCGGGAGCAATCGCTCAGCTTCCTGGAATTCAACTACATGATCCTGCAAGCCTATGATTTCCTTGAGCTGAACCGGCGCTATGGCTGCCTGGTGCAATTCGGCGGCTCGGACCAATGGGGCAATATCGTCAACGGGATCGACCTGACGCGCCGGGTGCTGGACCAGGAGATCTTCGGCATGACCACGCCGCTGCTGACCACGTCCGACGGCAAGAAGATGGGCAAGACCGCCGATGGCGCGATCTGGCTCAACGCGGAGATGCGCAGCCCGTACGAGTTCTGGCAGTTCTGGCGCAACACCACCGATGCCGATGTGGGCCGGTTCCTCAAGCTCTATACCGAGCTGCCGGTCGAGGAATGCGACCGCTTGGGCGCGCTTGCGGGCTCCGAGATCAACGACGCCAAGATCGTGCTGGCCAACGAGGTCACGGGCCTCCTGCATGGCGCGGCGGCGGCCGAGGCGGCGGCAGCGACCGCGCGCGAAGTGTTCGAGAAGGGCGGCATGGGGGATAATTTGCCCACGCTGACCCTGACGGCGGCGGACATTGGCGACGGGATCTCCGTTGTGCAACTGATCACCCGCGCGGGCCTTGCGAAATCGGGGAAGGAGGCCAAGCGGCTGATCTCCGAGAACGGCGCGCGGCTGAACGATGCGCCGCTGACCGATGCCGGGCTGATGGTCCTTGCAGGTGACCTGGCCGCGCCGATCAAGCTGAGCGCGGGTAAGAAGCGTCACGCCTTGGTAGTGCTGCAGGGGTAAGGGCCCGGTTTGCAAGCGTTGCGCCCGATTGCGCGGGCAGGAGCCTCCGGCGGGGATATTTTCCGGAACAAAGAAGGTGGGCGGGGGCGTCATGGTGAACGGCGCGCGCGTTAAGGTTAACGCGGCGGGTGTAGGGGAGTGTTAAGTTCCCCCGCCATCTGGCGCAGACGTGCGGCGCGGGCGGGGGGGATGGCGGCAATCTCCAGCCCGGTAAAGACATGCAGCGTGCCGAGGTCGCGGTCGATAACTGCGTGGTCGCTGACCCGTCCGCCCATCATCAGGTAGCTGCGCAGGAGCGAGGGCATCCGCACCAGCGCGTGGCGCGGATCGGGCTGTCGCGGCGGGGCCGTCAGGAGATCGAGTGTCTCCTGTGATCTTGCCCCCGGCCGCCAGTCTGGCGGCGCGAGGTAGCGGTCGCGCAGCAGCGCCAGCGCATCGCCATGTGCCGCGGGGTCGGTGCCGGAAAACGATGAGCAGCCGAACAGCATCTCGACCCCGCCCGCATCGACAAGGGCCGCAAGCCGCCCCCAGGCCACGCGCAGGATGTCGGGATCCGGGTGGTCGGGGTGCAGGCAGAAGCGGCCAAGCTCCAGCATCGGGCCTGTGCGTCGGGCCAGCCCCGAAAGATCGTAGAATTGCGCCGAGTAGCTCTTGGCGATGTCGGCCCCGCCCGCCAAGGACAGCAGCCGGAAACAGCAGACCAGCGCGCCGGTCGCCGCCTCCTCGATCACGATATGCTGGCAAAGATCGTCGAACCGGTCACGATCGGGGACCATGCCGCCGCGAAAGGCCAGTTTGCGCAAGGCCTGCGCCCGGTCCAGATCGCGCGCGCCCGTCGCCGCGCGCGCGCGGTAGCGGCCCGGGTGCCCCGTGGATATGTCGCGCGGATCGCCGGCCAAACCTGCCTCCCGTCCCCTGCCCCGTGGCGCGGGGGGTCTCTCGCACCCGACAATGGAGCCATGACGGGCCGCCAACAAGGGCATTTCGGGTTGAAATGGCGATCACGCCCGTGGCTTGGGCGCTACAGGTTGTTCAGCGTATCGGACAGGTTGATGCGGCCAAAATTGCCGAGCAGTTGCCGCATGAAGGTGACTTCCTGGATATTCGATTCGGTCACGCGGCGCGACAGGCGGACGACCTCGCCATCTTCCAGACCCAACTCGCGGATGTTCTGCACCCGGCCCTGGCCGTCGAAGGTGATGGCGACGATGTCGCGTTCGATCACCTCGGGACGGTTATAGGTGTAGAAGCGCTGCCGCGAGGCGACGTAATACCAGGTATCGCCCGAGATGATGCCCGAAGCCGTGGGCTGGCCGACCAGTTCTGCCACGCTCTCGCGGGTGTCGGAACCCGGCGTGATCTGGGCCAGTTCATCGGCGGGGGGCGTGTAGCCGTGATTGACAAAGGTGGGCGTGCAGGCCGCGAGACCGACGGCCAGCGCAAGCGCCAGGGCGACCCTTTTGCCTTTGGGATGCGTTCTCATCTGCCCGGCCCTCTTTCGCGCCATCTGTCCAGCGTGCCCCGAATATCCTGCGGGCTCTTGCAAGGCCCGGCAAAGCTTTCTATCGGCTTACCTGACCAGAACGGACAGGGCAAGTTCCGCGTCCGCCAAGTTGAACGCGAAGAGGTTCTCGATGTCGACAGACGATCTTCCCAAGCAGCCGATCCCGGTCGCCCGCCTGCGCAGCCGCGCGCCGAACCCGTTCGATCTGGCGCCCGACGCTGCCGCCTGCGCCGCGATTGCCGCCGATCTGGATATTCGCGGGCTGCGCAAGCTGCGCTTCGCGGGCGAGATCCTGGCCGATGACAACCGCGACTGGCGGCTGGAGGGGCAGTTGGGCGCCACCGTGGTGCAGGACTGCGTGGTGACTCTGGCGCCGGTGACGACGCGGCTGGATCTGCCCGTCACCCGCCGCTTCATGCAGGAGCCGCCCGAGGCGGTGCCCGACGAGGAGGGCGAGGCCGAGATGCCCGAGGATGACACGATCGAGCCGCTCGGGAACGTCATCGACCCGGCCGCCGTGATGATCGAGGCGCTGGCGCTGAACCTGCCGCTGCATCCGCGCAGCGAGGGCGCGGACCTGGGCGATGCGGTCTATGCCGCGCCGGGTGTGACACCGATGCAGGACGAGGACGCGCGCCCCTTCGCGGGGCTGGCCGGGTTGCGCGACCACCTGGCGGGCAAGGACAAGCCCGAGGAGGACGAGGGCGAAGACGGGGCCTGACGACCTGCGCGCATTAGGGCTTGCATGGGCAGAGAATCCCTCTATGTTCCCGGCCTCATTCGCCGCGTGAGAATGCAGCACCAACGGGTGCGCCCGGAGAGGGCCCGAATTAGGGTTGCCGAGCCGGATTTCAAGCGTTAGGCGAGGCCGAGAACCGAACCGATGACACCACTTTCCGGGGCCGCTTGAATGCAAGGTCAGCCCCATCAGACCCGAGGTTGAGACATGGCTGTCCCACAGAATAAAGTAACCCGCTCGCGTCGTAACATGCGCCGGTCGCATGACGCCCTGGTTGCGGCCAACCCCAATGAATGCCCCTCCTGCGGCGAGCTCAAGCGCCCGCATCACGTCTGCCCCTCCTGCGGCCAGTACGCGGATCGCGAAGTGATCGCACAGGCCGACGAGATCGACCTCGACGACGACGCGGCCTAGGGCGGCGGGCGCGCGCAAGGCAGGACAGGTATGGCGGACACAGCACAATCGACCGGCGCGGACGCGTCCGAGACGGTGCTGTCAATCGACGCCATGGGCGGTGACAAGGGGCCGTCGGCGGTTGTCGACGGCATTGCCATTGCTGCGAGCGCCCTGCCCTCCGCGCGCTTCATCGTGCATGGCGACGAGGCCAGGCTGACCCCGCTGATCGGGGGCAATCCGGGCCTCGCGGATCGTTGCACGGTATTCCATGCCGACAAGATCGTCTCGATGGATGACAAGCCGAGCCAGGTGATGCGCTCGGGGCGCGACACCTCGATGTGGTCGGCCATCGAATCGGTGCGCAGCGGCGAGGCGTCTGCCGTGATCTCCTGCGGCAATACCGGCGCGCTGATGGCGATGTCGATGCTGCGCCTGCGCAAGATCGAGGGCGTGAACCGCCCCGCCATCGCCTGCCTCTGGCCCTCGCGCAATCCCGGCGGTTTCAACGTCATGCTGGATGCAGGCGCCGATATCCGCGCCGATGAAAACGACCTGCTGCAATATGCGCTGATGGGGGCGAGCTATGCCCGCAACGGCCTGGGCGTTGCGCGCCCGCGGGTCGGGCTTCTCAATGTCGGCACCGAGGAATTCAAGGGCCGGGCCGAGCTGAAGCTGGCCGCGCAGGCCATCGCGCGGGCGGCACCTGTCGGGCAGTTCGACTATGTCGGCTTTGTCGAGGGCGGCGACATGCCGTCAGACCGGGTCGATGTGATCGTCACCGACGGGTTTACCGGCAATGTCGCGCTCAAGACCGGCGAGGGCATCGCGCGGCTGGTGCGCGAATTGCTGGAGGACGCGTTCCGCAGCTCGTGGATGTCCAGGCTCGGCGCGGCGCTGGCGATGAAGCCCTTGCGGCACATGTCCACGCGGATCGACCCGCGCCAGGTCAATGGCGGATTGTTTCTGGGCTTGAACGGCACGGTGGTGAAATCGCATGGTGCGTCGGACGGGATGGGCGTGTCGGCGGGAATCAAGCTGGCCGCGCAATTGTCCGCAGCCGGGTTCAACGACCGGCTGGCCGCGCGCATCGCGGCATCGGAACGGGCATTGACCACGGAAGACGGGGATCGCGACGAATGAATGCTCAGGGACATACGCGCCGCGCGGTCGCCATCGGCGTCGGCCATTACCTGCCCGAGCGTGTCGTCGAGAACGCCGAGTTCGAGAAGACCATCGACACCAGCGATGAATGGATCCGCAGCCGCAGCGGCATCGAACGCCGCCATTTCGCAGCCGAGGGTCAGACCACATCGGACCTTGGTATCAAGGCCGCGGAGGCCGCGCTGGCCGATGCCGGGCTGACCGGGGCCGATATCGACGCGCTGATCGTTGCCACCTCGACCGCCGACCTGACATTCCCCTCGGTCGCCACCATGATCCAGCACGGGCTTGGCATGACGCATGGCTTCGCCTTCGACGTGCAGGCGGTCTGCGCGGGCTTCATCTACGCGCTGTCTTCGGCCAATGCCTATATCCAGTGCGGCCAGGCCAAACGCGTATTGGTGATCGGGGCCGAGACCTTCAGCCGCATCATGGACTGGAATGACCGCACCACCTCGGTCCTTTTCGGCGACGGGGCCGGCGCGCTGATTCTCGAAGCGCAGGACGGCGTGGGCGGGTCCGGGGATCGCGGCATCCTCTCGGTCGACCTCAATTCCGACGGCCAGTTCCGCGACCTGCTCTATGTCGATGGCGGCGTGTCGAAGACGCAGAGCACCGGCGTCTTGCGCATGGAGGGCCGCGAGGTCTTCCGCCACGCGGTCGAGAAACTGGCCAAGACCGCCGAAACCGCGCTGGAGCGGGCGGGCCTGGGCGCCGACGATGTCGATTGGATCGTGCCGCACCAGGCCAATCTGCGCATCATCAGCCGCACCGCGCAGAAGATGGGCGTCGGCATGGACCGGGTCATCGTCACGGTTCAGGATCACGGCAACACCTCGGCCGCGTCTATCCCGCTGGCGCTGTCGGTCGGTGTCGCCAGCGGAAAGATCAAGCGCGGCGATGTGCTGGTCGCCGAGGCGATCGGCGGCGGGCTTGCCTGGGGTGCGGCGGTTCTGCGCTGGTAGCCGGCGTTCACGCGCCGCCGAAACTCTGCCCGCCAAGCCCTTGATATTGACTTGGGAAACTGCAAGGCGCAGGATGCGCGTGAAATTGCGGGGGATCAAGTGACATGGCCGGTAAGACACTGACACGAATGGACCTGAGCGAAGCGGTGTTCCGCGAGGTCGGTCTGTCGCGCAACGAAAGCGCGCAACTGGTCGAACGGGTGCTGGAACTGATGTCCGACAGCCTGGTCGATGACGAACAGGTCAAGATCTCCTCCTTCGGCACGTTTTCCGTCCGCTCCAAGACCGCGCGGGTGGGTCGCAACCCGAAAACGGGCGAAGAGGCCCCGATTCCGCCGCGCCGGGTGCTGACCTTCCGCCCCTCGCACCTGATGAAGGACCGTGTCGCCTCGGGCAACAAACGGTAGACGGGGCGATGGCGTCGAAATCGCCCCAGGCGTTCCGCACCATCCGCGAAGTTGCCGACTGGCTTGAGGTCGAGGCCCATGTGCTGCGGTTCTGGGAAAGCAAGTTCAGCCAGATCAAACCCGTGAAACGCGCCGGTGGCAGGCGCTATTACCGCCCTGCCGACATGCGGCTGGTGGGCGGCATCAAGCATTTGCTGCACGACCAGGGCCTGACCATTCGCGGCGTGCAGAAGCTGATCCGCGAGGAAGGCGTGGCCCATGTCTCGGACCTCTCGCCCGCGCTGGACGACGATTTGCAGGGCGATCTGGTCGAGGCCGAAAGCACGGAGCGGGTCGAGGCGGATGCGCCCGCCAGTGGCTTCTTCGACGTGACCGCGATGGCGGGCGAGGAGGCGCAGCCCGAGGAGCGCGCCGAGGGTGAGGGCCCCACGGAAACCGAGGCCGCGCCGGAGGACCACGCGGCAGGGCCGGAGGAGGACTCGCAGAGCCCCGAACCGGCCCCGGAAGCGGCGCCCGAACCGGAACCCGCCGGCCCCATCGAGGTCGCCGCACAGCCCGACTCCGCCACTGACAGCCCTCCCGACTCCCCAACCCCGCTCACCGACCTGCGCACCCTGATCACCCAAGCCGGGCCGCTCGACCCAGAGCAATCCGCCGCCCTCGCCCCGCATCTCGCCCGGCTGGAGGCTTTGGCCGACCGGCTCACCGCCCGCAGCCGCGTCGGTTAGGGCGAAACCGGTCCCTTGTCGAAAAATCCCTCCCTTTCCTGCTTGCACCGCGCGGCAAATTCGCTAGAACCGCACGCAGTCGGGCTATGGCGCAGCCTGGTAGCGCGTCCGTCTGGGGGACGGAAGGTCGCAGGTTCGAGTCCTGCTAGCCCGACCAACCTGAAAACCGCCCCTGCCCTGACCGGCGCGGGCGGTTTTCGCGTCCTTGGAGCATATGATGGCCCCTGATCTGCCCCAACGCGGCGTCCTGCCCGACCACGCCATCGAGGCGATGACGCAAGCGGGCCAGATCCGGCCCGATAAGCCCTATGCCGAGACCCAGGTGCAACCCGCCAGCCTCGACCTGCGGCTTGGCACGCAGGCCTACCGCGTGCGCGCGTCCTTCCTGGCCGGGGCCGGGAACACGGTCGCCGACCGGCTGGCCGAATTCACCATGCATGAGGTGGACCTGACGCATGGCGCGGTGCTGGAAAAGGGCTGCGTCTACCTGGTACCGCTGATGGAGGCGCTCAGCCTTCCCGGCACGATCAGCGCGGTGGCGAACGCGAAAAGCTCCACCGGCAGGCTGGATCTGCTGACCCGCACCATCACCGATCACGGCACCGAGTTCGACCGCATCCCGGCGGGCTATGAGGGCCGTCTTTACGCCGAGATCTGCCCGCGCAGCTTTTCCGTGCTCGTGCGCCCCGGAATGCGCCTGAACCAGATCCGGTTCCGCGGCGGGCAGGCCGTGCTCAGCGATGCCGAGTTGAAGGCCCGCCATGCCGAAACGCCGCTGGTCTCGGGCGAGGCGGTGATCAGCGACGGGCTCGGCTTTTCCGTCGATCTCAGCCCCGGCCCCGGTGGCCTCGTAGGCTTCCGCGCCAAGCCGCATACGGGCGTGATCGACCTCGACAATATCGGGCATTACGCACCGGCCGAGTTCTGGGAGCGGCTGGAAACGACGGAAGGCCGCATCATCCTCGACCCCGGTGCCTTCTACATCCTGGTCAGCCAGGAGGCGGTGACGATCCCGCCCGATTGCGCCGCCGAGATGGCGCCCTACCTGGCCATGGTGGGCGAGTTCCGGGTGCATTACGCGGGCTTCTTCGATCCAGGTTTCGGCCACGGCGTGCCGGCGCGCGGGGTGCTGGAGGTGCGTTGCCACGAGGCGCCCTTCGTGCTGGAACACGGGCAGGTGGTGGGCCGCCTGGTCTATGAACGCATGGCCGCCCTGCCCCGCACGCTCTATGGGGCGGATCTGGCGTCGAATTACCAGGGCCAGGGGCTGAAACTCTCCAAGCATTTCCGGTCCTGACGCCGGGGGGCCGAAATTTCTTGCTTCAAGAAATTTTCAGGCTGAAATTTTTTCCGGAAAAATTTTCGGGCGGTGTCACCGCAGCAGCGTCGAATAGAACAGCAGCCCGTAGCGGCAGAGCACCTCGGACACACCGTTCCACAATGCCGAAAACGCGATCGGGTCCAGCCGCTCGGCCTGCGCGATCTCGGCCAATGTCCTGCGCCCGTTGATGTGACGCAAGAGACCGGCGGCGGCGGCGGAGACCGGAACCTCGATCTTCTCATCGCCCAGGTTGATAGGCAGCACGCCCTCCTTGGCGATGGCAGCGGCCAGTTTCGCCGGTTGCACGCCCTTGAGATGCGGCACGGACCCAGGCGTCGGCTTGGCCACGCGCCCCTCTGCCGTTGCTTTCGGTGCGGCATAGGCCACGTGCAGCCGGATCGTGCCGCGCAGCTTTTCGGCCAGTTCCATCCGCGTCAGCTCATCCAGCCCGACCAGCATCCGCCGATCCGGCAAAAGCGGCGCGGGGTCATAGGCATGGGCCTGCGGCAGGCCGGTGATCGCGAGGCCGGCCGCTTCGAACGCGTCGGAAAGATCGCGGATCGTGAACGCCCGGTCCTGGCTGTGCAGGAGCAGATCGTAGAACCCCGCATCGCTGGCCTTGTGGTCGCTGACATGCGGGTTGCGTTTGAAGGGATGACCCTCGGGCAGGCGCTGGAAGATCGCCCTGGCATCGCGCAGCCGGTCCCTGGGCGGGCCTTGCAGAAGCGTGCCGAACGCCTCCTGCAAGGGATAGACGCCCGCGCGGCCATAGGGCGCGTAGACCATGACCCCCATGCCGCCCTGCGGTTTCAGCGCGCCCGCCAGCGCGTCGAAGCCTTCCTGCGGGTCTGGCAGATGGTGCAGCACGCCGCAGCAGTCGATATAGTCGAAGGGGCCATGATCCCCTGCCTCCAGGAGCGACCCGGTAACGAAATTGATGCCTGACAGCCCACGCGCCTCGGCCCGCGCCTCGGCGATCCCGCGCGCCGAGGTCGAGAGGTCGAGATAGGTGATCTCGTAGGGTTTTCCGGCACTTGTCAGGATCTGCGCCATCTGGATCAGCGCGTCGCCCGTGCCACCCCCCGCGACCAAGGCGCGGAAGGGCTGCGACCAGTCACGCTTGCCCGCAAAGACGAAATGGTCGATCTCCAGCGGATGCGAGGGCGAGCCGGTGATCAGGCGCCTGGCCTCGTCCTTCGGGTCGCGTTCCGGGTAGGGATAGGCGTCGTACTGGTCCTCGATCAGGCTCATGCGCCCACCCCCACCTTGTCGATCGGATGGGCGGCAAGCCCCTCGCGCTGGTCCTCGGTCAGATCGTCCCAGGCCACGACCCAGGTGTGAATGGAAAACACCGCGGCGCGGGTTTCCGGCAGGCGCAGCAGGCTTTGCCGTTCCGAGCGCAGGAAGGGCGATTGGCCCTTCGGCTGCACCCGCCGGTCGGCATGGCGGCGCGGCTGGTGCAGGGCGGGGTCGGCATAGAGCAGCGCATTGGCACGCCAGAGCGGGCGGTCGGGATGCAGCGCGTCAAAGAGGCGCTGAACGCGGGCGGCAAGGTGGCCTTCGTATTCCGGCACAGGGTCGTGGATCGCGGTCAGCGGGCGGCCCAGTTTCTCGGACAGGCTCCAACTGGCGGGAAAGCACAGGACGGCCCCGGTCAGGACATGCTCATCGGCACCCTCGGGCTGGTCCAGCAGGCAGAGATCCTCCTGCACCAGCCGCCCCGCGACCAGCAGCGGATGATCCGAGTCGCGCGCGACCGTCACGCCATCGGGGCGCGTCACGTCCCGCGCGGTCACGGTATAGCCCGGCCCCAGACGGGTCAGGATCAGCGTCAGAAGCTCCTCGGCGGCCGCCTCCTCGCCGCCCATTGTCGCGAAGACCTCCTCGCGGCGGTCCTTCAGCAGCCGGTCGCGCAGGGCCATCTGGGGGCCGAACGCCTCATCCATCACCAGCCAATCGGCCATGTCGAGCGGCTGGATCCCCGGCAGACGCCGCGTGGCGGGCTGCATCCACGGCGCGTGCGGCAGGCTCTTCTGGCAGATATGTTCCAAATTCGACCCCCATGATGCCGCAATCCCGCAAGCGCGCCCTGCCCCCGGACCTTCAGTCTGTCGCCAGGGAGGCCCCCGCGATGAATGAAGCCTATCGCCCGCTCGTGCGCAAGATCGACCCGTCCAAGGGCAGTCATCTGCCCGATGGCACGCTGAATGACAATGACCGGATGGAGATCGGGCCGACGCCGTTGGCCTATGCCGAGTTTGCGGCGGCGGGCCTGCGCCTCCCCGACCTGCCCATGATGCGCCGCTATCGCCTTGGCCGCCTGACCGAAAAGCTGATCGAGCGGGACTATGGCGGCCTCCTGGTCTTCGACCCGCTCAATATCCGCTACGCCACCGATTCGACCAATATGCAGCTTTGGAACACGCATAACCCGTTCCGCGCCTGCCTGGTCCTGCCCGATGGCTACATGGTGCTGTGGGATTACAAGAACGCGCCCTTCCTGTCGGGCCACAACCCGCTGGTGCGCGAGGTGCGGGCCGGCGCGGATCTGTTCTATTTCGACCGGGGCGACAAGCTGGACGTGGCCGCCGATGCCTTCGCCCGCGACGTGGCCGACCTGATGGCCCGACACGCGCCGGGCCTGCGCCGCCTGGCCGTCGACAAGCCGATGCTGCACGGGCTGCGCGCGCTGGAGGCGCAGAGGCTGGAGGTGATGCCCGGCGAGGAGGTCACGGAAAAGGCCCGCTCCATCAAGGGCCCCGATGAAATCCTGGCGATGCGCTGCGCCATGCTGGCCTGCGAGGCGTCCATGGCCGAGATGCAGGATGCGACGCGGCCGGGGCTTACCGAGGACGAAATCTGGGCCGAGCTGCACCGCGCCAATATCGCGCGCGGCGGCGAATGGATCGAGACGCGCCTTCTGACCACCGGGCCGCGCACCAACCCGTGGTTCCAGGAATGCGGGCCAAGGGTGCTGCAAAACAACGAGATTCTCGCCTTCGACACCGACCTGATCGGCTGCTACGGCATCTGCGCCGACATCTCGCGCACCTGGTGGATCGGCGACCTGCCCCCGCGCCCCGACATGATCCACGCGATGCGCCACGCGCATGAGCACATCATGACCAATATGGAGATGCTGAAACCCGGCGTCGGGCTGGAGGAATTGACGGCAAACACCCATGTTCTGGAGCCGCCCTATCAGAGGCTCAAATATGGCTGCCTGATGCACGGTGTCGGGCTCTGCGATGAATGGCCCCTTGTGGCCTATCCCGACCACGCGGTGAAGGGCGCGTTCGATTACGTGCTGGAACCGGGTATGACGCTCTGCGTCGAGGCACTGGTCAGCCCCGAGGGGGGCGATTTCTCGATCAAGCTGGAGGATCAGGTGCTGATCACCGAGGATGGCTATGAGAACCTGACGCGGTATCCGTTCGATCCGGCGCTGATGGGGGCATAACGCCGGAAAAATCTTCTAGAAGATTTTTCGGCACGGGAAGAGTTTTCGGGCAAAATTCTTCCGCCATCCGCCCACGCCGCAACACGCCCGCGTGATCGGGGTTGCGGCGCGGGGGCCGGGGCCACATTCTCTTGAGGCACCGCCCCCCGCGCAAGGAACGGCCCATGCCCACCGAAAAATTCACCTTCCCCGGCCATGACGGCATCGAGCTGGCCGCGCGGCTGGACCTGCCCGACGGTCCGCATCTGGCCACGGCGCTGCTGGCGCATTGCTTCACCTGCGGCAAGGATATCGCGGCGTCCCGGCGCATCGCGGCGCGGCTGGCGGGAATGGGCATCGCGGTGCTGCGGTTCGATTTTACCGGGCTCGGCCATTCGCAGGGCGAGTTCGAGAACACCTCGTTCTCCTCCAACGTCGCCGACCTGCACGCCGCCGCCCGCGCCCTGGCCGAGCGTGACATGGCCCCCGACCTCATTATCGGCCATTCGCTTGGCGGCGCGGCGGTGCTGCGCGCGGCGCCCGATATGGACAGTGTCAAGGCCGTCATCACCATCGCCGCCCCCTTCGACCCCGGCCATGTGACGCATAATTTCGGCGACGCGCTGGAGCGGATCGAGGCCGACGGCTCCAGCGAGGTCATGCTTGGCGGGCGCAAGATCACGATCGGCAAGGGCTTTGTCGAGGATGTCCGGGCGGAAAAGCTTGCCCCGGCCATCGCCAATCTGCGCAGGGCGCTGCTGGTGCTTCACGCCCCCCGCGACGCTCTGGTCGGGATCGAGAATGCCACCCGGATCTTCACCGCCGCGAAACACCCGAAAAGCTTTGTCACGCTGGATGATGCAGATCACCTGATCAGCCATCCCGACGATGCCGAATACGCCGCCGAGGTGATCGCGGCCTGGGCCGGCAAATATATCGACCTGCGCCCGCCCGCGCCGCCCATCGGCGCGCCCGAAGGCGTGACCCGCGTGACCGAGGCCGACCCCGACGGCTTCCGCCAGGACGTTCAGGCCGGCCCCTTCCACCATGCCGTCGCGGATGAGCCGCGCGCCTATGGCGGCACCAACCAGGGCTTTACCCCCTACCAGTTCCTCGCCGCCGGTCTTGGCGCCTGCACTTCGATGACGATCCGCATGTATGCGCGGCGCAAGGACTGGCCTCTGACCGGCGTGTCCGTCGATGTGACGCATGACAAGGTTCACGCCCAGGATGCCAGCGGGCGCGGCGACAAGATCGACACCTTCACACGGCGCATCACGCTGGAGGGCGACCTCGACGCAAGCCAGCGCAAGCGCCTGTTGGAGATCGCCAACAAATGCCCGGTCCACCGGACGCTCGAATCAGGCGCTGCGGTCAGAACCGAGCTGGTGGACTGACTTGACATAAATCAAGGCGCGCAATTCTGGCTGGCCCATCATGACCTTGCGTAAACCAGAAAGGACCGCGCCATGGGCCTGCTTTCCAAGCTCGATACTTCCGCGACCCTCGTTCAGGACATGGCCGGACGGCTCGATGTCGATCTCGAGGGCGCGCTGTTCAGGGACGTCGAAACCGGCGCCTACCAGTTCCGCAGCATGATCCTGTCCTGCACCGCCTGTTCCGATCAGGACGGCTGCCGCAAGCTGTTGGATGAAAACGACAAACTGGACGCGGCACCGGAGTATTGCCGTAACGGCCACCTGCTGAAGCGCGGCTAGATCGGCAGCATCGTCGTCGACTTGATCTGCTCCATCGAGAGCAGGGCGGTGACGTTGTAGATGCGCACCTCTGAGATCAGCGCCTGATAGAACACGTCATAGGCGCGCGCATTGGCCACGCGCACCTTGAGGATATAGTCGATATCACCCGCCAGCCTGTGCGCCTCCATCACCTCGGGTCGCGCTTGCAGGGTGGCAAGAAATTTCTGCTGCCATTCCGCCTCATGTTCCGACGTGCGGATGAGGACGAAGAAACACGCCTCCAGCCCCAGGGCCTCGGCATCCAGCAGCACCGTCTGCTGGCCGATGATCCCCGCCTCGCGCATTTTCTTGATCCGGGTCCACACCGGCGTCTTGGACGAGCCCACCTTCTTGGCAATTTCATCCAGCGATTGGCCTGCATCCGCTTGCAGGGCTTGAAGGATCTTCCGATCCAGCGCGTCGATCTGAACAGACATTTGGCAAACTTCCCATGGATGGAACGACAAACGGGTTTCGACCCTCCATAGCGAACAAATGTCCTTATCAGCAAGCCCATCTGGCCAAAAACCGGGAAAATATCCTATGTTTGGGGCAGGAACTTGGAACAGGCTAATATGAAACATTTCCCGATCTTTCTGGCCATGGAGGGCCAAAAGCTGGTGCTGTCGGGCGGCGGGGATGCCGCGTTGGCCAAGCTGCGCCTGCTGATGAAGACCGAGGCGCAGATCGAGGTCTTCACGGCAGACCCCGCGCCCGAGATCGTGACCTGGGCCGGGGAAGACCGCCTCGACCTCACGGCCCGCGCGCTTCAACCCGGTGACGTGGCCGGGGCTGTCCTCTTCTATGCCGCCGATGAGGATGCGCGCGAGGATGCCCGCACCAGTGCCATCGCACGGGCCGAGGGTGCGCTGGTCAATATCGTGGACAACCTTGCGGACAGCCAGTTCATCACCCCCGCCATCGTCGACCGCGACCCGGTGACGGTCGCCATCGGAACCGAGGGCGCGGCCCCGGTGCTGGCGCGCGCCATCAAGCGCGACCTGGAGGAGCGGTTGCCGGTGACCCTGGGCGCGCTGACCCGGATCGGCAAACGGTTTCGCCGCGCTGCCGAGGGGCTGCCCTTTGGCCGCAAACGCCGCGATTTCTGGGCCGATTACTATTTCACCACCGGCCCCCGCGCGCTGGCCGAGGACGGCCCGCAAGGGGCGGAAGAGGCGCTGAATACGCTCCTCGACACGCACCTGAACGCGGCTCCGCGGGCAGGCCATGTCGCCCTTGTGGGTGCAGGCCCCGGCGATCCGGAACTGCTGACCCTCAAGGCCCGCCGCGCGCTGGATGAGGCCGATGTCATCATCCATGACCGCCTAATCGCGCCCGAAATCCTGGAGCTTGCCCGGCGCGAGGCCACGCTGATCGACGTCGGCAAGGAAGGTTTCGGCCCCTCCACCGACCAGACCAGAATCGCCGCCCTCATGACCCGACACGCCAGAACCGGCGCGCAGATCGTGCGGCTCAAATCCGGCGATCCCGCGATCTATGGCCGGTTGGACGAGGAATTGACCGCATTGGACGCGGCAGGCGTCGGTTGGTCCATCATCCCCGGCCTCACCGCCGCCTCGGCCGCTGCCGCCAGCATCGGGCAGAGCCTGACGCAGCGCGGGCGCAATTCCAGCCTGCGCATCCTGACGGGCCACGACACGAAAGGCTTCGCCGAGCAGGATTGGGCCGCCCTCGCCCGCCCCGGCACCGCTGCCGCCATCTACATGGCCAAGCGCGGCGCGCGGTTCCTGCAAGGGCGCCTCTTGATGCACGGGGCGTCGCCGCAAACCCCCGTCACCATTGTCGAAAACGCCTCGCGGGCCGATCAGACCGTGCTGCAATCCTGTCTGGCCACGCTGGCCGCCGACCTGGACCGGGCCGAGATGTCCGGCCCCGCCATCCTTCTCTATGGTCTCGCCCCGCGCGCGGCCCTTGCCGAAATCCCTCAAGTCCCGGAGGCTGCACATGGCCCGTAATTTCACGCCCAAAGTCGTCACCGCAAACCACCTGCTGGAGGGCGATGTCGTCTACCTGACCGTCGATGACCGCTGGACCCGCCGCATCGAGGAGGCCGAACTGCTGGAGGACGAGGCCCATGCCACGATCCGCCTGCTTGATGCCGAGCGGCAGGCAGCAGAGATCGTCGGCGCCTATCTGGCCGATGCCAGGCGCGGGCCTCATGGTCCCACGCCCACGCATTTCCGCGAGGTGTTCCGCACCCAAGGCCCCTCCAACTACGCCCATGGCAAACAGGCGGAGCTGTAAACTCATGTATGAATACAATGACTTCGACCATGCGTTCCTGGCAGAACGCAATGCCCAGTTTCGCGCCCAGGTCGAGCGCCGGATCGACGGCAGCCTGACCGAGGATGAGTTCAAGCCGCTCAGGCTGATGAACGGACTCTACCTGCAACTGCACGCCTACATGCTGCGCGTGGCGATCCCCTATGGCACGCTCAATTCGGCCCAGATGGACCGCATGGCCCATGTGGCCCAGACCTGGGACAAGGGCTATGGCCATTTCACCACGCGCCAGAACATCCAGTATAACTGGCCGAAACTGCGCGACGTGCCGGACATGCTGGACAGCCTGGCCGAGGTCGGTATTCACGCCATCCAGACCAGTGGCAACACCATCCGCAACGTCACCGCCGACCATTTCGCGGGCGCGGCCGCCGATGAGATTGCCGATCCGAGGCCCCTGGCCGAGCTGCTGCGGCAATGGTCCACCGATCACCCCGAATTCCAGTTCATGCCGCGCAAGTTCAAGATCGCTATCACCGGCGCGCCCAATGACCGCGCGGTGACGGCGGCGCATGACCTCGCCCTGCGCATTGTCGAGCGTGACGGGCAGATCGGCTATCAGGTCTGGGTCGGCGGCGGGCTTGGCCGCACGCCCATGATCGGCAAGGTGCTGGCCGATTTCGTGACGCTCGATGACCTGCTGCCCTACCTGGAGGCCACGGTCGCGGTCTGGAACGTGATCGGACGGCGCGACAACAAGTTCAAGGCGCGCATCAAGATCCTGGTGCATGAGTTCGGGCTGGAGAACCTGCGCGAGGAGGTCGAGAAGGAGTTCGCGCTGCGCAAGACGCAGTTCGATGCCGGTCAGACCAGCATCCTGTTGGACGAGATCAGCAGGCACTTCGCCCCGCCCGCGTTCGAAACCGCCGGAACCGAGCCCTTCGATGCGGCCTACGAGGCTGATCCGGTCTTCCGCTCCTGGGTCGATACCAACCTGACCGAACACCGCACCGAGGGCTATGCCATCGTCAGTGTGTCCCTGAAAAAACAGGGCGCGACACCGGGCGATGCGACGGCGGACCAGATGCGGGTGCTGGCCGGGATCGCGCGCGAGTTCGGCCATGATGAGCTGCGCATTTCCCATGAGCAGAACGTCATCCTGCCCCATATCCACAAGCGCCACCTGCCGCAGATCCACGCGCGCCTGAAATCCGCTGACCTCGCCACCGCCAATATCGGGCTGATCAGTGACATCATCGCCTGCCCCGGCATGGATTACTGCGCGCTGGCGACGGCCCGTTCCATCCCCGTCGCACAGGAGATCGCGACGCGGTTCGACGAACTGAAGCTGGAGCATGATATCGGCCCGCTCAAGATCAAGATCTCGGGCTGCATCAATGCCTGCGGCCATCATCATGTCGGTCATATCGGCATTCTCGGCCTCGACCGCGCGGGCGTGGAAAACTACCAGATCACGCTTGGCGGCGACGGCACCGAGGATGCGGTGATCGGCACCCGCACTGGTCCCGGTTTCGCCTATGACCAGATCGTGCCGGCGATCGAGCGTATCGTGCAAGCCTATCTGGACCTGCGTGAAAGCCGCGATGAGACCTTCCTCGACGCCTATAAACGCGTCGGCATGGAGCCGTTCAAATCGGCGCTTTATCCGGAGGCCCAACGTGCCGCTTGATGCCACCCTCACCGACCTCACAGAATGGGTCGCGGGTCTCAACGCCCGCTACAAGCACCATTCCGCCACGGCGGTGATGGAGCGGGCGCTGTCGGATTCCGATCTGGGGCGGATCGCGCTGGTCTCGTCTTTCGGGGCGGAATCTGTGGTTCTGCTGCACATGGTCTCGGTGATCGACAAGGCCACGCCGGTCCTGTTCGTGGACACGAATATGCTGTTTGCGGAAACGCTGACCTACCAGCAGGAGGTGAGCCAACACCTGGGCCTGACGGATGTGCGCACCATTCATGCCAGCCAGATCGCCACCATCGCGGGCGACCCCGACGGCACCCTGCATCAGCGCGATACCGATGCCTGCTGCGGCCTGCGCAAGGTGGCCCCGATGGAAGCCGCCCTTGCCCCCTTCGACAGCTGGATCACGGGCCGCAAACGGTTCCAGTCCGGCAGCCGCGCAAGCCTGGAGTTCTTCGAGACCGAAGGACAGAAACGCATCAAGATCAACCCCTTGGCGCATTGGGCGCCCGAGGATGTGCGCGATTACATGATCAACAACCGCCTGCCGCGTCACCCGCTTGTGGCAAAGGGCTACCCCTCGATCGGCTGCGCGCCCTGCACCGCGAAAGTGGCCCCCGGCGAGGATCCCCGATCCGGCCGCTGGAAGGGGCAGGACAAGGAAGAATGCGGCATCCATTTCATCGACGGGCGCATGGTGCGTGGGCCCCTGAAACAAGCCTCCTGAAGGAACCCGATATGAAAGACCTGATCACCGAAACCGCCGCCCTCGAGGCCGTTCTCGTCACCGATACGGGCTTTGCGCCCGCTCCCGCCGAGGATGCGCTCGACATCGCGCCCGACGCCGATCTCGACGCGCTGGACCTCGCCACCCCCGCGATCCGCGTCGATTTCGCCAGCTTCGCCGACGGGCGCGGCTTCACCATCGCGCGGCGGCTGCGCCTGAGGGGCTATACCGGGCGGCTTGTTGCCTCCGGTCATGTCCTCGCCGACCAATACGCGATGGCGCGCCGGTCGGGCTTCGACGCGGTGCAGATCAACGCCGACCTCGCCGCCCGCCAGCCCGAGGATCAGTGGCTCGCGCGCGCCGACTGGCAGGCGCATGACCACCGGGCGCGGCTGCGCGCCGCCTGAACGCCCCCTTTTCCTTACCCAGATCAACGTCTAGTTAGAAGGACGACCCCATTGCGGGGCCGCATGTATTCCGATGACCGAGCAATCCCCCGTGACCCAGACCAGCGCCATCAAAGTGCCCACCCTGCCCGATGCCCAGACCGTCACCGCGGTCACGCATTACACCGACCGGCTGTTTTCCTTCCGGGTGACACGGCCCGCATCCCTGCGCTTTCGTTCGGGCGAATTCGTGATGATCGGCCTGATGGGCGATGTGAATCCGAAGACCGGCAAGCAGAAGCCGCTGCTGCGCGCCTATTCCATCGCCTCGCCCTCCTGGGACGAGGAGCTGGAATTCTACTCGATCAAGGTGCAGGACGGCCCGCTGACCAGCCGCTTGCAGCATATCCAGCCCAGCGACGAGATCATCCTGCGCCCCAAACCCGTCGGCACGCTGGTCCATGACGCGCTGCTGCCGGGCAAGCGGCTCTGGTTCTTCGCCACAGGCACCGGATTCGCGCCCTTCGCCAGCCTCCTGCGCGAGCCGCAGACCTACGAGGATTACGACGAGGTCATCATCACCCATACCTGCCGCGAGGCGGGCGAATTGACCTATGGCCGCGAGATCATCGAAAGCCTCAAGACGGATGAGTTGCTCAATGACGTGATCGGCGAGGGGTTCTGGAAGAAGATCAAATACTACCCCACAACGACGCGCGAAGAGAGCGCCAGGATGGGCCGGATCACCGACCTGATGCGCTCGGGTCAGGCCTTTGCCGATCTCGGTGTCGAGCCGCTCAATGCCGAGACCGACCGCGCGATGATCTGCGGCAACCTCGCCTTCAACCTGGAATTGAAGGAGATGCTGGAGGAGTACGGACTGGAGGAAGGTGCCAATTCCAAGCCCGCGCAATATGTGGTGGAAAAGGCGTTCCTGGATTGAAGAACCGCTTGCGGCGGGCCGGGAACGCTCTTCGAAAAGCGTTCTCTCAAGGCCCGCCGACGGCCCTTTGGCGCGCTTTCGAAAACGCGCAAGAAAGCTGCATCGACGCAGCTTCTCATCGCCAGAAAAAAAAGGCGCGTCCGCAATGGCGCGCCTTTTCCAATTCCACTGTTGGAAGCCCTACTTCGTCGGCCCGATCATCATCACCATCTGGCGGCCTTCCATCTTCGGCATGTTCTCGATCTTGCCGACCTCCTTGACGTCCTCGGCCACCCGCTCAAGCAATTCGCGGCCCAGGTTCTGGTGCGCCATCTCGCGCCCGCGGAAACGCAGGGTCACCTTGACCTTGTCGCCACCTTCCAGGAACCGCAGCACGTTGCGCATCTTGACGTCATAGTCATGCGTATCGGTATTGGGGCGGAACTTGACTTCCTTGACGTCGATCGTCTTTTGCTTCTTGCGCGCCTCGCTCTCGCGTTTCTGCTGTTCGTATTTGAACTTGCCGAAATCCATGATCTTGCACACGGGCGGATTGGCATTGGGCGAGATCTCGACCAGGTCCAAGCCCGCCTCGGCGGCCATGTCCATGGCGCGTTCGGGGCTGACCACCCCGACATTTTCACCGTCTGCGCCAATAAGGCGGATTTCTGCGGCCCGGATGCGTTCATTGACGCGGGGGCCGGTGTCGCGCGTTGGCGGCGCGTTATGGGGTCTGCGGGCTATCGGCGAATTCCTTCTGTTGCCACTGTTCTCGTCTGATTGAAATTAACCTTGCCCCTCTGGCGGTTCAAGGCGAATCCCCGCCTGTTTTGCCAATGTTTGGCGATTGTTGGCCGGGATGGCGTTGCACTACCCCATCAGGCGGCGTATTTGAAGGAGAGAAACAAAAAACAGCATTTCAAGACTGGAGAACCCCCATGTCCCGCGCGTTGATCATCATCATTGCCCTGGCCGCCATCGGCGCCATCGGCTATTTCATGAGCCCTCTGAGCCAGCAGACCGCAGAGGAACCCGCCCCCGCCGAAGAGGTGATGGAAGACACCACCGAGGCCGCCGAGGACGCCGCGGCGGAGGCGGCCGCGGAAGCGGAAGCCGAAGCTGCCGCCGCCGAGGAAGCCGCGGCCCAGGCCGCAGCCGAGGCGGAAGCCGCCGCTGCCGAGGAAGCCGCCGCCGCTGAAGAGGCCGCAGCCGAGGAAGCTGCCGCCGCAGAAGCCGCCGCCGAGGAAGCCGCGGCAGCCGCAGAGGCAGAGGCCGCTGAAGCTGCCGAAGCCGTCGAGGAGGCCGCCGAGGCCGCGGCGGAGGGCACCGAAGAGGCCGTCGACGCCACGACCGAAACCGCAGTCGAGGCCGCCGAAGCGGCGGAAGAACCCGCAACCGAGGCCGCAGAAGCCGCAGGCGAAGCTGCCCAGGCTGTCGGCGAGGCTGCGACGGAAGCCGCCGAGGTCGTCACCGACACGGTCGAGGAGGCTGTTGACGCGGCAACCGGCACCGAAACCGCCGAGACGCCCGACCCCGCGCAGGTCCTGACCGTCGACGGGTTCGAGCCCGACGCGGCGCTGCAACTGGTCAACGAGGCCGATGGCCTCTCCGATGTCTCCCGCGTCGCCCTGCGTGCCGCCATCGAACAGGCCCGCAACAATCCCGGCATGGTCGATGAGGTCGTGGCCCGCCTGCAAAACGCGCTCGGCAACTGACGCGCGCCCGCCAAGGGCTGACAGATCGACGCCCCCGGACCGCTTCCGGGGGCGTCTTTCGTTTGAGAGACCTGACGGAACCGGCACTTCGCAGCCCGATCCCACCTGGTCGCTTTCGGGGCTTCCCTCCTGGCAGTTCTCGCGCCAATTTGGGCCGAGAGGACCCCGCCCATGCCCACGCTTTCCGACAGCTTCCTGACCGCGCTCGGCCTCATCGTCTCGGGCGATGCCGACCTGATCGAGATCGTCGCCCTGTCGCTGCGCGTCTCGCTGACCGCCGTTCTTCTGGCGGCGCTGATCGGCCTGCCGCTCGGCGCGGTGCTGGCGGTGGTCCGCTTTCCCGGTCGCGGGCTGCTGATCGTGGTGGTCAACGCGCTGATGGGGCTGCCGCCGGTGGTGGTGGGGCTTGTGGTCTACCTGACCTTCTCGGCCTCCGGCCCGCTTGGCGTGCTGGAGTTCCTCTACACCCCCGCCGCCATGATCGTGGCGCAGACCGTGCTGGTCACGCCGATCATCGCGGCGCTGGCGCGCTCCACCCTCGCCGATCTGCTTGGCGAATATGACGAGACGCTGCGCGTTCTGGGGGCAAACCGCTTCGATGTCGTGGCAACCCTGCTTTGGGACGGACGGTTTTCGCTGGCCACGGCGCTGCTGGCCGGGCTTGGTCGGGCGCTGGCCGAGGTCGGCGCGGTGATGCTGGTCGGCGGCAATATCGACCATGTCACGCGGGTGATGACCACGGCCATCGCGCTGGAGACATCGCGCGGCGCGCTGCCACTGGCGCTCGGGCTCGGCATCGTGCTGCTTTTGATCACGCTGGTGCTGAATGCCGTGGTCCTGGGCGTCCGCAACCGGTTGGAGGCGCATGCCCATGCCTGATCCCACCCCGCGCGTCATCCCGTTCCAGTCACCCCGCCCCGCCGATCCGCCCGCATTGCGCATCGAGGGGCTTTGCCTCAGCCGCTCCGGCGCAGCGCTTTTGAACGGGGTCGAGATGACGCTGTCGCCCGGCGGTGTCACCGCGCTTCTGGGGCCGAACGGGGCCGGGAAATCGCTGCTCCTGCGGGTCATCGCGGGGCTGATCGCGCCGGACGCGGGCCGGGTGATCGTGCCGCGCGCCATGCAGGGACGGATCGGGCTGGTGCTGCAACGCCCCGTGCTTCTGCGCCGCTCGGTCGCGGCCAACCTGCGCCATGCCCTCGCGCTGGCCCGTGTCCCGCGCAGGCACCGCGCGCCCCGCGTGGGGGAATTGCTGGCGCTCGGCAACCTGGAGGCGCTGGCCGACCGGCCCGCCCGCAAGCTCTCGGGCGGCGAACAGCAACGCCTCGCCATCATCCGGGCGCTGGCCGCCAATCCGCTGCTCCTGATGCTGGACGAACCGACCGCCCATCTCGACCCGCAGGCGACCCATGCCATCGAGGCGCTGGTCGCCCGTGTCACTGAGGGCGGCACCAAGGTCATCCTCGTCACCCATGACACCGGCCAGGTCCAGCGCCTGGCGGATGAGGTCGCGTTCCTGCACCAGGGGCGCTGCCACGAACTGGCCCGGAAATCCGCCTTCCTGACCCATCCCGAAAGCGCCGCCGCGCGTGCCTACCTGACCGGAAAGCTGTTGCTATGAGTATCTTGCGTGCCGCCCTCCTGACCCTTGCCGCCACCCCGGCCTTTGCCGACGATCCCGTCGTGCTGGTGCAATCCACCACGTCGACGCAGAACTCCGGCCTCTACGCCCATATCCTGCCGGTCGCGTCCGAGGCGCTCGGCCTCGATATCCGCGTCGTGGCGGTCGGCACCGGCCAGGCGCTCGGCAATGCGCAGCGCTGCGATGGCGACATGCTGATCACCCATGCCCGCGCGGCGGAGGAAGCCTTCGTCGCCGCAGGCTACGGCACGGCGCGCCATGACCTGATGTATAATGACTTCGTCATCGTGGGGCCCTCGGATGATCCTGCCGGTGTCGCCGGGGCCGACAGCGCGACCGAGGCGCTCTCCCGCATCGCCGCTGCCGAGTCCCCCTTCGCCAGCCGTGGCGATGACAGCGGCACGCATCAGAAGGAGTTGAGCCTCTGGGACGGCATCGCCGATGTCGCCGCGGCCTCGGGCGGGTGGTATCGTGAGACCGGCTCGGGCATGGGGGCGACGCTGAACCTCGCCGTGGGCATGGGGGCCTACACGCTGACCGACCGCGCCACCTGGCTGGCCTTCGAGAACCGGGGCGATCACGTGATCCTGAACCAGGGCGACCCGGCGCTGTTCAACCAATATGGCGTCATCCCCGTGAACCCCGCGCATTGCCCGAATGTGAACGCGGAGGGCGCGCGGGCCTTCACCGATTGGCTGCTGGAGGATGGCCAGGCGGTGATCGCGGGTTTCATGCTGGACGGAGAGCAGTTGTTCTTTCCCAACGCGGGCGACTGAGGGCGGGAAAGAATTTTCCTTCAAAATTCTTCGGGCCCGAAAAATCTTGAACCAATATTTTTCTGTTTTTCCGATAGCGCGCGCCGGGTCTCGGGGCCATCGGCTTGTGCATCCTCCTTGCGCCGAAAATCACCCGACCCGAAAGGCTGTCTCCGGGTCGGTTCTCTGTGTCTTGATCAATGGTTTACTTGTTGCCAGTCGGCGGATTGGTCGGCATTGCGGGCGCGAAGGTGCCGTTGATGCGGTCGATCATCGCCTGCACCGTCTCCAGCCTCGTGCCGTTCTCGACCAGCGAATAGCCCGTCACCGTCGCCACGACCGAGCCGTCATGCTCCGAGCAGACAATGGCCACCTGGGTGATCCCCGGCGGCACGTCGAAGCCGTAGATGGAATAGCTGCCCTCGCCGGTATCGGGCGTGCCGCCGTTTTCCCGAAAATGCGCGTCGAGCGAGTTCCGCGCGGTGTCCATGCACTCGGCCTCGGAGTTGAAGCCGGTCACGTAGCCCGAGGAAAACCCTTCCGCCGAGGCGGCAAACGGGGCCAGGGCAACGGCGATAAGCGGTAGAAAAATGCGGTTCATGATATGATCTCCTTGGTTTCAATCTCCGGACGCGGGGGGCAGGCCGGAGCGCCTGAACGAATGCGCGACTCGCGCCTGTCGCAGATCGGGCAAACTGGCACGGGGCGCTCTGGCGCCGTCTCCGCGCGGGCCGTGATCCGCCCTTGGGCCTCCATCCAAGCATGAAATCGGCCGTCGGAAAACGAAAACTTTCGTGTCGGGCTATCGTGGGGCCGTCCGTCTCAGCGCGGCTGCGGGCGGGTCGGGATCTCCTTCAGCAGCCCGCCCACGGCCATCGCGGCGATGTCGGCGCTGGTCACCTCCTGGCCGCAGATCACCCGCTCCAGCACCCAATCGGCCCCGTTCAGCGCGGGCGAGCGGGCGCAGCCCGGCAGGCCGATCACGGGGCGGTCGCCGAGATGCCCGAGGAACAGCAGGTTGCCCGGATCGACCGGCATTCCCACCCGCGTCACCCGCCCCCCCGCCGCGCGCAGCGCCTCGGGTCCGACATCGGCGGGGTCGGACGTGGCCGAGGCGGTCAGGATCAGGATGACCTCGCCCTCGGCCCGCGCAATCGCCCCCGCGAGGTCGGCGATCTCATGCGCGGCAAAGGCCCGGTCCGTCAGCCGCATCCCGAACCGGTCGAGCCGCGCGGCCATCGCCTCGCGGCCCTTGGGCGAGGGCTCCGCCGCGCCGATCCGGGTCTCGATCAGCGTGGCGGCGCGATAGACGGGGGCCGCGACATGCAGCGCCCCGGCCCCGGCCCGTTCCGCCTTGTGCAAACTCGCCTCCGGCACGGCATAAGAGATGATCTTGATCGTCGCGATCATGCCGCCCGCGCCGATGCGCTGGTAATCGGGCAGCGTGGCCAGGGTGATCATCGGATCGACGCTGTTCACCGCCTCGATGGCCGGTCGGTCGAGGCGCAGCAGCCCCGCGCCCTCCGCGTGCAGGTTGACGCGGCCCTTGGCCCCCCTGGCGATGCGGATACGGGCGGCCTCGGGGTCGGGGATCAGCGCGTGGGCCAGCCGGGTCGCGGCCGCATCCTCCGCGATATCCCCCGCCTCCAGCCGCGCCACAGTGACCGAGGTCACGCCCTCCGCCGCAAGGTCGGCAATATCCGCAGCACTCAGCACATTGCCCTTGGGAAGACGGCGCGCCTTGTTCCCTGCCCCGGTCACGCGCACGGAATGGGCCAGCACCGCGCCCGCGGCCTCCGCGACCGGCACCGGGCCGAACTTCATGCCCCCTCCTGCCGCAGAACCCGCGTGATCTCGGCCAGGATCGACAGCGCGATCTCGGCGGGGCCTTGCGACCCGATATCGAGGCCCACGGGCGCATGGATGCGCGCAATCTTTTCGGGTGACACACCCGCCGCGCCAAGCCTCTCGACCCGCTTGGCATGGGTGCGCGTCGACCCCAGGCAGCCGAGATAGAAGCAGTCCGAAGCCAGCGCGGCCTGGATCGCGGGATCGTCCAGCTTGGGATCATGGGTCAGCGTCACGATGGCGCTGCGGCTGTCGGGGGCGAGGGCCTCAAGGGCTGCATCGGGCCAGTCCTCGACCAGCGTCGCGCCGGGAAACCGGGCGGGCGAGGCGAAGGCCGGGCGCGGGTCGATCAGCACCGGGTCATAGCCCGCCATGCGCGCCATCGGCAAAAGCGCCTGCGCGATATGGACCGCGCCCACCACCATCAGGCGCAGGGGCGGGTTGTGGATGGCGATGAACTCGGACCCCTCGACGCCGGATTTGTCGGCCCGGAACCGCGCGGCCAGCGCGGGTGTGTCGCCTGCCGCCAGCCTGCGCGCCCCGGTCTCCAGATCGACCAGATAGGCCACCGGCTTGCGCGCGGCGCGGGCCGCGACCAGGTCGGCCAGCAGCGCCTCGGTCAGCACTGTGCCTACGGGCTCCACCAGCACCTTGATGCGCCCGCCGCAGGCCAGTCCCACGGCAAAGGCATCCTCATCCGCGACGCCGAATTCCAGCATCTGCGCGGCGTGGGAGGTCAGCGCCTCCATCGCCTCCTCGACCACCGCGCCCTCGACGCAGCCGCCCGAGACCGAGCCTTCCATCTCGCCCGCGCCCGAGACGACCAACTGGCTGCCGACGGGCCGGGGGGCCGAGCCCCAGGTTTCCACCACGGTGGCCAGCACGGCGCCGCGCCCCCGCCGGTGCCAGTCCAGCGCGATCTCGGGGATCTGGGTGAAGGTTTGCGTCATCAGGGCTGCGTGATCCGGGTCTGAAAGCAATTGTTACGGGCCGATCTGACATCAACATAGGCCACATCCGCACGGCTGAGAAGCGCCGTCGCGTAGCGCTCAACCTCCTCTGCCGGGGTAATCTGGCCGGTGCCATAGATGATCCGGTCATCGTGGCCGTAACCCTTCAGCAGGTAATCCGGCGAGGTGGCGAGGATCGGCGGCAGCGTCGCGCCGGGCCAGGGCGTGCAGGGCTCTTCGCACAAGAAAACCGGGCCGGTTTCGGCATAAGGCTGCGGCTTGGGAAACGGGCGCGCGGCAAAGATCAGGTATCCCGCGCCTTGCGGCACATCGCGCAGGCAGGACCGGCAGGGCGTGCCCGTGCCGGACGATATGGCGCGTTCAGCCGACTGGCCGTTGGCATCGGGGCCACCGGCACGGATTTGGGCGCAAGAGGCGGGGTCGAACGGGTGAAAGGTCAGGGTCATGACGGGCCTCGCGAGGGGTTGGGACTGATCCCCAACCTGACGCGATGGGCCGCGGCGTGCGACCCGGATCCTGCGCGAAAGCCCCCCGCCACCTGGGTGGCGAGGGGCCAAACGTCAAGCCCGTGTCAGTTGCCACCTGCCACCTGCAACAGCGGCGTCACCCGGCGCACCACGACGCGGCGGTTTTCGCGGGCGGCCTGCTGCGTTTCGATCAGCAGATCGCTTTCGCCGTAGCCCTGCAGGACCATGTTGGCGGGCGAGACGCCGAAATACTCGGAGAGCGCCAGCGCCACGGATTCGGCCCGCCGGTCGGAGAGCGCAAGGTTCAGCGCCCGGCCCCCGATCGCGTCGGTATGGCCCTCGATCAGGAACACCTCGCCGGGGTTCTCGGCGATGAGGTCGCGCATGAGCTGGCCAAGCGCGGTCAGTTCCTCGGCCTCTGAGGGCTGGATCGCCGCCGAGCCGGTGGCAAAGGTGACATTGTCGATATTGATCGCGGGCGCGAGGTAGCGGACCCGGTCGATATGGCGCACCTGCGCCAGCGAGAAGCCACGCCCCACCTGGGTTTCGGCGGCGAGGGCGGCGCGCAGGGCGGCGACATCGGCGTTGTCGGGGTCAAAGGACGCGGCCGGCGCGCCTTGCGGTTGCGGCAGCGTCGCCAGGTCGACGGCCTCGACAGTGCGCGTGTCGTCGAACAGAACGGTCTCGGTCCCGTTCGGCGACACCACGATGCGTTTCAGCACGCGCATCTCGGCATTGCGCACGGTCACGGTCTGCGACCCGTCGGGATGGGTGATGACAGTGCGGGTGGAGCCGTCGTCGAAGCGGCGTGTTGTCACCTCGTCACCGGGGCGGCGCAGGATGGTGTCATCGTCGCGGATCACCTCCAGGTTGCCCTGTTGGTCCTGCACGACGACGCGGTCGGGCGCGGTCGAGACGACCTCGCGGTTGCCCGACAGAAGCGCGCCAACGACAAGCCCCGCGCCCGCCGCGATCAGCCCGCGTTCGAGCGTCGAGAGGCCGTCATCATCATCCGTCGCGGCGGTTGCCGGGGGCGTGTCATCCTCGGCAAACTCCTCGTCCGAGCTGCGCACCTCCTCCGAGGTCACGGTTTCGGTGGTTTCCTCGACCGGGTCGGCGTCCTCGGCGGCGGCGGCGGCTTCGGCGGCACCGCCTCCCGCAGCATCCATTTCGGCATCCGAGGGTCCGGTCGGGGCGGGCTCTTCGGTTTGCTGCGGTTCTTCCGTCACCTCCGCTTCGGCCTCGGTTTCGGGGGCCTCTGCTTCAGCTTCGGCTTCAACCTCTGCTTCTGCTTCCGGTTCTGCCTCACCCTCGGCCTCTGCCTCGGTGTCTTCCATCGCTTCGGCTTCAGCCTCGGCTTCGGCTTCGGCTTCCAGCCGTTCTTCTATTTCCGCCGCGCTCGGGGTTTCGGCGTCGATCGCTGCCTCCGCTTCTGTTTCGACTTCGGCCTCGGCTTCGGGCGCCGCCTCTGCTTCGGCCTCGGGGGCCGCCTCTGCCTCCGCTTCTGTTTCGACTTCGGCCACGGCTTCGGGCGCCGCTTCTGCTTCGGCCTCGGGGGCCGCCTCTGCCTCTGCTTCAGCCTCGGTTTCAACGTCGGCCTCAACCTCTGCTTCGGCTTCAGGCGCCGCTTCCGAGCCTACTTCTGCTTCAGCCTCTGCTTCTGCCTCTGCCTCTGCTTCTGCTTCAGCCTCTGCTTCAGCCTCTGCTTCGGCCTCCCCTTCCGCGCCGTCCAGAAGCGCGGCGCAATCCTCCGCGCTCAGCCCCTCGGCGCATTCCAGCGCGTCGGACAGGATGTCATCCTGGGCAAAGCCGGTGGTCGGAAAGGGAACGGCCAGCGACAGGCTGGCGACAAGGGCGGTCGTGGTCGAGAGGGATCGGCGCATCTGGGGCCTCCTTCATGTTGATCTCGGTTCGCGGGATCAACGGCCATGGATACGCAAGGGTTCCCGCGCCTGGCCTGCACCGGCGGGTTTTCGCCAGCCGCCCCGGACGCAAACGGGCCGCCCCGGCACTCGGAGGCGGCCCGCGCGGTCCCGGTTCAGGACAGGATCAGTAGTTGTATTCGGTGATGATCAATTGCGCCGGGTTGTTGGAGCTGCGGTTGTAGCTGCCGGTCCAGATATCATATTGCCCCGACATCGGGTTGGTGAAGACGATGGCCGAATTGAAACCGCGATAATCGTCATTGTAATACCACGAGCCATCGGGCGCGTTCACCACCAGGATCGGGTCGACATTCGACCGCGCCTCAAGCGCGAAGGTCAGCCGTCCGGTGGGTGACGTGCCCTGGTATTGCAGCCGGAAATCGGGCCGCGACACCACCCACCCCGCACCCAGATAGGGGCTGCAATCGGCCAGGTTCACCCGCCCGCCGGCGGTCAGGTTGCGCACGTAAGGGTCAGGCAGGAATCCGGCCTGAAGGCTTTGCTGGCCGAACACGGTCGGATTGTTCCAGTTCGGACAGGCAAGAGCCTGTCCCGCCCCCAGAAGGCCGATGGCGAAGGCCAGGGTGGCAAAAAGGCGTTTGATCATGACGTATCTCCCAGGTCAAAAACAATTCTTGTGACCCCGCTTTTGGTGCGGGTTCGGGTTAAGCTACCAGACTCCCGGCAAAAAATCCAAGTGAAGCGTACAGCATGCCGCAACGGAAAACCGGTTTGGTGTGCGAATCCCCACAAGCCTCCCGCGGCGCACGATCCCTGCCACAGGTCTTAAGTTTCGATAAAGTTTCCCGGTATTGTCACCAATCCCGCCCGGCACCTGCCGATTGTCACGCGGGCGTGGCCGTGGAGACCGGAAATAGCCGCGCTTTCCTTAAAGAAATTGCGCATTCCCCCCGTTTCTGTGCCATAGTCGCGGGCCACAAAGACCCGAAAAACCGCCCCTGATACGAGTGTCCCATCATGCCCGATCCGACCCCCGCCAACGCCCCCACCCGTCCGACCCGCGCCGACTGGCAGGCGCGCATGGTGGAGATCGGCAAGATGCACGGGTTTTTTGAGCGCCTGGGGGCCGATCACCATGCGCTCTACGTGCAGGAGGGCAACACGCTGCTGGTCACGTTCGACGAGGTCGCGCGCGTCATCGACAAGGGCGAGGATGCGCTGCCGGTGGGATTCGAGGCGGTCAAGAAGCGCGAATGGTCGATGCTCAGCATCCTGGCCGAAGGGCGCAGCTGGTTCCGCGACCCCGGCCTCTACCGCTTCTTCGACAAGCTGGTCGATGAAGGGTTTTTCGACAGTTTCGACAAGGTCATCTTCCTGGGCGCAGGCCCGATGTGCGGCCATGCGGCGGCGGCGTTTTCCGTTACCGCGCCGGGGGCCAAGGTGTTGGCACTGTCGCCTGCTGCCACGCTGGACCGCGCCGCCGCCCCGTTCGAGCTGCGCTTTCGCGCCGCCTGGCGCAAGACTTTCACCGACCGCTACGGCTATGCCCCCGACATGGTCGAAGGCGCGTCGCAGGCCTTCATCGTCTACGATCCGCTGGAGGTGCTGGACGCCGCCCATGCCGCGCTTTTTCGTGCAAAAACAACGCAACGGCTGCGGTTTCGCGGCGGCGGGGCCGATATCCTGTCGCTGCTGGAGCCGCATCGCAATCTCGACCGGATGCTGAAAGCCACCGCCAACAACCGCATGACCCCGCTGCGCTTTGCCCAGATCACCCGGCGGCTCAGACAGAGCAACCGGCGCTACCTGCTGTCGCTGCTGGCGCGGGCCGAGGAACGCGGCGGGCTGAGACTGGCCGCCATCGTCGCGCGGCGCGGGCTGGACGCGACCGGCGCGCCGCATTTCGCGCGCCGCCTCTCGGCGATCGAGGCCAAGATGACCGGCGCGCGGGACCAGGTGGCCGTAGCGGGGGAATAGCCCCCCGCCCTCGCCCTACTTGTTCGGGTCCGGCTGGCCCGGCGGTGCCGCGGGCGTCGGGTTGCCCGGCATCGGGGCCGCGCCGTCCAGAAGATACCCGGTTTCGCCCTGCAATGGCGGCTCGGTCGAGATCGAGGTCGGCTCATCGCGGGTGAACTGTTCACCCTCCTGGATGCCGCCATGATAGATCGCGATCCCGAGCGAGGGCAGATAGGTCAGGTAGTCGATGTAATCGGCGGTGCCGTCATCGGGCGATGTCGTCACCACCATCGGCCAGCTTTCATAGGCGCAGGTGCCGATCATGGTCTGGCGCGCGGCCTGCGTCGCCACCGTCACCGTTTCCACGGCGCGTGCGCCATCGTCATGCAGCCGCACGGTCGAGCCCGACCAGCTCTGCCCCGCGCTCAGGACCGGCAGGTTCACCGGCCCCACGGCCCAGGTCGTGGCCTCACCGGTCTGCGGCACGATCATGCCGTTCTGGGTCGACCAGGATTGCAGCACATAGGCCCCGCGCAGGCTGTTGACGCGAAAGCCCGAGCCGTCGTCGAAATTGGTCTCCTCCTCCATCACCGTGCCGTCGGACAGCAATTCGTAACGGATGTGGAAATCGTTGAAGGTGACATAGATACTGTCGGTGGTGTCGGTGATCGAGGTCGGACACTCGGCCAGGGCCGCGCCAGTGGTGAGGGCCAGGGCCGGCAGAACCGCGGCGGCAATACGCTTTGTGTGAAACATCGGGGGTCTCCTTGCAAAATCCGGTTTCGGGGGACCGTTCAATATCCCCGGCGCCGGGAATACGGCGCAGGGGCGGACCCGCTTGCATCAGTGTCGCGCGCAATCGGCCATCTGACCAGCCCCTATCGCGGCGGCATGACGTATCGGTCCGGCAGCACATCACGTCGCCCCCATGGGTCGCGCGACCGGGACGGAGCGTTCAAGAAACGCCGCCGGGGCAGGCGTTTGCGCGGGTCAGTCCCGCCCGCCGCCGGTGCGGATTGTCTTGGTGGTCAGCGCCTCGTAGAACCGCTTGCCGAAAAGCCCCAGGAACGCCCCCGCGATCAGGGGCAGCGCCCAGACCTGCCCCCAGAGCGCTTGCAGGAGAGCCGCCAGCGCCAGCGCGATCAGCAGGGTCAACATGTCATACTCGCTCCGCTCCACCGGGATCGCGATGTCGAACACATCCTCGACCGAGCGTTTGACATGGGGGTCAGCAATCGGCGTCAGATACCCGGCCGACAGGCCCAGAAGAAAGCTCATGATCATGGCGGTCGTCCTCATCCTTGCAGTCGAGCAGGGGGTATAGCGCGCCCGAAACGGCGGCGAAAGCGCGGGAATCGCCGCGCCCGCGCGATTTTGCGCTTTGCAGGGGGGGCTTGCCTCGTGTAACCGGCAGGCCATGACCGACACCCTGACGCTCCGCCGCCCCGATGACTGGCACCTGCATCTGCGCGACGGCGCGATGTTGCAGGCCGTCCTGCCCGAAAGCGCCCGCGATTTCGCCCGCGCCATCATCATGCCGAACCTGGTGCCGCCGGTGGTGACGGGGGCGGATGCGGCTCGCTACCGCGACCGGATCCTCGCCGCCCTGCCCGAGGGCAGCGGTTTCACGCCGCTGATGACGCTCTACCTGACCGAGGAAACCGACCCGGCGGATGTCGCCGCCGCCCATGCGAGCGGCCTGATCACGGCGGTCAAGCTCTACCCGGCGGGGGCCACCACGAACTCCGCCTCGGGCGTGTCCAATTTCGACAACGTGCGCGGCGTGCTGGAGACGATGGCCGAGATCGGCCTGCCGCTGTGTTTCCACGGCGAGGTCACCGACCCCAGTGTCGATATCTTCGACCGCGAGGACGTGTTCCTCGATACCGTCCTCGACCCGCTGCGCCGCGCCACGCCGGGGCTGAAAGTGACGCTGGAACATGTCACCACCAGCCAGGGCGTCGATTACATCACCCAGGCCGACGGGGAGATCGCGGGCACGATCACCACGCATCACCTGATGATCAACCGCAATCATATCCTGGCCGGCGGCATCCGCCCGCATTACTACTGCCTGCCGGTCGCCAAACGCGCCACGCATCAAGAGGCACTGCGCAGCGCCGCCACCTCGGGCAATCCGCGCTTCTTCCTCGGCACCGATTCTGCCCCGCATCTCGACACCGCCAAGGAAACCGCCTGCGGCTGCGCCGGCTGCTTCACCGCGACCAACACGCTCTCCTGCCTCGCGCATGTGTTCGAGGAGGAAGGCGCGCTGGACAGGCTGGAGGGCTTCACCTCGCTCAACGGTCCCGCCCATTACGGGCTGCCCGCCAATGAGCACACCATCACCCTGGTCAAATCCGCCACGCCCGTCGATTACCCGGCGCAGATCGCCACGCCCAACGGCCCCGTCACCCTGTTCGATCCCGGCCATCCGCTGTTCTGGCGCGTAACCTGACAGCTTCTTTGTTCCTCAAATATCCCCGCCGGAGGCTCCCCCGGCTTGCCACACGAGGCTCCGCATGATCCCAAGCAGCTACCCCACCGATTTCGAGATGGCCCGGATGACCGCGCGGATGCTCTTGGACATCAAGGCCGTGCATTTCAACGCCGACACGCCTTACCTGCATTCCAATGGCAAGGAGGCGCCCACCTATGTCGATTGCCGCAAGCTGATTTCCTTCCCGCGCATCCGCTCCACGCTCATGGATTTCCTCACCTGCACCTTGATGCGCAAGGCGGGGCTGGAGGCCTTCGATAACGTCGCGGGCGGTGAGACGGCGGGCATTCCCTTTGCCGCCCTGGTGGCCGAACGCATGGCCCTGCCGATGACCTATGTGCGCAAGAAGCCCAAGGGCCACGGACGAAACGCACAGATCGAAGGGCAGATGGGCGAAGGCGACCGGGTGGTTCTCATCGAGGACCTGACCACCGATGGCGGATCGAAGCTGGCATTCGTCGATGCGATCCGCAAGACCGGGGCGACCTGCGGGCATACGGCGGTGATCTTTTATTACGGCATTTTCGACGAGACCATCCCGCGCCTGGCGGATCATGGCGTCGAACTGCACTACCTCTGTACCTGGTGGGACGTGCTGTCCGAAGCCCGCCGCGCGGGCGATTTCGACGATGCGACGCTGGCCTCGGTCGAGGCCTTCCTGGGCGACCCGGACGCCTGGCGTGCGGCGCGTAACCCGGCCTGAGTTAACGATTATTACCACAAGATGTGGCCTGCGGCAGACAATGCAGGGCTTGATGTGCTACGCTGCGCCGTGACGTAAACGGCAAGGCGGGGGCCGGGACTTGTCCCCAGATTCTCCACAGGAAATGCCGCTTCAACCCTGTCTTAGGGTTTGAGATGCAACCCCCGTTCGGGCTATGACCGGGCCGACGGGGCAGAAAAAACAGGGCGCAGAGGGCATGAACCAGATCAGCACGATACCGGGCGAGACCAGCCAAGCCGCTGATACGGCGGAACTTCCCCATAACGTCGAGGCCGAACAGCAGCTTCTGGGTGCGATTCTCTCCTCCAACGATGTGCTGGACCGGGTCGACGACCTGGTGAAGCCCGATCACTTCTACGACCCCGTCCATGCCGACATCTTCGCGCTGGCCTCGGGCCGGATCACCAAGGGGATGCAGACCGACGCCACCACGCTGAAGAACTTCATGGCCGACCATCCCGGCCTGAAATCGCTTGGCGGGGCGGAATACCTGCTGCGCATGCAGCTTTCGGCCATCGCCACCACGGCGGCGCGCGACTATGCGCAGCTGATCCACGACCTCGCCCTGCGCCGGTCGCTCATTTCGCTCGGCAAGGACATCGCCGATTCCGCGCAAGCCGTGCGCGATGACAGCACGCCCGACGACCAGATCGTCGAGGCCGAGGCCAAGCTCTTCCAGCTGGCCTCCACCGGCACCGCCTCGAAGGGCTTCCAGAGCTTCCTGCGCGCGCTGACCGATGCGGTCGATATCGCCAACGCCGCCTATAATCGCGGCGGCGGGCTGGCGGGCATTTCCACCGGGCTGGCCGATATGGACAAGATGCTCGGGGGGCTGCATGAAAGCGACCTGCTGATCCTTGCGGGCCGCCCCTCCATGGGCAAGACCTCGCTGGCGACCAACATCGCCTTCAACGTCGCCAAGGCGTGGAAACGCGGCCAGAAACAGGATGGCAGCGAAGGCACGATCGAGGGCGGCGTGGTCGGCTTCTTCTCCCTGGAAATGTCTGCGGCACAGCTGGCGCAACGTGTCCTCTCGGAGGCCGCCGAGGTGCCCTCCGAGCTGATCCGCAAGGGCGACCTGAACGAGGAAGAGTTCCAGCGCTACCTGCGCGCGGCGCAAGACCTCGAGGCCTGCCCGCTCTATATCGACGACACGCCCGCCCTGCCGATCAGCCAGGTCGCGGCCCGCGCGCGGCGTCTGAAACGCTCGCGCCAGGGGCTGGACCTTCTGATCGTCGACTACCTGCAACTTCTGCGCGGCACCGGCAAGGCCGACAACCGCGTCAACGAGGTCTCCGAGATCACCCAAGGTCTGAAGGCCATCGCCAAGGAGTTGAACATCCCCGTCATCGCGCTCAGCCAGCTTTCCCGCCAGGTGGAATCGCGCGAGGACAAGCGCCCGCAACTTTCCGACCTGCGCGAATCCGGCTCGATCGAGCAGGACGCGGATGTGGTCATGTTCGTCTATCGCGGCGAGTATTACAAAGAACGCGAGAAACCGGGCGAGGAGAACCTGGAGGCCATGGCGAAATGGCAGCAGGACATGGAGCAGTTGCACGGCAAGGCCGAGGTCATTATCGGCAAGCAGCGCCACGGACCCGTCGGCGCGGTCGAATTGAGCTTCGAGGGCCGCTTCACCAAGTTCGGCAACCTTGTCAAACCCTGGCAACAGGGCGCGGACCAGGGGTTCTGAGCGCGCGCCCGGTATCACGGTCCGGATCTTGAGTATTTGGACCAAGAAGATGGAAAATTTTATTCAAATTGTCGTATCTTCTTGGCAAAAATACTCACGGCGCGACGGGTGCCTCCCCGTGCTGCCTTGACCCCGGCGCGGCAAGGCCCGACTAAGGCCCCCATGGCGACCGGGCAGCTTCATATCGATCTTGACGCAATCGCGGCCAATTGGGCCGCGCTCGATGCGATGACGGCCGTTGAGACCGCGGCCGTGGTCAAGGCCGATGGTTATGGCCTGGGTGTCGGCCCGGTGGCGCGGCGTCTGGCACAAGCCGGTGCGCGCCGGTTCTTCGTCGCCATTGCCGAGGAAGGTGTGGCACTGCGCGAGGCGCTTGGGCCAGGGCCCGAGATCAACGTGTTTTCGGGTCATATGGAGGGCGATTCCGGGCTCATCCATGAGGCCGGTCTGGTCCCGATGCTGAACAGCCCCGAACAGGCCGCCCGCCACCGCGCCGCGCTGCCGGATGCGCCTTACGGCGTGCAACTCGATAGCGGCATGAACCGGCTCGGGATGGAGCCCGCCGATTGGGCCGCGACCCGCGGCACGCTCGAGGCCGGTCCCCTGACGCTGGTGATGAGCCACCTGGCCTCAGCCGACGATCCTTCCAGTGCGCAAAACGCCGACCAGCTGCGCGTCTTTCGGGAGATGACGGGTGGTACCACCGCGCCCCGCAGCCTGGCCGCCACCGGAGGTATCTTGCTTGGGCGGGACTACCATTTCGACCTCTGCCGTCCGGGCATCGGCCTTTACGGCGGCGCGCCCTTCACCGACGCCACCCCCGTCATCCGCCTCTCCCTTCCCGTCATCCAGACCCGGCCCCTCAGCCCCGGCGAAGCGGTCGGCTATTCCGCCACCTGGAGGGCCGATGCCGCCGCCAGGATCGCCACACTCGCCGCCGGATATGCCGACGGCATCCTGCGCGCGATCAGCGGCCGCGCGCAGGTCTTCGCGGGCGACATCGCCTGCCCCCTCGCGGGCCGCGTCTCGATGGACCTGATCGGGGCCGACATCACCCATCTGGCAAGCTGCCCCGATCACCTCGACCTGATCTGCCCGGCGCAGGGCATCGACGACCTCGCCCGCGCAGCGGGCAGCATCGGCTACGAGATCCTCACCGCGCTCGGCGCCCGCTACACCCGCCACTATACCGGAGCCGCACCATGATCCTGACCGCGCCGCTTGCCGCCATCGGTCGTTCGACCCTGGGGCTTCTGGCCGCCATCGGGCGCGTCGCGCTGTTCTTCTTTCAGGCCGTCAGCCACATCCTGCGCCCGCCCTGGTATCCGCGCGAATTTGCCGTGCAGCTGATCCAGATCGGCTGGCTGTCGCTGCCGGTCGTGGGCCTCACCGCGCTTTTCACCGGCGGCGCGCTGGCCTTGCAGATCTATGCCGGCGGCTCGCGCTTCAATGCCGAGGCTGTCGTGCCCTCCATCGTCGCCATCGGCATGGCGCGCGAGCTTGGCCCCGTCCTGGGCGGCCTCATGGTGGCGGGCCGCGTCGCCTCGGCCATCGCCGCCGAGATCGCCACGATGAAGGTGACCGAGCAGATCGACGCGCTGGTTACGCTCTCCACCAACCCGATGAAATACCTGACCGTGCCGCGCCTCCTGGCCGCGACGCTGACCCTGCCCGTGCTGGTGGCGGCGGGCGACAGCATCGGCATTTTCGGCGGCTTCCTCGTGGGCACGACGCGGCTTGGCTTCAACGAGGTCGGCTACATCACCAACACCGTCGATTTCCTCGAGTTCTGGGATGTTGCCTCGGGCCTGGTCAAGGGCGCGGTCTTCGGCTTCATCGTGGCGCTGATGGGCTGCTTTCACGGCATGTCCTCGGGGCGCGGCGCGCGCGGCGTGGGGAAGGCCACCACCAATGCCGTCGTCTCCGCCTCGATCCTGATCCTGGCGGCCAATTACCTCCTGACAGAACTGTTCTTCACCGCATGATCGACATCACCGGGCTTCATAAATCCTTCGGGTCAAACGCGGTCCTGCGCGGCGTCGACCTCAATGTCGAAACCGGAACCTCGACCGTGATCATCGGCGGCTCGGGCACCGGCAAGTCGGTGCTGCTGAAATGCATCCTCGGCCTCGTCAACCCCGACAAGGGCCAGATCCTGCTGGACGCAGAGGACGTGACCCGGGCCGAGCGCGATCCGTTCCTGGCCAAGTTCGGGATGCTGTTCCAGGGCGGCGCGCTCTTCGATTCCATGCCGGTCTGGCAGAACGTGGCGTTTCGCCTGCTGCGCGGCTCGCTCAGGAAACCGGTCGAGGAGGCGCGCGAGATCGCGGTCGCCAAGCTCGCCCGTGTCGGTCTCGGGCGGGAGGTGGCCGAAAAATTCCCCGCAGAGTTGTCGGGCGGCATGCAAAAGCGGGTGAGCCTCGCGCGCGCCATCGCCGCCGATCCGCAGGTGATCTTCTTCGACGAACCCACCACCGGGCTCGACCCGATCATGGCGGGCGTCATCAATGACCTGATCCGCGAGATCGTGGTCGAGATGGGCGCGACCGCGATGACCATCACGCATGACATGTCCAGCGTCCGCGCCATCGCCGACCGGGTGGCGATGTTGCACAGGGGCAAGATCCGATGGGAAGGCCCGGTGGCCGAGATGGATGCGGCAAGCGACCCCTACCTGCGCCAGTTCATCACCGGGGCCGCCGAGGGGCCGATCGAGACCTTGCGCTGACATCTCGCAATCGTCACCGGCAGCCCCTAGATCAGACTGGCAGCCATTCAGGAAAAGCCAATGCTCCTCACCGGCCTCGCCGCGCCGCTTGCCCTCATCCTCGCCACCTATGCCGCGATCACCGGCCTCTCCTGGGCGCGCCGTGTCATCGCCGAGCCGCGCCGCGCCCGGCAAGCGGGGCTGGCGCTCAACCTGATCCGCCGCGCGGGGCCACCGCTGGCCGCGGCCATTCTGCTGCTGCTGGCCGACCGCATCCTGTTCCTGCCCGACGCGCCCGCGCTGGCCGCCCTCATCGCCGCCGCCGCGCTGGCCTATGGCACCCATCGGGGCCTGCGCGATCTGGGGCCGGAGAACTGGCGCAGCCTGATCACCCGCCTCCTTCTCACCGCCGCCCTCTCCCTCTTCGTGCTCTGGCAATTCGACTTCGTCTAGAACCACGCCTGCCCCCTTGCCTTTCGCCGCCATCCCCGGTCTATCTCTGGCCCATGAGGGTTTACGCGATCGGAGATGTTCACGGCCACCTGGCCAAGCTGGAAGGCGCGCTGGCGCTGATCGAGGCGGACCGGGCCGAATGCGGCGACCGGGCAGCACCGCTGGTGCAGGTGGGCGATCTTGTCGACCGTGGCCCCGACAGTGCCGCCACCGTCGATTACCTGCTCGACCTCACCCGCGCCGATGCCCGCGTCACCGTTCTGCTTGGCAATCACGACAACATGTTCGTGCAGTTCATGGCCGAGAGCCCCCGCGCCGACCCGCGCCTGCGCGCCGATCTCACCTGGCTCAACCCCCGCCTCGGCGGGCTGGAGACGCTGGCCTCCTACGGGGTCGATATCGACGCGGGGCCGGCCGAGATCCACGCGCAGGCGCGGCAGGCCGTGCCCCCCGCGCATGTCGCGTTTCTGGCCTCCCTGCCGCTCTCCTTTCCGCATGGAAGCTGCCTCTTCGTCCATGCAGGCATCCGCCCCGGCGTCCCCATCGCCAACCAGGATCCGGAGGATCTCTACTGGATCCGGCACCGGTTCCTGGACAGCCGCGCCAATCATGGGCCCCTGATCGTGCACGGCCACACGCCGGTGGAGCGTGTCGAGCATCACGGCAACCGCCTGGCCATCGACACCGGCGCGGCCTATGGCGGGCCGCTCTCCGCCGTCGTGATCGAGGGCCGCCGCGCCTGGCTGCTGACGCCCCAGGGCCGGCAGGAGGTCACCCCCCGTGCCGCCGCGTGACATCGGCCTGATCGCGCTGGTGATCCTGGCCTGGGGCAGCAATTTCACCGCGATGAAACTGGCATTGGAGGAGGTGCCGCCCCTCCTCATGGTCGGCCTGCGCTTTGCGATCCTGGTGCCGCTGATCGCGGTGCTCAAACGTCCCGCCCTGCCCTGGTCTCGGATCCTCGCCGTCGGCGCGCTGATCAATATGGGACAGTTCGCCTTCCTCTTCGCGGCCCTCAACGCGGAGGCCAGCGCGGGTCTCGCCTCGCTCCTCATTCAGATGCAGGCGCCGCTGACCATCGCGCTGTCCTTCCTCGTCTTCGGCGAGCGAATCCGGCCCCTGCAGATCGCGGGCCTTGCCCTGGCGCTGGCGGGGCTCGGCGTTTTCGCGGCAAGTTCGGGGGGCAATGTCACCGGCCTGGGGCTGGCGCTGCTCTTGATGGCGGCGCTGTCCTGGGCCTGCGGCAACCTGGTGCTGAAACGGGTGGGCCGGGTCGACACGCTGGCGCTCTTCATCTGGGCCAGCCTGGTGCCGCCGCTGCCGATGCTGGCGCTGTCCGTGGCCGTCGAAGGCCCCGCCCCCTTCGCCACCATCGCCGCAATGTCGGCGCTGGGCTGGCTGGCGGTGATCTATGTCGCGCTGGCCTCGACCGTGCTTGGCTATTCGATCTGGGGGGCGCTGCTCGCGCGTCATCCGGCGGCGCTGGTCACACCCTTCGCGCTGCTGATCCCGGTGGTCGGCGTCAGCATCGCGGCACTGGTCCTCGGCGAAAGCCTCACCCCGCGCGATGCGATCGGCGGGGCCATCATTCTGGCGGGTCTCGCCCTGACCCAGATGGGGGCGAAGCGGAGCAGATAGGCGTCAGGCGACGGGATCGGCCCCGTATTCATTGGGGCCATCGGTGCCCTTCAGAACGCCAAGCTCGATGATCGCCCAGATGCCGACGATGGCGGAAATCCACAGAACAAGCGAGGCCAGAAGCCCCGGCACCCAGATGCTCTCGCCCATGAACTCGATGCGCGAAAAGCCGATGCCGAGCAGGTTCATCACATTATAGAGCAGCGAAGGCGCGATGAAGATCCAGAGCCACGGATTCGCCCCCTTCTCGCGGTCATGCAGCCGCCGCACCGACAGGCCCGCAAAAAGCGCCAGCATGATGACGGAGATGATCAGCTGGATGAGACGGCCGAAAAATCCGTCGCCGAAGATCAGGCCGAGGATAAGCCCGACAACGATCCCGATGGCAACCAGGATGCCGATGCCGATCCACCACTCCTGACGGCCGATCCGCCCCTCGAATGTCATAAAACGTTCCATGAGAATTCCTCTGTTCCTGTAAATGGTTCGCGAAAGTGGTCGAACCGTAGCACGGGGCGGGCCGATTTCAACACCTGGTCGGCGGCGGGACCGATCCTGTCGCGCCTGCCCTAGGAAATCGCCCGCGCCGGGGCCATATTGCGGGCATGGATACGCGTTTGCCCCTCCTCATCGCCACCATTGTGCTGGCCGCCGCGCTGACCCTTGGTGTTGCCTTTCTGGCCGCCGGGACGGTGCCCGCCCTGCCCCTTGCCGCGCCACTGCTGACCGGCGTCGCGCTGGCCCTGATCCTTGTGCAAAGGCGGCGGCGATGAAGGAAGAGGCGCTTCCCGGCGACGGCACGCTGACGCAATCGGGGCTTGCGGCGGCGGGCCGGGGCAAGGTGCTGCTCCTGGCCTGCGGCGCGCTGGCACATGAAATCGTGGCGCTGAAACGGTTGAACGGATGGGACCATATCGACCTGCACTGCCTGCCCGCGATCCTGCATAACAGCCCCGAGAAAATTCCCGACGCGGTCGGGGCGGCGGTCGAAAAGCATCGCGACGGCTATGACGAGGTGTTCGTCGTTTACGCCGATTGCGGCACTGGCGGGTTGCTTCAGGCGCGCTGCGAAGACCTCGGCGTGCAGATGATGCGCGGGCCCCATTGCTATTCCTTCTTCGAGGGCAATGACGCCTTCGCCGCGCATGACGATGAGATCACCGCCTTCTACCTGACCGATTTCCTTGTCCGCCAGTTCGACGCCTTCGTCACCCGCCCCCTGGGCCTCGACCGCCACCCGGATCTGCGCGACATGTATTTCGACAATTACACGAAACTGGTCTACCAGGCGCAGGTAGACGATCCGGAATTGGTTGAAAAAGCAAAGACTTGCGCGGCGTTCTTAAAGCTCGATTTCGAGCTGCGCCGCACCGGATACGGCGACCTGGAAACCGAGCTTGGCGCCGTGGCCAACCCGTAGGATGCGCGTCAACGCACCGTTCACGCCGCCGCCGCTTCGCCCGCCAGGAACCGGATCCGCTCCACCATCGCGCGCAGCCCGTTCGAGCGTTGCGCCGACAGGTGATCGTTGAGCCCGAGCCGCGCCAGTTCGCCGCCCGCATCGACGCGCAGCACTTCCTCGACCGTCAGCCCGTTATAGAGCGCGGCCAGCACCGCGATCAGCCCGCGCACGATCATCGCGTCGCTTTCGCCCCGGAAATGGAACTCGGCCCCGCGCCCCACGCCCTCGATCTGCGGCAGGAGCCAGACCTGGGAGGCACAGCCATCGACCTTGGTGGCGGGCACGCGAAACGCCTCGTCCAGCGGCTCCATCGCGCGGCCCAACTCGATCACATGGCGATAGCGGTCTTCCCAGTCGTCGAGAAACTCGAACGTCTCCGCGATCTCTTCAAAGGCGTCGGTTGCCATTCATCCCTCCTGGTCGGTCGGCATTTAGGTATGTGCCAAACCGGCAAAGGTCCAGAGGCGCTTTTCAACACGCAAAGGATGCGCTAGGCAGAAGCAGCTTACGCGAGGGACCACGCCATGACATTTCGCCTGTTGATCACCTTCGTCCTTGTGCTCGGCCTCACGGGCTGCGCCACGCGCTGGAACCCGATGAACTGGTTCGGCGGCGACCGCGAGGAACGCATCGAGGTGACGGCGGATGAGGTCGAGACCGATCCGCGCGGCCTGGTGACCGAGATCGTCAGCCTGTCCGTCGTGCCCAACCCCGGCGGCGCGGTGATCAGCGCCATGGGCCTGCCGCCCCGGCAAGGCTATTGGGAGGCCGACCTTGTGGAAGTGTCCCGCGAAGGTGGTGAGATGGTCTTTGAATTCCGCGTCTTTCAGCCGCTCGATCCCAACACCCGCGTCTCCACACAACGCTCGCGCGAGGTGCTGGCGGGCACCGCGCTCAATCGCTTCGATCTTGCGGGCATCCGCTCGATCACCGTGATCGGGCAGCAGAACCGCCGCACGGTCAGCCGCCAGTAACCCCTGATCAGACCGGGATGATCTTGACCTGTTGGCCCTTGGCCGACAGCGCGATCTCGCCCTCGCAAAGCCGCAATGCGTCCTCGCCGAACACCTGCCCGCGCCAGCCATGCGCCCACAGCCCGTCGCGCGTGCCGCAGGCGATATCGTCCAGATCGGCGGAGGAGGCAATCAGCTTCTGCGCCACACCCGCCTCCTCGGCCTTGGCCTTGAGCAGCACGCGCAGAAGATCGGCCAGCGCCGGGTTCATCTGCGACTTGTCGCGCCCCGCGGGCGCTTTCGGCATGTCCTCGGGCCGGGTCTCCAGCCCGCGCTTGACGGCGGCCAGCAGCGCCTCGGCGGCATCGCCCTTGCGTCCGTCACGTTGCAGCAGGCGCGATTTGCTCAGGTCCTGCACCGATTTCGGCTTGGTCGAGGCCAGCTCCATCAGCACGTCATCCTTCATGATCCGGTTGCGCGGCACGTTGCGCGCCTGCGCCGTCTCCTCGCGGTATTTCGCAAGCTCGCGCAGGATGGCCAGGAACTTGCCCGAATTGGTCCGCGTCTTGAGGCGCTTCCAGGCCTCGTCCGGCTCGACCACGTAAGCCTCGCGGTTGGTCAGCGTCTGCAATTCCTCCTCGACCCAGGCGCGGCGCCCGGTGCGCTCCAGCTCGGCGGCGAGGTATTCGTAGATCTGGCGCAGATGCGTCACATCGGCCAGCGCATAGGTCTTTTGCGCATCGGTCAGCGGACGGCGCGACCAGTCGGTAAAGCGCGAGGATTTGTCCAGCGAAGCCTTGGCGATCTTGCGCACCAGCGTCTCATATCCGACCTGTTCGCCAAAGCCGCAGACCATCGCCGCGACCTGGGTGTCGAAAAGCGGCTCCGGCAGCACGTCGCCATCGACATGGAAAATCTCCAGATCCTGCCGCGCGGCGTGGAACACCTTGACCACATCGCGGTTGCGGAAGAGCTCGAAAAGCGGCTCCAGCGACATGTCATCGGCCAGCGGATCGACCAGCACGGCATCACTGTCATCGGTGCCGGGCAGGGCCAGTTGCACCAGGCAAAGCTGCGCGAAATAGGTGCGTTCACGCAGGAACTCGGTATCGACGGTGACATAAGGGCATCGCGCGGCGCGGGCGCAGAACTCGGCCAGCGCGTCGGTTGTGGTCAGGGTCTTGGGCACGGGGGTGTCATACCTGTGTGTGTTGGTGTTCTTGGGCCGCTCGGGCCATATCCCCTCATAGGCCAGCCCCGCCGGAATGAAAAGAGGCGCACCGTCCCCTTCTTTGTTCTCCAAATATCCTCGCCGAAGGCATCCGGCCCCGGCCCGTCGCGCGCCGCCCGCACTTCTTTCCGGACCTCGCATATATCCATGGCAATGCGCCGTGGCGACGGCCCCGAAGGGGCCCGAGCCGCGGCGCCCCCCGGTCGGCGCGCCCGCGCGTCGAAACCACCTAAGGCAGGCGCACGACCCGCCTGTCCCCGGCCGCGAACCGCCGCAGCACCGCCGGATAAAGCGCGTGTTCCTGCACCAGCACCCGCGCGGCCAGTGTTTCGGGGGTATCCCCCGGCAGAACCTTTACCCGCGCCTGGCCCAGGATCGGCCCGTCATCCAGCGCCGCCGTCACCTCGTGCACGGTGCAGCCATGCTCGGCGTCGCCTGCCGCCAGCGCGCGGGCATGGGTGTCGAGCCCGCGATATTTCGGCAGCAGAGAGGGGTGGATATTCAGCATCCGGCCCTGGTAGCGCGCGGTGAAGCCCCCGGTCAGCACCCGCATGAACCCGGCAAGGCAGAGAATATCCGGTCGCGCCGCGTCCAGCACCCGCGCCAGCTCCGCCTCGAAGGCCGCACGGTCGCCCTTGTAAGGCCGGTGATCGACCACCGCGGTCGGAATTCCCCGCGCCGCCGCTTTCGCCAGCCCGCCCGCATCCGCCGAATTGGCCAGCACCAGGCAGGGCCGCGCGGGGTGATCGCCTGTCATGCTGTCGGCCAAGGCCACCATGTTCGAGCCGCTGCCCGAAATCAGGATGGCCACCCGCCTGGTCACAGAAGCGCGCCCGTGTAGCTGACGCCCGCGCCCTCGGTCACGCGCCCGATCCGGGTGACGGTCTCGCCCGCATCGGTGAGAATCCGTGCGGCCTCCTGCGCGCGCGCCGCGGGCACCACGGCAACCATGCCGATCCCCGCGTTGAAGGTCTTGAGCAATTCGCCCTCTTCCATTCCGCCGGTTTGCGCCAGCCAGCGGAAGACCGGCGGCAGCGGCCAGGCCGACAGATCGACCTCGGCCCCACAGCCCTCGGGCAGCACGCGCGGCAGGTTCTCGGTCAGCCCGCCGCCGGTGATATGCGCGAGGCCCTTCACGACCCCGGCCCGCACGCCCGCCAGGGCCGAGGTCACGTAAAGCCGCGTCGGCGCCAGCAGGCCCGCGCCAAGCGACCCCTCCGAGAAGGGCGAGGCATCGTGCCAGTCCAGCCCGGACCGCTCCACGATCCGGCGCACCAGCGAATAGCCGTTGGAATGCACCCCATCCGAGGCCAGCCCGAGCAGCACATCACCCGCCGCGATCCCCTTGGGCAGGTCGCCGCCGCGTTCCATCGCGCCGACGGCAAAGCCCGCAAGGTCGAAATCGCCGCCCGCATACATGCCGGGCATTTCCGCCGTCTCGCCACCGATGAGCGCGGTGCCGGAGCGTTTGCAGCCCTCTGCAATCCCGTCGATGATCACCGTCGCGGCCTCGACATCCAGCTTGCCCGTGGCGAAATAATCCAGGAAAAACAGAGGCTCCGCCCCCTGGCAGACCAGGTCGTTGACGCACATCGCCACCAGGTCGATGCCGATCGTGTCGCAAATCCCGGTATCAATGGCGATGCGCAGCTTGGTGCCGACCCCATCGGTCGCGGCCACCAGGATCGGATCGGTAAAGCCTGCCCCCTTCAGGTCGAACAGCGCCCCGAAACCACCAAGCCCCGCCATGACACCGGCCCGCGCGGTGGATTTGGCGGCGGGCTTGATCCGCTCCACCAGCGTGTTGCCGGCATCAATATCCACGCCCGCCTGGGCATAGGTCAGCCCGGTCTGTTTCGCATCGCTCATGGCCCACTCACCCCCCTCGGACAGCCCTTTGCGCCAGCCGTTACACCAGCCCCCGCGCCCGCACAACCGCCCGGTGTCACAGAACCGTGCGCATGTGCCAAAGCTCGGGGAAAAGCTCCACCTCCAGCATCTTCCTGAGGTAGCTGACCCCGCCGGTGCCGCCGGTGCCGCGCTTGAAGCCGATCACGCGCTCCACCGTGGTGACGTGGTTGAAGCGCCAGCGGCGGAAGTAATCCTCCAGATCGACCAGCTTCTCGCCCAACTCGTAAAGCGTCCAATGCGCCGTGGTGTCGTGATAGACCCGCGCCCAGAATTGCGTGACGACCTCGTGCGCCGCGTGCGGGCTGTCGGACGGGGCGGCCAGCACCTCCTGCGGCAAATCATGCCCGGCCCGCGCCGCGAAGCGCAGCACCGTCTGGTAAAGGTCCGGTTTGGCAAGCTCCGCCTCCAGCGCCGCCACCGCCCGCGCGTCGTGGGAATGTGCCTTCATCATCGCCCGGTTGCGATTGCCAAGCGCGAACTCGATCAGCCGGTATTGCAGCGACTGGAAGCCCGAGCTTTGCCCGAGGCTTTCGCGGAACGTGGTGTAGTCGGACGGCGTCATCGTGCGCAGCACGTCCCAGGCATTGTTCAATTGCTCCATGATCCGGCTGACCCGCGCCAGGCATTTCATCGCCTCGGCGACGTGATCGGCCCCGATGGCATCGCGCGCCGCGCCCAATTCATGCAGCATCAGCTTCATCCACAGCTCCGAGGTCTGGTGCTGGATGATGAACAGCATCTCGTCCGGCGCGTCCGAGACCGGATGCTGCGCGCCCAGGATCTGGTCGATGCGCAGGTAGTCGCCATAGGACATGCGGGAAGAGAAATCGGTCTCGGCCCCCTCGCTGGCCGGGTCATAGGGCGGTTTCGTCATGGGCAGCCTCCGGCAGCAGCATCAGATTGTCCTGACTATGCCCCTCGATGGAGACGGCGCAAGCCGGAAGGCCCCGCGATGTTCGTGCGTTCCGCTCAGAAGATGACAAGGTCGTCGAACAGATCGGCGATGTCGGCGACGTTGCGCAGCACCAGCGTGTCGCCGTTGCCGAACTCCAGCAAGATATGATCACCGACATCGCGCGCAAACTGGTCCAGCACCTGCTGCTTGGTCAGCGTGCCGGTCCACAGGTTGTCATCCAGCTTGATCGTGTCCAGGTCGTCCTCGAAATCCATCACGATATCGCGCCCGAAACCAGCCTGGAACAAGAAGGTGTCGCGCCCTTCGTCCCCGAACATGCGGTCATTGTCTCCGCCGCCGCCAATCAGCAGGTCGGCCCCGAAGCCGCCGCGCAAATTGTCCTCGCCGTCGCCGCCGTTCAGCGTATCGTGGGACGCGTGGCCGTTGAGCGTATCGTTGCCGTCACCGCCGCTCAAGTTGTCCCGTCCACCACCGCCGAACAGGATATCGCCGCCGCCATTGCCGCTCAGGTCGTCATCCCCGGTTCGCCCAAGCATCCAATTGCCGACCGCGTTGCCGATCAGGGTGTCGTTGCCGGTGCCGCCAAAGGCGTTCTCGATGATGACCCCGGTTTCGCCACCGACATCGGCCAGCGCGTTGGTGAAATCCCCGGCGATGGTGAAGCCACCGAAGTAGCTGTTGCCGCCGCCGTCAACAACGGCCGACAGGAACCCGGCCGCGGCCGCGGAGGTGTCAAGACGCGCCGAATTCAGGTTGATAACCACGTCACCCGACCCGTCATAGCGAATTGCGTCGGTGCCGCCTGTGTCCCAGATGCTGATCCAGCCCCCCGTCTCGGGCAGAACATAGGTCGTGGGACCGCCATTATGGTCGGTATCGGCGCCGTAGTAGAATTGCGCCAGGGCGATGTCGAAGGCCCCCAACCCGGAATTGTAGCCATAATCGGCCAGCCCGGCCCCCTGCGCGTCCTGAACCTGCGGCAGTCCGGCATTATAGGACATGATCGTCGACACACCCTGGTTGATGTCATGGGTGCCGTAATCGCCGGGTGACGACACACCGGGCATCAGGTTCGACCCCCCGCCAGTGTCATGCGGATGCGCGAACCCCAGGCCATGGCCAAGTTCGTGCATCATCGTGTAGAAGCCCCAGCCGCCGACAGCCAGCCCGCCCTCGTCATAGACCCAGCCCTGCTCGGGCCAGCTGTAGCCCTCGTAGTTGAAATAGCCGTGCACCTGGCCGTCATCGACTGCCGTATCGGGGGTTTCATGAAAGCCGAACACGCCCGGTCCGGCCAGGGTCTGCATTTGCGCATCGCTGAGCGTGTGGGCAATGAACTGCGCGCTGGCTTCGTCGGTGACCACGTTCACGGTCATGTTGGTGACGCTCGCCCAGGCATCGAACGCGGCCAGGTACGAGGCCTTCTCGCCCCCGGTCCAGACCGAGTAGTCGTCATCGAAAAAGACATTCAGGGTGACAGGCCCGCCCGTCGGCAACCAGTGCCAGCCGCCCCAGGAGATCGAGTCGAGATACACGTTACCGGTCGGTACCGTCATGTCATGCCCCCCGCGACAACAGCCAGTTCAGCAAATCGAGGCAGCTGCGAATCACGTGCAGCACGCTATGCGGTCTCGTCTTATCATGATTTCCCCGCTTGGCCGCGCCGGTTCAAAGGCCGCCCCGCCAGAACTGAAGTGTCAGCTCCGTCTTGACCGCGCCTTTCATCCTGCTATCCCTGCCGGTCAGGCGGGCCTGTAGCTCAATTGGTTAGAGCAGAGCGCTCATAACGCTTTGGTTGCGGGTTCAAGTCCTGCCGGGCCTACCACCCCTCCCCGCCTGCCGGATATCGCGGAACTTTCCCCCCGTTTGCCGGTTACTTTCACATCCAGACGTCCCGATCCGACACCCGGAGAAGTCCGATGTTGCAAGTGAAACTCCTTTGGTTCGCGCTCGGCCAGCTTTCTGCCATGGGGCAGTGGATGGCCGCCGCCGAATATGTCGGCGATGAGGCGAAGCGGCAGCGCGCGATGGCGCATAAGGCGCTCTACTTCCAGGCCATGGATGCCCTGCTGGCCTCGTTGAACCGCCGCTAGCGCGCCAGCACCAGGTCGACGCGCAGACCGCCAAGATCCTCGCTGTCCGACAGGCGCATGGTGCCGCCATGGCCGCGCGCGATGTCATTGGCGATGGCCAGGCCAAGGCCGACGCCGCTGCCGCGATCCTGGTTGCGGGCCTGGTCCAGACGGGCGAAGGGGCGCACCGCCTCGGCGCGGTCCTCGGGCGCGATGCCCGGCCCGTCATCCTCGATGGTGAAGCGCACCGACCGGTCCATGATCGCCAGGCTCAGCCTTGCCTGGGTGCCATAGCGCAGCGCGTTGGACAGAAGGTTGCCAAGCGCCCGCCGCACCGCCTGCGGGCGCAACGCGACAACCGGCGCCTTCCCGGGCAGGACCAGCGCCACCTGGCCCCGGCCAAGCCGCGCCGCATCGCCGACCGCCTCGCGCGCCAGCGCCAGCAGGTCCACGGGTTCGGGATCGTCCAGCGCATCCGATCGGGCGAAATCCAGGAAGGTGGTCAGAAGCGCCTCCATCTCGGTCACGTCGCGCATCAGGTCGGCGGCCTCGGGCGCGTCTTCCAACATGCTCAGCGCCAGCTTCATCCGGGTCAGCGGGGTGCGCAGGTCATGGCTGACGCCCGACAGCATCATGGTGCGCTGCTCGATGGCGCGTTCGATCCGGGCGCGCATGTCCAGAAAGGCCCGCCCCGCCGCCCGCACCTCCAGCGCGCCGGCGGGTTTGTAGGGCTCCATCCGGCCCTTGCCGAACGCCTCCGCCGCACGCGCCAGCCGCCGGATCGGGCGCAACTGGTTGCGCAGGAAGAGATAGGCAACGGCGGTCATCAAGATGCCGGTGAAGATCATCAGCACAAAGAGCTGATGCGGGTTCGAGGCCGAGACCCTGCGCCGGTCGATCTCCAGCACCAGCGGCGCGTCCGGCCCCTCCAGCGACAGGAACACGCGCCGGTCATTGGCGGCCAGGTCGATCCAGCCGATATCGGGCTCCATTGCGTTCAGGGTCGCGATCACCTCGCGGCCCGAATAGTCGTACCAACGCCGCCGCGCCTGCGTCTCGCCGGCCCAGTCCGGCGCCTCGCGCGCGATTACGCCCATGTCCAGCCGTCCGGCAATGTCGGCGGCGGCCTGCGGCCCCGCTTCGCTCAGCGTATCGCCGACCAGCCGCAGGTCATGGCCGAGCGCCGAGGTCAGTTGACCCGTCACACCTTCGAAATGGCGTTGCAGGAATCCGACGGACACGACAAGTTGCAAGGTGACGATGGGCACGATCAGGATCAGCGCGGCCCGCCCATAGAGCCCGCGCGGCAGCGCCTGTTTGATCAAGTCCCATCCCATGGCCCCATCTAACCCCGCGCAAGACCGAGAGGAAAGAGCCCATGACCGCCCTGCCCCTTGCCCCCGGCCTGCGCCGCCTGACCGCGCCCAACCCCTCGCCGATGACGGCGGAGGGGACCAACACATTTCTCATCGGCGACACCGACATCGCCGTGATCGACCCCGGCCCCGCCTCGGAGCCGCATCTGCGGGCGATCCTGGCGGCGCTCACCCAAGGCCAGCGCATCAGCCATATCCTGGTGACCCACTCGCATCTCGATCACGCGCCCCTCGCGCGCCCGCTGGCCCACGAAACCGGTGCCCTGGTGCTGGCGGCAGGCCCCAGCGACTGGGGCCGCTCGACCGCGATGCAGGCGCTGGCCGATGACGGCCTGATCGGCGGCGGCGAAGGGGTCGACGCGGCCTTCGCGCCCGATGCGCAGCTTGCCGATGGCGAGGCGGTCGAAGGCGACGGCTGGCGCATCACCGCGCTGCACACGCCCGGCCACATGGCCAATCACCTCAGCTTTGCCTGGGGGGATGCGCTTTTCTGCGGCGACCTGGTGATGGGCTGGTCCACCTCGCTCATCTCGCCCCCCGATGGCGACCTCACCGCCTTCCGCGCCTCGCTGAGGCGGCTGATGACGCGGGCCGACAGCGTCTATTACCCCGCCCATGGCGACAGCATCGCGAACCCGCAGGCCCGCTGCGCCGAGCTGCTGGCCCACCGCGCCGGACGCGAGGCGCAGATTCTGGCCGCGCTCGCCCCGGGCCCCGCCACGCCCGCCACGCTGACGGGGCGCATCTACACCGACATACCCGCCCCGCTTCTGCCGGTGGCCGAACGCAACGTCCTGGCCCATCTCATTGATCTGGTTGAACGAAACAAGGTCTCACCCGAGGGCCGCCTCTCCGCCCGCGCCCGCTTTCACCTGAATTGACCCCTGCCCCGGAATTTTCCGCAAAACCCACTGGACGCGAGGAATCCCCCTTGCTATATCGCCCGAGTGTTCCGGCGTAGCTCAGCGGTAGAGCAGTTGACTGTTAATCAATTGGTCGTAGGTTCGATCCCTACCGCCGGAGCCAAAGAATTCAAGGGCTTAGCGTCTTGTCGCTAAGCCCTTTTTCATGTCTCGACAGTTCTTCCCGTCCGTCCGATCGGCCGCGCCAGGGTCTCTTCCCGGCGCGGTTCAAGATGGGAACCGGCCTTACGCCGCCGCGCTCGTGGCAGGCGCGCCGCCCGCGCGGAACGCGGTCAGGAGCTCGGCGCGGCGGGCCTTCGCGGCCTCGGCATTGGCCTCCTTGATCGGGCCGAAGCCACGGATCGTCAGCGGCAGGGCGGCCAGATCGCGGGCGATCTCCAGCGTCTCGGGGGTCACGTCGCGCAGCACCTCGGCCATGTCGCGCTCATACTCCTTGATCAGCGCGCGCTCCAGCTTGCGATCCGCCGAATAGCCGAACGGGTTCAGCGGCGTGCCGCGCAGCACCTTCATCCTGGCCAAGAGCTTGTAGGCCCCGCCGATCCACGCGCCGAACTCGCGCTTTTTCGGGCGGCCCTCTGCATCCGTGCCCGGCAGCATCGGCGGGGCCAGGTGATAGGTCAGCTTCAGGTCGCCCTCAAACTCCTCGCGCAGCTTCGCCTCGGTGCTCAGGTGCAGCCGCGCGACCTCGAACTCGTCCTTGTAGGCCAGGAGCTTGTGATACCCCAGCGCCACCGCCTCGCGCAGGGCCGGATCGTCCACGCCATCAACCAGCGCGCGGTATTTCTTCGCCAGACGCTTGCCCTGATAGGCGGTCAGGTGGGTGGCGCGATAGGCGATTTTCTCCTCCAGCGTCCTGGGCAGGCGGGTGACGTTGGGCTGGCTCACGCGCGCCGCTTCCTCGGGGTTCAGTACGGCCCAACGGCCAAACTCGAAGGCCTGCTTGTTGCGCTCGGGTGCCGCGCCGTTCATCTCGATGGCCTGCAGGATCGCCTCCTCGCTCAACGGCACGAGGCCGCGCTGCCAGGACGCGCCCAGCACCATCATGTTGGAGAAGATCGAATCCCCCATCAGCGCGCGGGCCAGGTCGGAGGCATCGAACAGCGCCAGATCGTCGCCCAGGCGCGATTGAAGCGCGACCTGCAGGTCATTGACCGGGATACGGAATTCCGTGTTGCCAGTGAACTCACCGGTGATGATCTCATGGCTGTTGACCACGGCCCCCGTGCGCCCCGTCGTCATCAGGCCCAGCGTGTTCGCGCCCGCCGAGACCACAAGATCGCCGCCGATGATGGCATCGGCCTCGCCCACCGCGACGCGAATGGCCGAGATGTCGGAGGGCTTTTCGGCAATGCGCAGGTGGATGCTGACCGCGCCGCCCTTTTGCGCCAGGCCCGCCATCTCGATCATGCCGGCACCCTTGCCATCCAGTTGCGCCGCCTGTGCCAGCACCGCGCCGATGGTGACGACGCCGGTGCCGCCCACCCCGGTGATGACGGTGTTATGGGTGCCGTTGATCGCGGGCAGCACCGGCGCGGGCAGATGGCCCACGTCGATCTCGGCCGAGGCCTCTTTCCTGATCTTGCCGCCCGTGACCGTCACGAAAGACGGGCAGAAGCCCTTGACGCAGGAATAATCCTTGTTGCAGCTTGACTGGTCGATCGCCCGCTTGCGGCCCAGTTCGGTCTCCTTCGGCACGATGGACACGCAGTTCGACTGCACCCCGCAATCGCCGCAGCCTTCGCAGACATCGGGGTTGATGAAAACGCGCTTGTCGGGATCGGGGAAGGTGCCGCGCTTTCTCCGGCGGCGTTTTTCGGCGGCGCAGGTCTGCACGTAGATGATGGCCGAGACGCCCTCGATCTCCTGATATTTCTTCTGCACCTGCATCAGATCGTCACGGCTGTGCCGCTCCAGCCCCGCCGGAAAGGCCGAGAAATCAATCTCTTCCTTCTCGTCATAGACCAGCGCGATGTGGCGAACGCCCATCGCCTTCAGCTCATGCGCGATCTGTTCGGGCTGCAAATCGCCCTCATTGGGCTGACCGCCCGTCATCGCGACGGCATCGTTGAAAAGGATCTTGTAGGTGATGTTGGTGTTCAGCGCCAAAGCCGCGCGAATGGCCAGGATGCCGGAATGGTTATAGGTGCCCTCGCCGAGATTCTGGAACATGTGCTTGCGGGTCGAAAACGGCGCCTCGCCCGCCCAGTTCACGCCCTCGCCGCCCATATGGGTATAGGCCTCGGTGTTGCGGTCCATCCATTTCGCCATGAAGTGACAGCCGATGCCCGCGCCGCCGCGCGCGCCATCGGGCACCTTGGTCGATGTGTTATGCGGGCAACCGGCGCAGAACCATGGCAGGCGGGTGGCCAGTTCCTGCGCGTTGTTGGCGCGCATCGCGTCGCGCACCTGCGCGATACCTGCGGTGATGCGGTCGGTGCCGCGCCCTTCCTCGACGAGGATCTCGCCCAGTTTCACGGCAATATCGTTGGGGTCCAGCGCGTAATGCGTCGGGAACAGCACCTTGCCATTCTTCTTGAAGCCATAGACGCGGCGGCCCCGGCGGTCGTCGAAGATCGCCTCCTTGACCTGCACCTCGATCAGCTTGCGCTTTTCCTCGACCACGACGATCAGTTCCAGCCCCTCGGCCCAGTCGTGGAAGCCCTCCATATCCAGCGGCCAGGTCTGGCCGACCTTGTAGGTGGTGACGCCCAGGCGCTCGGCCTCCTCCTCGCCGATGCCCAGAAGCGACATGGCATGCACGAGGTCGAGCCAGTTCTTGCCCGCCGCGACAAAACCGATCTTGGCACCGGGCTTGCCCAGCACGCGCGTGTCCATCTTGTTGGCATGGCTGAACGCCTCGGCGGCAAAGCGCTTGTGGCCGAGCAGCCGCTCCTCCTGCGCGATCCAGTGGTCGCCCAGGCGGATGTTCAGCCCGTCGGCGGGCATGTCGAAATCTTCCGGCAGGACGAATTTCATCCGGTCCGGGCGGCCATCGACCACGGATGTGGCCTCGACCGTGTCCTTCATCGTCTTGAGGCCGACCCAGACACCGGCAAAGCGGCTCATCTCGATGGCGTAATGGCCGTAATCCAGGATCTCCTGCACCCCCGCGGGGCTGAGCACCGGCATATGCACATCGACCAGCGCCCAGTCGGACTGGTGGCACACGGTCGAGCTTTCGCCGGTATGGTCGTCGCCCATCGCCATGATGACACCGCCATGGCGCGAGGTGCCCGCCATGTTGACATGGCGCATCACGTCGCCGGTGCGGTCCACCCCCGGCCCCTTGCCGTACCAGAGGCCGAAGACACCGTCATACCTGCCCTCGCCGCGCAGTTCCGCCTGCTGACTGCCCCAAAGTGCCGTGGCCGCCAGATCCTCGTTCTGCCCCGGCTGGAACACCACATCCGAGGCGTTGAGCAGCTTTTTCGCCTTCATCATCTGCAAATCGACCCCGCCCAGAGGCGAGCCGCGATAGCCCGTGACCAGACCGGCCGTGTTCAGCCCGGCCTGCCGGTCGCGCCATTTCTGCGCCAGCATCAGGCGCACCAGCGCCTGCGTCCCATTCAGCAGCACAGGCGACTTTTCCAGATCGAAACGGTCTTGCAGTGAGATTTGGGCGATACCCATGGCGTCCTCCCCCCGAATGTGCGGTAATTGCCCCGATTATAGGTCAGCTTTTTTGACCTTTCAAGGAGAATGTCCCGCCATTCCCCGATTGCACGTTGAATTATAGCCCGACATGGCTAGGTTGCACCTCGAATTCAGGTGATCCCAGAAACTTGCAACGAACGGGTGCCCCAATGGATTGGGACAAGCTGCGAATATTTCATGCCGTTGCCGATGCGGGCAGCCTGACCCATGCCGGCGACACGCTGCATCTGAGCCAATCCGCCGTCAGCCGCCAGGTCCGCGCGCTGGAGGAAAGCCTCAACGCCACGCTTTTCCACCGCCACGCCCGCGGGCTGATCCTGACCGAACAGGGCGAGCTTCTGTTCGACGCCACCCGCGCCATGGCCAAGCGCCTCGATACCGCCACCGCCCGCATCCGCGACAGCGAGGAAGAGGTGGTCGGCGAATTGCGCGTCACCACCACCGTGGGTTTCGGCCTGCTGTGGCTCGCCCCGCGCCTGCCGCAGCTCTACAAGACCTCGCCCAACCTCAAGATCGACCTGATCCTGGAGGAGGCGGTGCTGGACCTGCCGATGCGCGAGGCCGATGTCGCGATCCGCATGAAAGAGCCCTCCCAGGCCGACCTCATCCGCAAGAAACTGATGTCGGTGCGCATGTGCCTCTATGCCAGCCCGACCTATATCGCGACCCATGGCGCACCGGTCTCGCTGGACGACATGGAAAACCACCGCTTCATCAGCCAGAACGTCACCGCCGCCCAGGTCAGCGCGGGCGCCCTCATGATCAAGGAGATCATGACGCATAACGTGGGCAGTTCCCTGACCATCAACAACTATTTCGGCGTTCTCCAGGGCGTGCTGCATGATCTCGGCATCGGCCTGCTGCCCGATTACCTGACCGATGACTTCCCCGACCTCGTGCGCGTGCTGCCCGATGTGGAAAGCAATGAAATCCCTGTTTTCCTAGCCTATCCCGAGGAATTGCGCCATTCAAAGCGGATCGAGAACTTCCGCGATTTCGTCACCGAGGAAATCATCGCCCATCGCCGCCGCCGCCGGGATGCGCAAGGCTGACCGCCCCATCCGTCCGAACCAGAGTGTGAGCCATGTGCAACGCGCATAGCAGCATTGCGACAGGGGGGCAGTGTTTTTTCTTGATCGGCCAGACACGGATAGCTATGTGATCGGGCAGTGGAGCACAAGATTTGAGCTTCACTACCTCCCTGTTGGACTTTGGCCGAGAACTTGTTCTCGGCCTTTTTTTTGGCCTTGACAGGCGCGCCGCCAAGGCCGCGACACCCGCCCCCCTTTCCCCCGACCGGCCCTTGCCATAAAGAAGCGCCAATGCTGTTTCGGGGGACCATATGACCATGCAGGAACCGGCCATCACGCCTGATCTCATTGCCGCCCACGGGCTGAGCGCGGATGAATACGACCGTATTCTCGAGATCATCGGGCGCGAGCCCACTTTCACCGAGCTTGGCATCTTTTCCGCCATGTGGAACGAGCATTGTTCCTACAAATCCTCCAAGAAATGGCTGCGCACCCTGCCCACGGACGGCCCCCAGGTCATCTGCGGCCCCGGCGAGAATGCGGGCGTCGTCGATATCGGCGACGGTCAGGCGGTCATCTTCAAGATGGAGAGCCACAACCACCCCTCCTATATCGAGCCCTACCAGGGCGCGGCCACCGGCGTCGGCGGCATCCTGCGCGATGTCTTCACCATGGGTGCCCGCCCCATCGCGGCGATGAACGCGCTCAGCTTCGGCGCGCCTGACCACCGCAAGACCCGCCAGCTTGTGCATGGCGTCGTCGAGGGCATCGGCGGCTACGGCAATTGCTTCGGCGTGCCCACCGTGGGCGGCGAGGTCCGGTTCCATGCCGCCTATAACGGCAATTGCCTGGTCAACGCCTTCGCCGCCGGTCTGGCCGATACCGACAAGATCTTCTACTCGGCGGCCTCGGGCGTCGGCATGCCCGTTGTCTATCTCGGCGCCAAGACGGGCCGCGACGGGGTTGGCGGGGCCACCATGGCCAGCGCCGAGTTCGACGACACGATCGAGGAAAAGCGCCCCACCGTGCAGGTCGGCGACCCCTTCACCGAGAAACGCCTGATGGAGGCGACGCTGGAGCTGATGGCCACCGGCGCGGTGATCTCGATCCAAGATATGGGCGCGGCCGGCCTGACCTGTTCCGCGGTGGAAATGGGCGACAAGGGCGGGCTTGGCGTGCGGCTGACACTCGACGCGGTGCCGCAGCGCGAAGACAATATGTCCGCCTATGAGATGATGCTGAGCGAGAGCCAGGAGCGGATGCTGATGGTGCTGCGCCCGGAAAAAGAGGCCGCGGCGCGCGCGGTGTTCGAGAAATGGGATCTCGATTTCGCCATCGTGGGCGAGACCATCACTGACGATCGCTTCATCATCGAGCATCAGGGAAAGATCGTGGCCGACCTGCCGCTCGCCACCCTCTCCGGCTCCGCCCCCGAATATGACCGCCCCTATATCGAGACACCGCCGGCGGCAGAGATGGACCCGGTCACCGGGGTCGATCCCATCGACGGGCTCAGGGCGCTCATTGCCTCGCCCAACCACGCCGCCAAGCAATGGGTCTATGAGCAGTACGACAGCCAGGTCATGGCCGACACGGTGCGCGCCCCCGGCCTTGGCGCGGGCGTCGTGCGGGTGCATGGCAGTGACAAGGCGCTGGCCTTCACCTCGGACGTGACCCCGCGCTACGTCAAGGCAAACCCGTTCGAGGGCGGCAAGCAGGCCGTGGCCGAGGCCTATCGCAACCTGACCGCCTGCGGCGCGCGCCCGCTGGCCACCACCGACAACATGAATTTCGGCAATCCCGAAAAGCCCGAAATCATGGGCCAGTTCGTGGGTGCGATCAAAGGCATCGGGGCCGCTTGCCTCGCCCTCGACATGCCCATCGTCTCGGGCAATGTCAGCCTCTATAACGAGACCGACGGCAAGGGCATCCTGCCCACCCCCACCATCGGCGCGGTCGGCCTCCTGGATCATCTGGACGATCTCATCGGCGGCACCGCGCGCGACGGCCATGTCGCGGTGCTGGTGGGCGAGACCACGGGCCATCTGGGCCAATCCGCCCTGCTCTACGAGGTGTTCAACCGCGAGGATGGCGACGCGCCTTTCGTCGATCTCGACGCCGAGAAGCTGAACGGCGATTTCATCCGGGAAAACCGCGCGTGGATCGACATGTGCAGTGACCTGTCGGATGGCGGGTTGGCGCTCGCGGCCTTCGAGATGGCCGAAGCCTCCGGCGTTGGCGTGACACTGGACAGCGGCGACACCGCGACCCTCTTCGGCGAGGACCAGGCGCGTTACCTGATCGCGTGTTCCTTCGACAAGGCCGAGGCGCTGATGATCGCGGCGGGCAAGGCAGGCGTCCGGGTCGAGACGGTCGGCAAATTCGGCGGCACCTCAGTGCGCTTCGGCGGCTCGGAAGCCCCGCTGGAGGAGCTTGCCAGCCTCTACCGCGACAGTTTCAGCGCGGTGTTCGCCTGACGCAGGGGGTGTACAGGGGGTGCATCGGGGGGTGTACGGAAAGGCACCCCCCTGATTTGCCCGCCACCGCCTTGCAGCCCGCCCCCCGCGCCTCTACATTCGGGCTAACAGATCAAGGGAAAATCATGGCCATACTCGCCTCAGAAATCGAAGACCTGCTGCGCCAGGCCTTCCCCGATGCCAAGATCACCGTGGAAGGCGACGACGGCGCCCATTTCGCCGCCGAAGTGGTCGATGAGAGCTTTCGCGGGAAGAGCCGCGTGCAGCAGCAACGTGCTGTAAACGCTGCAGTAAAATCTCAGATCGACAGCGGGCAATTGCACGCGCTGGCCCTGACCACGCGGGCCCCGGAGTAAGACGACATAGGCCGAAAGGCAGACCGAAAAGGACAAGGCAAGATGACCGCACAAGACCAGATCAAGGAAACCGTCACCTCCAACGACGTGGTGCTGTTCATGAAGGGCACCAAGGCGATGCCGCAATGCGGGTTTTCCAGCCGCGTGGCGGGTGTCCTGAATTTCATGGGCGTCGACTATTCCGACGTCAACGTGTTGGAAAACGAGGATATTCGCCAGGGCATCAAGGAGTATTCTGACTGGCCGACGATCCCGCAGCTCTACGTCAAGGGCGAGTTCGTCGGCGGCTGCGACATCATCACCGAGATGACCCTGTCGGGCGAGTTGGACCAGATGTTCGAACAGAACGGCGTATCCTTCGACAAGGATGCGGCGGAGAAAATCCGCGCGGCGAACGCTTGATCTAAGGGCTTCGGATTGCTGCGCAATCCGACCCGCGGGGGGACGCTGTCCCCCCGCACCCCCCTGAGGTATTTCCAGCAAAATGAAAGGGCTAGCCCTTTTTCGTGGCCCCCTTCTTCACATGCTTGCTGAGCCGTGAGGGGATGGATTTCTTGCGGTTCTTATAGGGGTTGGCATCCGATTGGCTGCGCATATGCAGCCGGATCGGCGTGCCGGGCATGTCGAAATCCTCGCGCAGCCCGTTGACCAGGTAGCGCGAGTAGCTCTCGGGCAGTTTCTCGGGCAGCGAGCACATCACCACGAAACCCGGCGGTCGCGTCTTGGCCTGGGTCATGTAGCGCAGCTTGATGCGGCGGCCGGCCGGGGCGGGGGGCGGATGCGCCTCGACCATGCCCGCAAGCCAGGAGTTGAGCCGCGCCGTGGGGATACGCCGGTTCCAGACCTCATGCGCCCGGATGATCGCATCGCGCAGCCGGTCGAGACCGCGCCCCGTCTTGGCCGAGACCGTGATCAGCGGCGCGCCGCGCAATTGCGGCAAAAGGCGCTCGAACGCCTCCTTGAGGTCGCGCAGCTTTTCCTGCTTGGCCTCCTCGATATCCCATTTGTTGACCGCGACAACAACGGCCCGCCCCTCGCGTTCGGCAAGGTCGGCGATGCGCAGGTCCTGTTGCTCGAAGGGAATCGCGGCATCGAGAAGCACCACCACGATCTCGGCGAATTTCACCGCGCGCAGCCCGTCCGAGACCGAGAGTTTCTCCAGCTTTTCCTGCACCTTGGCCCGCTTGCGCATACCGGCGGTGTCGAAAAGGCGCATCCTGGTGCCGCCCCAGGTGATTGGTACGGCGATGGAATCGCGGGTGATCCCGGCCTCGGGTCCGGTCAGCAGGCGCTCCTCGCCGATGATCTTGTTGATCAGGGTGGACTTGCCCGCATTGGGCCGCCCGACAACGGCGATCTGCAAGGGCTTGTCGGGCAGCGTCTCGCCTTCCTCCACATCCACATCCGTCCGGGCCTCTTCCGCGGCACTCTCTGCCGCCTCGATCATCGGGGCCAGCACAACCGCCAGCTCCGCCATCCCCTCGCCATGCTCCGCCGACAATGCGATCGGATCGCCGAGCCCGACGCCATAGGCCTCCATCACGCCCGCCTCGGCGGCGCGCCCCTCGGCCTTGTTCGCCCCGAGGATGACCGGCGTGCCCGAGCGGCGCAGGATATCGGCAAAGAGCTCGTCGGTCGGCGTCAGCCCGACCCGCGCGTCAATCAGGAAGAGGCAGGCATCAGCCATGCCCACGGCGCGTTCGGTCAGCCGCCGCATCCGGCCTTGCAGGCTGTCATCCGTGGCCTCCTCCAGCCCGGCAGTATCGACAACGGTGAAATTCAGCCCGCCAAGACGCGCCTCGCCCTCGCGCAGGTCGCGCGTCACGCCGGGCTGATCATCGACCAACGCAAGGCGCTTGCCCACCAGCCGGTTGAACAAGGTGGATTTCCCGACATTCGGTCGCCCGACAATGGCCAGCACAAAGCTCATCGGCCCAATTCCTTTAGCGTCTCAAGATCGTGCCGGATAGCGCAGCGCCCGCGAGAAGAAAAGCCCCCGCCTTCTTTGTTCCGAAAATATCCCCGCCGGAGGCTGCGTTACATTTGTCCCGAACATGACCCCTGTTAGTCGCACCGCCCCCACCCCTCGCCCATGGCAATGCGGGTCGGCGAGGGCTCCCGCATGGGGGCCCGAGGCGGGTCGCGCCCCCGCGCTTACCGATAGGCGTGCAGCCGTCCGTCGCCCGAGACGACATAGAGCACGCCCCCCACGACGATGGGATGCGCCGCCGCCCCGCCGCGCAGGGCCACCTGCCCGGTCTCGGCCCCGCTTTCGGGGTCGAAGAAGCGGATCAGCCCGTCGCCCGAGGCGATCACCAGGCGCCCGCCGGCCAGGATCGGGCCGAAATGGGTGAACACGGCCTGCCTGCGACGTTCGCGCTGCTGCACGTAGAGCGGCAGTTCGGTCCCCCAGATGCGATCGCCGGTCTCGGCATCCAGCCGGATCAGCTCGTTGCGGTCGGAAACGAAGAAGATGCTGTCGCCTGCTGGCAGGATCGGCGAATAGGCCCCGTCCTGCGCGGTCCACAGGCGCTCGCCCGAGGCGGCCTCCATCGCCACGACGCGGCCCGACTGGTTGCCCGCATAGAGCGTGCCGCCCACGACGACCGGATCGCCGGTGATGTCGTTGAGGTTGTTATAGGCCACGCCGCGCCGCCCGCCCGCGACCGAGGTGCCCCAGACCCGCACGCCCGAAAGGCGCAAGGTGGCCACCAATTCGCCCGAGCCGAAGGGGAAGATCACCAGCCGGTCGGTCACGGCGGGCGCAGAGCCACCCGACAGGACCGCATCGGGCGCGCCCGCGGGCAATTGCCAGCGGATGCGGCCGTTATCGGGGTTGATCGACCAGGCCTGGCTGTCGCGGCTGACGACATAGATGGAATTGCCAGTGACCGTCGGCGCGGTGATGCCCGCCGCCAGACGCTGGCGCCAGTTCTCCGCCCCCGTCGCGGGATCGAGCGAGATCAATTCGCCATAGCCCGTGGTTGCATAGAGCGCGCCGCCGACCACGGCCAGCCCGCCGCCCGAGATGCCTCCACCACGCTCGAAGCCAGGGGTCAGATCGCGCGACCAGAGCGTCGCGCCCGCGGTCGATGTCGCGACCAGGCCAGCATCGGAATCCAGCGTGAAGATGCGCCCGTCGGCGGCCACCGGATCGGCGGTGATGCGGTTGCGGCGCGAATTGCCCTGGCCGATATTCGCGGCCCAGATTTCGGTCGGCGCTGAAGACAGCGCGACATGCGGCATCCGGTTCTCGTCGGTCGCCGCGCGCATCGGCCAGGCCGAGAGGTTGACGGGTGCCGCCAGGCTGATCGGGCGGGTCTGATCGGCCTCTTCGACTGCGGGCGCCTCACCCGGCACGGCCTCTTCCAAAGGCACGCGGGTGCCGAAGCGCTGGCCTTCCAGGATCAGTTCGCGTTCGCCGCAGCCCGAAAGACCGGCCAGCAGCCCGATCCCGATCACTCCGATAGACACCCTGTTCATCTGCCCGCCGCCTCTTTCTGCCACCCGGCTTGACCTGCCAGGCGCTTGCTATTCGGTCGCCTCCACCGCGTCCGCATCCGTCTCGGGCGCTGGCGTCTCGTCCGCGTCTTGCGCCGCGTCTTCCTCTGCCGCCGCCTCCTCGGGGGCGTCTTGCAGGGTCGATCCGGCCTCAAGCGCCACAATCAACTGACTTGTGCGCTGTTGCAAGCCTGCCGTGGCCTGGCTGTCCTGTTCCAGCGCGCGCAAGATCTCGATCGCGGTCTCGCTGTCGCCGTTCTGAACATGAAGCAGCGCCTGCTGTTCCAGCGCCAGGGCGCGATAGGGCGCGCCGGGTTCGGCCAGCATCTCCAGCGTGGCCATCGCGTCCTCCTGCGGGTCCAGCAGATGCGCCTTGAGAAGCGCCAGGTCGCGGTAGCGCGGCGCCAGATCGGGCTGGTCGGCAATCGCGCGCAGGCTGGCCGCCGCCGCCACCGGATCGCCCGCGCGGGCCTGTTCCGTCGCCAGGAGCAGCGCCAGAAGCGTCTCGCCATCTTCGCCCGGTGCGCTGACGCTTTCGAGCGCCGCCACCCGGTCCGCGCCATCCTGGACCTCCAGGGCTGCGACCAGCGCGTCGCCGAAGGCTTCGGCCTCGGCCCGCTCCTGCGCCAGGCTGTATTCACGGTAAGCCGCGGCGCCGACGATGATCAGCACCACAAGCACCGGGATCCAGCCCCATTTGCGGAACATCGCAAACAGGCGATCGCGGCGAAGCTCTTCGTTCACCTCGTCAATGAAACTGTCGGTATTGGCCATGTCCGCCCCAGATTCCTGCCGCTTTGCGCGGGTATCAACTACTGACCCGCCTCTTAACGCGAAGATCGGCCCCTTGCCAAGGCTTTGCCCCCGCACAGCCGCAAAACTGAACCGAACAGTTCAGTCTTGCGATTGACAGCGCAAGGATTTAAACTAAACCAAACGGTTCAGTGCATTGGTTGGGGTTGCCTTTTTCTGCAATCCGCACGATTTCATCCCGAATACCGCATGTTGCGGGTATCAAGAGGCTTCGATGCGACTTTTTCCCATCCTGACCGCACTTCTCGTCAGCGCCGTTCTCTATGCCGTGGTAATGGAGCGCGAGCGCCTGGTCGGCTTCGCAGAGGGTTTCCGTCCGCCTGCCGAGACCCCCGGGGAAACCCCGCTGGACATCGGCGACGAGCCCGTCGAGGCCGCGCCCGCCGGGGCCGAGCGCGTCTCGGTCGTGGTGCGCCGCTCGGTGGCCGAGGAGGTCGACTCAGCCGTCTTGCTGCGGGGCCGGACCGAGGCCGCGCGCCAGGTCGAGGTGCGCGCCGAGACCTCGGGGCTGATCACCTCGCAACCGATCCGCGCGGGGGCCTTTGTCGAGGAAGGGCAGCTTCTGTGCGAGATCGCGCCCGGTGCCCGCGCCGCCGCCCTGGCCGAGGCCGAGGCCCGCCTGCTGGAGGCGCAGGCCCGCCTGCCCGAGGCTGAGGCGCAATTGCCCGCCGCCCGCGCCCGCCAGTCCGAGGCCGAGGCGATGCTGGCCGCCGCGCGCATCGATTCGAACGCCGCCACGCGGCTCAGCGAAAGCGGCTTCGGCTCGGAAACCCGCGCCGCATCGGCCAGCGCCACGGTCAGTGCCGCCGAGGCCGCGCTGGAAGGGGCCGTCGCCGGGATCCAGACCGCGCAGGCCGCCGTGCAATCCGCGCGAAGCGGCATCCGCGCCGCCGAAGCCGCCCTGATGCGCGCCGAGCAGGAGATCTCCAACCTGCAGATCTTCGCCCCGTTCGAGGGTCTGCTGGAAAGCGACACCGCCGAGCTTGGCTCGCTGATGCAGCCCGGCGCGCTCTGCGCCACGGTGATCCAGCTCGACCCGATCAAGCTGGTGGGCTTCGTGCCCGAGGCCGAGGTTGCCCGCGTCACCGTCGGCGCGCCTGCCGCCGCACGTCTGGCCTCGGGCGCGCAGGTCCAGGGCGAGGTGACATTCCTCAGCCGCTCCGCCGATCCGCAGACCCGCACCTTCCGGGTCGAGGTTACGGTGCCCAACAGCGACCTGGCGATCAGCGACGGCCAGACCGCCGATATCATCATCGCCTCGGAAGGGTTGATGGCGCATCTGCTGCCGTCCTCGGCCCTGACGCTGAACGATGACGGCGTGCTTGGCCTGCGCATCGTGGACGAGGAGCAGATCGCGCGGTTCGCCCCCGTCACCTTCCTGCGCGACAATGCCCAGGGCGTGCTGCTGTCGGGCCTGCCCGAACGCGCCGAGGTCATCGTCGTGGGGCAGGAGTTCGTCACCGACGGCACGCCCGTCGAGCCGCATTACGGGGACATGACGCAATGATCGGCATGGTGGACTGGGCCGCGAAACGGGCCCGCATGGTGGTGGCCTTCGTGATCCTGTCCGTCGTGATCGGGGCCGCGGCCTATGTCGGCCTGCCGAAAGAGGGCGAGCCGGATATCGACATCCCCGGCCTTTTCATCTCGGTCCCTTTCCCCGGCATCTCCGCCGCCGACAGCGAACGCCTGCTGGTGCGCCCGATGGAGACCGAGTTCCAGGATCTCGACGGCCTGAACACGATCACGGCCACCGCCTCCGAGGGCTATGCCGGCGTGTTCCTGGAGTTCGAGTTCGGCTGGGACAAATCCGCCACCATCGCCGATGTGCGCGACGCGATGGACACGGCCTCGGCCCAGTTTCCGGAAGGCGCCGAAACCTACTCGATCAACGAGATCAACTTTTCCGAGTTTCCCATCATCATCGTGGCGCTCTCGGGCGACGCGCCGGAACGCACGCTCTTGCGGCTTGCGCGCGAATTGCAGGACCGGCTGGAGGCGCTGCCGCCCATTCTGGAGGCGGGGCTTGCCGGTGACCGCGACGAGATGGTCGAGGTCGTCATCGACCCGCTGGCGCTGGAGGCCTACAACGTCACCGCGCGCGAATTGATCGACGCGGTGGTCAACAACAACCAGCTGATCGCGGCGGGCGAGGTTTCCACCGATAGTGGTGCCATCGCGGTGTCGATCCCGTCGAGCTTCGACAATACCGAGGACATCTTTGCCCTGCCCGTCAAGGTCAATGGCGATCGCGTGGTGACGCTTGGCGATCTGGCCGATATTCGTCTGACCTACGAGGACCGCACCGGCACCGCGCGCTTCAACGGCGAACCCACGGTGGCGTTGCAGGTGGTCAAACGGCTTGGCTACAACATCATCGACACCGCCGCGCTGGTGCGCGCCGAGATCGAGGCCGCGCAGGAAGACTGGCCGCCCGAGCTGCGCCAATCGGTGCAGGTCTCCACCTCGCTGGATCAATCCGTCACCGTGGAAAGCATGGTCAGCCAGCTGGAAGGCTCGGTCCTGACCGCCATCGCGCTGGTGATGATCGTGGTGCTGGCAGCCCTCGGCACGCGCTCGGCGCTGTTGGTGGGGTTCGCGATCCCGACCTCGTTCCTTCTGTGCTTCATCCTGCTGGGGATCATGGGCATCACGATCTCGAATATCGTCATGTTCGGGCTGATCCTGGCCGTGGGGATGCTGGTCGACGGCGCCATCGTGGTGGTCGAATATGCCGACAAGCGCCTGGCCGAGGGCGCCCGCCCGATGGAAGCCTATACCGATGCCGCCAAGCGCATGTTCTGGCCCATCGTCTCCTCCACCGCGACGACGCTCTGCGCCTTTCTGCCGATGCTGTTCTGGCCCGGTGTGCCGGGGGAATTCATGGGGATGCTCCCCGTGACCCTGATCTTCGTGCTGTCGGCCTCGCTCATTGTGGCGCTGATCTACCTGCCGGTCCTGGGCGGCGTCGCGGCACGGTTCTCGCGGCTGGTCGAACATGGCACCGCCGCCGTCAAGGCCCTCCTGCCCTTCTGGATCCTGCGCGCCGCGATCACGCTCGGCGTCGGTTACCTGATGTTCATGGCGGCGCTGCAAACCATCAGCCCCGGCGTGCTGTTTCCGCCCGCGCCAGAGGCCAGCCCGTTCATGGCGATGCTGCCCGGCGGGCTTCTCTTCGTGGCGGCCTCGGTCATGATGTCGGTGATGCTCGGCTCGATCCAGCTGCCCAAGCGCGAGAAACCGGTGCGCGCGGGCTATCGGCGCAGCCCCTTCGGCTGGGTGATCCACGCCATCGTCGGCAACCCGGTAATGCCCATCGTCGCCATCGCATCGGTGGCGGCATTCGTCGGCTTCGTCTTCGTGACCTTTCAGCAAAACAATAACGGGGTGGAGTTCTTCGTCGCCTCCGAGCCCGAAAACGCCATCGTCTATGTCCGCGCGCGCGGCAATCTCAGCGTCGAGGAGATGGACGCGCAGGTCCGCCTGGTCGAGCAGATCGTGATGCAGACCGAAGGCGTGCGCGACGTCTTCGCCTTTGCCGGCGAAGGCGGGCTGAACAGCAATACCGGCGGCTCCGAGGCCCCCCGCGACACCATCGGCCAGGTGCAGCTGGACCTTGAGGAATGGGGCACGCGCCCGGGGGGCGACGACATCCTCGATGGCTTGCAGGAGCGGCTGGACCAGATCCCCGGCATCCGCACCGAGATCCTCGCCGCCTCGCGCGGGCCCGCCTCGGGCAAGCCGGTCAGCCTGCGCCTTGCGGGCGACAACTGGGAGGAATTGCAGGAGGCCACGCGGCTGGTGCGCGCCCGGTTCGAGGAGACCCCCGCCCTGACCCTGATCGAGGACACCCTGCCCTTGCCCGGCGTCGAATGGGAGATCAATGTCGATGTCGAGGCGGCGGGCCGTTTCGGGGCCAATGTGGCGACCGTGGGCGCGATGGTGCAGCTTGTCACGCGCGGTATCCTGCTCGATACGATGCGGGTGCCATCGAGCGACGAGGAGGTCGAAATCCGCGTCCGTTTCCCCGAGGAGGCGCGCGTGCTGTCCACGCTCGACACGCTTCGGGTGCGCACGGCGGACGGGCTGGTGCCGCTGTCAAACTTCATCAGCCGCGAACCCGCCCCGCAACTGGCCGAGATCGACCGCCGCGATCAAAGCCGCATCTTCCATGTCCGCGCCGATGTCGAGGACGGGCTGACGCGCCTGACCGACACCGAAACCGGGGAAACCTGGCTGGAGAGGAGCGACCTGGTCGAGGAGAGCTTTGCGCTGCAGGAAGGATTGCGCACCGGCGCGCTGGAATCCGAGCCCGTCACCGCCAATGAACGCATCGCCACGCTGACCGGATGGCTGGAATCCGAGAGGCCCCTGCCACCGTCGGTCACCTGGGAATGGGCCGGGGACCAGGCCGAGCAGGAAGAAAGCCAGGCCTTCCTTGGCCAAGCCTTTCTGGGGGCGCTCGGGCTCATGTTCATCATCCTGCTGGCGCAGTTCAACTCGGTCTACAACTCGGTCCTGGTGCTGCTGGCGGTTGTCTTGTCCACGACCGGCGTGCTGATCGGGATGCTGGTGATGGATCAGACCTTCTCGATCATCATGACCGGCACCGGCATCGTCGCGCTGGCAGGGATCGTGGTGAACAACAATATTGTCCTGATCGACACGTACCAGGAATACAGCCGCTACATGCCCAAGATCGAGGCGATCACCCGCACCGCCGAGGCGCGCATCCGTCCCGTCCTGCTGACCACGATCACCACCATGGCGGGCCTCGCCCCGATGATGTACGGCATCAGCCTGGATTTCGGCGCCGGCGGCTACACCGTCGATAGCCCCACCGCGCTGTGGTGGAAGCAACTGGCCACGGCGGTCGTCTTCGGGCTTGGTATCGCCACCGTTCTGACGCTGGTGATGACGCCGTCCCTGTTGGCGCTGCGGGTCTGGTCGGTGACGATCGCGGCCTGGCTGGCACGCGGTCTTGGGCGGCTCGGCGCGCGGCGGGTGAGCCTCCGCGCGCAGGATTGGGCCCTGGCCCGCGAAGCGCGCAGGCTGCGCCACCCGGTGATCTTGTGGGAAGAGCCCCCGGTGACGCATGAGGTGGTGCCACTTGAACTGGGTCCGGACCTGCGTGTCGCGGAGGAGGCCGAGGTCGAACAGGAAGAGTCGGCCCCCCCGAACGCCCCCTTGCGCGCGGCGGAATAAGGCGGCGGGAGGCTTTTCGAAAAGCCTCCGCAGGGCCTTCGAAGGCCCTGAACGCGGGGCCTGACCAATCTTGAAAAGAGGCTCTTCGAAGAGCCCCGACAAGAGCTTTGGAAAGCTCTTGCAATCGCGGGGTCGCCCCCCGCGGGAGAAAAGCCGCATCGGCGCGGGCGCGCGCCCCTCAGGCCGCATCCTCGCGTTCCGACGCCTGGCGCACCCACATCGAGGCATAGCGCCCGTCGGCCTCCAGCAACTCATCATGCGTGCCATGCTCGGCGATCTGGCCCGCCTCAAGCACGATGATGCGGTCGGCATGAACCACGGTGGACAGCCGGTGCGCGATGGTGATGACCGAACGCCCCTGCCCCATCATCTTCAACTCTTCCTGGATCTCCTGCTCGGTCTCGGTATCCAGTGCCGATGTCGCCTCGTCGAGCAGCAGGATCGGCGGATCCTTCAGCAGTGTCCTTGCAATCCCCACCCGCTGCTTTTCACCGCCGGACAGCTTCAGACCGCGCTCGCCCACGGCCGTTTCATACCCCTCGGGCAGCGATTTGATGAAGCGGTCGATCTTGGCCGCTTTCGCCGCCGCCTCGATCTCGGCGAAGCTGGCCTCGGGGCGGCCATAGGCGATGTTGTAGCGGATGGTGTCGTTGAAGAGGACGGTATCTTGCGGCACCACGCCGATGCGCGCGTGCAGGCTCTCTTGCGTCACGTCGCGCAGGTCCTGCCCGTCAATGCGCACCGCGCCGCCATCGACATCGTAGAAGCGGAAGAGAAGCCGCCCGATGGTCGATTTGCCCGAACCGGAAGGGCCGACCAGCGCCACGGTTTCGCCCGCGCCGACCTTGAAGGACAAGCCTTTCAGGATGGGCCGCGCCGGGTCATAGCCAAACTCCACATTGTCGAACTCGACCTCTCCCCTGGGGCAGTCCAGCTCCCTCGCGCCGTCACGATCCACCACATCGGCGGGCTGGCCCAACAGGTCGAACATCTCGCCCATATCGACCAGCGCCTGCCGGATCTCGCGATAGACCGTGCCGAGGAAGTTCAGCGGCAAGGTGATCTGGATCATGTAGGCGTTGACCATGACAAAATCGCCCACCGTCAGGTCGCCACGCTCGACCCCCATGGCCGCCATCACCATGACGATGACCAGCCCCACCGTGATGATCACGGATTGGCCGAAATTCAGGTAGCCGAGCGAATAGGCCGTGCGGATCGCGGCATCCTCATAGCCCGCCATGGCGCTGTCATAGCGCGCGGCCTCGCGCTTTTCGGCCCCGAAATACTTGACGGTCTCGAAATTGAGAAGGCTGTCGATGGCCTTCTGGTTGGCATCCGTGTCCTGGTCGTTCATCTGCTTGCGGATCTTCACCCGCCATTCCGTCACTTTGAACGTGAACCAGATGTAGATCGCGATGGTGACGGCGACGACGACGAAATACCAGATGTCGAAGATCACGGCGAGGACGACGCCGATCATCAGAAGCTCCAGCACCAGCGGCCCGATGGAAAAGAGCATGAAGCGCAGAAGGAACTCGACCCCCTTCACGCCCCGCTCGATGATGCGGGACAGGCCGCCCGTCTTGCGGGTGATGTGGTAGCGCAGGCTGAGCGCGTGGATATGCTCGAAGGTCTCCAGCGCCAATTGCCGCAGCGCGCGCTGGCCGACGCGGGCGAAGATCATGTCGCGCAACTGCGTGAACCCGACCGACATCGCGCGCGCCATGCCATAGGCCACGGTCAGCCCCACGGCCCCGATGGCCAGCCAGCGGGCGGGGTCGGCCTCGCCGGCCAGCACGTCCACTGCATCGGCATAGAGGAACGGCGTGTAGACCGAGATCAGCCGCGCCACCACCAGCATCACCAGCGCCCAGATGACCCGCGGTTTCACCCAAGGGTGGGTGTCGGACCACAGGTAGGGCGCGACGCGCTTGATGGTGCGCCAGCCGGATCGGCGGGCCTCGGCGCCCGAGGGCTGGTCGGTGATCGTGGCTGGGGGCATGGGCGGGCTTTTCGGCTGGCGGATGTCGGGAAGGTGCAGATTATGCGCAGCCCGCCCGGATGACCAGATCATCCGGACGCCTCACGCTTGTGCGTTTTTGCATTACTCGGCGGGGACCGCGTCGGGGATCGCGAAGATCTGGCCGGGATAGATCCAGTGCGGGTCGCGGATCAGGTCGCGATTGGCCTCGTAGACCTGCACATAGAGCACCCCGTCGCCCAACTGATCGCGTGCGATACCCCAAAGCGTGTGGCCCGGCTGCACCGTGATGACCGAGACACCATCGCGCTGCGGCAGGGTCGCCAGCAATTCGGGTTCCTCGCGCAGGAAGGGGGTTTCGACACGGCTGAGCACATCGCCGGTTTCGCTGACCTCATCGACGCGCAGCGTGTAGGTGCCGGGATCGACCTGCGGCAATTGCGTCGACCAGCCGCCGCCCTCGTCGATCTGCGCCAGTTGCACCGGCTGGTTGTCGAGATAGAGCCGCACATCCGAGCGCGCGGGCCCGCGCCCCGCCAGCACGACCTCGCCGCCAAGGTCATAGGAGATCGTGTCCAGCACCACCTGCGCCTGCGGCTGCGGCCCGCCGGTCTGCACCACGCGGATGCCCTCGCTGTCGGCGATCATGACGGTGGGGGCCTGCGGGGCCTCCGGCACGTCGGGGGCCGGGGGCGCATCGGCAAGATCCGCCCCGGTCGGCGTGGGGCCTGACAACGCAGTTTCGACCGCGCCGGACTCGACCAGCGCGGGCGGGGTCACGGCAGGCGCGGGGCTGCTGCCGGTCGCCTGCGTGCCGGTCTCTGCCACGCTGGTCTCTGGGGACGTCGGGTCTGTTCCGGCCTCCGGCGCCGCTGTCCCTGTCTCGGTCGTCGCGGGCGTCCCGGCGTTGCCTGCCGTGGCGAGGTCGGTGGCCGGGGCCTGCGGCGCGGCGATGGCGCTGTCGGTTGTGGCATCAGCGGCCCCGGTGGCGGTCGCTCCTGTATCCGCGCCGCCTGACGGCGTGGGTTCGGGGGCCTGTGCCTCCGGGTCCACCGTGACGGGCGGCTCGGCCTCCAGCATCGCCAGATCGGTCACCGCATCGGGCGCGGCTGCGTCGGTCTGCGGCGCATCGGGGACGGCGGGTGTCTCCGCCGGGGCCGCTGCCTCGGGCTGGCCGGGATCGGCGGTTCCTGTCGCCGGGGCCTCGGTCGCGTCCGGGTCGAGCGCCGCGATGTCTGTCGTTTCGGGGGTGGCAGGCGTCTGGGGCGGCGCCGGACTGTCACCTGCCACGGGATCGGTGGCTGCCACTACGGGGGCGTCTGGCGTAGCGGTGGTCTGTGCGGCGGGGGCCCCGGCCAAATCGGTCTGTCGCGTGGCGGGCGCGGGTTCCGCCGCATCGGATGCGACCGTGCCCTGCCCGCCCGGTGCCGTCGGCAGGTCGGGCGCGGCCAGCTGCGGGGCTGTGGGCGCGGCGGGGGCCGCATCGCCCGCCAGGTTCGCGGCGAGGTCGAGCGCGTCGCCGCCCGGATCGGGCAGCATGGGCGAGGCATCGGCGGCCGCCGTGGTGGTGGTGGTGGTCGTCGGCGAGATGATCACGCTTTGATCCGAGACGAGGACCGAGCCGCCCTCCATCAGCATTTCAAGGCTCAGCACCTGCGGCAGGTCCGAACGCGGGATCGACAGCATGGCCACGAAGGAGCCGGTGCCATCGCTGCTGGCCTGGTGTATCTCTTCGCCATCGAGACGCAGGCGCAGATCGGCATTGGCCTCGGCCCGGCCCGCGATCACGGCGCCGCCCGCCGCATCGACGCGGACGAGATCGAAACGGGGCGCGACAGGAGGGGGCGCGACCGGCGCCTCGGGGCTGTCCGGCGCGGGTTCCGCGACCGTCTCAGGCTCTGGCGCGGTCTCCATCGGGGTCTCCGGCACCGCCTCAGGCAGGGGCGGCGCAGGGTCGGTCGCCTCGGGCAGGCCCGTTACCTCGACCTGCGGGGCCGGATCCTGCGGGGCGTCGGTTTCGCCAAAGTATTGATAGCCAACGGCCCCCGCCACGACCAGCGTGACCGCAGCACCTGCGGCGATCATGCTGCCGCTCAGGCCGTTTCCAGACCAGATTGCCATTGCGTCGACATCTCCCCGATCGGGGCCGCCCTTCCCCAGAAGGGTCAGCCCTGTTGTGTGACCTTATCAAGAGGTCTATCACGGGTCAAAACACCATATCTTGGGGTGCTTCACCAATGACATATTCCGTTTGTGTGTATTGCGGGTCACGCTCCGGCGCGCGCGACACCTATGCCGAGGATGCCGCGAAACTGGGCACCGCACTGGCCGAGGCCGGGATGCGGCTGGTCTACGGGGCGGGCGATGTCGGGCTGATGGGGATCGTGGCGCGCGCCGCGATGGCCGCGGGCGGCACCACCTTCGGCGTCATCCCCGACCACCTCATGCGGCGCGAGGTCGGCAAGCGCGACCTGCACACCTTCATCGTCACCGAGACGATGCACGAGCGCAAGAAGGTGATGGTGATGAATGCCGATGCCATTATCGTGCTGCCCGGTGGGGCCGGGTCGCTGGACGAGTTCTTCGAGGTGCTGACATGGCGTCAGCTCGGCCTGCATGACAAGCCGATATTCCTTTTGAATTCAGAAGGCTACTGGGACAAGTTGAGAGGCTTGCTGGATCATATCGTCGATCAGGGTTTCGCCGATGGCAGCCTGCTGGACTTTTTCCAGACCGCCAGCGACGTGCCCGGGGTCATGCAGGCGCTGTTGCGCGCCGCGCGCTGACGCCCCATGATCACCCAAGCTCAGCTTTCCGGCGTCGTGGCTTCGGCGATGCGCCTGGCCATGTCATCGACGGTGTGATTGGTCAGGGTCAGGTCGGCCTCGGCCACCACCTTGTCGGTCACTTCCTTGTGCAGATCCCGGCGCAATTCACCCAGAATTTTCGGCCCCGCAACCAGGATGATCCTCTCGAACCGGCCCTTGCGCACCTGGTCGAGCAGCAGATCCGCGAGGTCGGCGGCAAAGCGTTCCTTGGCCAGCCAGTGCCAATCGGTGTCCTGGACCGCCGAGCGCTGCACCTGCGGGCCGTCATTGTAGCGGCCCGGCGCGTGGGTGCCCTGCTCGCGGCTTGGCGGGTTGTCCTGCGCCTCCTCGCGGCGCACCTCCAGCCTCGGGGTTTCGGCGTCGCCGATATTCTCCAGCAGCAACGCCTTTTCGCCATCGGCCACCATCACCCAGGTGCCCATCTTGAGCGGCGAGCGGGTCTTGCGCGTGTAATCAATCTCGGGATGTTTCAATCTGGGGTCTGTCATGACTTGCCTTTCTTGTCCGTCGCGGTGTCGATCTCGTCGGATTTGCGGACACGGGTGGCGGCTCCGGGCTTGTCGATACGCTGCTTCTTCTCGTCCCGCGTGCCGACCTTGCGCTCCAGGTTGCCGTCGGCGCGGCCCTGCTGGCCCGGCTGATCGAGATCGTCGGTAAACTTCTCGGTCTCCTTGACGCCGTCCTTGCTGCGATGTCGGTCTGCCATGTCGTCCTCCAATCATGAAAGCTGTCTGGTAAAACGCGAGGGCGTGCCGCGGGGTTCCGGTGGACGGACAAGAAAAAAAGGCCCGCCGGGTCGGTGTGTGTGTTGCCGAAGGTCGGTGTGACCGGAATGCTCCCACACATCGGCGGCGCGGTCCGGTTGAGCGCCGTTCCCGGTCTTGGTCACGACGGGCGATCCATCCCGTGATCCGGACCGACCGGCATCAGCCCGGATCAAACGGTCCGAGGATGGCCGCGAACGGCGCCGCTGGCTGGCGCTACATATGAAAAACCGGCCGCGAGGGCGGCCGGTTTGCGCTGCGTTTCCTGGGCCGGGCTGCGGGCCCGGCGGTTGCCCGCCGGATCGCCGCTCCGCAACGGTCAGGAGGCGTGGTCTTCGCCGATCACGGCCGAGGCTTCCATCCCGGCCTGACGGTGGCCGGGCACGTTGCAGGCGATGATCAGCTCGTCCTGATCGCCGCTGAAGGTCCAGACGATCTCGGAGGTCTCGCCGGGTTCCAGAAGGCGGGAATTTGCATCGACATGCATCATGCCAGCTTCCTCCATCCGGTCATGGCGCAGTTCGCGCACGGTCATCATGCCGTTCTGCATCATGGCGCGCATTTCCTGAAGATGCGCGTCATGCATCTCGTCGGTTCCGATGGCGAATTCATGGACGACGCGGCCGCTGTTGACCAGTTCGAACCGAACCGTCTCGCCGCGCTCGAATTCATAGGCGTCGGGCGTGAAATACATCTCGCCCATATCGACCTGAATCACACGGTCCACATGCGAAATGTCACCGGTCTGCCCGATATTCGGGGTCTCATCATGACCGGGCGATGCCAGAGCGGCCGTTCCGCCGAAAGCCAGAAACGGTACCAGCGCGATACCGGCCAGACGGGCGATGCTTGTCTTGCTCATTTCTTGGTCCTTTCCAATTCTTAGACCTGACGAGGCAGCGATTCTGCCGACGTCCATTCACCCTTTCACGCGCGGCCTTGAGCAGGTGCTTGCAATCGGGATTGACGAGACATTAGAGCGTGTTGCGTTTAATCGGCTTCATAGCCCGCGGCCTTGAAGAAGTTGTAGCACTCCTCGTCAGTAAAGAGATCACAAACATGCCCAACGGCGTGCCAGAGATCGTCGTAGGTGCG